>Ga0068851_10001427_pt1 | contig 10459 bp, 9 predicted proteins | sample KBSCornC12_FD_66588 | JGI IMG/M metagenome (GOLD analysis project Ga0068851, IMG submission 66588) | Corn rhizosphere microbial communities from Kellogg Biological Station, Michigan, USA - KBS Corn C1-2 | ecosystem: Host-associated > Plants > Roots > Rhizosphere > Soil ...
TGACATCAGGGTTTCCGGTTTTCTTCGCGTTAAGCCCGGACCCGAGGTGGCTCAGCGGTTGCGGAGCAGCTCGGAGGCCAAAGCCCGCGTCACGGGCCGGCCGCGTCGAAGGCCTTCGGTATCGAGTAATTCGACGATCTTTCGAGCCGCCACAAAGGAGCGTTCAATCCGCGCCGACAGAAAGCTGACGACGCTTTCGTCGACGGAAAGCTGGCGATCGGCACAAAATTTTACAATCAATGCCCGTAGCAGGTGGTCGTCCGGTGGCAGCAACGCTACGACCGGGACGGCGCGCAAACGCGAACGCAAATCGCTGAGTTCCACCGGATACGCGGCGGGAGGCGTCCGGGCGATCATCAGCACGAATGCCTTTTCTTCCCGGGCCAGGTTTATCAGGTGGAAAAGCGACCGCTCGTCAAATTCCGAATGATTCAGATTCTCGAGCACCACGGCGCCGGTCGCCAAGGCCGCGGGCACGGTTGCGGCGGTCAAGTTGTGCGCGGCAACGGAACGCGCTCCCGTGCGCTCGGCCCAAATCGCCGCCAGATGCGTTTTGCCGGATCCTTCAGGGCCGACCAGCGATACGATCCGGTTCGGCCAATCCGGCCAACTGTCGATCAGCGCAAGCCCAGCCGCGTTCGCCGGACCCTCCATGAAATTATCGCGGGTGAGGCTCTCGCCATGCGGCAAGGCCAGGGCCAGTTGCCGAGGTTGAACGCGATCTGCCACGCGGTCGCTCCGGTACGAATATTAACCTGTTTCGATCGTGCTCATGTGGCGGGTCCACTCCACGAGATAGAGCGACACCGAGGCCAATGTAAAGACGGTGACCAATCCCATCAGGATGAGGTCGTAAGGGGCCGATTTGAAGCCGAAGCCGAGGGCGGCGAGTACCAGCGCGGCGAAGGCGACCTGGCAGACGGTATTCAACTTCGACACCATCAGGGGCTTCATCGGAACCGGCTTATCGAACAGCCAGGACACGATCACGGCGGATACGATCATGATATCGCGGGACACTACGAGGATCACAAGCCAGCGCGGTACCGCCCCCCAGATCCCGAGCGCGACATAAATCGAGACGAGGAGCGCCTTGTCAGCCAGGGGATCGAGCAACGCGCCGAGCTCGCTTGCCATGTTGAAGCGTTTGGCCAGGAAGCCATCGACCGCATCGCTGATGCCCGCGATGAGGAAAATCGCGAAGGCGATCTGCATTTGGCTGGAGGCGATAGCCCAGACGATCAGCGGGACCAGCAGAATGCGGCCGAGGGTAATGATGTTAGGTATGCTCACGCAACAAGTCCCGGCTGCCGGCCCGGCGACAAAGTTCCGAGCTTTGCCGCGCCGGTGAGCACCTTCATAGTACAAGTGAGGGCCGCGAGCGAGCCATTGCGCCCCGGCGAAATCCGACGTAACCACCCGCTATCATCTGGAATCGGGCATGACGGATCGTAAGACTGGCCTTACCTATGCGGATTCCGGCGTCGACATCGATGCCGGCAATCGGCTGGTGGATATGATCAAGCCGATGGTGCGCGCGACCGCCCGGGCGGGGGCGGATGCCGAAATCGGCGGATTCGGTGGGTTGTTCGATCTGAAGGCGGCGGGCTTCAAGGATCCGGTGCTTGTCGCTGCCACCGATGGCGTTGGCACCAAGGTCAAGATCGCGATCGACACCGGCCTTCACGCCGGCATCGGTATCGACCTCGTCGCCATGTCCGTGAACGACCTCGTGGTGCAGGGGGCTGAGCCGCTTTTTTTCCTGGATTACTTTGCCTGTGGCCGGCTGGACCCCGAAGCGACCGCGGCGATTGTGGCGGGCATCGCCGAAGGATGCCGGGAGTCAGGCTGCGCCCTGATCGGTGGCGAAACGGCGGAAATGCCCGGCCTCTACAAGGACGGCGACTACGACCTGGCCGGTTTTGCGGTCGGCGCCGCCGAGCGAGGAACCTTGCTGCCCCGCCCCGACATTCAGGCGGGCGACGCGGTGATCGGGCTTGCCTCGTCCGGCGTGCATTCCAATGGCTTCTCGCTGGTACGGAAAATTGTCGAAATGTCAGGCCTTGGTTTTGACGCCCCGGCGCCGTTCTCGCCGGTGATGACCCTTGGCGGCGCGCTGCTGGCACCGACGCGGCTCTATGTCCGCTCCTGCCTGCGCGCAATCCGCGAGACCGGAGCAGTGAAGGGACTGGCGCACATCACCGGCGGCGGCTTTACCGACAATATTCCGCGCGTGCTGCCCAAACACCTTGGCGTCGGCATCGACCTGGCAAGGTTGCCGGTGCTGCCCGTGTTCAAATGGCTGGCCGAGCAGGGACGCATCGCCGAACTGGAGTTGTTGCGCACCTTCAACTGCGGCATCGGCATGGTGGCGATCGTGCGCGCCGATGCCGTGGAACGGGTGACCGAAGTGTTGGCGGAAAGCGGTGAGAGTGTAGCGTTGCTGGGCGAGGTCATTCCGGCGACCGGCGAGCAGCGCGTGGTTTATAACGGTCATCTCGACCTGACGTGGTAGCGCCCGTGAAACGCCGCGTCGCCATCCTGATTTCCGGACGCGGGTCCAATATGGTCGCCTTGATCGAGGCCGCGGCCGCGCCTGATTTTCCCGCCGAGATTGCTGTTGTGATTTCAAACCGGGCCGATGCTGGCGGGCTTTTGAGGGCGGCCGCGCTCGGGGTGCCCACGGTGACCATCGAAAGCAAACGGTTTGGCAAAGACCGAGCAGCATTCGAGGCGGAATTGCAGTCACTACTCGATCAGCACCAGATCGAGCTGATTTGCCTTGGCGGATTTATGCGGCTTTTCACAGCGCCCTTCGTCAAGCGGTGGCACGGCCGGATGCTGAACATTCATCCGTCGCTTTTGCCCTCCTTCCCGGGCCTCGAGCCGCACGCGCAGGCGCTGAAGGCCGGCGCGAAGATTTCAGGGGCGACCGTGCATTTTGTCATTCCGGAGACGGATGCGGGTCCCATCGTCATGCAGGGCGCGGTCCCGGTCCATGATGACGACACCGCCGATACCTTGGCCGAGCGCATTCTCATGATCGAGCATCGGATCTATCCGGATGCGCTGCGGCTCGTGGCGAGTGGCCAAACCAGCATCGATGGGGACGTGTGCAAAGGTGGTGGCGTGCCGCTCGACGGCGTTCTCATCGCACCATCAGTGCGGTGATAATTGCGTTTCGACCGCTTCGGAACGCAAATAAACAAATCCCCCGGCGAACGGCCGGGGGCGCATCAGACCGCGATAACGGTGAGGCTTTTAGGAAACCTTCAGATTTTCAGCTGAGCTCTTGCCGCGATTTTCCACAAGGTCGTATTCGATCACCTGATTCTCATTGAGGGTCGAGAGTCCTGCGCGCTCGACAGCCGAGATATGGACGAACACGTCCTTATCGCCGACCATCGGCTTGATGAACCCATAACCCTTTGTCGGGTTGAACCACTTGACGGTGCCTTTTTGCATCGCCTGTCTCCTAGTCTGGACGAAAAAAAGACGTGGCCACGTGCAACGTGCCACGCCACAAACGGGCTTCCGGAAGTCTGCTCAATTTCTCAGTCGCGAAACGCACAGTCGAACGGCCTAAATCCGATTGTAGAGATATTGCAACACGATTTTGGCAAGTTAGCAAGCGGGCGGAAATTCTACGTCTGTTCTGTTGCAGCGCGTCATGAAATCCTGCGATATTGGAACCCAGCGATCGTCCTTTCGAGGCATACGCTGCTGATTGCCCGCGGATTGGGCCTTGGGCTTCTAATGGTAGATCGTCGGCGGCAGTGTATCGTTGGCGCGAATGTTGGAATTGAACGAAGCGCGGCTCGCCCATGATTTCAAAATTCAATAGCACTGGCCTTGAGGACGGTTATTTCCGCTCGCGTGGGATGGCTCTCTTCGTCGTTCTGACTCTCGCCGGTTTCGGGTCTGCTCGGGCGGAGGCCGCGTCCCAGATCTCATCGCCGCAATTTCCGGCTGACTTTCCACTACCGAGGCGACCAAAGCCGGTGCCGCCCCCGCCCCCACTTCAGGTTCCTGCTAATCCGGTTGGTGCAGCCTTTCTCGATCTTACAAGCAATTTCCTTGAACGATGGGGGCAGCAAGTCAGCGGCGGCCCGAACGGCGCGTGGAAAAATAATCCCGGGGGTGGCGGTGCTTCCGAGACCACCGAGGCTCCGCGCTTCCGTAGCTGGGTCGAAGCCTATGGCGTTGCGGCCACCAACGCAGCGCAGGCCAATTTTGCCGGCGACCGGCGGCAGACCTATGGCAGCGTAGCAGGACTTTCCGCGCGCCTGACGGGCGGCATCAGCCTCGGCGTTTCCATTGACCAGAGCTCCACAGCCATCAATGTCCCCATGGCCTTGCAGTCTGCAAAGCTGGACCTCACCCAACTTGGCATTCAAGGTTCGATCGACAAGGGTCCATGGACGTGGGCATTTGCGCTCGTGCATGGGATCGGCCGCATCGGTTCAACTCGCGACACTGGCTTTGGTAGTGCCGAGGCGAACTACCACGGACAGGTCGACGGCGCGCTTACCGAACTTAGTTACTACTGGAGCCTTGATCAGAGCCGTATCGTGCCCAAGGCGGCGCTGGAATATGTGCACGCTTCGACCGATGCGTTTCAGGAGACGGGAGGCTTTGGCGCGGTCGCAGCCTCTGGCATCAGCATGGAGCGGGCTCGGCTGTTGGCCGGCGTCGAGGTCGGCCACTACTGGATTTTTGACCAGAAGGTTTTGGACCTCCTGGCCTACGGCAAGTTCGTCGATAACTTCGTGCAGAATGTGGGATCGGCGACGGTCAGCCTTGGCCCGCAGACGATTACCGTCCAAGGCATCGGCGAAAGCCAATATGGGGCCGATGCCGGAGCATCGGCTTCGCTCAACATCAATCGCAGCGCGCGCGTCTACGTCAATTATGACGGCAAGTTTCGCACCACCATGCAATCGCACCAGGGCACTCTGGGCGTGGAATTGAAGTGGTAGCCGATCAGATCGGCGTTCCCATGGCGTTAGCCGCGGTCCACCCTGACCACGCGACCCTTCTCGATCGCCAGTGCAAGCTGACCGTGTTTCAAGGCGAGCGCTGCTTCCCCGAATAATTCGCGGCGCCAGCCGTGAAGGGCGCTGACGTCAGCGTGATCATCGGCGGCGATCTGTTCGAGATCATCGACCGTGGCAATGACCTTGCTTGCCACCGCGTGGCGCTCCGAGGTCATCCGCAACAGTACTTTCAAAAGCTCGACCGTTGCGGCGCCATTGGAATTATTTCGTGGCTTCTCGATCTTCGGCAGGCTCGATGGGTCACGCGCCAACCCGCGTTGAACGGCGGCGACGATATCGGTGCCCCATTTGGACCGATCAAACCCTTTGGGCAGGGAGCGAAGGTGAGCCAGTTTCTCAGGCGTGGTCGGGGCGTGGGTCGCGATATCGCCGACCGCATCGTCCTTGAGGATGCGGCTGCGTGGAACATCGCGGCCCTGCGCTTCCTGTTCGCGCCAGGCGGCGACTTCCATTAATACCGCCAGCTCGCGCGGTTTGCGGACCCGCGTTCGCAGCCGCTCCCAGGCCCGTTCGGGATGGAAGTCATAGGTCTTCGGTGAGGTGAGAACTTCCATCTCCTCGCTGACCCAGTCGCTGCGGCCGCGCTTCTTCAGATCGGCATCAAGGGCTGCAAATACCTCGCGCAGATGGGTGACGTCGGCCAAGGCATAATGCATCTGCTCCTCCGTCAACGGTCGGCGCGACCAGTCGGTGAAGCGGTGGGTCTTGTCGGGTCGGTGCCCGGTGATGCGCTCGACCAGCTGGTCGTAGGCGATCGACTCGCCATAGCCGAGGACCATCGCGGCGACCTGGGTGTCGAAAATCGGATGCGGAACAATGCCGGCGCGATGCCAGACGATCTCGATGTCCTGACGGGCCGCGTGAAAGACCTTCAGCACATTCTCGTTGGCCATCAGGTCGAAGAAGGGCTTGAGGTCCAGTCCGTCGGCCAGCGCGTCGACGACCACTGCCTCCTCGCTGCTCGCCATCTGGATCACGCAGAGTAGAGGGTAGTAGGTCGTTTCGCGCAGAAACTCGGTGTCGACGGTTATGACAGGGTGGCGGGAGAGCCGGTCGCAGACAGCCGCCAGTTCCGAAGTGGTGGTAATCAGGTGCATGAACAGTCCATAGTGCTTTCGAGAACGGCGTTCGGCCGAAAGCGCTGGTCTGTCAAGGGGGAACGGGCGAATTCGAGCCTTGCGCGCCGCTTATGGATGCCTTTGAGCCCGGTTTTGAGATCAGGACTCGCGGAGGTGGCGGACCGGTCGGCGTCGGGCCGGCGAGGCCAGCACCACCAGGCAAAGCGCCAGGATCGCGAGACCGATGAATTCAAATGCCAGCAGGTACACAGGCCATACTCCTCTACAAGTCGCTCAACTTGTAGGGAAGCCTTTGACCGTTTCTTAACAATGGCCCGACCGTCGGCGCCCGCTGCGGCAATCGATTCCCAGGGTTAACGGTTCACGTCCCGCAGAACGTTTGCAACACCCGCTGATCCGGCGCCGGCGGCAAGCCATATTCGGCAAATTCCGGCTGATCGTCATAGGGTTTCGACAAGACCCGCAGCAATCGCTCGAAGGGCGCATAGTCGTCATTGGTCACCGCCGCGCTGATCACGGCTTCGATGCGGTGGTTGCGCGGTATAAAGGCGGGATTGACCGCGCGCATGGCGTCGCGTCGCTCGTCAGAGGAGCGCGCCTCTTCGCTGATCCGCCGCCGCCAGCGGCGTGCCCATGCATCATAGGCCTCGCCATCGGCAAAGAGCTGCCGCACATCTGCATCGCCTGCTGGATCGGCGGCAGCCTCGCAAAGGCCGCGGAAGGTGAGCGTAAAATCCGCCTGATTGGCGGCCATGGCGTCGAGCAGGTCCTGGACCAGCGCTTCGTCACCGTCGCGCTCTTCCGAAAGTCCGATCTTGGCGCGAAGGCCTGTCTGGTAGGCTCGATTGAAAATGTCGGCGAAGCACTCGAGGATCTCCTGAGCCTCGGCGATCGCCTTCTCCTGGTCGTCCGAGAAAAGCGGCAGCAGGCATTCGGCAAGACGCGTCAGGTTCCACAACGCGATGCGCGGCTGGTTCGCATAGGCATAGCGCCCCATTTCGTCGATAGAGCTGAACACCGCCTTCGGATCGTACTGATCGATGAAGGCGCAGGGACCGTAGTCGATGGTCTCGCCGGCAATCGAGCAATTGTCGGTATTCATGACGCCATGGATAAAGCCGACCAAAAGCCAGCGCGCCACCAATTGGGCCTGGCGCTCCACGATGGCGGACAGCAGCGCGTGATAGCGGCGCTCGGAATGGCCCGTTTCCGGATAATGCCGGGCTATCACATGATCGGCGAGCCGGCGCACCCCGTCGGTCTCGCCGCGCGCGGCAAAATACTGAAAGGTCCCGACCCGAATATGACTGGATGCCACGCGCGTGAGGACCGCACCGGGCAGGGGCGCTTCACGCATCACCTGTTCGCCGGTCAAAACGGCAGCCAATGACCGCGTGGTTGGAATGCCGAGCGCAGCCATCGTCTCGCTCACAATGTATTCGCGCAGAACGGGTCCGAGCGCCGCCCGGCCGTCGCCCCGGCGCGAGAAGGGTGTCGGGCCAGAGCCCTTGAGCTGGATGTCGCGGCGGACACCGCTGGCATCAATCACCTCGCCGAGCAGGATGGCACGGCCATCCCCGAGTTGCGGAACAAAATGCCCGAACTGGTGACCGGCATACGCCATCGCGATCGGCGCGGCGCCTTCCGGAACACGCCGGCCAGCCAGGATTTCGACGCCTTCAGAGGAGGCAAGGCGGTCCGGGTCCAGGCCCAATTGCACGGCCAAGTTCCGGTTCAGCTTGACCAGGCGCGGGGCCACCACCGGGGTCGGTGCGACCCTGGCAAAAAAGCCCTCGGGTAGGGCGGCGTAGGTGTTGTCGAACGGAAAATGCACGGTCATTGCACCAAGATAGATACGATGCTGGATTAGGCAATCCGGGCTACCCGTGAGACTTGCGAACAGGCCCGTGCATCGGGCTTTGCCGCCAAAAAACCCCGCCCGTTCGGTTGCCGGGCCGGTTGGTGTCGGGTAAACCCTCAGCCTCTTTGGGGGGCCGAAAATCCCCCGATTCGATCCTTCGATAGTTGATCCAGGACATCATGCATCGTTACCGGTCCCACACCTGCGGCGCGCTCCGCGAGAGCGATATTGGTCAAAGCGTTCGGCTGTCCGGCTGGTGCCACCGGATTCGCGACCATGGCGGCGTGCTGTTTATCGATCTGCGTGATCATTTCGGACTGACTCAATGCGTGGCCGACCCGGATTCGCCTGCGTTCAAGGACGCCGAGAAACTCCGCTCCGAATGGGTGGTGCGGATCGACGGCAAGGTCCGCCGTCGACCCGAGGGGACCGACAATCCCGATCTGGCGACCGGTACGGTCGAGGTCTATGTCAGCGAGATCGAGGTATTGGGGCCTGCCGGCGAACTTCCATTGCCGGTGTTTGGCGAGCAGGAATATCCGGAAGACATCCGCCTCAAATACCGCTTCCTCGACCTGCGCCGGGAAAAGCTGCATCAGAACATCATGACGCGCGGCGCGATCGTGGATTCGATGCGGCGGCGCATGAAGGAGCAGGGTTTCTTCGAATTCCAGACCCCGATCCTGACCGCGTCCTCCCCCGAAGGCGCGCGAGACTTCCTGGTGCCTTCGCGTATCCATCCGGGAAAATTCTACGCGCTGCCGCAGGCGCCGCAGCAATACAAGCAGCTGTTGATGATGTCGGGGTTCGATCGCTATTTCCAGATCGCGCCCTGTTTCCGTGACGAAGATCCTCGCGCCGACCGGCTGCCCGGCGAGTTCTATCAGCTCGATCTGGAAATGAGCTTTGTCGAACAGGAAGACGTGTTTGCGGCGGTTGAGCCGGTAATCACCGGCATCTTCGAGGAGTTTGCCAACGGCAAGCCGGTGACCAAAAACTGGCCGCGTATCGCCTTCGCGGACGCCTTGCGCAAATACGGCACCGACAAGCCCGACCTGCGCAATCCGATCGTGATGCAGGATGTCTCCGAGCATTTCCGCGGCTCCGGCTTCAAGGTGTTCGCGCGGATGCTCGAAGACCCGAAGAACCAGGTCTGGGCTATTCCGGGAAAGGGCGGCGGCAGCCGCGCTTTCTGCGACCGCATGAATTCCTGGGCGCAAGGTGAAGGTCAGCCGGGACTTGGCTACATCATGTGGCGTGAGGGCGGCGAAGGTGCCGGGCCGCTCGCCAACAATATCGGTCCAGAGCGAACAGAGGCCATTCGCTCCGCCCTTCAATTGAAAGAAGGCGACGCGGCATTCTTTGTGGCCGGCGATCCCGCCAAATTCTGGAAGTTCGCGGGGCTCGCACGCACCAAGCTTGGCGAAGAGCTCAACCTGATCGACAAGGACCGGTTTGAACTGGCCTGGATCGTCGACTTCCCGATGTACGAATATAACGAGGACGACAAGAAGGTCGATTTCTCGCACAACCCGTTCTCGATGCCCCAGGGCGGGCTTGAGGCCCTGCAATCGCAGGATCCGTTGACCATCAAGGCGTTTCAGTACGACATTGCCTGCAACGGCTACGAAATTGCCTCCGGCGGTATTCGCAACCATCGGCCTGAGGCGATGGTCAAGGCGTTCGAGATCGCGGGCTATGGCGAGAAGGACGTCGTCGAGCGTTTTGGTGGCATGTATCGCGCTTTCCAATACGGCGCCCCGCCGCATGGCGGGATGGCGGCGGGCGTGGACCGTGTTGTCATGCTGTTATGCGGTACCAATAACCTTCGCGAGATTTCACTCTTCCCGATGAATCAGCAGGCTGTCGACCTCTTGATGGGAGCGCCGTCGGAGGTTGCGCCGAAGCAGTTGCGCGAGCTTCATATCCGGCTCAATCTGCCGCAGGGCTAACCGTCAAGCCGACGGAGCGGTGACAGCCTGATAAGGGGGGAGTGAATTGCCGTCCTATTCGGAAGACATCCACGCTGCGGCACTTGCCTATCATCGCTTGCCGCGTCCGGGTAAGCTGGAAATTCAGGCGATCAAGCCGCTCGCCAACCAGCGCGACCTGGCGCTGGCCTATTCGCCCGGCGTTGCAGCCGCCTGTCTGGCGATTGCGTCCAATCCGGCTGAAGCCGCCTCACTGACGGTTCGCTCCAATCTGGTCGCGGTGATTTCCAACGGCACGGCCGTGCTGGGGCTCGGCAATATCGGTCCGCTCGCCTCCAAACCGGTGATGGAGGGCAAGGCCGTCCTGTTCAAGAAATTCGCCGGCATCGACGTGTTCGATATCGAGATCGCCGCCGATACGGTCGAGCGCGTGGTTGAGACGGTGGCGGCGCTGGAGCCGACCTTTGGCGGCATCAATCTCGAAGATATCCGGGGACCGGAGTGTTTCGAGATCGAGGCCCAGCTCAAGGC
>Ga0068851_10001430_pt1 | contig 10454 bp, 11 predicted proteins | sample KBSCornC12_FD_66588 | JGI IMG/M metagenome (GOLD analysis project Ga0068851, IMG submission 66588) | Corn rhizosphere microbial communities from Kellogg Biological Station, Michigan, USA - KBS Corn C1-2 | ecosystem: Host-associated > Plants > Roots > Rhizosphere > Soil ...
GTCGTAGGAGTACGAGCCCGTTTCCTCTTCCGGTAGCGTCTCGATGATCTGGGCGGCAGGCTGCGGCATCACCGATACTTTCGGCTTCGGCTGCGGTGCGGGCGTGTTCGCGTCGGCATCCGCCATGCCCTCGGTGGGAATACAGAATACTTGGACCGCCATGTACTTGTACGCCGCGCTCATGGCTTTGTTGGTGGCCTTGTCGGCAGAATCCATCGCTTCACCGAACATCGTTACCGTGTGCTTCGAGCCATCGCGAACGGAAACGAAATCGAACTCCGCGCAGACGGTGACGTAGAAAAGCACGCCACCCTTAGCGGTCGGTCGTTCCTCCTGCGTGCGTGAAGACATCCGGGGAAGGATCAGCAATTCGGCGCCGGCGAGCAAGGCCGATAGCGCGTTCATCACGTCATCAATCCCACGAAAACCGTACCCCTGCTGTTCGTTGCGGCGCCCTTTTGAAATCCCATCGCGTGAAAGTACTTTTGAAATCTGATTGATCGCCCGGTAAACATCCGGTGCGGTATTATTGCCGTGTTGTGTGGCGGCTGAAGTGAAAGCTGCAAGCGGGGCGGGTGTGGTCAAGACACTCGCTCCGCCCAATCCGTTCGTTGCTGTGCTCATTGTTTCCTCCGTAAGTAAATCCAACCAATTCCGTAGGCCAAAGCCTGAAAGATGCCCCACGCAAGGAGCTTCATTTCGCCCTCATGTAATGCAGAACCAGAAATTCAGGCACCGCGTAAGATCCCGCGACGTGCTTCGACCGTGCGAAGTAGTAAGCGAGCGGCGCGGCATTGCGCTCCAGGTAAAAGTGAAACCGTTGAAGTAACGTCATTACGCGACCTTCCTTTGAGCCAAGAGCACCGATAAGCGCGCCTGAATGCGGACAATCTCCTCTTCCCGCTTCGCATCGGCCTTGACCGCTTCGCCCATGCACTCATCGCAGACCAGGAAGGCATCATCTGAAGGTGTGGGGTACAGGTGGTCTGTGGTCGATTCGCAGTTCATGCACTGGAGGCCGGCTGCGGAGTAGGTTTGCTGTGCTGTGCTCATATAAATATTATATTATTATCACGCCTGATCGGTCAAGGGAAATATGTTATTATTAGCGAACTGATGGAAAAACACTGTCTTCGTTGCGGGTATGACTGGACCCCGAGAATTGCAGGCCGCCCGCGCCAGTGCCCGAGCTGCAAGCAGCCGAAGTGGGATCAACCGTCTGGCCCGGTAGGCAGGCCGCCGAAGTCAAAGCCCGCGAAGAAAGGAACCAAATGAGCCACGAAGACTGGATCGACGAAGCGTCACGCGAACTCAACCAAAAGCGCGACAAACAGAAGACCCTGGCCAAGCTAGCTCCCACCTTCTGGCAAAACATTGCGCGTGCGATCGAAGCAACATTCCAGCACTACCGGGCGCTCGATGAGCAGCCCGTTGAATTCAGCGGCGTTGCGGATCACACTATCTGGGTGGCAGTCTACGAACCTGGACCCAAACGCGAACGCGGCCCCGAGCGTGAACGGGAACGAGTCACCATCACCTTTCACCAGCAGCAGAACAGGGTCGAGGTGCGATCGCCCAGTGAGTCCCAATCCTTCCCTATCGACCTCGACGACAACGGGGCTGTGTGTCTCAGGCACGAAGGCCGCGTCATCTCGATTCCGGAATTCACAAAGAAGGCGCTGCGCAAGGCGTTCTTTCCCGACCTGTAGGACGGCTGCCCCAGCTTTTCCAGCGCACGCCCGGAGCGGAGCGAGGACGTACGCGGCATCAACATCTTGAAGGTTGTATTCCGCATCCTCGATCACTTGCAACCTCCGCAATTCGACGCATGCCCCACAGAGCAGGTCGTTACCCGTGCCGATGTTTTCGGCGCCTGGGCACATATCGCACATGCCGTTTCCGCAGTCATCGCAGTCGGCAAGGGTTGACCATTCGCGCGAGTCGCAGGTGTCGCAGCAGGTTGTTGTGTGGGGGTTGTTTTTGCTCACGAGTCAAGAATAGCAATAAGCGATAGTTGAGTCAATAGCAGTAAGCGATAAATGTGAAATAAAAGCAGTAAGCGGCAAAAATCGCTTGCTGCTATACTCGCTTACATGGCGAATCAGAAAACCCTGAGCGATGCTGCCGCAGCTATGGGGCGGAAGGGCGGTAAGGCGAAGGTGCCGAAGGGCCTCTCAACCATGGACCCGGAGCAGGCTAGGGCTATACGCTCAGCGGGCGGCAAGGCTCGATGGAAGAACGCTCCAAAGAAGAAGGCAAAGAAGATGACGAAATGAAATACCGGAAGTTGATCGGGGTCGCGTGCGCTGTGGCTGGGGGGCTTTACATATTCTGGCAGCCGGCGACTGTCCGCATTCAGAAGATCCTGGATACTCCCATTACCGTCGGTGTTGTGCTCTGCTGTGGTTATTTCCTCTACGACTGGTATGTAAAAACCAAGAGCAGATTTGAAGCTCTTGAGGCGAAAACAGACCGCCTCCTGTTAGATTCACGGCTGCGGGCATCATCTGAAAGCCTCGCAAATTCTCTGAAGTGAAGCGACTCACGATGTTAGACTCTTGCGCATGCCTACAAAAGCACAACCCGCAAAGAAGACTGGTAAGACTGCTGGAGCTGGGACGAAGAAGCCCGCGAAGAAGAAGGCCGCGAAGTAGAGCGCACCTCGCCGCAAAGGTCCCAGCTTCCAAGACCTTCATAAATTTCGTCGTCCCAGTCGTCCCGCTCGATCATTTGAACCCCTTTGCCTTCGGTGGCTTTGAATTGATCGGGGTCGGAATCAGATTCCCTAAGCTCACGCCTGGTACGGTGACCGGGGGCGCCATGTTGCCCAACGAGGCCACGTAGGTACCGGGCCGCTGTAGCTTCTTTTCAGGGCGCAATGTGCCGGCAAGGATGGGGTCAATCTTCGAAGCGGTGAGCGTTACCGATTTCATTTCTTGCCGCCTAGTTTGCCGAGCGTCGGCACTCCAAACGCATCGTTGAACGCCTGCGCCTGCGTTGGAGGTTCACCGAACAGGCCGCCGCCCCTGCTCGCTTCGGAGGCGTCCTGCGCATACTGCCGCACGGCCTTGGTGAGCGCGTTCGGCGTGGCCTTCTGCAGCATCTTGGCAAGTGCGATCGCATCGGGGCCGTGTTTCTGCTCGCCGAATAATCCGCCCTGGCCGGCCAAATCATCGAGGTTAGATTGCCCGTGCGCCCGCGCCTCATCGAGCAAATCCATAGCGCGCTGCATCGGGTCGGTGAGGCTCCATTCCGCGTGTCCCTCGATCTTCGCGAGCGGCGCCGCGATTCGCTCCAGCTTGTTTACCAGACTCGGGGGTGTCAGGTCGAGCTGTGCGGGGTCGCGAAAGAATCGCCCCAGCATCAGTTTGCTAATGCGTGTCTTCCCTTCCGCCGTCAGGACGCCTTTGTCCATGTAGGCCGCCGATTCCTGCGGACTGATTACGCCGTCACTGATGAGCTTCTGGAGTACATCGGCGCCGCCGCGGCCGTCGAGTACCTGTGAGAGTGTGGCGTCCTGGCCGTGAGCTTCGAGCCTGCCCGCAATGTGGTCGAGGGTATCGGTTGAAACGCGCCGCGAATCGGCAATGGCTTTTTCAGCCGGCCGCAATGCCGCGGTACCGCCCACGTTGAAATCGGTTACCGCCTGCTGTTTGTCCGGTAGATCGCCCGTCGAGATCTCGCGCACCAATACGGGCTGTTTCATTCCTGCGACCTGGGCGGGGTCTTGTCCGAATTGCGCCGCCTTCTGGGTGAGAAGGTCTCGGTACGCCTGCGCGCCGGCGGGGTTCATGGCGTGTACCCGGTCGAGAAGCATCGATCGGCCGTTGCCACCCATCACGTTCCCGGAACTGTCGAGCACGGGCGGGCCGTTGGTTGCGTCTGGGTTATCGGTGATCAGATAGTGAGGGTCGAAATCGGGGCCGCTCCAGTCGAGAATCTTGCGCTGATTTTCGGGGCGGGTGTAATCGCGATCGTTCTTTAACGCGTACTTCGGGTTTGCTTCGAAGGTTTGCCCGTTGTGGCTGGGCTGTATGTCGCCGAGTTCGACTACCTTGTACCGGGCGGGATATTGCCGAGGGTTCCCAGGGACACGGACGGTGGTTTGCGCGGCGGGGTTGGCGGGTGGTGCGCTGGGGGCTCTGTTGCCGGCCGGTGTTTCTTGGCCGATTGCTCCACCAGGTCCATAAACTTCCGACCCTTGTCTATTGATTCCTGCGATACGTGCTGCATCTGGGGTTACTCCTGGTGTGACTGTATCAGGTGGTGCCGGGGTTTGATAGCTCATTGAAGGGCTATCAGTACCAGCCGCTTTTTGCTGCTCGAAAGTGGCGCGCGCGTCCTGCACGAGCTGAGGCGCCGCGGGTCCGGGGGTTGCCGCCGCGGTGGGAGGTGTCGCGGCTGCCGGCGCCGTTTTCTGCTCCAGCTTGTTCAGTTCAAAAAGCGTCTGGCTTACCGACTTCAGGCTGGGCTTGTTGACGCCTAAACTCTTGGCGAGCATTTCCCAGTGCGCGGGTTCCATGAGCTTCGCATCTTCGAGTGGGATTCCGCCATCAAAGAGCGCTTGCGCGAGGGTGCCGGCTTTCTTGATCTGCGCGGCGCCTTCGAAGCCTACCGACTCCAAAGGAGTAACAGGCGACGGTGGGCCGGCCTTCGCCTGGTCAATCGACTGCTGCAACAGTTCGGTCAGGTCCGCTGAACCGATCGGAGGGCGAAGCGGGGCGCCGACTCCGCGCGGGGTCGTTGGCCCAACGAAGGGCCGAGCGGGTATTGCGGTTGTCGCTTCGGGCGCCGCGATCGGCACGCCGGCCGAGCTGGTGATGGGTGGGCGAACGGGTGAGCCGCCGGCGGGAAAGGTCGAGGGTTCGACTGGTCCGACTGGAATCTGGCTGGTGCCCGTGGCTTGGGGGTATTCGATCGTTGCTCCACTACTTGACGCGAGAGGCGCGCGAAGGGGCGCATTGACGCCGCCGACTCCTTCACTCACCTCTGAGGGCACCCAGCTATGGAAGGGTGCGGGCGTATCGGGCGGAGTTACCGCGGCCGGGGTTACCGGCGCCGCAGCTCTTTCTGCAAGCGACGCTTTGGCGCCTCGAATTGCCGCGCCAAGTATGCGCGGGCCTGCGACCACAGCCGCGCCGGCGCCGGGTGGCAATCCCAAATGCTCAGCCAGATATTCCGCGGGCGCCGCGCCGATCATTGTTTTCGGAGATATGGCGGCCTTGGCGCCCTGTACGATGGCGCCCTTGGCTGCTGCGCCGGTGGCTTCCATTGCATTGCCAACCGGGATCGCATTTCGAGCCAGCAGTCCAGGCCCGGCGAGCTGGGCGCCCATCATAAGAGAGCCGCCTATCGAATGCGCGATCGCGCCGGGCTGCCCGCTCTTCGCCTCTTCGCCTAACTGGTCGATTCCGGGGCCGGCCATCGGGATTGCGTAATTGATGACGTGCTGCAAGCCGCCGACGTAATCCCCCTTCTTAAAGGATTCCTCCGCCTTGAGGCGTAGCGCGTCCTGGCCTTCGAGCATTCCCTTAACTGAGTAGTAAGGGTGGGCCACGGTGTTAACCATGCCTTGCCCGGTCTGCGCGAGGTTATCCCATGCCCCCTTGACGAGCTGGCCGGCCTGATCGAGCCAGCTTAAGGGCTTTGCCGGCGCCTCTGCGAACTGGTCCCACTTATCCGCCGCCGGCGCCGCGGCCGGTGCCGCGTACTGATCCCACTTGTCGGCCATGTTATTTCTGCGCCCCTGGGTGGTCTTTCAGGAATTCGGCCTCTTGCGAGGCTGGAATGTTGTAGGATTTTCCGCCGGAGGTATAACGGACGGTCGCACCGCCGCTGCCTTTCGGCGCGTACCTGTCGAGCGTGGCCTGAGATTCAGGACTCAGCTTTCGTGCCAACGGTTTGCCCATGTCGGATTCGTACGCTTGGCCCATCTTGTGAACGCGGGCACCGAGGAGTTGCACAGTTGCGCCAATCGCTCCTTCACGCTGGGAGTCTGAAAGTTTCGAGCCGTAGCCGGCGGCCATTTTCGCGCGTTCCGTTTCGCCTCCAGGCCCACCAATAACGGCCTTGGAGATTTCCGGCGAGACCGTCTGTAAGATGGCCTCGTAGGTTACCTGGGGACTCTGGCCCACTTGCGCGCCCACGGAATTCGCGAGGCTGTTTAGCAGTTGCAGGTTGCCGTTTCTCATTGCCGCGCCCGCCTGGCTGAGCGTGCCCAGGTGAGCGAGTGCGGTATCTGCCGACGTCATGGCCTTGCCCGATGCGCCCGAAGCGCTGAAATCCTGCGTGATCTTGTTCCGCTCCGGAAATCTCGTGCCGTCGTAGTTGGGGTTTTCCGCGAGGATTTGCTTAAACAATTGCTGCCCGGCCGGGCTCGCTAGCGTGCGCGGACTGGGCGCGGGGACTTGATAGTTTGCGATCGCTGAGGCTACCGGATTCTTTACCGGCTTACCGTCAGGTCCCATCTGCGGTTGGCCGTTCGCATCGAGACCGGCGCCGAGTGTCGCGTTAAAGCGCTTCTGTTCGAGTGATAGCCGGCCGGCGCCCTGTCCTTCCTCCACTTTCTGGTGCGCCGCAAGCTGCGTCTGATTCGTGGCCGCCTGTGTGGTGGTCGCTTGCTGGTCCGGACTCATTCCCAACTGCCGAAGTGAGTTTAGAGCCGCGGGAATCGGCTTTCCATTGGCATCGAATACCGAGGTTGAATCGGGGACCATGCCATGCGGCACTTTGTTATCGTTCAGAATTTGGTTGTACGTCGCCGGTGTTGTGGCCGCCGTCAGTTGGGCAATAATGTTCTGCCGCGCCTTCGCCGCCGCGTCCGCCGCGATACCCGGCATTTCCGCCGCTGCCTTGTCCGCTCCAGTCTTCGCGATCAATGCGTGAGAGGCCGCGTTAGATTCGCCTGTCGCCGCCGTCCTGCTCGCGTCGAGTAACTTCTGTTGCGCCGGGCTCTGCGCGATAAACTGATCCATCGCGCCCTTGATGTTGCCCTGGTTCTCGGGTAGGAGGAGCTGGCCGAGCTGTTGCGCCGAGTGCTCATATCCCGCGTCGTGGGCGTGTTGAATGGCGAGCTGCAAAGCAGCCGGGGAGTAGTCGGCCGATTTCACCATTGCCGCCAGGTTGCCCGCATAGTCCGACTCTTGCGCCGCTACTTCGCCCCTGGTTTTTTGCAGGTCCACTCCGGACTTGTCGGCGTCCCGAAGAGATTTCAGAACCGCGGCGCCGCGAGTTGGGCCGAGGGTGGACATAATTTCAGAGTCGGTTGGTCTTGCCGTGCCGGGTCGAGCGAAAAGAGCGCGGCTTTGTGCCTCGTCTGCAATGCCCTGTTGCCGCTGTTGTAGATCGAGCTGGCCCGATTGCATTTGCAGTTGTCGGACTTGCTGCTCTTGCGCCTGCGCCCGCAACTGGCCGAGCCTGACCTTATCCCCTACGGGGTCCGACATCTCGCCAACACTGATCAGTTTTGGAAGTCCACCAATGTCGATAGGCATTTAGAATCCCTTGGTTTTCGTGCCTACCGCGCCGGGTCCGCTGAAAGCGTTGTACGTCCCGCCAGCGCCAGCCGAACCGCCGCCATAGCCCCCGAAGTCGCCGCCGCCGAATCCGCCGGTAGCCGCTCCCATCGCGAGCGAGTCAACGCCTTTGCCGATGCCGTTTAACATGCCCGACCACGCATTGGCCGCGTTCAAATCGCCTGCCGCGAGCGCGTTTCCGGCGCCCATTTGGGCATCTCCTAAGTACCGGCCGGCGCCGATAGAGTTCTGGGCCATCAGGTCCGCCGCACTCATGCCGGCCGTACCCGAATATTGCGCTGCGCCCTGATTGAGACTCGCGCCATACTGGGCCGCGCCCTGGTTTAGGTTGCTGCCATACTCCGCGCCCTGCAGGCCCACGTTGCCGGCATATTCGTTGCCCTGCATGATGTTCGAACCGGCCGCAAGTGCCGGTGTCACGCCGAGGTTGGCAAGTCCTAATTGCTGGGCGTACTGCTGCTGCTGGCCAGACTGAAATCGGGAGAATGCGTTTTGGTATTCGGCACTGGCCACGTTCTGGGTATAGGAGCCGAGAGCTTTTGCACTGCCGCCGCCCTGCACACTGCCGCCGGCCGCTTGCGCTCGCTGCATGGCCTTCGAGGCCTCATCGATGCGGAACTGATAGCCGGGGTCGTTGGCTTCCATATCCGCCGCGCCGAAGGTCTTCGTGAGGCTCCCACCCGCGCCGAGCATTTGCCCGAGGCTGGTTACTCCCTGCTGTCCTGCGCCGATGTAGGGCTGTAGATTCTGGTTCGCCTGGCCGATGGCGCCGGTAACGCCGGAGGCTGCCTGTTGGGCCGCAGTGTTGACGTTGCCCGCGCCCGTGGCTGCGGTACTCGCGACATTGCCCGCGCCGGTAGCTGCGGTGCCGGTGGCGAGATCGCCCGCAGTCTTGGCCGCCGCGCCAATTTGAGGGTTGGCCGCGTTGGTCGCATCCGTGACCGTCTTGCCTGCCTGGAGGGCCGCGTCATGCTGGGCCTTCGCTGCGTTGTGGGCCGCACTGGCGCCTTGCACGCCGCCGATGATCGAGGTAACGATAGAACTCATTTATGAGGGCCTTGTAATGCCTACCCAGATGTCGTCAATGAGTTTGCCGCGGCGCTGGATCGCCTCCGGATTGCGGCCAAACTCCCGATACCCGCAGTCGGCCGCGAGTTTCAAAGCGAGTGGATTATCTTGCCCGATGTCGGCGATTGCCCGGTGAAATCCGGTCGTCTGCCAGAGCCACGCCAGGAACTCACGCAAACCCTTGCGGGTCTCTTCGCCCCACGCATGCGGGTAGAACGATAGGTGTGTTTCACACAGAATCGGGCTGCGTTCCACGACCACAAAGAGGCCGCATAATTGGTCGCCTTCCCGCGCGGTCACATACCAGACTTTCGGGTGATCGAGAGGCCGCCAGTCTTCTGGTGAGCAGGCGAAATCATCACTAATCCGGCGCCAAATGCGGGGGTGAGTGATGACTTTGGCTACAAGGTCCCAGTCTGAGGTACGGGTAAACTCCACACTGGGTCTATCGGCAAATAGGCCGGATAGCCCGGAATTGCGGGGGTACCTCCGAGAGACCCAGTGCTAAAATCCGCCTATGACTCAATTGGAAATCTTGCAAGCTGCCCGTCTGCACTATCAAACCAAGCTCGCGGAAGTCGATCGACTGATAGCCGAGGAATCAGGACAGGCTACACCAGCCGTCGAGAAGTCCGTGTCAATCGCAAAGCCCGGTAAGCGCGGCAAGTTCAGCGCCGCGACCCGCGCCAAGATGGCCGAAGCGCAACGGAAGCGCTGGGCGAAACTGAACGGCGAAACGCCGGCCGAGGCAGTGGCCAAAGGATCGGGTAATAAACGCAAGCTGAGTGTAGCTGGCAGAAAAGCGATTGCGGATGCCACCAAGAGACGCTGGGCCGCGTTCCGTGCCGCTCAGGGAAAGGCCAAAGCAGCCTAAAACATCACCCGACCTTAACCGCGTTAATGGTGGTATCGGTAAGCAGGCAAGAGCCCGTACCGCCGCTACCGATGGACGCCTGAAGCCATACGGTCGTTGTTCCCACCAGGGTAATAATCCAGCACTGGCCGGCCGTTACGTTGTCATTGCCAATCGTGGTTTGGCTGTACGCTTGAGCCTGCCCGGCTGCGAGCGTGCCGCCTACATTCAGGGCGCCTTTTGCCAAACCTCCCTGGGTGGTAAAAGCAAAGAATGCAGTAATCAGCCACTTACCAGCCGTCAGCGATACGCTGGCGCCCACGACATCCTGCATCGCAAGTCCGAGCACGAGTGTGACGGTTGCGGGTTGCGAGGCCGTTGATAGCGCCGGCGTGCTCAAACTAACCGGAATCAGCTTGCCCCCTGCGTCCGTCCCGAGGGCCGGTGCTGAAATCAGGCCGGGCAGGATAATCGAGTCAAGCGCGACGCCGAGCGTGACGGTGTGATCGGCGCCCCCAAAAGCACCCGAACCAATAACGACACAGTTTTGTGAATTCGTACCTGCGACCTGGGCGCCATTGCCAATACAGACGTTGTTGGCTCCTGTATTGAGGGCCGTCTGTCCCGAGCCGGTTCCAATGCAGACGTTGAAACTTCCGGTGTTGATATTGAAGCCTGCGCCCTGCCCCACCAGCACGTTGCCGTTACCCGTCGTGACGTGCGCGCCGGTCTGGGCACCAATCGCAACATTCGTGCCGGCCGTACAGAGTTGCAGAGCCGCCGTACCTACTGCGGTGTTGCTGTTCCCCTTGGAATTCGCGCCGAGCGCTTGCGATCCTACAGCCGTATTTCCGATGCCATTCGTAAGCGCTGTAAGAGCAAGAGCGCCTACACCCGTGTTATCGCTCGAAAGTGAAAGCTGCATCACTGCCGAGCCAATGGCCGTATTTCGTGCTCCCGAGTAGTTCGAGAACATCGTGTTATAGCCGAAGGCGGTA
>Ga0068851_10001433_pt1 | contig 10437 bp, 7 predicted proteins | sample KBSCornC12_FD_66588 | JGI IMG/M metagenome (GOLD analysis project Ga0068851, IMG submission 66588) | Corn rhizosphere microbial communities from Kellogg Biological Station, Michigan, USA - KBS Corn C1-2 | ecosystem: Host-associated > Plants > Roots > Rhizosphere > Soil ...
GAGATCAGCTCGCCGATGTGACGATCGTTGTTGGCCGAGACAGTGGCCACGTTGGTCAGCTCTTCCTTGCCTTTGATCTTTTTCGACATGCGCTCCAGTTCGGCAACGACTTGTTCCGTGGCCAACTGAATCCCGCGCTGTAGCGACATTGGATTCGCGCCTGCCGTGACGTTCTTAACACCTTCACGAAAGATTGCCTGCGCGAGAACTGTTGCGGTGGTTGTGCCGTCACCCGCCTTGTCGTTTGTCTTGACGGCCACTTCGCGGACCATCTGCGCGCCCATGTTTTGATACTTGTTCTTGAGTTCGATCTCTTTGGCGACAGTGACACCATCCTTGGTGATCACCGGCGAGCCGAATCTCTTACCCAGAACAACGTTACGACCCCTTGGTCCTAACGTTACGCGCACTGCATTCGCGAGTGTGTCAACACCTTGAAGCATCGCACTGCGCGCTTCTTCTCTAAACTTCAATTCTTTTGCCGGCACTTAGTTTCTCCTTCAGGCGGATTCTTTGTGTAATTTGCGCCCTGCACGCCCAACTTTGACGCGCGCGGGACGCAGCAGCCGATCTCCCATGCGAAAACCGCGACTATATTCTTCAATCACTCTTCCGTCCATGTCGTCCGTCGTCTCTTCCGTGTCGACGGCTTCATGTAACTCCGGATTAAACTCTTCACCAACAGTCACGATCGGTTCGACACCCGCACTGCTCAACGCCGTTTGAAAGCTACTCGCGATGCGCCGAATACCTTCAATCATCGCTTCGCGCGACGCGTTTCCGGAAACAGCTTCGATCGCACGGTCCAAGTCGTCCAGCGCCGGAAGCAATGCTGCTATAAACCTGGACTTGTCGGCAGCGGCACGCTCGTCCGCCGCGCGATTCAAACGCTGCCGGGTTTCGTCAGTCTCACGCTGTAGTTGCTGTCGCAATTGCTCGAAGCGCGCCTGAACGTCCTGCACCTGTTTTTCAGCAGCCTTCGTACGCGACTCGAGTTCTTCGACGTATTTCGGTTTCAGGTTCGGCTGCTCGGCCTGTTCGTTGACGTGTTCAGCACCCTCGTTATCGAGATAGATGCGACGACGATCCGTCACGCGCACTCCGCTATCCACATCCCTGTCCATCAACTCGTCCTCGTTCCTCATAAATCCTGCCAAATCCTGTGAGGCTAACCTCACATCTCACGAAACCTTAATATCAATCTTCTTCGACTTTTGCTCACCGCGCTTCGGCAGACGGATCTGCAACACACCATCTTTGTACTCTGCACCGATCTCACTCTGCTCGACCGATGCGGGTACGCTGAACGTTCTCAGAAACTTACCGCGTGGTCTCTCAGAACGATGCTGCCTTGACTCCTGAATGGCGCGCGTGCCCCTGATGAGCAAACGACTATCGTCGTCGACGTCGATTTCAAGCGCGTCACGATTAATGCCGGGCAAGTCAATCGCGATCAAATAGCTGGAATCAGTTTCGTAGATGTCCGCTGCCGGCGTCCAATCAGCGCGCTCAAAGTCGCCTCCCGCGCTGGCTTCAGCGTGCGCGCGTCGTTGCGTCGCATCTTCGAAAAGTCTGTTCATCCGATCCTGCAGGACCATCAGATCCTGCAAGGGGTTCCACTGTTGTGACATCATCGATTCTCCAAATTACCTTACGCAGTTGCAAACGCCGTGTCCGTCTTAAACTCCATCGTGTCGCCGCTCGCCGAAAGTCTTACGGTTTGACCCGGCAGGATTTCACCTTGCAGGAGTTTGACCGCGAGCGGATTCTGAATCAGCGACTGTATCGCTCGCTTCAGCGGACGCGCGCCATAACTCGGATCGTAGCCTTCACGCATCAGCAATTCTTTCGCCGAAGGATCGAGCACGAGCGTTACGTTTCGCTCGTTCAACATCGCAGTCAAGCGCTCCAGTTGCACGTCGATAATCTTGCCAATCTGCTCGCGTGAGAGCTGGTGGAAGATCACGATGTCGTCGACACGGTTAAGAAACTCCGGTTTGAAGTTCAACCGCAACTCTTGCAGCACGGCTTCGCGCACCTGCTTCTCATCGCCTTCAGCAGCCTGAATCTCACGCGATCCGAGATTCGACGTCATGATCAGAACGGTGTTTTTGAAATCGACCGTCCGACCTTTCGAATCGGTCAACCGCCCGTCGTCGAGAATCTGAAGCAGCACGTTGAAAACATCCGGGTGCGCCTTTTCAATCTCATCGAAGAGAATCACTGAATACGGTCTGCGACGAACTGCTTCGGTGAGTTGCCCACCCTCGTCATAGCCGACGTATCCCGGAGGCGCTCCGATCATGCGTGCGACAGCGTGCTTCTCCATGTACTCAGACATGTCGAGCCGGACCATCGCTCGCTCGTCGTCAAACAAAAACTCCGCAAGCGCGCGGGCGGTTTCAGTCTTACCCACACCCGTTGGTCCAAGAAAGATAAAAGAACCGACGGGACGATTCGGATCCTGCAACCCTGCACGCGCACGCCGAACAGCATTCGCGACAGCAGCCAGGGCCTCTTCCTGACCGATAACACGCTGGCCCAGTCGGCCCTCCATCGTCACGAGTTTCTGCATCTCGCCTTCGAGCATCTTCGAAACGGGGATGCCCGTCCACTTCGCGACAATTACGGCGACGTCCTCTTCGTCAACCTCTTCTTTCAGCATCACGCCATCCTGCTGAAAAGCGGCCAGCTTGTCCTGCTGGCTCTTGAGCTTGCCTTCGAGTTCCGGAATCTTGCCGTACTGAATCTCAGACGCACGCGCGAGATCGCCGGCGTTCCGCGCTTGATCCAGTTGCAGCTTTAGTTGCTCGAGTTCGGCCTTGCCGGTTCGTATGTGCTCGATGGCCTCTTTCTCGGATTGCCACTTCGCCTTCATACCCGACGAGGTTTCCTTCAGATCGGCGATTCGTTGTTCGATCTCTTTCAAACGGAGCTTCGACTTTTCGTCCTCTTCTTTTTGGAGGGCCTGACGCTCGATTTCGAGCTGGATAATCTCACGCTCCAACTGATCGATCTCCTGTGGCAGAGAGTCGATCTCGATGCGCAGTCGTGATGCTGCTTCGTCGATCAGATCGATCGCTTTGTCCGGCAGGAAGCGATCGGTGATGTAGCGGTTTGAAAGTGTTGCAGCGGCGACGATCGCCGAGTCTTTGATGCGGACGCCGTGATGGACCTCGTAACGCTCCTTCAATCCACGCAGGATCGCAATCGTGTCTTCGACGGTCGGTTCACCAACGTAAACTTGTTGGAAACGACGTTCGAGCGCCGCGTCTTTCTCGATGTATTTCTTGTACTCGTTGAGCGTGGTGGCGCCGACGCACCTCAGCTCTCCCCGAGCGAGTGCGGGCTTCAACATGTTCGACGCGTCGATCGCGCCTTCGGCAGCGCCCGCGCCCACGAGCGTATGCAGCTCGTCGATAAAGAGGATGATTTGGCCCTGCGCGTTCTCGATCTCCTTCAAGACAGCTTTGAGACGATCCTCAAACTCGCCGCGATACTTCGCACCGGCGAGCATCGACCCAAGATCGAGACCCACGAGCCGTTTGTTGCGCAGCGTTTCAGGAACATCTCCCGAAACAATCCGCTGCGCCAGACCTTCAACAATCGCGGTCTTACCCACGCCCGGTTCGCCGATCAGCACGGGGTTGTTCTTGGTTCTTCGCGAAAGAACCTGAATCGTGCGACGAATCTCGTCGTCTCGTCCGATTACGGGATCGAGTTTTCCTTTGCGCGCCTGCTCCGTCAGATCGCGCGCGTATTTCGAAAGCGCCTGGTAGTTCTGCTCCGCATTCTGATCGGTGATTCGCGCACCGCCGCGCATCTGTTCGATAACCTTGAACAGATCGTCTCGCGTGACGCCATGCTGTCGAAGAATTTTACCCGCGTCGCCGTCTTTCTCTTCGACGATGGCAAGCAGCAGATGCTCGGTCGAAATGAATTCGTCCTGCATCTGATCGGCTTGTTTTTGTGACGCCGTAAACACCTGGCTTAGGCGGTTGCTGAAATATTGTTGACCGCCCTGGACGCGCGGAAAACGTGCGACCGCTGCTTGCGTGTCGTTCAGAATAACGGCGACGTTGGCCCCGAGCTTTCCGAGAACTGGTCTAACGATGCCTTCAGGCTGCTCCAGCATCGCGACCAGCAGATGCTCGGGCTCGACCTGTTGATGGTTATTCTTTTCGGCAAGCTCGATAGCCGATTGAATTGCTTCCTGACCCCTCAGGGTGAACTTATCTAAACGCATCGCAGTAAAACCTATTCAGTATAAAAAGAGACGAACGGGCTCGAAATTCGTATCCCAAACTACGACGAGCCCGCTCGCTATTGCCGATCCTTACAAAGCCTTAGCGCCCGCCAGAGGCTTCCTTCGCTTTTCCGGTGTCGGCTGTTGTTTCGATTGTTTTGTTCGCTGGTCCAGTACCAGTTCCGCTGACCTGGATCCGGCGAGCCTTGGTCTCCTCGCGTTTTGGCAACGTCACGCGCAACACGCCGTTGTTGTACTCCGCATTTGCTCCCTCGGCGGAAACCGTCTGCGGCAGAGTGAAAGAACGTGTGAAGGCGCCATACGAGCGTTCGACTCGATGGTAATTGTCAGTCTCATCCGTCTTTTCAAACTTTCGCTCACCGCGGAGGGTAAGGACATTGTTCTCGATCGAGAGATCGAAATCTTCCTGTTTCATTCCAGGAAGTTCGGCCTCGAGGACGATTTGATCCTTGTTCTCGTAGATGTCGACGCTGGGCGCCCAGGCGCCGCGGCCGATGCCCTCGTCGTCAAAGGCACGGGTCATATTGGTCGAGAACAAGCGATTGACTTCTTCCTGCAGCGTTCGCAGATCGCGGAACGGGTCATATCGAACGATAGCCATAATCTGTCTCCTCCTATATTCCTTGTTTTGCGTTCTCAGCCCCCGATTTGTCCTGGCTGAGCGTGGCGTCATAATAAAGGTTGAGTGCGAGGTTGTCAACTCCTTGGAAATGGGGCTGAAGCCATTATCTTTATATTAATAGGAGCGAGTTGGGGTGAGGTTAGTACCGCGTTACGGTACTGACCTTACCCAAGCCGAAAACCTGGCAATTAGTGGTGGATTCCGAAGAAGCGTTTGATCGCAGAGAGGATTCCGGCCGAGGAGTCGGCGCTGGTGGTCTCCGAATCGGCGCGTGAGGCGAGACCCTGGCGGCGTTCCGCCATGATAAAACTCAACGATTCGACCAGATCCGGGTTCGTGTCAAACACCCTCTTCATCGCGGAGTGACCGATTTCCAGCACCTCAGTTTCCTCGAGCGCCAGCACATTGGCCGTCCTCGGCTCGCCCGTGAACAGCGCCATTTCGCCAAAAAAGTCGCCTTCGCTGAGCGTCGCCACGGTCCTGGCCCGGCCATTGTCACTGACTTGGACCCGTACCCGTCCTTTATGTACTACAAACATCGACGAGCCCGGCTCGCCCGCACGAATCACCGTCTCACTGGGCGCAAACACGTGACTGACAGCCGCCTGCGCCAGCATCGTGATTTCATCCGCTGAGAGGGGCGCAAAGATGTCGACTGCCGAAAGCCTCTCTGCGATAGCTCCACCGTCGCCATCACGCATCGCCGCACCCTTTTGACGTTCGACGAAAAGCGTGCGCGTCGGAAACGCGAAGTTCAGGCCGGCGCGCCGAAACGCGTACCAGATCCTTTGCCGGACCAATGCGTCGGTGTCGTTGTATTTGGCGTAATCATCCAACCAGTACTTCACTTCATAGTCGACGCCGTTATCGCCAAGATTTCTAATTCTAACTATGGGCGTGACTCTCTCAGAGACGTTATCGGCCTCGCGAACAGCCTCGCGCACAACGTGGATCGTTTTGGCGGGTGAATCGGTGTAGAGGGTATTAAAAAAGACGGTCCGCGCGTTCAGGTTGTCGCGCGGGCAGACTTCAATCGGCTCTCGGGCGGCGTTGCTGTTAGCTATGAGAACGACGTGATTGGTGAACGTCCGAACCTTGATAGCTCGCCAACTGATCTCTTCGACGACTCCCGTGTGTCTTTGAGCGCCGACCGTTATCACGTCGCCTACCTGGAACGGTCGGTCCGCCTGGAGCGAGATTCCGGCGAAGAAGTTACCGAGCGTGTCTTGTAGCGCGAGTCCGAGAATGACGCCGAAGATCGCGGAAGTCGTAAAGAGCGCGCCCAGGTTGACTTCCGGGAACAGGAACGTGAACGCGATCAAAAAGAGGATCGTAAACGCGACGATCGTGAAGATGTTTCGGATGAGCGTCGGCGCGTCGATCCGTTTGAGACGAAACGCGAGCGCGAAGAAGATGGCGTTGAGGGCGCGGACAAAAAGATATCCGACTATTCCGACCAGGAGCAGCTTGATGACGTTGACGATCGTGTCGGCTGAAGGCGAAGGGGTTGCGCCCATTCGCAGCTGGAGAAGGTGTTTGACTTCAGGGCTGAATGACCAAAACAGGTACGTCGCCAGCAAGGCCACTGCCGACGCAAACAGGAACAGCAGGATCTTGTTTGTGAACCGGGGACGAGCCACGCGCACTTTTTACCACCAAATCAGGGCGATTGACGAGGAAAAACTCTGCGTTCTCTGCGTCCTTCGGCGTTAAATCGCCTGTTAACGCAGAGAACGCGGAGATACGCAGAGAACGCAGAGAAGAATTGTCAGAACCGCACGAGGCTCGGGAAGAGTGTAATCAGTAGATAGAGCAGCGAAATGGCGGTGACTACGATCACGGTGGCCCATGCGAGGAGGTTATAGAGCGGTCCGTTGACGTGCCTGCCCATTATTTCCCGATCATTCACGAGACGCAGGACGGCGAAGAGGATCACAGGCAGCAGCAGCCCGTTGATTACCTGCGTGACAAGCAATACCCGGAAGAGCGGAAGATTCGGCACGATCGCGATCGCCGCGCCGACTGCCACGAGAAACGTAAACGTGCCCAGAAAGATCGGAGCTTCGCGAAAACTCCGCGAAACACCTTTCTCAAATCCCAGTGCCTCACTGATGGAATACGCGGTCGCCAGCGGCAGGACTCCCGCTGCAAGCATCGAAGCTCCAAAGAGTCCGAACCCGAAAAGTATTTCCGCGTAGCGTCCGGCGAAAGGGCGTAAAGCGCGAGCCGCGTCGGCGGCCGTATTTATTTCGATGCCTGATTGGTGTAGCGTTGCCGCTGTCGACACGACGATGAAAAACACGATCAGAATCGCGAAGATCGTGCCCACCCACACGTCGATTTTTGTTTTTCCATAATCTTCCGGTGTCACTCCTTTTTCGACGACCGACGATTGCACGTACACCTGCATGTACGGCGAGATCGTGGTACCGATCACCGCAACGATCGTAAACAGGAATGCATGCTCGAAGTTGAATTCGGGCTTGACCAGGCCGAGCGCAACGGCGCTCCAATCCGGTTTCGCGAGAAATGCCGAAACGATGTAACCAAGAAAGACGAGCGACATGATCAGAAAGGCCCTTTCCACGCGCTTGTAAGAGCCTTTAACAATTAGCCACCACACCAGCGCGGCAGCAAGCGGCACGGAGATGTAGTGCGAGACACCGAAGAGCTCCGTCGCCGCCGCGATGCCGACGAACTCGGAAACAGTCACACCCGCGTTCGCAATTAACAACGCGAGCATTACGAGCGCGGTCCAACGTACACCGAAGCGCTCGCGAATCAGATCGGCGAGACCTTTGCCGGTGACCGCGCCCATACGCGCGCACATCTCCTGAACAATGCCGAGGCTGATTGCAATTGGAATGAGGATCCAGAGAAGTGAGTAACCGAATTGTGCGCCGACGGAGGCGAAGGTCGCGATGCCACCGGCGTCATTACCGGCGTTGGCGGTGATCATTCCCGGACCGAGAATCGCCACGAACAGAAGCAGCCGCCTGCGCCGCGCGACCGTTCGGCGCAAACGCAGGCTGACAGCTCGAACTGCTGCTCGTGTTTCTGCCACTTGGAGGTTCTCCGTCCTTCATGAGCAATCACAAAGAAAGTCAGGCCACAAAAAGGCACAAAAGGCACAAATGATAAAACGAAAAGTAAAAAGCGCACGTATGGGAACTGATTTTTATTTTGTGCATTTTGTGCCTTTTTGTGGCTAACCGAACAGTCGCGGCAAACGTTGCCGCCAATCTTTCGGCAACAGAATTTCCATCGCGTCGTCTACAGTTATGATGCCGAGTATATCTCCATCCTCGTCCATAACAGGAAGCGCCAGCAGGTTGTATTCAGCAATCCTCTGCGCGACGTCTCTCGCCGGCTCCTCCGGATGCGCGCGCTGGAACTCAGTGCGCATCATGTCTTCGAGCGGCATCGACGGATCTGCGAGTATCAAACTTCTCAGCGCGATCACGCCTAACAACTTCCATGAGTTCTCTTCCTCGACAACGTAGAGGTAGTAGATCATGTTTGGCGTTTGCGCCATCTCGCGTAATCTCGCGAGTGCTTCGCCGACGGTGAGTGCGCGTGGCAGCGTGACGAACTCGGTCGTCATCAATCCGCCGGCCGTGTCGTCTTCATAAGGCAGCAGCTCTGCGACATCCGCCTGCTCGTCGTGCTCCATCAGTCCGAGCAACTCTTCCGCCTTCTCCTCCGGGAGATCGCCGAGCACGTCGGCGGCTTCGTCAGGCGACATCCATTCGAGAATATCGGCGGCGCGTTCCTCGTCCATGTCGCTGAGTATTCGCGCTTGTGTTTCGGCGGGCATCTCCTCGAGTGTTTCTGCTGCCGTTTCGTCGTCGAGAGATTCGACGACTTCCGATCCGTGGTGATACGACAGCGCTTCGGCGAGACGCGCGATCTCCACGGGATGCAAACGAGCGAGTTTGTCACTTGACGACTTCAACTGGACCGTCGCGGCGTCTGTCGCGAGATAACCCACGTCGGCCCAATCGAGTACTTCGACCGGCGTGCGCGTACCGGCAAATCCGGCGGGTGCGAGTCGTCGCCAAAGTCCCTGGAGGCTGACGTCGGCGCCGGTCACGCGCCAGTCGCCTGCGGCTTCGATAATCTGCACATCGTTGACTCGCACCACGCGTTTGCCATCGACGTCGATCAATTGTTTGTCGAGTACGTCGCGAGCGAGTAGCACTTCGCTCTCACGACGCACGAACGGGCGGAGGTCGAGAATGTCGGAGTTCAAACGCACGCCATGTTGATTCAGCTCGGTGATGCGCCAGCGCGAGAGGAAGAAATCGCGGCGGCGATAACGCGCGACGAGGCCCGTCACCGGAGGATGATCGTCGGCACCGAGGCGCACGATCACGTCCTTCACAGTGGCCACACGCTCGCCTTCAAGGTCGCGTATCGGGCGACCTAATACCTGCGATAGATAAAGCATTCGCTTCGCATAATATCATTTAGCCGCAGATTACGCGGATGAACGCAGATCTAACCTGCGTTCATCCGCGTAATCTGCGGCTAAATGTTTTAGTCGAGGATCTCTTTTGCGAGTTCGAGGGCGGCGTCGCGGCGAGAGTAAATATCGGCCCTCGTGAGTTTCATCAATGTATCCGGCTTGATGCCGGAGCCTTCAAGTCGCACACCGGCAGCGGTGCGGTAATCAAATTCGCTGACGTCCAAAACGCCGCCATCCGGCAACGCATGACGATTTCGAATCGCAAGCACACAACCACACGTCTCGGTGCCGATCACGCGCGCACGTTGTTTAGCCTGCAACGCCGCAACCAAAATCTCTGCCGCACTCGAAGTGCTCTCACTCGTCAGCACGACGAGCGGAAGTTTGATCGACGACATGCGCGGGATTCGCCATAGCCGCTTTGAAAAAGTCTGAAGTTCAAACGAAGCTCCGGAACGATCTGCGAACTTGCCGAGATTGATCCCATCTTCCAGAAACAGCGACGCAACATCAGCCATCGCTTCGGCGTCGCCGCCGCCGTTGAATCGCAAATCGAGAACAATGCCTTGTGCACCGTCCAACACTTCCGGAAGCGACTTCGAAAAATCCAGCGCGACGGTCTGAGTAAAAGCATCCAGCCGAAGAATCGCTATGTTTCCTTTTCGCTGATTGTTGAATCCGAGCAGTCTCTGGGTCCAGTAACGTTGCAGGACCGCTGACTTGTGTTTACCGTTACGGCTGGTCCATCCGACTTTCACCGTCGTTCCTGGCTGGCCGTCAAACAGCGATGTGACGGCTCGAAATCGCGCCTCAGGGTCGTGAGCTAGACCAGAAGCTTCCAGGCGTCGATTGATGAACTCAGCCACAGGAATATCGTCAATGCTTACGATCGCATCTCCCACGCGAAGGTCCGTTCGTGACGCGGGTGAACCGGGTTCGATGTATATGACCGTCGGAACGCCTTCAACTTCACGCATTGTCAGGCCGACAGTGACGAAACGCGGATTCCACCAATCAAATTTTTCATCGGGTGAATAGACTCGCGTGTGAGCGTCTCTCAGCGACGCGATCATCTGGCGC
>Ga0068851_10001435_pt1 | contig 10434 bp, 7 predicted proteins | sample KBSCornC12_FD_66588 | JGI IMG/M metagenome (GOLD analysis project Ga0068851, IMG submission 66588) | Corn rhizosphere microbial communities from Kellogg Biological Station, Michigan, USA - KBS Corn C1-2 | ecosystem: Host-associated > Plants > Roots > Rhizosphere > Soil ...
CGTTTATGAAGATCGTCTGCAACGGTTCTTCACCGGCACCCAGCGCGCCGAGCCCTTTCAACGTCTGGTCACGACGAGTTCGGCCCTCGCTGTCTCGATAAACCGAACTCGTCAACCGGTTGACGATGCGATTGCCATCGCTGAGTGTTTGAGTAATTTCAGTGACGGCTTCAGCGGAGTAAGGAGCCCCTTTTACAGTCTTGCCGCCAAAGCCTTCCGAAGCCACCCACACAAAGTTTCTATCCAGCGGTGGCGGAGCACCCTCCGGACCTTGAAACACGCGCTGCTTGATCATGACATTTCCTTCTGGCGCAGGCTGCGGTTGCTGTGCAAACGCCGCCGTTGTCAGTACAAACAAAGCAGCCAGAAGTCCCGTTATTCTTTTCATCTCCATTTCCTTTCAGCCACGCGGCTATTTAACAAAACGTATGGCGTGGGCCAACCCATCGACCCCGTATAAAACATCAGCTTTAACTCTCTCGTTGGAACGCTCCATGTTGACCGGCAATCCGAAGTTTGCCAGCGCTGAACGCGGCACCTCGACGCGAACTATCTGTCCGCCCTCCTGGAGGCTTGCGACGTTCATGTAACGCAGCGGAATAAAATCGGTCGCGATCTCACTCGGACTTGCGAGTTGAGCGCTTTCAGAACTTCGCACGCGTGGATGTCGAACACGCTTCGGAATAGAACGTTGCGCCGGCTGGACCACGGCCTGATACTCGACCGGTTTGGGTGTCTCATCGCGCGGGCTGATCACTCGCCCCTTTTGTGGCTCACGTCCGGCCAACGCTTCCGCAGGCTTCTCAGTCGACTTCCAACGCAGAGCAACTACACTCATCGCAATCAACAGCACGGCCGCAACTGCTGCCAACCAATAACCACGTGAAGTCCGTCGCCGCGTCGATATTGGAACCACAACCTGCCGAGCGCGAAACGCTTTAAGCAGATTAACCTCGACGTGCTCCGGCGCTTCGACATCCTTCATCTCTGACGCCAGCGCCTGCAATCCGCGCGTCAACATCTCTTCATCATTCTCGAATCGTTGATTCATGCGAAACACCTCGCTGACTTCACAGTCGCTGAGTCTGCGTCTTCAGCTTCTGCTGCCGGTCGGAGTTTCGCGAGCAGAAGTGCTCGCGCCCGGTGCAAACGCGATCGGACTGTGCCGATCGCACAACCTAAAATCTCCGCTGTCTCTCCGTAACTGATGTCCTGTAGTTCACACAATACTACGACCTCTCGGTACTTTGACGGCAGGCTCAACACGGCTCTGCGAACTGACTCGATCGTCTCCGCCCGCGTGAGATCCTCGAGGGGACATATGTCAGTGCTCGCGTGAAGTACCGGAACGTCATCGTCGAAATCGTCGCCGAGCGGCGCGAGTTGTTGCTCGACGCGCAAACGGCGGAGCACATAGTTCCGGGCGACGCCTAAAAGAAAAGCGCTCACCGATCCTTTCGCCGGGTCGAACACACGGCCGTCCCGCATCAGGAAAAGAAAGACCTCCTGTGTGACGTCCTCGGCCACGGTTTTAGACCCGCTCATTTGCAGGGCAAACCGGTAGACCGCGCCCTGTCGACGGCGGTAGAGCACGGAGAGCGCTTCTTCGTCCCCGGCCAGCATCGACCGTAGCAGTTCGCTATCGTTGAGGTCGCTTTTCATCGGTCAATGGTATTCGCGGACGGGCGTCGGAAAGTTCCAGAATTTGGATTTGACGGGGTTCGCCCTCGCAAAGACGCAAAGACGCAAAGAGAACTTCTGATTTAACTTTGCGCCTTTGCGCCTTTGCGAGGAAAATCTCATCACGACTCGAAGCGCTCCCGAAATTCAGCCGTCGCGCGTCGTAAAGCAAGCCACTCCTCAAAAATATGCGGGTTTTGGAGCCAAACTGTCAGCCACTGAGCCAGTTCCCGCGCGAGTGGCTGCTCCCTCATCAACTCGAGTTCGCCTTTCATTCGCCGCACTGACTGCCGTAATGACTCAATTAACCCCTCATCAGCCCCAAATTCGAGGCGCAAACGTTCAATTTTCTGGATCAAAGCCGTCGCCGCCTCGATCGTTCCGATGTTCAACTCATCTGGTGAGAATAGTGCTGTCATGCTCGCGTGCCGCCAGCGCTGGTCTGCTTCGAGAATCTCCGGGTGACGCAACGTCACACCGTGGTCAGCCAGCGTCCGCGCGATCGACTCCGGACTCTCCGGCACCCCAAAACGTGCTGATAACCCCTGCTGAAGCAGTTCGAGCTCCGGCGCCCCGGCTGTCTGCTTGCCAGTTTCTTTCCAAAGTTCGATTATTACCTGCTTCTTCATTTCTGGACTGCGGTTTCTCTCACTCATGAACACTAAGATTGCGCGACTCCCGTTGATTCTCCTATTACTAATCTTGCCTGTTGCGGCGCAACAGAATTTCAAGATTGCAAAGATAGAGTTTGAAGGTCTCAACCGTCTTTCGCCCGAGGATATGATTGCCACGACCGGATTGAAAGTCGGTGAACCTTTCTCGCTGGCGGCGCTCGATGCAGCGGCGCAGCGTCTCATCGATAGCGGCAACTTCAAAAACGTCGCCTACCGAACGCGCCCGAGCAAGGATCAGATTTCAATCACTTTTCAGGTCGAAGAGGTTATCGGCGCAAGCTCGCGCGTCGTCTTCGACAACTTTATCTGGTTTAACGACGCAGAGCTATTGGCCGCGGTGAAGCGTGACCTACCTTCATTCAACGGTACAGCGCCCGACAGCGGCGATACGGTCGACAGAATCAACAGAGCGTTGCGGACATTCCTGCACGAGCATCAGATCGAAGCGACCGTGACACACATGGTTTCGCAGGATCGTCCCGGAAGTCCGATTCAGGAACACGTTTTTTCCGTGACGGGTATTCCGATGCCGATCTGCACGATCCATTTTCCAGGCGCGTCAAACATCTCTGAAGATAAGCTGCGCGAGCGTGCGAAGGAACTCAAAGCGAGTGACTATTCGCGGACGTTTGTCAGCCTGTTTACGGAGAATAATCTCATACCACTTTATCGCGAGGTGGGACAGTTAAAGGCCGCCTTCTCTCCTCCGCTCGCAAAACCAGAAGACACGGCGACGTGCAAAAATGGAGTCGAACTGACAATTCCCGTCGACGAGGGTTCGATATACAAGTGGAACAAAGCGGAGTGGTCGGGCAACCAGGCCATTGCGGCACCGGAGCTTGATGCCTTACTCGGAATGCGCGCCGGGCAACCTGCGAATGGCGTGAAATTGGACCACGCTTCGCGCGACATCAAAAAGGCTTACGGCAGAAAAGGTTTTCTTTTGCTGAAGATGAATAGCATTCCTGAATTTGACGAACAGGCGCAAAGCGTCGTTTATCGAATGGATGTCGTCGAAGGTCCTCAGTTTCGTATGGGTCGTCTCAGCACTAAAGGATTCTCCGAGTCCGAAACCAAAACAATAAATGAAAAGTGGGAACTCAAGACCGGTGAGATTTTCGACGAGGGCTACTGGGACGAGTTTGCGAAGAAAAATTTAGGCGAGGTCCTGCGCGCACAATTCTTACAGCGTCGAGCACAAAACAAACCGCCCCCGAACGTCAATGGCAAAACCACGGTGGATCGCAAAGCACTCACTGTCGACGTAACGATCGAACTAAGCAATTAGTCTGTGCAAACTGAACAGCCATTACGGAACGCAACGGACGTGCAGGATTTTCTTGCACGCGTCGCGGCCGTGTTTGCAGCGAAGCCGTTCCAACCTCACCCGCGCTTCAAGGGTGGCAACGCGCAGACGCTTGCCGCCTGGGCATGGCCCAGACGTTTCCGATTGCGACGACTACCGCCCGACGAGGAACGGCTGTTCGAGACTGAACCGGACGTCAAGGTGTTGGCCCATTGCCGTTGGCAATCGGATCGTCGTGCGCATGCAACGATCGTGATCTGGCACGGCATGGAAGGATCGACGAGTTCGATTTACATGATTGCGACGGCCGAGAAAGCATTTCGCGCCGGCTTCAACGTCGTACGCGTGAATTTTCGTAACTGCGGCGGCACCGAACATCTCACTCCGACGCTTTATCACGGCGGATTGAGTGAAGACCTGCGAGCGGTCATCAACGAATTGATCGAAAAGGACGGCCTGAATCGAATCTTCGTGCTCGGCTTTTCACTGGGTGGGAACATGGTTTTGAAACTCGCCGGCGAATACGGTGAGGATGCGCCGGCTGAAGTCATAGCGGCAGCCGTGGTCTCGCCTTCGGTCGATCTGGAGGCGAGTGCCGAGTCGATTCTCGCTCGCGAGAACTGGTTGTATCACAAGCAGTTCATGTCTAGTTTGAAGAGCCGGATTCGATTCAAGCAAAAGCTCTTTCCGGATCGATATGACGTCAGTGCCTTGCCGCGCATACGGACGATTCGTGAGTTTGACGAGGCGTTCGTTGCAGCGGCCGCCGGGTTTAAAAACGTCGACGATTATTACTACGGCGCGAGCTCACTGCGCGTGATCGCAAACATTCGCATTCCGACTCTGATCATTCACGCTGAAGACGATCCGTTTATCCCTTTCGCACCGTTGCGCGATCCGGTGTTCGCCGAGAATCCCTACATCCTGATGATCGCTACCGAGCGTGGCGGCCACGTGGCATTCATTTCATCAGCGCGGGCGGACGAAGACCGCTTCTGGGCAGAAAATCGCGTCGTCGAATTCTTTGTAGCCGCAGATAAACGCGGATGACGCAGATCATTTCTGGATTTGTTTGATGAGGCGGAGGGCGTGGTTGCGGGCGATGAGGGGGACGTGTTCGTCGGTGCTGAGATCCTGGAGCAATTTGATCAACTGATGCGGCTCGGAGAGCGCGTCTCTCTTCAGCAACGATTCCATCGCCTCCATCAATTTCGGCATGTTCAACGGCTGGTTCTCACGCGACACCGAGATGTCGAAAATCAGTATCGCCTGATCCGCAGCCTTCCGATACTCGTTCGCCAGCGACGAAGCGTGCGGATTTTTCGTCCAGTTAAACTCCGCCACACGCTTGCTGTCTCCACGCTCGACCCCGATGCGCATCGTCCCGAGATGTGGAAACTGCTTGTCTGCCTGGTAGTTCGTCTCCGTCTCGAGAAACTGTAACGCCTGCCACGAAGATCGAATGCGTTCCAGAGCAGCCGGCGAGAGTTCGATCGGTTCAACTACAGGAGTGTCTTCATTCAAACGCTCAAACGTGACCGTCCCGCGCCCATTCGCGTCGTGTTCCAGAAGAATGTGTTTGACGACAAACTTCGGCTGCGAGAACTCATACGTGTATTTGACAGCCTCAGTCTTGTTCTCACCGACGGGAGCGGGGGTCGCGGCCTGTTGCGGGCGCTGATTATGCTTCCCGCTTTGATCCTGCGCAGAAATGGAAATCGCCGCGCTCAAAACTATCAGCGCGGCGGGGAGGCCTTGCAACAATGACTTTCGTTTAATCACTCAAACTTAACCGATACGAGCTTCGAGACGCCTGCTTCCTCCATCGTCACACCGTACAACGCGCGCGCCATCTCCATCGTCCTCTTGTTATGTGTGATGACGATGAATTGCGTATCAGCAGACATCTGAACGACCTTATCAGTAAAGCGCCCCACGTTCGCTTCGTCAAGTGGAGCATCGACCTCGTCGAGCAAACAGAACGGTGCGGGCCGGTAATGGAAGATGCCGAGCACCAGCGCCAGCGCCGCCATCGCCTTCTCGCCGCCTGACAAAAGCAGCACGTTCTGAAGACGTTTGCCGGGCGGTTGCGCAACCACGTCGATGCCCGATTCGAGCACGTCGTCTGCATCGATCAAACTCATCTCACCGCGTCCACCGCCGAACAATTCCAGGAACAACGCGCTGAAGTTCTTGTTGATCTGTTCAAAAGCGTGACGGAAGCGTTCGCGCGAGCGGCGTTTGATTTCCCTGAGCGCCTCTTCGGTGGCGGAAATGCCATCGACGATATCCTGTTTCTGAACGGTCAGGAACAGTAGACGCTCTTCCGCTTCAGCCAGCTCCTCGAGCGCCATCATGTTTACACCGCCGAAACCTTCGAGACGCGTACGCAACTCTTCGACTCGCGTGTGACTCGCATCGAGATCGAATTCTTCGGGGAACGTCAGCTCACGCGCGAGATCTTCGAGTGCCTGGCCCAACTCGGTCTGGCAGTTCTCGTGCACGAACGTCTGGCGCGCCTGTGCTTCGGCTCGCTGAACGTCCAACGCGCCGCGAGCGTCACGCACTTCGGCGGCCCTGCGATTCAGTTCTGATAACTCCGCTGAAAACTCGTCGGCCTGTCGTCGAGCTTCCTGTAATTTATTGGAAAGGTCCGCAATCAACTCTTCTTCGCGCGCTCGATCGCTCTCGACCGTGCTGGCCGCGTGTTCCAGATAAGTGATTGACTGTCTCAGTTCCTCGCTGCGGCCGGTCATCTCGGCCACATCCATCCGGTGGCGCTCCACTCGCGCGGCAAAGTCGGCCAGTTCACCCTCGATGCGGCGTACCTCTGCGGTAGTGGCGCGGCGTCGTTCTGCGGCTGCTGCGGCGGTCGCGCGCTGTCCCGCAAGTGACTCGCTCTCAATCTCTGCTTCGCGTCGTAGATCCGTCAGCAATGCAGAGGCTTTGATTACGTTGTCAGCCGCTGCTTCCCTGGCTGTCTCGGCTGCTTCAGCTTCCAGCAACGCGCGTGCTCTGCGGTTTTCAACTTCCAACCGTTCTTCTTCGACGCGCATCGAGTCCTGACCAACCACACGCATGTGACGCTCAGCGCGTTCGACTTCCTGCTCGAGGCTCGTCGTCGTATGTTCGCGCGCCATCGCGTCGCGCTCTTCGCGACCGATCGCTTCATTCAACAGGACGACGGCATCTTCCAACTCGACGAGGCGTGCGCGGGCGTCTCTCGCGAGCCCGCCCGCGGTGTCAACTTCCCTCGACAGCGTTTCAGCGCGCGTTTCAAGCTCTCGCAACTCGCGTTTGAAGGCGAGGAGTCCGGCGCCTTCTTCCATATCGCGCGCGTCGCCGGCGTTGATGAATTGTCCGCTGGCAATCCAATCGCCATTCAAAGTGACGTACATCTCGCCAGTCGCGATCGACTTCGACATCGCCTCTTCGAGGCTGGAGGCAAGTCGAGCATTCATCTTTTGCGGCAACGTGCGCTTGAGCACCGTCACGAGTTGCTGGGGTGCGCCCAGCAGATCGCAGATCCGCAGATCTTCACGAAAACCTTCGATCAGACTGAACGAAAGCGCCGGTCGTTCTTCAAGCCGGCAGGCGAGCGCGGTCACTGTGTTCCCTTCGTCGCTGCCGCCGTGCAATCCCGCAACGAGAAAACTCGCACGGCCACCGTTGTTCTCGCGTAACCATTGCGCAGCGCGAACAGCGTCATCCGGCGTGGGTACAACGATCGATTGCAACGACGATCCGAGCACGCCTTCGACGGCGCGCTCCCACTTCGCATCGACGTTCAGAGCGTCAGCGAGTGTGCCGATGAAATGGAAATCGCGCGGAGATTCGCTGGTGGAAAAGATGAGTTGTACGGCTGGAGAATAGTACGCGCGTCTCTGGTCCAACTCTTTCAAACTTTCGAGACGATGACTGGCGCGCGAATGTTCATCACGCACTCTCGTCAACTCTGCTTCCGTGTCGCTGACCGCTTCATGCCCGCGAACCACCGCGTCTACCGCGGTTTCGCGTTCTGCTTGAAGTTTCGCGACACGACCCCGCGCGTCGCTCAACTCACGCGTAAACCGTTCGGCTTCCAGTTTTCTCTCCGCATGCTGGCTGGCGGCGCGGTCACCTTCGCGTGCTAAACCTTCAGCCTGCTGTGACAAACGTTGCAGAGTGATCTCGAGCTGTCGCGCAATCTCCCGCACGCGTTCGGCAATGGCTGTTTGCGAAAGAAGTTCAGAACGGGCGCTCTCGATCTCGATCTCTGCCGCATTCGCCGCCGCAAGCCGTTCGGCATACGACTCTTCAGCGGTTCGCAACAGCAGCGCACTCTGATCGGCTTCTTCTCGGAGCCGCGCATCTTCCTGTTGCAAGCGCCTGCATTCGGCCTCGATCAAGACGAGTCGCGAGGTTAGTGCTTCAATCTCAGCAGTGACTTCGCTCCTGCGCTTCTCAACGTCGCTCAACTGCTCCTGCTGGTACGTACACTCGCGCGCCTGTCGATCGCGCCGGAGCACGGCTTCCGCCGCCGCAGCGCGTGCGTTCGATAAATCATCCTCGAGAGTTCGCGCCTCCTGCGTCGCGGAGCGCGCGGCTTCTTCGCGTTGGGCCAGGTCGCCTGCGATGCCGAGTTCGAGATCAGAAACCTCAGCCAGCTTCGCCTTCGTCTCTTCCAGCACCGTCGCGAGTTTTTGATCCTCGGCGACATAGACCAGTCGAAGCAGTTCGCGTAACTCTTCGCGCAGGACTCCGTAGCGACGCGCCTTGGCCGCCTGGCGTCGCAGACTGTTTACCTGTCGATCGATCTCGGAAACGATGTCGGTGATGCGAGAGAGGTTGGAGCGCGCAGACTCGAGCCGTGCTTCAGTCGCGCGCTGGCGAACGCGAAACTTGGTGATGCCGGCCGCTTCTTCGATGATGGTGCGGCGGTCCATCGGCTTCGCGGAGAGGATCTGACCGATCCTTCCCTGTTCGATGATGGCGTAGTGACCACCAGCCAGACCTGTTCCTGAAAAAAGATCCTGAATGTCTCGCAGACGACAAATGCGATCGTTGAGCAGATACTCGCTCTCACCCGAACGATAAAGTCGTCGCGTGACGGAGACCGCTTCGCCGGGCGCAAACTCCAACGCGAGGTTTCGCCGGCGCCAGTGTCGCTTGTGCGTTACCTTTGTCGCCGGCGTTGGCTCCGCCGCCGCAATGGTTTCATTTTCAACGGGAGCCTCAGTCGTTTCTGCCGTCGCTTCCTGCGGGAGAATCTCGTCGATATTTACGAGCCGGTCGTCGATCTTTTCCAGCGTCGAATCGATGTCTTCGATGTCTGGCTCGACCTCGTCTACCTCATCGCGAACGAGGTGCATCACGACTTCGGCCATGCCGCTTGGCTGCCGGTTGCGAGAGCCCTGAAAGATGACGTCTTTCATCTCGCCGCCGCGCAGGTGCTTCACGCGCTGCTCGCCCAGAACCCAGGCAATCGCATCGGCGACGTTGCTTTTACCGCAGCCGTTAGGACCGACGATGGCGGTTATCCCGTCTCCTGTGAAGATTATTTCGGTGTAGTCGGCGAAGGATTTGAAGCCGGTGATTTCCAGGCGCTGGAGTTTGAACATTAGTTAAACAGCTCTGTTTCGGCCCAATGCAGGTGAGTCACTATAAGTGCGAGGCGCTTAGAATGTCAACTAGAACTTGAAGTTAGGGATTGTTAAGTGAAGTGGTAAGCAAGGTTAAGCAGGTTGCTCAAAGGCACAAAAAGACAATGGGTGCTTGTGCTCCCTTTGTGCCTCTTTGTGGCCTCATGTCCGCCGTCGATATAGGAGAAGCTTTACTCCGGGGCGGAGCTCGAAGCTCCCACCGGGTGCCGTCGACTGGACTTGCTCGTAGGTGTTGCCGAAATTGGCTTCGATTTCCGTCTTCTGGCTCTCGTTGGCGATGATAAGCGGCTCGTTCGAGGGAGCCATCCGGCCAAAGTATCCCACGCGCGTAAAGTTTCTCAGGTACCACGGCAATGGCCAGTAATCAGGGCTCACCACGGATATGCCGGTCAGGTCGCCAGACTCCTGCTTCGCGATCTGCTCGATTTCGTTGACTAAAGCGAGCGTGGGTCTCGTGGTGTGAGCGTAAACATAAACATACTTCGGATCGTCGTTATCATAGTTGATGAAGTTCAAATTGATTGTTTGGAAGATGCCCACGCCTGCCGCGACCACCATGATCGTAGAGACCAGGCGGAGTTGACCTCGATCCATTTCGTAGATCGCCTGAACCGCGTACCCGCCAATCAGCGCTAAAGGAATAATAAAGTTAAGCACCAGCCACGGTGTCTTGTACGGGATCAGCGAATACGCAGCGATCAGCCCAAACGCCCACAACGCACAAAACAGTGCCAGCGAATTCTTCGGTTTCAAAACAGCGAAAACAGCACCGGCCGCGCCGAGAAACAACAGCGGACCTTCCTGGTAAAAGAGCCAAATGACATACATCGACGGTGGGTGTACATGCGCGGTCTTACCCGTCTTGGACCATACCGCAAACGTCTGAAGTGAATCGGAGATGCCCTGTGGGTTGCGAAAGAATGATGAATAGAAGAGCAGGTACAAAGCCACCGAAACGATGAGTGCGACGACGAGATTGCCGACAACGATCGGCGTCCCGCCCATTTCATTTATGATTTGCCGAAAACGACTCGTCGGACCCCGCGACTTGCTTCGTTTGGGAGCGCTGGAAACAGACGTCTTGCGATTGAACCACGCATAAACAAGCGTCAGTCCCAGTGCAATGATCAAA
>Ga0068851_10001449_pt1 | contig 10389 bp, 6 predicted proteins | sample KBSCornC12_FD_66588 | JGI IMG/M metagenome (GOLD analysis project Ga0068851, IMG submission 66588) | Corn rhizosphere microbial communities from Kellogg Biological Station, Michigan, USA - KBS Corn C1-2 | ecosystem: Host-associated > Plants > Roots > Rhizosphere > Soil ...
TGGCGCGAGGACTTCGACCTGGCGGTGCAGGTGGGCGCGAACTACGTGCGCTACGGCATTCCCTACTACCGCACCCATCTCGGGCCCGGCCGCTACGACTGGAGCTTCGCCGACGAGGTCCTGCCGGAGCTATGGGAGCGCGGTCTGATCCCGATCGCCGACCTCTGCCATTTCGGCGTGCCCGACTGGATCGGCAGCTTCCAGAACACCGACTGGCCGGCGCACTTCGCCGAGTACTGCCAGGCCTTCGCGCAGCGCTACCCGTGGATCAAGTTCTACACGCCCGTCAACGAGATGCTCGTCTGCGCGCGCTTCAGCGGCAAGCTCGGCGCGTGGAACGAGCAGGAAAAGAGCGAAGCCGCGTTCATCCGCGCCCACGCCAACCAGTGCCGGGCGACGTTGCTCGCGATCGACGCGATCCTCGAACGCAGGCCCGACGCCGTCTTCATCCAGAGCGAGGTGACCGAGGCGTACGTCCAGCTCGCTCCCGAAGCGAAGGCGAAGGCTGACCTGCTGAACGAGCTGCGCTTCCTCACCTTCGACCATCTTTACGGCCAGACGCCGAGCGGCGCGGTGCAGCGCCACCTGCTCGAGAACGGCCTGCGGGACGAGGAGCTGCGCTGGTTCATCGAACACGGCAAGGCGGCAGCGCCGCACTGCATCATGGGCATGGACTACTACGGAGTGAACGAGGTCGTCGTCGAGGCCGACGGCTCGCTCGAGAGCCAGGGCCAGATGCTCGGCTGGCACGCGATCGCGCGCGACTACTACACGCGCTGCCTGCGGCCGATGATGCTCACCGAGACGAACGCGATCGACCTCGGCCACGGCGAGAGCACGCGCTGGCTGAAGCAGACGTGGAGCCAGGCGCACCACCTGCGCCACCAGGGCGTTCCGGTGATCGGCTTCACCTGGTACAGCCTCACCGACCAGGTCGACTGGGACATCCAGCTCGTCGAGATCCGCGGCCACGTCAACGCCAACGGCCTCGCCACGCTCGACCGCAAGCTGCGCGACGTCGGCAAATTGTTCAAGACGATTGCCGGCAACAACGCCGACGCGCAGCTGGTCCAGGGCGTGCCGACCGACCTCCTGGTGCGCTGACGCGGGGCCGACGAACGGAAACGGCATGGGCGACCCGAACCGTGACGTCTCGATCGCGCAGCTCGAGGGCACGCCGCGCCGCCGCTACTACACCGGCCCCGACCTGGCGCGCGCAGTCGCGATCGCCGACCTGCGCGCACGCGCCCACCAGCGGATGCCGCGCTTCGTCCTCGAGTACCTCGAAGGCGGCGCCGAGGACGAGCAGACGCTGAAGCGCGAGCGCACCGCGTACGCCGAGCGCTGCTTCACGCCGCTTCAGCTCGTCGACGTCTCGGATCGCACCCTGGCGACGACGATCCTGGCGCGGCCGGCAAGGATGCCGCTCGTCGTCGCGCCGACCGGCCTCAACGGCCTGTTCTGCCACCACGCCGACACGCTGCTGGCCGACGCCGCCGCGCACGCCGGCGTGCCGTTCGTGCAGAGCACGATGTCGAACGACACGATCGAGGAAGTGGCGCGCGTGCCCACCCTGCGCCACTGGTGGCAGCTCTACGTCTTCGGCGGCGACGAGGTCTGGCAGGAACTGGTGCGGCGCGCCGACGCGGCCGGCTGCGAAGCGCTCGTGCTGACGACGAACGCGCAGATCTTCGGCAACCGCGAGTGGTCGACGCGGACGATGGCGACCAGGAGCCGGCCATCGCTCGCGTCGACGCTCGACGCCGCGCTCCATCCGCGCTGGCTCGCGGCGACGCTCGTCGCGCATGGCATGCCGTCGTTTCGCAACGTCATCGACTTCGTGCCGCGCGAGCATCGCAGCTTCTTCGCTTCGGCGTTCTGGATCCGCGACCATCAGCCGACGTCGCTGTCGTGGCGCACCGTCGCGCGCATCCGCGAGCGCTGGCGAAAGCCGTTCATCCTCAAGGGCATCCTCCACCTCGACGACGTGCGGCGCTCGCTCGACGCAGGCGCCGACGCGATCGTCCTCGGCAGCCACGGCGGCCGCCAGCTCGACGGCACGGTCGCGGCGATCGAGCTGCTGCCGAAGGCGCGCGAGATCGTCGGCGATCGCGCCGAGCTCTACGTCACGGGAGGATTGCGACGCGGCACCGAGCTGCTGAAGGCGATCGCGCTCGGCGCACGTGCGGTCCTGGCGGGTCGCGCTCCGCTCTACGGTCTGTGCGCCGCGGGAGCGCCGGGCGTTCGCCGCGCGCTCGCGATCGTCGAGCGCGAAGCGCTCGACGCGATGGGTCTGCTCGGCGCGAGCTCGACGCGCGACCTCGGCATGCATCTGTTGGCGTGAAAGACGAGGTGCAGGCATGTGGGTTGCTCGAAAAATTTCCATGAAGACGATCTGGCTCCGCGCTGCGCCGCGCGAGAAGACAGAGACGCCGCCGGTCGAGACTCCGGCCGACGCGAACGTCGTGCTGCGGCGAAGGCAACTGCTCGGTGCGGGGATCGCGCTCCCGCTCTCTGCAACCGCCGGCGCCGCCGTCATCCGGCGCGAGATGCCGTGGCAGGAAGGCACCGCGAGCGCGCCCGATGCAGCGACGCAGAGTCAGCCGGCGACCAATGCTTACGGATACCTGACTCCGGCCGAGGCGGAGTTCATTTCCGCAGCGGTGGCGAGGCTGATCCCCGCCGACGACCTCGGTCCCGGCGCGCTCGAGGCCGGCGCCGTCGTCTTCATCGACCGCCAGCTCGCCGGTGAATATGGCCGCGCGTCGCGCTGGTACATGCAGGGGCCGTGGGCCAAAGGCGAGAAGACGCAGGGCTACCAGAGCCGCTACACGCCGGCGGGGATGTACCGCGCCGCGATCCGCGAGATCGACCAGGCGGTCGCCGACGAGAAGCGCGCCGCCACGTTCGCCAAGCTCTCGACGAGCGATCAGGACCGCTGGCTGAAGGACCTCGAGGACGGCAAGCCCAAGCTGTCGACCGTCGATGCCAAGGCCTTCTTCAAGATGCTGCTGCAGAACACGCAGGAAGGCTTCTGGTCCGATCCGATCTACGGCGGCAACCGCGACATGGTCGGCTGGAAGCTGATCGGATTTCCGGGCGCGCGCTACGACCACTCGGCGTTCGTCAAGCGCCACGGCGAGCGCTATCCGCTGCCGCCGGTCGGCCTGAAAGGCCGGCCCGAGTGGATGCCGAAAAAGAGCTAGCGATGGCGACCAGGCTGCCTCCGGTCGACGCGCTCGTGGTCGGGTTCGGCTGGACCGGCGCGATCCTCGCGCAGGAGCTGACCGACGCCGGCATCAACGTCCTCGCGATCGAGCGCGGCGCCTGGCGCGACACGCCGACCGACTTCGCGACGACGTTCGCGCAGGACGAGCTGCGCTACTACTTCCGCCACGAGCTGTTCCAGCGCGCCGCCCACGAGACGCTGACGATCCGCAACAACGCGAGCGAGACCGCGCTGCCGATGCGCCATCTCGGCTCGTTCCTGCCCGGCACCAACGTCGGTGGCGCGGGCGTGCACTGGAACGGCCAGACGTGGCGCTTCCTGCCATCCGACTTCGTCGCGCGCAGCCACAACGTCGCGCGCTACGGCAAGGCCGCGATCCCGGAGACGATGACGATCCAGGACTGGGGCGTGTCGTACGACGAGCTCGAGCCGCACTACGACCGCTTCGAGTATCTGTGCGGCATCAGCGGCAAGGCCGGCAACCTGAAGGGGGCGATCCAGGAAGGCGGCAACCCGTTCGAAGGCCCGCGCATGCGCGAGTACCCGAACCCGCCGATGGAGATGACGTATCCGCCGACGCTGTTCGCCGAAGCGGCGCGCTCGCTCGGCCACAAGCCGTTCCCGCAGCCGTCGGCGAACATGTCGCGCGCCTACACCAACCCGCTCGGCGTCCAGCTCGGGCCGTGCACGTACTGCGGCTTCTGCGAGAAGTTCGGCTGCGGCAACTACTCGAAGGCGACCGCGCAGACGACGATCCTGCCGGTGCTGATGCGCAAGCCCAACTTCACGCTGAAGACCGAGTGCGAGGCGATCAAGGTCAACCTCGACTCGACCGGCAAGCGCGCGGTCAGCGTCACCTACGTCGACGCCTCCGGCGAGGAATTCGAGCAGCCGGCCCAACTGATCCTGCTCACCGCCTACATCCTGCACAACGTCCGGCTGCTGCTGCTCTCGAAGATCGGCAGGCCGTACGACGCGTCGAGCGGCGAAGGCGTGATCGGCAAGAACTACGCGTACCAGATCACGTCGTCGGTCAACGTGTTCTACAGCGACAAGATCCTCAACCCGTTCATCGGCGCCGGCGCGCACGGCATGCTGATCGACGACTACAACGGCGACAACTTCGACCACTCCGGGCTCGGCTTCATCGGCGGCGGCTTCATCGGCATCGTGCAGACGGGCGCACGCCCGATCGAGTCGCACTCGACTCCCGAAGGCACGCCGACGTGGGGCTCGAAGTGGAAGCGCGCGATCGCCGAGAACTACCTGAAGTCGACGTCGGTCGTGACGCACGGCGCGGTGATGAGCCACCGCGGCAACTGTCTCGACCTCGACCCGACGTACCGCGACGTCTACGGCCGGCCGCTGCTGCGGATGACGTTCGACTTCACCGACAACGAGCACAAGATGTCGGACTACCTGACCGACCGCGCGACCGAGCTCGCGAAGGCGATGAAGCCGGCGTCGATCAAGGCGAACCCGCGCAAGGGCAGCTGGGACGTCGTGCCGTACCAGACGACGCACAACACCGGCGGCGCGATCATGGGCACCGACCCGGCGACGAGCGCGGTCAACCGCTACCTGCAGAGCTGGGACGTGCCGAACCTGTTCGTCTACGGAGCGTGCGCGTTCCCGCAGAACCCGGGCTACAACCCGACGGGGACGGTCGCCGCACTCGCCTACTGGTCGGCGAACGAGATCCGCACGCGCTACCTGCGCAGTCCCGGGCCGCTGGCCTGACGTCATGTCCACCCCGGCCCGATCGGCACTCGGCGGCGGCATCGTCGCCGCTGCGTTCGCGGCGACGCTCGCGCTGGCGCAGCCGAAGTCGTCGCCGCAGACTCCGACGGACGAAGCGAAACCGGTGCAAGGCGCAGACAAGGCGCTCGTCGATCGCGGCCGCTACCTCACGTCGGTCGGCGACTGCGTCGCCTGCCATACCAAGAAGGACGGTGCGCGCTTTGCCGGCGGCAGGCCGATCGAGACGCCGTTCGGAACCGTGCTGTCGGCCAACCTCACTCCGGACGAGGCGACCGGCATCGGCCGCTACACGCAGGAGACCTTCTACCGCGCCCTGCACGAAGGCGTCGACAGGAACGGCCGCCATCTCTTCCCGGCGTTTCCCTACAACTACTACACCAACGTGACGCGCGAGGACTCCGACGCGATCTTCGCGTATCTGCGGACGATTCAGCCGGTGTCGAACGAGCTCGACCGCAACCAGCTGCACTTCCCCTTCAACATCCGCGCGCTGACCGGCATCTGGAACTGGCTGTTCCTCGACCGCGGGCCATACCAGCCGAACGCGCAGAAGTCGGCGCAGTGGAACCGCGGCGCGTATCTCGCCGAGGGCCTCGGCCACTGCCAGGCTTGCCACACGCCGAAGAACATGCTCGGCGCGCCGAAGAAGGACGAGGCGTATCGCGGCGGCACGTTCGGCGAATGGTTCGCGCCCGACCTCACGCCCAACCGCCGCACCGGCCTCGGCAGCTGGCAGCGCGACGCGCTGCTCGACTTTCTTCGCCAAGGCCTCAACGGCCACAGCGCCGCGGCCGCGGAGATGGGCGAAGTCGTCGCTTTCTCGACATCGCAGATGAACGACGCCGACCTCGCGGCGCTGGTCGCGTACCTCGAGGACCGACCGCCGTCGCCCGAGACCCAGATCGCACGGCCCGCCGACGCGGTGATGCAGCAGGGCAAGGCGATCTGGGAAGACGAGTGCTCGGCCTGCCATCGCATGGACGGCTCGGGCGTGCCGCGCTACTTCCCGCCGGTCAAGGCAAGCGCGAACGTGCAGCAGGCGAACGCGATGACGGTGCTGCACTACATCCTCGCCGGCGCGCACCGTGCGCCGACCGAGCGCGCACCGACGCCGCTCGCGATGCCGGCGTTCTACTGGAAGCTCGACGACGACCAGATCGCCGCCGTCGCGACCTACGCGCGCAACAGCTGGGGCAACCAGGCGGCCGCGGTCTCCGCCGACGAGGTCGCCAAGCTGCGCGCGAAGCTTCGCTTCGGACCGAGCCGCACCGAAACCGAGGAGGCGAAGACGACACCGATGAGCCGGCCGGGGCCGAACACCGATGCGCCCGCCGACACGCTGAGCGCGGACAACGGCACGCCGGCGGCGGGCCGCGCGGCGCCGGCGGCGGCGAGCGCGCAGCCGGCGGCGTCGGCGGTGGAGAGCGGCAGCTCGGCGACCCGCGCAGGCGACACGAGCACAGAAGCGCCGAGCAAGGCTCCGGCGAGCGGCCCACGCTAGAGCGCGCGACATGCCGCAGGTCTTCTCGCGGCGCAGCGCGCTCGTTGTCAAGCTCGTTCTCGTCGGCATCGGCGCTGCGTTCGTCGCGGTCGTCGTCGCCGGCGGCGTCTGGCGCGAGCACTGGGTGCAGGCGCTCGGCCAGCCGGTCGAGCAGCCGATCCCGTTCAGCCACAAGCACCACGTCGGCGACGACGGCATCGACTGCCGCTACTGCCACACGACCGTCGAGACGAGCCGCCACGCGGGCCTGCCGTCGACGCACATCTGCCTGACCTGCCATTCGCAGCTCTACCGCGATGCGGCGATGCTGCGGCCGCTGCACGAGAGCGAGCGGACGGGCACGCCGATCGCGTGGCGGCGCGTCCACGACCTGCCCGACTTCGTCTTCTTCGACCACAGCGTCCACGTCGCGAAGGGCGTCGGCTGCGTCGAGTGCCACGGCCGCGTCGACCAGATGGCGCTGACCTGGCGCGCGCAGCCGCTGCAGATGCAGTGGTGCCTCGCTTGCCACCGCGATCCGGCGCCGCGTCTGCGGCCGCCGAGCCAGGTGTTCGACATGGCGAGCGTCGCGCCGGGCGGCGACGAAGGACGCCGCCTCGCCGCCACGCTGCACATCGAGAGCACGCGCCGGCTCACCGATTGCTCGACCTGCCACCGCTGAGCCTCGCGACATGCACGCCGACGACGAACCGCTGCACTTCCATCCGCGCGAGGCGACCGCGCTGACGCGGCGGAGCGCGCTCGGCGTCATGGCGGCGGCGCTCGCGCTCGCCTCGGGCGCGTGCTCGCGGCCGCCGCGCGAGCGCATCTACCCGGCGGTGGGGATGCCCGAAGACGCCCCCGGCGAGCGCCCGCTCTACTACGCGAGCGCGTCCGTTCGCGACGGCCACGCCCTCGGCGTTCGCATCGGCACCCAGCAGGGCCGGCCGATCAAGATCGAGGGCAACCCGCTGCACCCGTCGAGCCTCGGCGCGACCGACGTCTTCGCGCAGGCGTCGGTGCTCGAACTGTGGGATCCGGACCGCTCGAGCGCGGTGCTGCAGCGGCTCGGCACGCCGCGCGAGCGCGACGCTCGGCCGCCCGCGGCGACGTCGAGCTGGGAAGCGTTCGAGACGATGTGGCGCGGCCGCGCCGCGCGGCTGCGCGCCGAAGGAGGCGCGGGCCTGCGCATTCTGACCGGGCCGGTCAGCTCGCCGACGATGCGCGCCCAGCTCGCGGGCCTGCTCGAGCGCCTGCCGCGCGCACGCTGGCACCAGCACTGGCCGCTGCGCGACGTCGCCGCCGATGCCGGCGCGCGTGCAGCATTCGGACAGCCGGTGCAGACGGTGCTGCACCTCGAGCGCGCGCGCTGCATCGTCGCGCTCGCCGCCGATCCGTTCAGCGACGGTCCCGGTGCAGTGCGCAACGCGCTCGACTGGTCGACAGGTCGCGATGCGGACCGCAACGGCGGCGGCGAGCTGGCGCGGCTGTTCGCCGCGGAGGTCGGCCCGGGCCTCTTCGGCGCGCGCGCCGACGTGCGCGTTGCCCTGCCGCCGGCGCGGATCGACGCGCTGGTGCGGCGGCTCGCTGCGCGCATCGTCGACGGCAGCCGACGAGACGGCAACCTCGTTGCGGCGCCAGCCGAGCTCGCGTTCGAGACGGCACTCGTCGCCGCGCTCGCGAGCGCCGGCAGCGACGCGGTCATCGTTCCCGGCGCCGCGCTCGCCGCCGAGAGCCATGCCGCGATCCACGCGATCCACCAGCGCATCGGCGCCAGCGGCCGCACGATCGACCTCGTCGCGCCGCTCGCGATGGCGAGCGAAGCCGGCTCGCTCGCAGAGCTCGTCGAAGCGATCGCCGACGGCGCAGTCGACACCCTGCTCGTCGTCGACGCCAACCCGCTCTACGACGCACCGGCAGCGCTCGACATCGCCGGCGCGTTCGCGAAGGTGCGAACGACGATCCACGCCGGCCTCTACCGCGACGAGACCGCACACGCCAGCACGTGGCACCTGCCGCTCTCGCACGACTGCGAGCGCTGGGGCGACGCGCTCGCGCACGACGGCAGCGCGACGCTCGTGCAGCCGGCGATCGCGCCGCTCTACGCGACCCGCTCGGCGACCGAGCTGCTGGCGCTCGTCGGCGGCGACGAAGAGCGCGACGGCCACCGGCTCGTGCAGCGCCAGTGGCGCGCGCACGCCGGTGGCGGCGACTTCGACGCGTGGTGGCAAGAGAGCCTGCGGCGCGGCGTCGTCGCCGGCGGCGCCGCGGCGCCGCTCGCGCTGACGCCGCGCACGCCGAGCGTCGGCAGGCCCGCCGACGACGCGCCGACGCCGCGAGACGACCTCGTCGCGGTGTTCGCCGCCGACCCGTCGGCGCACGACGGCCGCTTCGCCAACAACGCGTGGCTGCAGGAGCTGCCGCGACCGCACACCAAGCTGACGTGGGACAACGCCCTGCTGCTCGGTCCCGCGACGGCGACGATGCAGCAGCTGCAGACGGGCGACGTCGTCCGCGCGACGATCGACGGCCGCGCGCTCGAAGCCCCGGTGTGGGTCAGCGCGATGCACGCCGAAGGCGTGCTGACGCTGCCGCTCGGCTACGGCCGCCGCGACGCCGGCCGCGTCGGCAACGGCGTCGGCTTCGACGCCTATCGCGTGCGACCGACGGACGCTGCGACGGCGCACGCCCGCATCGAGCGGCTGCACCGACGCCACGACTTCGCCGTCACGCAGCACACGATCTCGCAGTCGGGCCGCGACCTCGCGCGCACGGTCGCTCCCGGCGAGCGGATCGCCGATCCCGGTCTCGACCACGCGTCGCTCTATCCGCGTTCCACGAGCCCCGAGCACGCCTGGGCGATGGCGATCGACCTCGACGCGTGCATCGGCTGCAACGCATGCACGATCGCCTGCCAGGCCGAGAACAACATCCCCACGGTCGGCAAGGACGAGGTCATCAAGGGACGCGAGATGCACTGGATCCGCGTCGATCGCTACGAGACCCCCGACGTTGCCGGCAGCATCTTCCAGCCGGTCCCGTGCATGCACTGCGAGCGCGCGCCGTGCGAGCTCGTCTGCCCGGTCGGCGCGACGGTGCACGACGCCGAAGGGCTCAACGTGCAGGTCTACAACCGCTGCGTCGGCACGCGCTTCTGCTCGAACAACTGCCCGTACAAGGTGCGGCGCTTCAATTTCCTGCAGTGGGTCGACCGCGAGACCGAGTCGCTGAAGGGCCAGCGCAACCCGAACGTCACCGTTCGCCAGCGCGGCGTGATGGAGAAGTGCAGCTACTGCCTGCAGCGAATCGCGCGCGCCCGCCAGCACGCGCAGACCACCGGCGAGCCGATCGCCGACGGCGACGTCGTCACCGCGTGCCAGGCGGTGTGCCCGACGCGCGCGATCCGTTTCGGCGACCTGCACGACACGCAGAGCGACGTCGTCCGCGCCAGGACGTCGCCGCGCCACTACGCGCTCCTCGGCGAGCTCAACACGCGGCCGCGAACGACGTACCTCGCGCGCATCGCGGCGAAGACGGAGCCGAAGAGCTGAGCCATGGCAGCGCCGCCGATCTCGCGCGACATCGGCGTCCTCCACGCCGGCTGGGGCTACGCGTCGATCGGCGACAAGATCGCCGACATCGTGCTGACGCGGCCCGCGCACTGGGGCTGGCGCGCCGCGTTCGTCGGCACCGCGCTCGCGACCGCGATCTTCCTCGCCGCGATGGCGTACCTCTTCATCCGCGGCATCGGGATCTGGGGCGTCAACATCCCGGTCGCGTGGGGCTTCGCGATCGCCAACTGCGTCTGGTGGATCGGCATCGGCCACGCCGGGACGTTCATCTCGGCGATCCTGTTGCTGCTCAGGCAACGCTGGCGCACCTCGATCAACCGCTTCGCCGAAGCGATGACGCTGTTCGC
>Ga0068851_10001451_pt1 | contig 10378 bp, 9 predicted proteins | sample KBSCornC12_FD_66588 | JGI IMG/M metagenome (GOLD analysis project Ga0068851, IMG submission 66588) | Corn rhizosphere microbial communities from Kellogg Biological Station, Michigan, USA - KBS Corn C1-2 | ecosystem: Host-associated > Plants > Roots > Rhizosphere > Soil ...
CTGCTTCCACGTCGTGGCAGGCATGAACGCGGTCGATACGCGCGAGTTCGTGGAGCAGACCTTCCGCGCGCTGCAGGCGGCGGGGCAGGTGTGCGCGCGCATGGGTGCGTACAAGCCGCGCACGAGCCCGTATTCGTTCCAGGGATACGGCGCCAAATGCCTGCCGTATGTCTTCGAGCTGGCGGGCAAGTACGGCATCCGCGTGGTCGCCATGGAAGTCACCCGCGACGAGCACCTGGACGAGATCCGCACGGCGCTGCGCCAGACCGGCGACCCCACCGGTGTCATGCTGCAAATCGGCACCCGCAATACGCAGAACTTCGAGCTGCTCAAGACCGTCGGCAGCCAGCGCGATTTCCCCATCCTGCTCAAGCGCGGCTTCGGCATCACGTTGCACGAGTCGCTGCTCGCCGCCGAGTACGTGGCGAGCTCCGGCAACCGCGACATCGCCTTCTGCCTGCGCGGGATGAAGACGCACTTCGGCGAGCCGCATCGCAACCTCGTGGACTTCGGCCACGTGCCGGTCGTGAAGCGGCTCACGCGCATGCCGGTGTGCATCGATCCTTCGCATTCGGTCGGCATCCGCGCGGAATCGCCCGACGGCATCCCGGACATCTTCCACGTGGCCGCGCAGGGCATCGTCGCGGGCGCGAACCTCGTGCTCACCGACGTGCACCCGGAGCCGGCGCGGGCGCTCGTGGACGCGGCGCAGGCGCTCACGCTCGACGAGCTGCCGCGCTTCCTCGAGGATTGCGCGCTCTCCCGCGAGCTCTACGAGAAGCGGCGCACGCTGCACGCGTTGAGCATCGCCTGAGCCGCGACGTGGCGTGGCGGGCGATGCGCGTCGCGGGCCTGGCGGCGGTGCTCGCGCTCGTTGCGCATGCCTTCATCGCGAGCGCCGCACCGCTCGTCGTCGCCGACGACCTCGGCCGCGGCGTGACGCTCGCACACCCCGCGCAGCGCATCGTCTCGCTCTCGCCCTTCCTCACCGAGCTCGCGTTCTCCGCGGGAGCCGGTGCGCGCGTGGTCGGCGTGAGCGCGTACAGCGACTGGCCCCCCGCGGCGCGCGCGTTGCCGCAAGTGGCGTCGGCCGCGGGCATGTCCCTGGAATCCATCGCGGCGTTGCGGCCCGACCTGGTGCTCGCGTGGACCGACACGACGCGCCCCGAGGATGTGGCGCGGCTCGAGCGGCTGGGCACCGCGGTCTTCGTGGCGCGCGCACGCAGGCTCGACGATCCGCCGCGGTTGCTGGAGGCCATCGCCCGCCTCGCGGGCACCGATGCGTCCACTGCCGCCACGCAATTTCGCACTCGCGTGGAAACCTTGCGCAGGCGCTACGCGAGCCGTCCCGCCGTGAGCGCGTTGGTGGAGATCTGGCATGCGCCGCTCACCACGGTCGGCGCAGGGCACTGGATCGGAGAAGCGCTCGCGGCTTGCGGTGCGCGCAACGCCTTCGCGGACCTGCCGGGGTTGGCACCGCAGGTGGGATGGGAGCTCGTCTACCAGCGCGACCCGCAGGTGATTGTCGCTACCGGATCAGCGGGCAGCGAGAACGCGGTGCGGGAACAATGGCGCGCGCACGCGACGCTCGCGGCCGTGCGCACGGGCCGCATCGTGTTCGTGGATGCGGATCTCCTTGAGCGCCCGACGCTGCGGCTCGCCGAGGGCGTGGCACGGCTCTGCGAGGGAATCGAGCGCGCGCGTTAGCGCCGCGAGGTCCAGATCGGCTCGGCCTGCTTCGCTTCCGCGTTGAGCGTGCGCGCCGCGAGGAAGAGCACGTCCGAGAGCCGGTTGAGGTAACGCTGCGCGAGCTGCGAGACGGGCTCGACGCGCGCGAGCGCCACCAGCGAGCGCTCCGCACGCCGGCTCACCGCACGGGCGAGGTGGCACGCGGCCGCGGCGCGCGAGCCGCCGGGCAGCACGAAATCCCTGAGCGTCGGCAGCGGCGCCCGCAAGGTCTCGATCGCCGCGTCGAGATGGGCGAGCTGTGCCGTGGCGAGCGTCTCGCGGCCGGGAATCGACACGTCGCCGCCCAGGTCGAAGAGATCGTTCTGGATGGTGGCGAGCAGCGTGGCGAGCGCTTCGGGCAGTCCCTGCGCGATCACGCAGCCGATCGCCGAGCTCAGCTCGTCGAGGTCCCCGAGGACCGCGATGCGCGGCGCGTCCTTGCCGACGCGCGAGCCGTCGCCCAGGCCGGTCGTGCCGTCGTCGCCGGTGCGCGTGGTGATCCTGGTGAGCCGGTCTGCCATGGCGCGGCATTGTATCGCGCCGCTGTTATGATTCGAGGATCCCCCCGCATCTATCCGGCTACGTGAAGACGAGCTTTTTGGATTTCGAGCAGCCCATCGCGGAGCTCGAGCAGAAGATCGAGGAGCTGCGCTTCGTGCAGGACGATTCCGCGGTCGACATCTCGCAGGAGATCGACCGCCTGTCCAAGAAGAGCCGCGACCTCACGCGCGACATCTACGCCAAGCTGAACGCGTGGCAGATCTCGAAGGTGGCGCGCCATCCGCAGCGCCCGTACACGCTCGACTACGTGAACGCCATCTGCACCGATTTCGAGGAGATGCACGGCGATCGCGCCTTCGCCGACGATCCCGCCATCGTGGGCGGCCTCGCGCGCTTCAACGGCCAGAGCGTGATGGTGATCGGCCACCAGAAGGGCCGCGACACCAACGAGAAGATCCATCGCAACTTCGGCATGCCGCGCCCCGAGGGCTATCGCAAGGCGCTGCGCTTGATGAAGCTCGCCGAGAAGTTCGGCATCCCGCTGCTCACGTTCATCGACACGCCTGGTGCCTATCCCGGCATCGGCGCGGAAGAGCGCGGGCAGTCGGAAGCCATCGGCCGCAACCTCTACGCGATGGCGGGACTGCGCGTGCCGGTGGTGGTGAGCGTGATCGGCGAGGGCGGCAGCGGCGGCGCGCTCGGCATCGCCGTGGGCGACACGACGCTCATGATGCAGTACTCGACCTACTCGGTGATCTCGCCGGAAGGCTGTGCCGCGATCCTGTGGAAGAGCGCCGAGAACGCCGGGGAGGCCGCGGAAAGCCTCGGCATCACCGCGCCGCGGCTGAAGGCCCTGGGTGTCATCGACAAGGTCGTCGCCGAGCCCCTGGGTGGCGCGCACCGGGACCACGCCGAGGCCGCGAAGAACCTGAAGAAGGCGATCCACGACAGCCTGCGCGGCCTGCAGGACCTCTCCGCCGAGGACCTCCTCGAGCGCCGCCAGGAGCGCTGGGTCAACTATGGCAAGTTCAAGGAGCTCGCCGAGTAGCGAGGCGCCGTTCCTCGACGACCTGCCGGCCGGCGCGAGCGTGTGCGTCGGCCTCTCCGGCGGGATCGACTCGATGGTCCTGCTGGCGCTCCTGCACGAGCGCGCGGCGGCCACACCCTTCACGCTCACTGCGGTCCATGTCCATCACGGCCTGAGTCCCAACGCGGATGCGTGGGCGCAATTCTGCGCTGTCGAATGCGCGCGCCGCGGCGTGGCGCTCGACATCGTTCGCGTGGCGCTGGATCCCGCATCGGGCCTGGGCCGCGAAGCCGAGGCGCGCCGCGCACGCTATGCGGTGTATGCGGCGCGCACGGAGAGCATCGTGGCGCTCGCGCATCATCTCGACGACCAGGCCGAAACGGTGCTGCTGCAACTGCTGCGAGGCACGGGGCTCAAGGGCGTGGGCGCCATGCCGCGGCTGCGTGCCCTCAACTCGCGCGTGTCGCTCTACCGGCCGTTGCTCGCCCTGCCTCGCGCCGGGATCCAGGCGATGGCGAACGCGCGCGGCCTTGGCTGGATCGAGGACGAGTCGAACGCTTCCCGCACGCACGACCGCAACTTCCTGCGCCACGAGGTGGCGCCGCTCCTCGATGCGCGCTTCCCCGCGTGGCGGCGGTCGCTCGCGCGCTTTGCGCGGCACGCGGCGGCCGCGCAATCCCTGCTCGACGAGCGCGCCAGCGAGGATGGACTCCTCGCGTCCGCCGCCGAATTGTCGATCGATGCGGCGTTGTCGGCGGTGCGGCGGGCCAATGCCGTGCGCTCGTTCATCGCCGCCCACGACCTCGCCATGCCCAGCGATGCGCGCCTTGCGGAGATGGCGCGGCAGCTCTACGAGGCGCGGGCCGACGCGCGCGTGCGCATCGAGCACGACGGCGTCGCGATCGTGCGCCACCGTGGCGTGGCGCGCATCGAGCGTGAGCGGGCCGGTCCCCCGTGGCGAGTGGGTTGGCACGGCGAGCCGATCGTCGTGCTCGGCGAAGGGCGCGGCACCATCGCCTTTGCGCGCGCGGTCGGCGCAGGGCTCGCGGCAAGCCTCACGCAAGCCGGCGACTGGTACTTCGCCCCGCGCGCCGGCGGCGAGCGCCTGCGCCTCGATCCCCGGCGGCCCACGCGCACGTTGAAGAACCTGTTGCAGGAGAACGACATCCCGCTCGCGCGGCGTGCCGTCCTGCCGCTGCTTTTCCGGGACGGCGAGCTGGTGTGGGTGCCCGGCATCGGCATCGCCGCGGCCTACGCCTGCCGCGGCGGGGAACCGGGGCTCGATCCGTGCTGGCACGTGGCGGGGAAGGCCGGGCTGTGCTAGAATGAAAGGCTAGCCTTTTCATCGATTTACAAGGCTTTTCATCCACTTGCAACAAGCCTGCGGAGAAATTCATGGCGGTTGAGCGCACCCTCTCGATCATCAAACCGGACGCCGTGGCGAAGAACGTCATCGGCCAGATCTACGCGCGTTTCGAGGGCGCCGGCCTCAAGGTCATCGCCGCGAAGATGATCCGTCTCTCCCGCACCGAGGCCGAAGGTTTCTACGCCGTGCACAAGGGGCGCCCGTTCTTCAACGACCTGGTCGAGTTCATGATCTCCGGGCCGGTGATGGTCCAGGTGCTCGAGGGCGAGAGTGCCATCCTCAGGAACCGCGACCTCATGGGCGCCACGGATCCGAAGAAGGCCGCGCCGGGCACCATCCGCAAGGATTTCGCCGATTCCATCGACGCCAACGCCGTCCACGGCTCGGATGCGCCCGAGACCGCCGCGGTCGAGATCGCGTACTTCTTCCCGTCGCACCAGGTCTACTCGCGCTGAGCGCGCGAGGGACGAAGAACCGGGCATGGCCGATCGCGTCAACCTGCTGGACCTAAGCCTCCCCGCGCTGACGGAATGGTTCGCGGCGCAGGGCGAGAAGCCGTTCCGGGCGCGGCAGGTGTTCCAGTGGATCCACCAGCGCGGCGTCGACGATTTCGACGCCATGACGGACCTCGCGAAGTCGTTGCGGGAGAAGCTCAAGGTCCTGGCCGAAGTGCGCGCGCCCGCCATCCTGTCGGAGCATCGCTCGGCCGACGGCACCGTGAAGTGGCTCTTCGACGTCGGCATCGGCAACGGCATCGAGACCGTCTTCATCCCCGAGGATGATCGCGGCACGCTGTGCGTGTCGTCGCAGGTGGGCTGCGCGCTCGACTGCAAGTTCTGCTCGACCGGCCGCCAGGGCTTCAACCGCGACCTGCGCGTGGGCGAGATCGTGGGCCAGCTCTGGGTCGCGAACAGGCGGCTCGAGGCGCTGGCCGCGGAAGGCGTTTCATCGCGCCTCGTGCCCACCCCGCCCGGGGAGCCCGCGGCGAAACCGGTCTCGAACGTCGTGATGATGGGCATGGGCGAGCCGCTCAACAACTTCGGCCCCGTGGTCGATGCCATGTCGGTCATGCTCGACGATTTCGCGTACGGGCTGTCGCGGCGCCGCGTGACGCTTTCGACTTCCGGCGTGGTGCCGCACATCCGCAAGCTGAAGCAGGCGCTGCCGGTGGCGCTCGCGGTGAGCCTGCATGCGCCCAACGACGAGTTGCGCAGCCGCATCATGCCGATCAACGACGCCTACCCCATCGCCGAGCTCCTCGATGCGTGCAACGAATACCTCGAGGTCGCGCCCCGCGACTTCATCACCTTCGAGTACGTGATGCTGAAGGGCGTGAACGATGCGCCCGACCACGCGAAGGAGCTGGCGAAGCTGCTCGAGCGCGTGCCGTCGAAGGTGAACCTGATCCCGTTCAACCCGTTTCCCGAGTCGGGCTTCGAGCGCACCGACATGGATCGCGTGAAGCGCTTCCAGCGCGTGCTGCTGGATGCGGGCTATGTCGCGACCATCCGCAAGACGCGCGGCGACGACATCGACGCGGCGTGCGGCCAGCTCGCGGGGCAGGTCGTGAACCGCATGAAGCGCAAGACGGTGCAGGTGCATCGCACGCCCCCGGCCACGCGGCCGTCGGGCCTGTGAGGGGCGGCATGCGCCTCGCGGCCGCCGTCGTCCTCCTCGCCGCCGTTGCAGGATGCGTCTCGCAGACCGCCGTCGAGACGCGACAGGTGACCGAGTCGGCCCTCGCGGATGCCAGGCATCGTGCGGAAGTGCACACGGCTCTTGCAGGCGAGTACTACTCGCGCGGCAACTACGCCGTGGCGCTGCAGGAGACGCGCCTCGCCCTGAAGGACGATTCCAGCTACTTCCCCGCCTTCAACATGCAGGGCCTGGTCTACATGGAGCTGCGCGAGGATGGCCCGGCGCGCGAGTCCTTCGACAAGGCGCTGCGCCTGTCGCCCAACAATCCCGAGGTGCTGAACAACTTCGGCTGGTTCCTGTGCCTGCGCAGCGAAGGCGACCGCGGGCTCGCGATGATCGACCGCGCCGCGAGCGATCCGCTCTATGCGACGCCGGAGAAGGCGCTGCTGTCGTCGGGCCTGTGCCTGCAGCGCCTCGGCCGCAAGGCCGAAGCCGAGGACCGCCTGCGCCGCGCGGTGCAGATCCGCCCCGACATGGTGGGCGCCCTCTACAACCTGGCGGAGCTCGCCTACGAGCGTGGCGCCCCCAAGGACGCCGAGAACTACCTGGTGCGCACGATGCGCGTGGCCACGCCCTCGCGGGACGCGCTGGTGCTCGGCGTGAAGATCGCGCGTGCCAACCACGACCGCGCCGCCGAGGAAAGCTACCTCCAGCAGTTGCGCCGCCGCTTTCCGGACTCGCCGCAACTGCGCGAGCTCGAAGGCAGCCGGTGATCGCCGTGGAAGCTCCCGCCCCCGCAGGACACACGCAAGAGGCGCATCCGGCAGGCCGGTCGCTCGCCGCGGAGCGCGAGCGCCAGGGGCTGTCGCGCGTCGAGATGGCGCAGCGCCTGCACATGAGCGCGGGACAGGTCGAGGCGCTCGAGACGGGGGAATACTCGCGCCTGCCGAAGGGGCCGTTCCTGCGCGGCTTCGTGCGCAACTATGCGCGTGCGCTGGGCCTCGATGTCGAAGCGGTGCTCGCGCAGCTCGCGCAGGAAGGCCCGCACGACGTGGCGCCCGGCATCGTGGTGCCGAACCAGAACATCCGCTTCGACCCGCTGGGAGAGCGCCTGTCGAGCCCGTACGTGAAGGCCGCGGGCATCGCGTTCGTCGCCATCGCGCTCGGCTTCGCCGCGCTCTACTGGTGGTTCTTCATCAAGCCCGAGCCGCCCGCGGCGCACCGGGCCGAGCCCGCTGCCACGACGCCGGCCGCAACGTCGACGGCGCCCGCATCCGCGTCCACCGCGGAAGCCGGGAATGGTCCCGCGGGCGCTGCGCCCGCGACGCCTGCCAGTGCGGTGAACGCACCGGCGGCGAGCGGCGCGCCCGCACCCGCAACATCCGGCGCCCCCGCAGCGGCGACGTCCGCCGCCCCCGCAACCGCGTCGCCCGCCGCCCAGGGCACGGCCACGGGAGCCGCTGCCGAAAAGGGCGAGGCGGTGCTCGATTTCCATTTCGACGCCGAGTCGTGGGTGGAAGTGCGCGACGCGAGCAATCGCGTACTCATGCAGCGCACCAACGCCGCCGGCAGCGATGCCGAGGTGAGCGGCCGCCCGCCGTTGCGCGTCATCGTCGGCAACTCCTCGAAGGTCTCGCTGCGCTACAACGGCAGCGACTTCCCGCTCGCCCCCCACACCAAGGTCGACGTCGCCCGCTTCACGCTGGAATAACACTGCATGCAACCCATCCGCCGCCGTTCCCGCCCCGTACGCGTCGCCGACAAGGTCATCGGCGGCGATGCGCCCATCCTCGTGCAGTCGATGACGAACACCGACACCGAGGATGCGAAGTCCACGGCCGAGCAGGTTGCCGCGCTCGCCCGGGCCGGCTCGGAAGTCGTGCGCATCACGGTGAACACGCTCGAGGCCGCGCGGCAGGTTCCCGATATCCGCCGCCGCCTGGACGCGATGGGCGTCGCCGTGCCGCTCGTGGGCGACTTCCACTTCAACGGGCACAAGCTGCTCACGCAGGTGCCCGAGTGCGCGGTGGTGCTCGACAAGTACCGCATCAATCCCGGCAACGTGGGCCACGGCTCGAAGCGCGACGAGCAGTTCTCGACCATGATCGAGAAGGCCATCGAGCACCGCAAGCCGGTGCGCATCGGCGTGAACTGGGGCTCGCTCGATCCGGAGCTCCTCGCGCGGATGATGGACGAGAACCACGCGCGCCCGCAGCCGATGGAAGCCGACGCGGTGATGCGCGAGGCGCTCATCGTCTCGGCGCTCGAAAGTGCCGCGAGGGCGCAGGAGATCGGCCTGCCCGCCGATCGCATCGTCCTCTCGTGCAAGGTCTCCGCGGTGCAGGATCTCATCGCCGTCTATCGTTCTCTCGCCGCGCGCTGCGACTTCCCGCTGCACCTCGGGCTCACGGAAGCGGGCATGGGCTCGAAGGGCATCGTGGCCTCGTCGGCTGCCATGGGCGTGCTGCTGCAGGAAGGCATCGGCGACACGATCCGCGTATCCCTCACGCCGGAGCCGGGCGGCGATCGCACGAAGGAGGTCATCGTCGCGCAGGAGCTGCTGCAGACGATGGGCCTGCGCTCGTTCACGCCGATGGTGTCCGCGTGTCCCGGCTGCGGCCGCACCACCAGCACGTTCTTCCAGGAGCTCGCCGACAAGATCCAGGGCTACCTGCGCGCGCAGATGCCGGTATGGCGCACGCAATATCCCGGCGTCGAGGAGATGCACGTCGCGGTCATGGGGTGCGTGGTGAACGGTCCGGGCGAGTCGAAGCTCGCCGACATCGGCATCTCATTGCCGGGCTCGGGGGAGAAGCCCGTGGCGCCCGTGTTCGTGGACGGCGAGAAGACCGTCACGTTGAAGGGCGAGCGCATCGCGGAGGAGTTCCAGGCGATCGTGGAGGAGTACGTGCAGGCGAATTACGCGCCGGGGTCCGGGCGCAAGGCGCGAGGCGCAAGGCCCAGGAAAGACATTCCGATTCGTGCGGTGAATCCATGAGCGCGAAGCTCCAGGCGATCCGCGGCATGGAGGACGTGCTGCCGGATGCGAGCCCGCTGCTGGAGAGGCTCGAGGACGCCTGCCGCACGGTGTTCCGGCAATACGGCTACCGCAACATCCGTACGCCGCTGGTCGAGCCGACGGAGCTCTTCGTGCGCGGCGTGGGCGAGACCACCGACATCGTCGAGAAGGAGATGTACGTCTTCCAGGATCGCAACGGCGAGAGCCTCGCCCTGCGGCCGGAAGCGACGGCGGGCATCGTGCGCGCGGCCATCGAGCACAACTTCCTCTACAACGGGCCGATGCGCGTGTGGACGAGCGGGCCCATGTTCCGCTACGAGCGTCCGCAGAAGGGACGCTACCGGCAGTTCGACCAGTTCGACGTCGAAGCGCTCGGATTCGAGGGGCCCGACGTCGATGCGGAGCAGATCGTGCTGCTCGCGCGCCTGTGGAAGGAGCTCGGCGTGCGCGATGTCGAGCTGCACATCAATTCCATCGGCGATGCCGCGGATCGCAAGGTGCACCGCGAGAAGCTGGTCGCGCACTTCGAGAAGCATGCGCAGCTGCTCGACGAGGACGCGAGGCGGCGGCTGCACGCCAATCCGCTGCGCATCCTCGACTCGAAGAATCCCGCGATGCAGCCGATGATCGAGGCGGCACCACGCCTGATCGATCACCTGGGCGACGCCGCGGCCGAGCACTTCGAGGGGCTCAAGTGGCTGCTGCAGGCGGCGGGCCTCGAGTTCACGGTGAACGCGCGCCTCGTCCGCGGGCTGGACTACTACAACCGCACGGTGTTCGAGTGGATCACGCCGCGCATCGGCGCGCAGGCCACGATCGCCGGCGGGGGACGCTACGACGCGCTCTTCGAGCAGCTCGGCGGCAAGCCCACGCCCGCGTGCGGCTTCGGCATGGGTGTGGCGCGCGCGCTGCTCGCGATGCAGGCGTTCAACGTCCAGGCGGGCCACGAGCCCCACGCCTTCATCGTGCATTCCGGCGAGACGGCGGAAAAGATGGCGTGGACATTCTCCGAGCGCATGCGCGATGCCGGCCTGCAGGTGGTGCTGGGCTCGGGAGGCAGCTTCAAGTCGCAGATGAAGAAGGCCGATGCCAGCGGCGC
>Ga0068851_10001455_pt1 | contig 10374 bp, 10 predicted proteins | sample KBSCornC12_FD_66588 | JGI IMG/M metagenome (GOLD analysis project Ga0068851, IMG submission 66588) | Corn rhizosphere microbial communities from Kellogg Biological Station, Michigan, USA - KBS Corn C1-2 | ecosystem: Host-associated > Plants > Roots > Rhizosphere > Soil ...
GCGTGCGACCAGTGCGACGCGGCCATGCTGCTCGGTCAGCGCTTCGACGATGACGCTGGTCTCGCGATACGGGTACGTGTGCAGCACGAACGCCGATTGCTCGTCGCGGCGCTCGCGCAGCGTCTTCATCGCCATCGCCGGACGCGCCAGCGCTCATCGATAATTTCGGCCACTCGCGCGCTCAGCAGGGGCCCCATCAGTACCCGAGCCTGTTCAGCATTGCGTCGCTGTCCGACCAGCCGCTCTTGACACGCACCCATACATCGAGGAACACGCGACCACCGAACAGCGTCTCCATATCCGCACGCGCCTGCGACGCGATCGCTTTCATTCGCGCACCGCCCTCGCCGATCAGGATCGCGCGCTGGCTCGCCTTGTCGACGAAGATCGTCGCGTGAATCCGACGCAGGTCGCCTTCGTGAGCGAAGCTCTCGATGACGACGGCCGTCGAATAGGGTATCTCGTCGCCTAGCTGGCGAAACACTTTCTCGCGGATGAATTCCGCGGCGAGAAAGCGCTCGTCGCGATCGGTCACCTCGTCTTCGCCATAGAGCGGCGGCCCTTCCGGCAGATGCGCGGCGATAGCGGCTTGCAGCGCGGGCACGTCGCTGCCGCGCTCCGCCGATATCGGTACCAATGCCGCGAATTCGCGCAGTGCCGCAATCTCGGCGATCCGCGGCAACAACGATCGCTTGTCCTTGACGATGTCGATCTTGTTCAAAGCAACGATCACCGGCACGCGTTGCGGCAGCAAATCCGCGACGGCACGATCGGCAGCAGTAAAGCGCGCGGCATCGACAACGAACACGATGACGTCGACATCCGAGAGTGCGTCACGAACGGCACGGTTGAGCCGTTCGTTGAGCTTCGACGGATGCTGCGTCTGCCAGCCCGGCGTATCGACGAACACGAATTGAACGCCAGGCTCCGTGCGGATTCCTGCGATGCGGTGCCGTGTGGTCTGCGGCTTCTTCGACGTGATGCTGATCCGCGCGCCGACGAGCGCATTCAAAAGCGTCGACTTGCCCACTGATGGCCTGCCAACGATCGCGACATGCCCGCTGCGATGCGAAGAGTCGGCGTCAGCCACGCGGGCGTGCACTCTGCTGGGAAGTGACGGCCGCGAGCGCCGCCGCCGCGGCATCCTGCTCGGCCGCGCGCCGACTGCTGCCGACACCCGACGCGACGATCGAGAGGTCGGGGATCCTGCATTCGACGGAGAAGCGCTGCGCATGTGCCTCGCCCTCGGTTGCGACGATCACATACTCCGGGACGGGCAAGCGTCTTCCCTGCAGCCATTCCTGCAGCCGCGTCTTGGGGTCCTTGCCGAGCGTCTCTGGGTCCGCATCGCGCAACACATCGGCGTACGCGGCGTCGATCGTTCGCCGCGCCTCATCGAATCCTGCATCAACGAACACGGCACCGAACACCGCCTCCATTGCATCGGCGAGAATCGACGCACGTGCAGCGCCGCCACTTCGCACTTCCCCTTCGCCGAGCCGGATCGACGTACCGAGGTTCAGCCGTCGTGCGACTTCGGCCAGCGTCTCCTTGTTGACGAGATGAGCGCGCACGCGCGACAAATCGCCCTCGGCGAGCGCCGGATAGCGCTCGTACAGCGCGAGCGCGATGACACAGTTCAGGACCGCGTCGCCGATGAACTCGAGCCGCTCATTGTGCGGAACGCCGTAGCTGCGATGCGTGAGCGCCTGGCGCAGCAGCGCCTCGTCGGTGAACGTGTGATCGATGGCGATGCGCGCGGAGTCGCTCACCTGGACCTGCTCATGCCATGACTGCGATGCGGATGCGCGGCATCGCCTGCAGCGACGACTAGCCTCTTGTCGAGCGCGCCTCGAACTCGAGCAGGATGCTCGCGTTGCCAATCATATGCAGCACCTTCTGCCACGACAACGTCGCGACAATCTGGTTGCCCTCGCGACCGACGATCACTTCCCCTGCGTTGACCGAATCGACATAGTCGGCGGAGAGGCGCCGATCCATCGAGCGCTTGATCTCGGCGATCGTGGGGTTCTGCACTTCGAGCATCGTCTGGTCGAGCGCCTTCTGCACGGTGAAGTACTCGATGTACGAAGGACCGACACGGAACGCGATCAGAGCGACGATGATGACGACCACTGTCGTGAACAGGAAACCTGTCATCGACAATCCACGCTCTTTTTGAGCCACGCTGCCCCTCCCCGTCACGCGTCAACGGATTCCGCTGCCCACGCGCTTGAAAGCAAAGGACGCGATGTCGTCCCAGTTGAACCAGATGAAGAACGCCCGGCCCCTGATGTGGTCGTCGGGCACGAAGCCCCAATAGCGGCTGTCATCGCTGTTGTCGCGGTTGTCGCCCATCATGAAATAGTGACCCGCGGGCACCCGGCATTTGAAGCCGCGTTCATTGTAATCGCAATTTTCGCGCCCGGAAAACGGCCGCACGTTGGATGGATACACCGGCTGGGCGTTCTTGTTGATGCCGATCGTATGCGCGCGCGACGCTTCGCCATCGGTTTTCTCGACACTCCGATCCAGCGTCTCGAAGCGCAGCCCTTCGAGGTAGCTGTACGACGAATCGGGCTGTTGCGGCCATGGCTTGCCGTTGACCGTCAGCGCCTTGTCGCGATATTCGACGACATCTCCGCCAACGCCGATGACGCGCTTGATGAAATCCTGCGACGGGTTCAACGGATAGCGAAAGACGACGACGTCACCCCGCTTCGGATCGGCCAGCGGAATGATCTTCTGCTCGATCACCGGCAAGCGGATGCCGTAGACGAACTTGTTGACGAGAATGAAATCGCCGACCTCGAGTGTAGGACGCATCGACGACGACGGTATCTTGAAGGGCTCGGCCAGGAACGAGCGCAGCAGGAATACGACGAGCAATACGGGGAAGAACGACTTCGCGTATTCGACCCACACCGGCTCCGGGGCACCGGCCGCGCGCCGTCGCGCGAGCAGCAAACGGTCGAACAGCCAGATGACGCCGGTCACGGCCGTCAGCACGAACAGGATCAGCGCAAAGTTCATCGACGATTGATGTGAATTGAGAGTTGAAGCGGGTGTCTGCGCGGCGCGGCGCGGCATTGTCGCACGGCGACGAATCTTCGCCGTGTTGACGCCTCCGGCGCGAACGCATCGTCAGGCACGGTGTTGATGAGCCTACTTGTCGCCGACCTGCAGGATTGCAAGAAACGCTTCCTGCGGAATCTCGACGCTGCCCACCGACTTCATCCGCTTCTTGCCGGCCTTCTGCTTTTCGAGCAGCTTTTTCTTGCGCGTGATGTCGCCGCCATAACATTTGGCGAGCACGTTCTTGCGCAGCGCCTTGATCGTCTCGCGCGCGATGATCTGCGCGCCGATCGCTGCCTGCACGGCGACGTCGAACATTTGCCGCGGAATCAGCGAGCGCATTTTCGACGCGACCTCGCGCCCGCGATAATGCGCGACCGATCGGTGCACCATCACCGACAGCGCATCGACACGCTCGCCATTGATCAGGATATCGAGCTTGACCACATCCGCCGCGCGAAACTCCTTGAATTCGTAATCCAGCGACGCGTAGCCGCGCGACACCGACTTCAGCTTGTCGAAAAAATCCATCACCACTTCGGCCATCGGCAACTCGTAAGTGAGCAGCACCTGCCTCCCGACGTACTGCATGTTCTTCTGCACGCCCCGCTTTTCCGTACACAGCGTCAGCACCGGCCCCACATAGTCCTGCGGCATCAGGATCGTCGCCGTGATGATCGGCTCGCGAATCTCCTCCACCTTGGATGGATCGGGGAGCTTCGACGGATTCTCGATTTCGACGACATTGCCGTCGCGCGTCATCACCTCGTAGATGACCGTGGGCGCCGTCGTCACGAGGTCCATGTCGTACTCACGCTCGAGCCGCTCCTGGACGATGTCCATGTGCAGGAGACCGAGAAAGCCGCAGCGGAAGCCGAAGCCAAGTGCCTGTGACACCTCGGGCTCGTAATGGAGCGACGCGTCGTTCAGCTTCAGCTTGTCGAGCGCATCGCGAAGCGCCTCGTACTGGTTCGCCTCGACGGGGTAGAGGCCGGCGAACACCTGCGGCTTCACTTCCTTGAAGCCGGGGAGCGGCGCCTGCGCCGGTCGCGCAGCGCTGGTCACGGTGTCGCCAACCATCGCCGCCTTCAGCTCCTTGATGCCGGCCGTGATGAAGCCGACATCCCCTGCAGCAAGCTCGTCGCGTGACGCCGAGCGCGGCGTGAACACACCGACCTGCTCGCAGATGTACGTTGCGCCCGACGCCATCAGCAGGATCTTTTCCCGCGGCTTGAGCGTTCCTTGCATCACGCGGACGAGCATGACCACGCCGACATAGTTGTCGAACCACGAGTCGATCAACAGCGCCTGCAGCGGCGCGTCACGATCGCCTTTCGGCGGTGGCACGCGCGCGATCACCGCCTCCAGGATGTCGTCGATCCCTTCGCCGGTTTTCGCGCTCGCGCGGATCGCGTCTTCGGCGACGATGCCGATGATGTCCTCGATCTCGTCGATGACGCGCTCGGGATCGGCCGACGGGAGGTCGATCTTGTTCAGCACCGGCACGACTTCGACGCCCTGCTCGATCGCCGTGTAGCAGTTCGCGACCGTCTGCGCCTCGACGCCTTGCGACGCGTCGACCACGAGCAGCGCGCCTTCGCACGCGGCGAGCGAGCGCGAGACCTCATAGGCAAAATCGACGTGACCGGGCGTGTCGATCAGGTTCAGCCGATACGTGAGGCCGTCGCGCGCGACGTATGTGAGCGCCGCCGTCTGCGCCTTGATCGTGATGCCGCGCTCGCGTTCGAGATCCATCGAATCGAGCACCTGCGCTTCCATCTCACGATCGGACAGCCCGCCGCAACGCTGGATGAATCGATCGGCAAGCGTCGACTTGCCGTGATCGATGTGCGCGATGATCGAGAAGTTGCGAATGTTCTGCATTGAAAATCAAAGGGCACCCGCGTGCGGTGCCCTTTTCAGCGCTAAGCCGGGTTGTTCGGGCCGCGAGTAGCGCGGCCCTAAAACATTGAATTATATCGGAAAGGCCAAGTGTCCTGTCCCGTAAATTCGCTTGATAGTTCGCGGCGAAATTGGCCGCCATTCTGCGTTGCTCGGCCTCACCGTAGTGCCCGCTACGCCGTCGGCCGAGCGCCTTGTCTGGCAGCCTATTTCGTGCGCTCCTTTATCGTCGGAACTTACGGGACAGGACACTAGCGCTCGCGACGAACGAATGGATGCGCGCTCGCGTCAGCGCGACGCTTGTTGCGCGGCGGTCAATGCATCCGTGACACGCGCTTTGTCGAGCCGGTAATGGCAGAGCTCCGCCCCATCGATTCCGCCGAGCAACAGCACCGGCACGAGATCGCCGAAACGTCCCTCGACGGCGGTGTCCGCGTCGACGTCGATCTCGGTGACATGCGCGCCGGCGGACTTAGCGAGCGGCGCCACCGCAGCGCGCATCTCGTCACAGAGATGGCAATACGCGCGGACGAGGAGCGTGAGATGCACGCCCCCGGCCGCCGCCTGCGTCATCGATCTTCGCGCGCCGGTATTGCTGTAAACGACATCATTCCCCGTTGCCGATCTTCAGCGTCGTGTAGAACGAATTGTCGCCGCGGCGCACCTGAAACGTCACCGACGCGCCCTTGTCGAGCTTCGCCAGAATGTCGTTGACTTGCGCCGCCGATTTCGCCTCGGCTGGAACGCCCTTCTGAATGATCGCGAGGATCACGTCCCCGGGTTGAACGTTACCGCGAACGACGCCGACGACATCCTCGATCAGCACGGCCCCCGACTTCAAGTCGAGCTCCTTGCGTTGCTCGTCGGTCAAGTCGGAGAGCACGAGCCCCATCCGATTGGGCTTCGCCTTCTCCTTCGGCGTCGGCGCGCCGCGCCTCGGCTGCGCCGCAGCAGCGTCCTCCTTCATCTCGGCGACGGTGACCGCGATATCCTTCTGCGCGCCCTTCCGCCACACGGTCAGCGTGATCTTGGTGCCGGGACGAATTGCCGTGATGATGCGCGGCAGATCGTTCGACGAGCGCACGTCGCGACCGTCGACTTTCAGGATGATGTCCCCGGATTCGACGCCGGCCTTGGCCGACGGGCCATCCTTCTCGACGCCGTTGACGAGCGCGCCGCTCGCCTGCTTCAAGCCGAACGCATCTGCCGACTCCTTCGTCAGCTCCTGGATCTGCACGCCAATGCGGCCGCGCGTGACGCGCCCCTTTTCGCGCAGCTGGCTGACGGCATTCATCGCGATGTCGATCGGCACGGCGAACGCGAGCCCCATGTAACCGCCGGTACGTGAATAGATCAGCGAATTGATGCCAATGACCTCGCCCTTCATGTTGAAGAGCGGCCCGCCGGAGTTGCCCGGGTTGATCGCGACGTCGGTCTGGATGAACGGGACCAGATTTTCCTGCGGCAGGTCGCGGCCCTTTGCGCTGACGATGCCTGCGGTCATCGTGTTCTCGAGGCCGAACGGCTTGCCAATGGCGACGACCCATTCGCCGACCTTCAGCTTGTCGGGATCACCGATCGCGACCTTCGGCAAATCCTTCGCTTCGATCTTCAACAGTGCGACGTCGGTGCGCTTGTCGGTGCCGATGACCTTCGCGATGAATTCGCGCTTGTCGGTAAGCCGCACCGTCACTTCGTTCGATTCGTCGACGACGTGCGCATTCGTCACGATGTAACCGTCACTCGAGAAGATGAAGCCCGAGCCTGTCGACTGCGTCTCGAACTCGCGTTGCTGACCGCCAGGGCCATTGCGCGGAATCTGCCCGAACCGGCGGAAGAACTCGTAGAACGGATCGTCTTCGGACAATTCCGGCGTGCGCTGGCGCCGCGCCTTCTGCGTGACGTCGATCGATACGACAGCCGGGCCCTGCCGCTCATACAGTTCGGTGAAATCGGGCAACAGGCCCGGGCGTCCTTGCGCGAGCGCTGGCGACGCGACGAGCGGGAGCAGCGCGACGAGCGCGGTACCTAACGCGGTGGCAATCGGAGTGCTGAACGAGGAGATGACGTTTCTCACGGAGTCGGATCCATTTTCCGAGGTTGAATGAGTTGGCTTTGCCAGTGTTCGAATGGGCGCTGACCTCATTATCGATGAAGTCGCGACAATGACTAACGCCGCACGACGGAATGCGCGATCTGGCGCACCGTCGCGCCGGGTGTTTCGCCCATGACCGTGATCAGGTAATCGTCCTGCCTCACGCTGTACACATTGAGGCCGCCCTTCTGCAGGAATCCGGCCGGCGTTGCGCCTCCGGTGATGGGCTCGATGAACACGCTGATCGACACGAGTCCGTCGGAGTACACGAGATGCGCCACGCGCTCGCGGCGTCCGCGCAGCTTGCGGAAGCCTTCCATGATCTTCTCGAAACCCGGGGGCATTCGCCCGACGACCCATCCGGTTGCCTGTTGCACGACTTCGCCAGCGGCGCTCTCGAGGGTCTTCCAATCGGGTGGAAGGACTGGCCACGAGGGCTCGACCATCGCGCGATCGATGCGCGCGTTGATCGTCAGGTCGCTGAACGCGAATTGCTCGATCGGCTCGCCGCGCTCGTTCAAGACGCGCGCCTTCAGCAACAAACCCGTTGCGCCATCGGACCAGAAACGGTGTCCATAGCGCAGTCCATCCTTCGGCTCGAACACGACGACCTCCACGGGACGCCCGCCGACGCGATCGTCACCGACGACGCGAAACGCGTAATAACGCGACAACGATTGCTGCTGCTCGACCGATAACGACGGGAACACGTTGCGAAACGTGCTCGGCTCGACGCGCATCAGTTTCGCGTCGGGGTAATAGCAGCGGAGCTCACCGTCGTTACGGACGACTTCGCGTGCCGGTCCGTCGAGGTTGACGAGCTTCGCGAACTCGCGCTGGTCCTGGTAGAGGTGCGTGATCCGCGACGACTCGACGCGCGGGCCGCTCTGGTAAACGATGGTACCGACGTAATCGAGCTGGCGCGCTGCCTGCGAGGCGCGCGCGAGCCACTGCGCCGCATCATCGGCGCGCGCAGCGGTTGCGACGATTGCCAGCACAAATACGGCCGGTGCGAACCGGCCGGAAAGAAACCGTGGAATGCGCAACACGCGCTGCATCGAGGATTGGATCAGTCGGCGCGCGCGCTCACTCGGCGACGGCAGGGCGAAGCGGCGCCGATGCGGCAACGTCGCGCAGATACGGACCCACACTCTGCAACGCGTTCGCCGGCGAATACTCCTGGTGCGCAAGGAGATAGTCGGCTGGAACGGTGATCTGCCGCGCCTGCGCCGCGCGGACCGTGCCCGCCTCGGCTGCCTTCGCGAAGCCGGCAGGCGTTGCATCGATCAGCGAATAGGCGGTCCAGCCAACGACGGTCACTGCCGCAACCGATGCCGCGGCAGCCCACGCCCAAGATGCCGGCCGCGACACCGCCGCAGCCCGCGGTGCGAGCACCGTCGGCTCGGCGACGAGTTGCCGGGCAACCGCCGCGCCGACGCCGTGGGTGACGGCGGGCTCCCCGCGCAGCGCATCGCCGATCGTGTGATAGCAGCTCCACGTCGCGAGCGCCGCATCGCTTTTCAGCGTCGACAACAGCGCGTCCATCTCGGCCGCGTCGACATCGCCATCCATCAGGCGGGAAATTCTTTCGTTCATCACCATCTCCGGTTTTCATCGGTTCCGAGCAGCGGCCGCAGGTCGGCGGCAATCGATTCCCGTGCGCGGAAGATCCGCGAACGCACGGTGCCGATCGGACAATTCATGACACTTGCAATTTCCTCGTAGCTCAAGCCTTCGATCTCGCGCAGCGTGATCGCCGTGCGAAGGTCGTCGGGCAATTTTTCCATCGCGCGGTTCACCGTCGCGGCGATCTGCTTGCCCAGCAATTCCGCTTCGGGCGTGGCCGAGTCGCGCAGTTGCTCGGCATCCTCGAAGCTTTCGGCGTCCTCGTGGTCGAAACCCGTCGACGTCGGAGCCCGCCTTCCCATCGCGACGAGGTAGTTCTTCGCTGTGTTGATCGCAATCCGGTACAGCCACGTATAGAACGCACTGTCGCCTCTAAAGCTCGGCAGTGCGCGATAAGCCTTGATAAAAGCCTCCTGCGTAACGTCCTCCACCTCGGCCGGATCGCGCACCAGCCGCGATAACAGCCGTCCGAGCTTGCGCTGGTATTTCGCCACCAGCAGCTCGAAAGCGCGCTTGTCACCCCGTTGCGCTCGCAGCACGAGCTCATGATCGACTTCGCGATCACCCATCCGCGGGCAGTCCCTGATTCATTTCGTTGTTATGCCCGCCGAACGGAGGGCGCGGCTGCCGGCAGGACCCCCACGGCCCTTTCAGGGATGCCGTGGAAGGCGTGTGGCGCACACTTGCAGCAACAGACCATTTGGCGCGTTCCAAGTTCAGCGACTAGAGACGCGTGAGTGCGCGGAAGGTGATGGCTGTGGCGCCAATGCAACGACCGGGCGAACTTCGCCGGTTTCGATGCCGCGATAATTGCGTACCAGCCGGCGCGCCCATGGCGCGAGCGCCGCGCGGGCCGTCGAGTCGAGCAGGCCGAGCGCATCGAGCACGGCGACGATGGCCGGGTACAGGCCGCGCTTCTGTCCGTCGGCGACCTTGATCGCGATGCCAAGGCCCTGGCTGCGGATGCCGATCGCCTGGACGCCTTCGGCGCCGATCTTCGTCACCCAGTCGCCGCGGCCTGCCTGCATCAGCGCCAGGTCGCTGCGGCGTTCCCCGGAAACCATCTCGGGGTGGGCGATCATCGCGTTGGCCAATGTTCGCGGCGCCGTTCCGTAGTCGACGTCGACCTCGGCGCTCGCGAGCCTCGCGAAGGCGTAGGCTAGCGACGCCAGCGGCACCGCATAGTTCGGCGCCGAGCAGCCGTCGATGCCGGAGACCAGGCGCGACTCGGCAACGCCCGTGAAGCGCGCGACGGCCTGACGTATCGCCTGCTGCAGCGGATGGTCATACGCAAGGTAATCCACGGTCGCGTGACCGCATTGGACGCAGTAGGCGAGCATCGCGCTGTGCTTGCCCGAGCAATTGTGCTGCAGCGTCGAGTACGGCGGGGGCGGCGGCACTTCGCCGCGCGCCTCGTAGAAGCCCGGGGCGTGGGTCCCACATTGCAGGTCGGCGGCAGAACGTCCGGCGCGCGCCAGCATGTCGGCGACAGCCTCGACGTGACGTGGCTCGCCCGAATGGCTCGCGCACATCAGCGCGACCTGCGCCTGCGAATACCCGAATCGAGCGACGCCATCGCCGGCGGTGAATGGCAGCGCCTGCAGCGGCTTCAGTGCGCTGCGGGTAAATGTCAGCAGATAGGGATCACCGGCGGCGTGCAACAGGCGGCCGGTACG
>Ga0068851_10001456_pt1 | contig 10371 bp, 9 predicted proteins | sample KBSCornC12_FD_66588 | JGI IMG/M metagenome (GOLD analysis project Ga0068851, IMG submission 66588) | Corn rhizosphere microbial communities from Kellogg Biological Station, Michigan, USA - KBS Corn C1-2 | ecosystem: Host-associated > Plants > Roots > Rhizosphere > Soil ...
CTGAAGATGGCGGTGTTGGCGCCGATGCCCAAAGCCAGCGCGATCACGGCAACGATCGTGAAAGCTGGATTCTTTACCTGTGTTCGTGCGGCATAGCGCAGGTCGTGCAAGAGATCTGCCAGCACGTTTGACCTCCCTGATCCGGGAACGGGCTGTTCGCGAAAAGGCTTTTGAGAACGTTGTATTTCTTTGCGTAACTTATCGTCGTCGAGTTCAAGCAGCGCGATGCGTTTTGCTTCCGGCGCGGGTGCACCGGTTTTTATCGATCGTTCGTAGACGTCCTCGACGTGTTGGGCCAGTTCTTCGACGATCTCGGCCTCGTGCGCGGGCGCCAGGTTGAGCCCTGACAGGCGTTTTCTAACTTCGTCTTTCCAGTCAGGCATGTTCAATTCCGGTGATGCGATTGATCGCCTCGACAAACTCGCGCCAACTGTTACGCTGCGCGGCCAAGACCTTCTTACCTTCCGCGGTGAGGCGGTAATAACGGCGCCGGCGCTGGCCCGCTTTCTCGACCCAGCGCCCCTGAATCCAACCGCGGCGCTCGAGTCGATAGAGCAGCGGGTAAAGGGAGGCGACATTGAATTTGAGGTTTCCCTGCGAACGCCGTTCTATCAAGTTGCCAATGTCGTACCCATGCCGCGGCTGATCCTCGACCAGCGACAGAATCAGCAACTCCGCACTTCCCTTCTTCAACTCCCTATCCAGCACATTCGAAGTTTTATATGGCATAGCGATATATTATTCAGATGCATATCCCGCGTCAACTGAGAATTGTTTAGTGGGCTGGCTCTGTATATCTCAAAATGTGTAGAATGCAGCGGTAACTATGAGTCAAACAATTCCAGCCCACTTTGATGGCGAGCACATTTTGCTTGACGAACCTGTCGAGCTCGAGCCCAACACAAAGTTGCTAGTAACTGTGCTGCCAAAGGATGTCGAGCGTGATGAATGGCTCAATCTGTCTGCCTCACGATTGCAAGGCGCATATGACAACGATGAGGAAGAGTATTCTGTAGATTCAATCAAGAAAACAAAACCATAAAATATGAATCAAGGTGATGTGATCCTCACTCCCGTTCCTCAAGCCGACAGGGTCATCAAGAACCGTCCAGCCATATTTCTCCGCGAGATGCCGCCGTACCGTGATGTGCTTGTGTGTGGTGTCAGCACGAAACTGCATCGAGAAGTGAAAGGTTTTGATGAAGTTATCCGACCGACGGACCCAGACTATTCGGGAACCGGGCTGCGTTCGGCTTCACTCATTCGACTCGGATTCCTTGCAGTGCTGCCCCGAAGTGCCGTAATTGGTTCAATCGGAGCGATTTCATCTGCACGGCACAAGCGTCTCCTCAAGAAGCTCGCTCAATATCTGATGCGATGATTCAACGCGTCAACAGAGGTTGGCCACAAAAAAGCACAAAAGGCGCACTCACGTTGCGCCTTTTGTGCTCTTTTGTGCCTTTTTGTGGCTGAACTTACTTACACTTGCTGTAGCCGCAGTCCCTGCAGAAATCGCAGCCGCTCGCGTGCTCGAGCTGGCCGTGGCATTCAGGGCAGATGCCGATCATGTTGGACATGATGGCGCCCGTGACGGGCTTTTGCTGTGGGTGAAGTTGGGATTGCTGTTTGCTGACCGCGCGGGCGGAGTCAGGAAGATCCTGGACGCGCCGCACGGTGATCATGATGCACTCGGCGACCGCCTGCTCCGGTGAGGTCAGGAGACGCTCGTTGAACCACACGGCGTGCGTGCCGGTTACTTTATTCAGACTGTAAGCAACTTCCGCTGCGTCGAACCCGCCACGCAGCATCTTCGAAGCAAGCAGACCCACACCACCGCTGATTGGACCAGTAGCAAACACTTCCTGGATCATCTTGCCGTCGTGGTTAACGGTCACGTAAAGGTTTTGACCGTCGAAAGGAATCTGCCAGGTCGCACCGCGCAACTCGCGTGGACGCTCGATACGGATCGCAGTCACAGTCGGCACCTTGATCGTTTCCGAGTGTTCGCGCGCAATTGCTTCCTGGCGAGCAGACGCATCGGACGCCGCTGTCGCTTCCGCTGCACTCACTCCTTCTTCCAGCGGCTCAACCACGGCTTCCGGGTTGCAGGCAATTTCGCCCTTCGGCTCCTGTGCCTTCATCGAATTCAACACCTGATTCTCACGCGAACCGTCACGATAATAGCTGACCGCCTTGCAACCAAGCTGACGGCCGAGGCGATAAAGCGCGTCGACTGATTCTACCGTATCGTTAACCGCCCCGTTGCACGTCTTCGACACACTATTGTCGACGTTGCGCTGAGCAGCCGCGAGCACATGAACGTGCTGCTCAGCGCTTATGTTCATCGCCGAGATAAAATGCGGAGGCAGCTCCTGCTCGTGTTCCACGACGTAAGCCGCAGCCGCATCTATCGATTCCTGATCGGATTGGTCCACGTCAATACCAAGCGCCTGCGCCGCGAGCGTGTGCACGTAAGTGCGCGTGCCCAGCGTGTCCTTGCGAACGTATGCCCACGAGAAGTTTGGTTCGATACCGGAAGACGTTTCTGCAACCAGCGAGATCGTGCCGGTCGGCGCGATGGTTGTCACTTCGTAGTTACGCGGCGTCAGCGGAATGTCTTTCGGAATCCCAATCTGGTTATAAAGAAAATCGGTGTAGGCCTCGCGATTCGGTTCAAACTCGGGGAAAACACCCTTCTCTGCTCCGAGCCGGTTGCTCTCCATCCATGACTCGCGACGCACAAACCCCATCACCTCGTCCATCAGATCGATCGACGCCGGCGAGCCGTAAGTGACCTTCAGGTTAAGACAGAGATCGGCAAACCCCATGATGCCCAGACCCACAGGCCGCGTCCGATGGACCACATCGTTGATCTCCGGCAGAGGCCAGGCACAAGTGTCGATCACATTGTCGAGAAAACGAGTGCACAGATGCGTCACGTCACGGAGGCGATCCCAATCGATCCGCTGCTCAGGATCGTAAAACTTGGCGAGATCGATCGAACCGAGGTTGCACGAATTCGAGAAGTGCAAGAACTGCTCGCCACACGGATTGCAGGAGTAGATCAGTCCCATCGACTTCATCATGTGGTTATGACGATTCACTTCGTCGATAAAGGCGATGCCGGGCTCTGCATACTTGTGTGCGCTCGCAATGATTCGGTTCCAGACGTCGGGAGCGAAGATCATTCCGGGACGAGGCGGCTCTTCCACAGTGCAGTTGGAAAGATCTGCTGCGAGGAACGCCTGCCGATCGCAAAACGTTACCGTCGATCCATCGGGCGTACGATAGACAACATAGTTTCCATCACGAACGGGATCGTAAATCCAGTCGTTCCAGGGCTGCCCGTCAAACTCCGATTGGAACCATTCGTTGTTATCGACAGCCTTCAAAAACTTGTCGGTTACGTTTACTGAGATGTTGAAGTTGGTCAGCGAGTGCTGATCGTTCTTCGCATGAATGAAACGCAGCACGTCAGGATGCGTGACGCGCATCATCCCCATGTTTGCGCCGCGTCTTACGCCGCCCTGCTTCACGACGTCAGTCACCTGATTGACGATGTTCATGAACGACACCGGACCAGAAGCCACGCCCATCGCCGAGCTGACGCTCGCTCCGTGTGGTCGCAGGAATTCGTACGTCATACCCGTACCGCCGCCTGTTTGGTGAATCGTCGCGGCAGCCGTTGCGTGCTCCATGATCCCCTGAAGCGAATCGGGAACTTTCAAAACAAAACAAGCTGCAAGTTGCCCATTCGACTTACCAGCATTGACGAGGCAAGGAGTGTTGGGAATGAACTCTCGAGCCAGCATCACCTCGCTCATAGCGGCAAAAAACTTGTCCCGCTTCTCGCCTGTTTCGGCATGTGAAACGTGCCCGACCACGCGGCGTACGATGTCTTGCCACTCTTCGAGCGGGTGCCCCTTGAGATCCTTCAACGAGTAACGCTTGCTAACGACTTTTCTGGCGTTGATTCCAAGCTGCTGTGACTTTCGACGCGGGGAAACTGCCGGGGAGTTCCCGACTTTTTTGCCGATAGCTGCGCTGCTCATGAAGGTCTGCCTTTCCATGGGGAGTCCACAAAACTGAGTTTCAAAAACGGGTTTGCCAGGCGTATTACTACGCAAGGCTTTATCTTAGAGTGTGTTGCTTTTGCTTCGGTTGGCCTAGCCTAAGTACTGACCTAATACATACTTAACGAGGGGCACTTAACTAATTAACCAGCGCGGGGGAATATACTCCTTTGAACACGGGCTGTCAATAGAGAAAGTCAATATATTGTGGTGGACTTTTGGTGGCAACGCTCTATACAGTGTTATCCGCGGCAATTACCTACTTGGAGGAGCCGCTATTGAGAAGCAATTCGTAATTCCCGATATCCCGGTTGTGGCTGTCGAGGGCGGCAAAGGTGTCGGAGGTTTCCTCGAGCATCTGCTTGGTCATGGCGATAGAGTCGCTTAGCTGCTCGAAATCCAAAGAGGAAACACGCTCCGGAGTCGGCAAAGTCACAACCTGGTCGTTGACGAGTCCAAAGAAGTTCTCGATCGACTGAAGCTGTCCCTCGACTAACTTCACCGATCGCTCGATATCATTGAATGCCGCCACACGCCGTTTGAGGATCTCGACGTTCGCCTGTTGTATCCGTCTCTCACGATCGTCTTTAGAGGCTTCGACTGAGCGCTCAGCCTGGACCAACTGGTTTTGCACAGCCTGACGATTGATCGAGCGCAGGTGATGTTTGCGGCGCCGATAAACATCGAGAAGATCGACAAAATCTTCCCAGCGTTGATCGAGGCTCTGTATGTTGTGAGGGATCTGCTTGGTGCCGGTGAATTTTTTGTAGTTCGAATAGATCTGATTCTTCATCCAGCGCAAGTACTCGACCGCCTCACGTTCACGCGGGTCGAAAAGTTTTATCTGCGCCTCTCGCTGCTGTTCGCGCAACTTCAGCAAGCGTTGCTTCTCTCTGCGATCGACGAGTCGGCGATATATGGAGCTTGCGGGCACGGTTGCTAGATAAAGTGTTTCTGTCGCCAGCGCGGCGACAAGCGGGGTAACGTCCTGTACGTATGCAGCGGCAACTGCAAACCCTGCCATCCCCCAGAAATTGATGGGTTCCTTGAAAGCCTCTTTAAGATACTTAAGATCGATCTTGGGTAATTCCATGGCCACAGATTAACACCCGTTTCACTTTAACTGCTGCGACCTCCGCCGGTGCCATTAGTACCGCCGGTTGTTTCACCTTCCGCTGGAAGTGCTTGAGGCGTTGGCGCATTCGCTCCAGGGCCCAACAATCCCATGTCCTGTTTATATTGAAGCAGCTTGTCTTGCAATTGCATGTCCATCGCTTCGCGTTCGATGTCCTGCATCTGTGTATCTACGTTAGCCGCACCCAACTGCATCTTCGCTTCAGCGGCGGCTGCACGCCGGTCGATCTTGTCGCGCATCTCGTTGAAGGTCGATGCATCGTCGCCAAGCTGGAATGACTCCATCGTCTGAGCAAGCTGTTCCTGAAGTTTTGCTTGCTTCGACTGGTTTATCAACTGCATCGCCTCGGCCGTGCGGCGTTGCATCTGAAGCACGTAATTGTCGCGTGCTTTAAGTGCCTGCTTCGATGCCAGCCCCGCGTGCTCCAGTTGCTGTCTGGTTTTCTGGAGGTCGACCTGCACCTGCTGCAATTGTCCGATGTATGCAGTGGCGATGTCGTCGCGGCCCAACTTCACAGAAGCCCGGATTTTGGAATCCAGGTCTACTTGCTGCGCTTCAAGTCGTTCCTGGTTCTTGGCGAGAAGCTTTTCTGTGGCCATGACCTGCGCCACGGAATTATTCAACTCCGGTACGCGATCACGCATGTCACGGATTGTCTGCTGAAGAATGAGTTCCGGGTCTTCAGTCTTCTCGATTATCCCTCCGAAGAGGGCGCGCATTGAGCGCTTCATCCTTGTCCAAAGTCCCATTTCCCGCTCATCCTCCGATTAGGAAAAGTGAAATCCCAAGACGATAATTCCAGCTTCCCATTATTGTCGTTTTCGGCCATTTACGACGCTTTGATGTACGACACATACGCTCAGGCGGTTTCAATTCCGGCGAAAACTGAGCTTGGAGTATAACAGCACTATTAAAACGCTTCCAGAAAGCCGATTACCCCGCCGCCGAACGTCCGATATCCCGCCGAAACTGCATCCCCTCCCAGCTAATCTTTTCGAGTGACTGATAGCAAAGATCCAGAGCGGTCGGGAGGTCTGCTGCGGCTGCTGTCACCCCAAGAACCCGGCCACCAGTCGCCGTATAACTTCCATTAGCAGCACGCGACGTGCCAGCGTGAAAGACTTGCACACGATCACGATCTACATCCTCCAGCCCTTCGATAACGGCTCCCGACTCGTACTTACCGGGATAACCTTTGTTGGCCGCCACCACACACGCCGAAGAGCCCTCAGACCAGACGACATCCAGTCCCCCCAGCGTTCCGCTATGCATAGCTTCAAAGATCGATGCCAAATCAGTTTTCAAACGGACGAGAATTGCCTGTGTTTCAGGGTCACCGAAACGCACGTTGTATTCGAGCAGCTTTGGTCCATCATCCGTCAACATCAAACCCAGGAACAGAACTCCTTTGAACGTGAAACCTTCCTCACGAGCGCCGGCGAGCGTCGGTTCGACGATCTCGCGAACAACTCGATCTTCAACACTCTTATTTAGAACCGAAGAATCAGTAATGGTTCCCATGCCGCCGGTGTTTGGACCAGTATCATTCTCTCCGATCCGCTTGTGATCGCGTGCCGCAGGCATCAGCTTGTAGTCACGTCCATCAGCAAACAGAAGCAGCGAGGCTTCGGTCCCCACGAGAGCCTCTTCAATCACGATGCGGCCGGCAGCCTCGCGTCCCGCGACGTGATGGACCATAAGATCTTCAATAGCCTTTTCTGCTTCCACACGATTCCCCGCAACGACGACGCCCTTTCCCGCGGCCAGACCGTCTGCCTTTATGACCGCGGCAGATTGAGCCGGGCCAAATAACCCACTACGTAGAAACTCGAGCGCTTGCTGAGGCGATTCAGCCACACGATAAGCAGCGGTCGGAATCTGGTGGCGAGCCATGAAGTTCTTAGCGAATATCTTGCTGGCTTCGAGTCTGGCAGCGGCACTGCCAGGCCCGACGATTCGTAGTCCGCTTTCGGTAAAACGGTCGACGAGACCTTCGGCTAACGGGGCTTCGGGGCCAACAAACGTTAAATCGATGTTTTCTGCTCGAGCAAAGTCAGCTAAACCTGCATGATCGTTGACCGATAAATCCACGATCCTGGTGGTTTGCGCGATGCCATAATTTCCCGGCGCGCAAAAGATATCGACGGGCTCGCGCGACGTATTCCGAAGTGCCCAGGTGATTGCATGTTCACGCCCGCCAGACCCAATGATCAATATTCGTCTCATGATGTGAGTCGGGATGCTCCCATTCAGTCAGAACTAATGTCAAGATTGGTCCGTTTTTTTGCAGGTTTTACCTTGACACAGTTTCGCCATAGTTATATACAACTTGAACCAAACAGCAGCCTTTGACGGCTGGAACCTTTGCCTCATTGGTGGACAAACCAAAGAGCGTCCTTTCTTTGACGCGTGGTTCTTTATTCGCCCGCCGAAATTGTTGTTTTCAGCTGACGGACCTTAGGGGAGTACAACATGGCACAAATGGAAGCGGCGACCGCCTTGGAAACAGTGCACGATAGTGAATATCAGGATCGGGCTATCAAGTGCGTAGACTGTAACGAAAACTTTATCTGGACTGCGGGAGAGCAGGTATTTTTCCACGACAAGGGCCTCAAAAACGAACCAAAGAGATGTAAACCTTGCAAGCAGGCTAAAAATGAACGGTTAGCTGCTATCGCGGCTGCGCAGTCATCGGGAGTACGACAACGCATTGAAGTTTCTGTGCAATGCGCTCAGTGCGGCCAACAGACTACGGTTCCCTTTTATCCGTCTCAAGGACGCCCGGTTTATTGTCGCTCGTGCTTTCTGGCCGGCAAGACTGGTAACGCCGAATCCCCACAGATATAACCTTTTCCACAATTAATTGATCTCTGCGTACCTCTGCGGTGCACCTGATCTCGAATTAACATTTACCGCAGAGGAATCACCCGCCAACATGGACAATCGGACGTCGATTGGGGTCTTTTTCTGCCTGCCGTAAGACCTCATGCGTGACTGGCGCCGTGTCGCCTTCTCCAAACGCAATGTACTTCAACAAGTAGGAGATCGGATTTCCTTCGCTCCATCCGAAATAGACATGCGGCAGTTTGCCCATCTCATCTCGCAGGTAGAGTAGAAACGCGGCGATCGCGTTTGGCACCGCAGGCGACTCTGTCCGAAGGATGCGATAACCTTCTACCGTCTCACCACAAATATTCAACGTACCCGCAAATTCCGACGCATCACCGGGTGTTACTTCGAAAAACAATATTGGCTCTCCGGTGGGGATGTGGTTGCTCATCCGCTTTTCCTGCTCTTTGTCAGCATACTCAGTAGCGTCGCCCGTATCCTTGCGGTTCGCAATAATCCGAATCGTCCCTTTTGCTGCGTCTTTAATAAACTGGCGCGCCTTGTCGTCGAGTTGAATACGATCCACGCGCAGTTCGGTAGAGCGCCAAACCCTCGAGAACAGCGATGCGAGAATGATCGTGAGAATGAAGAACGACGCGATCTTGATTCCCTCAGGCCTTTCGTGAATGTTTTGAATCGTCGTGTAAACGAAGATCGAAGCGATAGCGAGATAGGCCAACCAGTTCTTTTGTTTTCTCCGCGCCGAGATTGTGACGGCAATGGCGGCTGACGTCATCAACACAAGCACTCCCGTTGCATAAGCACCGCCCTGCGCATCGACGTCAGCACGGAAAATAACCGTGACGGCAAAAGCGATTCCAATGATAACGATTACCAGGGGCCGCACAGCTCTGGCCCATTCCGGCGCCATGCCGTATCGCGGTAAATACCGCGGCACGATGCTCAAGAGTCCGGCCATTGCAGACGCACCGGCGAACCAAAGAATAAGGATGGTGCTGAGGTCATAGACCGTTCCGAAAATATTTCCGAAGAACTGATGGGCCAGGTAAGCGATGGCGCGCCCGTTGGCTTCTTGTCCCTCTGCAAACTTCTCAGCCGGAATCAGGATCGCCGTTACGAAGCTGCTGCTGATGAGCATCACGCTCATGATCAACGCCGCGACGCGGAGTAACTTCTGAGTGTTATGAATACGACCTCGCAGCAATTGCCGCACTTTCGCTTCTTCCTGGGATCCGGCACGCGTCGATTGGATGTTGGTCCAATCGTCTTCGCTAAGATCGGCGTCGCCTTTTACGAGTGGCATCACCGCGACGCCGGTTTCAAAACCTGAGAGTCCCAGTGCGAGTTTCGGAAACAACATCAGGGAGAACGCTACGATGAGCCAGGCATTTCCGTGGACGCTCGGATGTTGGAAGAGTGCCTGTTTCCATTCAGGAAAGTGATACGGGTGAGTCACGAGCTCGTAGACACCACGGCCGATAACAATCGTGTTCAGAAACAAATAAACCGCGACGAGCGCAACGGCGATTCCGATCGCTTCTTTGAACCCACGCAAAAAGATCAAGCCGAGGACACCGATCAGAACAATGGTTACGCCAATCTGGTGTTTCAGTATTTCTGGTGTAAAAGGATTCTCGATGACGTGAGCAGTCGCGTCGGCGGCTGAGAGAGTAATGGTGATGACGAAGTCGGTGGCTACGAATCCGAGCAACACCAGCACGAAGAGCTTGCCCTTCCAGCGTGAGAGCTGGTGTTCCAGCATCGAGATCGAGCCTTCACCATGCGGGCTCTCTTCCGAGACACGACTGTAAATCGGCAACGCACCGAACAGTGTCAGTAAAACCAGAAAGAACGTCGCCACGGGCGAAAGCGCTTGTGCAGCCAGGAACGCGATGCCGGGCTGGTAACCGAGAGTCGAAAAGTAATCGACTCCGGTCAGACACATCACTTTCCACCAGGGATGTTGCTTATGAGGGGTTGCGTGGGAGGCGTCTTTCGCCGCGGAATCTTTGAATAACCAGAGTTTGAAACGTCGTCCGGCCGCTCGCCGGGTCAAACGATCGAGCATTACTGCCCTTCCTTTTAGCCTACGAGGTTAGCTGTCGGACTCGAACTGGAAGTGTTCGTCGTAAAGCCACTGCACACTTTACGATTTGCCCCGCGTTTCGCTAGACGAAACCAGTGGTTCCCCCGTGCTGCTGACTGCAACTTCGGCAGACATTAGTTTTCAATGACAAGATCTTAGACAGTATTGCGAGATTAAACAAGACGGGGAGACGCGGAGACGGGGCGATCACCGTGTCGCCGTGTCCC
>Ga0068851_10001463_pt1 | contig 10348 bp, 10 predicted proteins | sample KBSCornC12_FD_66588 | JGI IMG/M metagenome (GOLD analysis project Ga0068851, IMG submission 66588) | Corn rhizosphere microbial communities from Kellogg Biological Station, Michigan, USA - KBS Corn C1-2 | ecosystem: Host-associated > Plants > Roots > Rhizosphere > Soil ...
CACTTCCTCCACCTGGTCGAGGTACGCGCTGTAGCCTTCCTTCGCCATGTCGTCGCGATGAATGAAGCGCAGGCTCGCCGAGTTGATGCAGTAGCGCAGGCCGCCGCGGTCGCGCGGGCCGTCGGGGAAGACGTGGCCGAGGTGGCTGTCGCCGTGCGCCGAGCGCACCTCGGTGCGGACCATCCCGTACGACGAGTCGTTCAGCTCCTTCACGTTGGCCGGCTCGATCGGCTTGGTGAAGCTCGGCCAGCCACACCCCGACTCGAACTTGTCGGCCGACGCGAACAGCGGCTCGCCCGAGACGATGTCGACGTAGATGCCGGGCTCGTGGTTGTGGAGAAGCTCGCCGGTGCCGGGGCGCTCGGTCGCGTTTTGCTGCGTCACGCGATACTGCTCGCCGGTCAGGCGCTTGATCGCTTCGGGTGTCTTCTGATACGTGGGCATGAGGTCTCCGTGGTCGCGGGTCGTGGTCGCGCCAGCCCGGCAAAGCTTACGCCCGCTGCCACTCGCACGCTCCGCCCTGTCCCTTTCTCCTGTTCGCGATGCCGTTTCCCGCTTCTTCCTCGCTGGCGCAATTGATCGAAGCTCCGGTGCGTCCGGGCACCGTCGAGTGGATCGGCGCGCGGCCGGCGCGCGGCGAGCCGATGCGCGTTCTCGATGCCGCCGAGCTCGTCGCCGGCAGGGGAATCGCCGGCGACCGCTACGGCAACGCCGGCGGCGCACGCCAAGTGACGCTCGTCGCGGCCGAGAGCCTCGCCGCGATCGCGAGCCACCTCGGCCTCGACGTCGTCGCGCCCGCGGCGCTGCGGCGCAACATCGTCGTGCGCGGAATCAATCTCGTCGCCCTCAAGGGACGAAGGGTTCGCATCGGCGAGGCGATCCTCGAGGTGTCCGGCGAATGTCACCCGTGCTCGCGGATCGAGGCCAGCCTCGGCACCGGCGGCTACAACGCCGCGCGCGGCCTCGGCGGGATCACGGCGCGCGTCGTCGAGGGCGGCACGGTGCGCCTCGGCGATCGCGTCGAGCCGGTCCGCGCCGCCTGAAGTGGCTCAGCAGCTCAGTTTCATCGATTCGATGCGGCCGCCGAAGCCGAGCTTCTCGGCGAGCGAGGGCTCGCGGCTGTCGGGAGTGAAGCCGACCCAGCGCGCCGACAGGAACTGCTTCTCGTAGAGCGTCAGCGTCGCACGTGGTCCGGTGACGATGCTCTTGATGTCGCGCTTGAGCTGCTGTGCGCTGCCCTTGTCGAGCGTCTGCAGCTCGACCGGTCCGATCAGCGTCAGCGAGTCGCCATTGAAGTTGCGGTCGCTGTAGAACGACGCCCAGCAGCCGCCTCGCATCTGCTCGCCCGCGCCCGAGGTCGGCAAGACGACGACTGCGTTGTCGACGGTCGACGACGCCGGTTCCCCGGTGCGCATGGAGGTGCATGCGGCAAGCGCGAACAGCGCCGCGAGCGCGGCGGCGGGCAAGACGAATCGGCGGGTCATGGACGTCTCCTGGGTGGCAACGATCGGCCCGGGCGATTGGCGTGCCCGCGACGCTCGCAGTGCACTCGCGCGCACGCTGATGCATGATTGCCGTCCGCTCGACCAGGAGGAAACAAGATGCGCAAGACCATGTTTGCCGCCGTCCTCGTCTCGACCGCTTTCGCCGCGCACGCCGCCGGCTTCACGCTGTCGAGCCCGACGATCAAGCCCGGCTCGACGCTCACGGACGCGCAGGTCTTCAAGGGGTTCGGCTGCGAGGGCAAGAACATCTCTCCAGCGCTGAAGTGGAGCGGCGCGCCCGCGGCAACGAAGAGCTACGCGGTCACCGTCTACGACCCCGACGCGCCGACCGGATCGGGCTGGTGGCACTGGGTCGTCTACAACATCCCGGCGACCGCGACCGAGCTTCCCGAAGGGGCCGGTGCCGTCGACGGCAAGGGGCAGCTTCCGGCAGGCGCTGCGCAGGGCAAGACCGACTTCGGCAGCGCCGGCTTCGGCGGCGCATGCCCGCCGCCGGGCGACAAGCCGCACCGCTACATCTTCACCGTCTACGCTCTGAAGACCGACAAGATCGACGTGCCGGCGGACGCCAGCGCCGCGCTGGTCGGCTTCATGATCCACGCCAACCAGCTCGGCAAGGCGAGCTTCGAAGCGAAGTACGGCCGCAAGAAGTGATGTGCTAGCCGTCAGGGCGCCTGGCGGCCGCCGCTGTCGCCGGCGTCGCCGTTGCGCAGCAGCAGCGTCATCAGCACCGCCGAGTCGACGCGCGCACTGAGCGAGAAAGGCTGGAACGCCCGCAGCACGACGAGCTGCCCGGGGCCGAGGCGGCGCACGCCGCCCGGCATCTGCACTTCGACGTCGCCTTCGAGGCAATGAATCGTGCATTCGTCGTCGACGTGGTGCTCGGGGATGTCGCGCCGTGCCGGCAGCACCAGGTGCAGCAGCTGGATGCGGTCGGTCTTGATCAGGCTCGTGCTGACCGAATCGTGCAGCGCCGGCCCGAGCGGGCGGATGTCGATGACGTCGAGCAGGTGAGCGTGCGGCAGGGCCATGGGTCCTCCAGCGGCGTCCGGAGCAAGCCCGGTGCCCGCGAGCCTAGCGCAGCCGGCGCCCCGATTGCCCGGACGGTCGGGCGGCGGGCTTGTGATCGACGACTTCGCCGACATCTACGGGGCTCCCATGAACCACCGATCCGACCCGGAGGACCGCATGTGGTCGCAGGCCGTCGAGCTGATTGCCGAGGCCGGGCGGCTGCATCGCCAGTTCTTCCGCCTCGCTGCCGTCGAGACCGCGCCAGCGTGGGAGCCGCCGATCGACGTCTTCGAGGACGAGCGTGAGATCGTCGTCGTCGTCGCGATGCCGGGAGTCGCCGCCGAGCGCATCCACGTCGCGCTCGACGGCGCCACGCTCGTCGTTCGCGGCACGCGGACGCTGCCCTTCGACGGCACACGCTATCGCCTGCGCCAGCTCGAGATTCCGTACGGCGCGTTCGAGCGCCGCTTCGCGCTGCCGTCCGGGAGGTTCGAGGTCGGCCGACCCGAGCTCGTGCAGGGCTGCCTCGTCCTCAGACTCGGCAAGCGAGAACGCTGACATGGCGACGATCCCCGAGCCTTCGCGCGTTCCCGAGTCGGGCGCACTTCTCGACGAACGCCGCGGCGACGAGCCGACGGCGAGCGCGCCCGCGGTCGGCGGCGCGTCGACGTCGACGCGCGCGCTTCCCGACGACGCGCTGATCATCCTCCCGGTCCGCAACCTCGTCCTCTTTCCGTCGACCGTGCTGCCGATCGGCCTCGGCCGCGAACGCTCGCAGGCCGCGGTGCAGGAAGCCGTGCGACTCGAAAAGCCGATCGGCGTGCTTCTGCAGACCAAGCCCGAGATCGACGAGCCCGCGCCCGACGAGCTGCACTGGGTCGGCACGAGCGCGGCGGTGCTGCGCTACGTCACTGCGCCCGACGGCGGCCACCACGTCGTCGCCCGCGGCCTCAGGCGCTTTCGCGTCCTCCAGTTCCTCGACGGCTGGCCGTTCGCGGTCGCTCGCGTCCAGTACATCGACGACGCCGATCGCAGCGACGCCGAGATCGAAGGCCGCGGCCGCGCGCTCAAGGAGCGCGCGCTCGAGACGCTGCAGCTCCTGCCGCAGGTGCCGCAGGAGATGGCGATCGCGCTGCAGGGGATCGACGATGCTGCGCAGCTCGCCAACGTCATCTCGAGCGTGCTCGACGTGCCGCCCGAGGAGAAGCAGACGCTTCTCGAGACCTTCGATCTGAAGTCGCGCCTCGATCGGCTGCTCGCGATCCTCGCCCGGCGGATCGAGGTGCTCAAAGTCTCGCGCGACGTCGCAGACCGCACGCGCGAGAACATCGGCGACGTCAACCGCAAGCACCTGCTGCGCGAGCAGATGCGAACGATCCAGAAGGAGCTCGGCGAAGGCGACGAGAACGCCGCCGAGCTCGCCGAGCTCGACAAGGCGATCGCCGACGCGCACATGCCCGAGGAGGTCGAGAAGGCCGCGCGGAAAGAATTGAAGCGTCTCGAGCGCATGCCCGAGGCCGCCGGCGAGTACTCGATGGTGCGCACGTACCTCGACTGGCTGATCGAGCTGCCGTGGCAGGAAGAGGCGCCGCCGCCGATCGACATCGGCGAGGCGCGTCGCATCCTCGACGACGACCACTTCGGCCTCGACAAGATCAAGCGCCGCATCCTCGAGCATCTCGCGGTGCTCAAGCTCAACCCCGCGGGCAAGAGCCCGATCCTGTGTTTCGTCGGCCCGCCGGGGGTCGGCAAGACGTCGCTCGGCCAGAGCATCGCCAAGGCGACCGGCCGCAAGTTCGCGCGCATCAGCCTCGGCGGCGTCCACGACGAGGCCGAGATCCGTGGCCACCGCCGTACCTACATCGGCGCGCTGCCGGGCAACATCGTGCAGAACCTGCGCAAGGTCGGCACCCACAACGCGGTGATCATGCTCGACGAGGTCGACAAGCTCGGCGCCGGCGGCTTCCACGGCGATCCCGCGTCGGCCCTCCTCGAGGTCCTCGACCCCGAGCAGAACTCGACCTTCCGCGACACCTACCTCGCCGTCCCGATCGACCTCTCGAAGGTGATGTTCGTCTGCACGGCGAACGTCCTCGACACGATCCCGGGTCCGCTGCGCGACCGCATGGAGATCATCCAGCTGCCCGGCTACACGGCGGAAGAGAAGCTGCAGATCGCGCGCCGCTACCTGCTGCCCCGCCAGCTCGCGGCGGCCGGCATCAGCGCCGAGCAGTGCGAGATCGGCGACGACGTGTTGATGGCGATCATCGGCGACTACACGCGCGAAGCGGGGGTTCGCAACCTCGAGCGCGAGATCGGCAGCGTCTGCCGCCATGTTGCCGTGCGCATCGCCGACGGCAGCGTGACGCGGATGACGGTCAGGGCGGACGATCTCCACGAGATCCTCGGCGCCAAGCGCTTCGAGGCCGAGGTCGCGATGCGCACCGGCGTTCCCGGGGTCGCGACCGGGCTCGCGTGGACGCCGGTCGGCGGCGACATCCTCTTCATCGAGGCGGCACGAACGCCGGGCGCGGGACGGCTCATTCTCACCGGCCAGCTCGGCGACGTCATGAAGGAGAGCGCGCAGGCGGCGCTGTCGCTCGTCAAGGCGCGCTCGGCGTCGCTCGGCGTCGCCGCCGACGGCCTCGAGAAGTCGGACATCCACGTCCACGTCCCGGCCGGCGCGACGCCGAAGGACGGCCCGAGCGCAGGCGTCGCGATGTTCGTCGCGCTGACGTCGCTGCTGACCGAGCGCCCGGTGCGAAGCGACATCGCGATGACCGGCGAGATCAGCCTGCGCGGGCTCGTGCTGCCGATCGGCGGCGTCAAGGAGAAGGTGCTCGCGGCGCTGCGCGCGGGCATCACGACGGTGATGCTGCCGGCGCGCAACCAGCGTGACCTCGAAGACATTCCTGCCGACGCGCGCACGCGCATCCGCATCGAGTGGCTCGAGACCGTCGACGACGCGCTTCGGATCGCTCTGACGCCGGCGGTGCACGCAGCCACTGCCTGAGCCGCCGCCGGCCTCGCGGGCACGGCGGATGCCGCGCCATGGACCCATCCGTTCAGGAGGTCTCCCATGGCAAATCGTTATCTGACTCCGTGGTCGGGATCGCGCCAGTGGCTCGGCGACCCGCTCTCCCAACTTCAGCGCGAGATCGATCGCGCCTTCGACGAAGCCTTCGGCGGCGGCAGTGGCCGCCCGGGCCAAGGCGGCGTGACGATGAGCGCGCCGCGCATCGACATGCACGAGGAAAACGGCGAGCTCTGTCTGCGCGCCGACCTGCCCGGCATGCAGCCGCAAGAGCTCGACGTCCGCGTCGACGGCGACATGCTGACGATCAGCGGCGAGCGCAAGAGCGAGCAGAACCGCAACGAGCGGGACTACCACGTCATGGAGCGCAGCCACGGGCGCTTCCATCGCAGCATCCAGCTGCCGTTCTCGCCGAATCCCGATGAAGTGCGCGCCGAGGTGCGGCACGGCGTCCTCGAGGTCCACATTCCGAAGCACGCGGCGCAGGAGCGCAGCCGTCGCATCCAGGTGCGCGGCGAGAGCGGCCAGGCATCGGGCGGCACGGCGATGACGCAGGCGGTCGGCGGCGGCGGCTCGAGCGGCGGCACTGGTTCGAGTGGCAGCAGTGGTTCGAGCGGCGGCGAGCGCGCGACGAGCGATGCGTCGAGCGCCGCGGTGTCGAGCGGCAATGTCGGCCAGGGCCCGGGCGGATCGAGCTCGTCGGCTCCCGGCACGGGCAGCGGTGCCAAGGGCGGCCAGGGCGGCGGCATGGCCGGAAGCGGTGGCGGCCCGACGACGGCACCCGCCGGCGAGAGCGCGTCGTCGCCTTCGACCTCCGGCGGTCGTTGATGCGCGCGCCGCGGCGACGATCGCCGCGGCGCTAAGCTCGCACGATCGTCACCACTGGCAGCGCCTGCTGCCCGCGCCATGGCCACCACGATCGGTTCCGACACCCCGGTCTTTGTTGTCGGCGCCGGAATCATGGGCGCAGGAATCGCGCAGGTCGCGGCGCAGGCCGGGCACGCGGTGCAGCTGTTCGACAGCCGCGAAGGTGCCGCCGCGAGCGCGTGCGCCAAGCTCGCGGCGACGCTCGACGGCCTCGCCGCCAAGGGCAGGCTCGACGCTGCCGAAGCCAAGGCGATCGCCGCGCGCGTCGTCGCAGCGACGACGCTCGCCGACGCCGCGCGCGCCGGCGTCGTCGTCGAGGCGATCGTCGAGAGCCTCGATGCCAAGCGCGCGCTCTTTCGCGACCTCGAGGCGATCGTCGGCGAGCGAGCGATCCTGGCGTCGAACACGTCGTCGATCTCGATCACCGCGCTCGCCAAGGAACTGCGATCGCCGGGCCGCTTCGTCGGCATGCACTTCTTCAACCCGGTGCCGCTGATGAAGCTCGTCGAGGTCGTCTCCGGCCTCGCGACCGACGCCGCCGCAGCCGCGGCGATCTTCGAGCTCGCGAAGCGCTGGGGCAAGACGCCAGTGCACGCGCGGTCGACGCCGGGCTTCATCGTCAACCGGATCGCGCGCCCGTACTACGCCGAGGCGCTCGCGCTGCTGCACGAGCGGCTCGCCGAACCGGCGACGATCGACGCGTGCCTGCGCGGCGCCGGCTTTCGCATGGGCCCGTGCGAGCTGATGGACCTGATCGGCCACGACACCAACTTCGCCGTCACGCAGTCGGTGTTCGACGCCAACTTCGGCGACAAGCGCTATCAGCCCTCGCTCGTGCAGCGCGAGATGGTCGACGGCGGTCTGCTCGGCCGCAAGTCGGGACGCGGCTTTTTCGCGTACCCGCCGGGCGCACCGTCGTCGCCTGCCGACGCGTTCGATGCGCGGCCGGTTCCTGCCGGCGCGATCGTCGCGCTGCACGGCCGCGGCGTCGCCGTCGATCGCTGGGCGGCGCGCCTGGTGGACGCTGACGTCCGCTTCGAAGCCGACCCGTCGAGTCGCTGGATGGGCCTGCAGACCGCCATCGGCGAGCTGCGCCTCAGCGACGGTCGCGCTGCGACGCGCGTCGCCGCCGAAGCGGGCGTGCGCGATCTCGCGGTGTTCGACCTCGCCATCGCTCCCGGCGGCGGCGAGCCTGGGACACCGCTCGCGGTCGCGTTCGCCGCGAGCGCATCGGCCGCGTGGCGCGAGCAGGCCGCCGAGTGGCTGCGCATCGCCGGCTGGCGACCGCAGCCGATCGGCGATTCGCCCGGGCTCGTCGTCGCGCGCACGATCGCGATGCTCGTCAACGAAGCGGCAGACGCGGTCCATCAGGGCGTCTGCACGGACGAGGGCGCCGACCTGGCGATGAAGCTCGGCGTTGCCTACCCCGCGGGGCCGTTCGAGTTCCTCGCGCGCTGGAACGCGACCGCGGTCGCATCGCTGATCGACCACCTCGATGCGCACTACCGCGGCGAGCGCTACCGCGTCAGCCCGGCGCTGCGCGATCGCGCCTGCCTGTCGCGGCTCGCGCCCGCCGCCTGACCGCGGCCGCGCCGATGCGACCGACCGGCAAGCTCGCGTCGGACAGCGTCCCGAGCTCGCGTCGGTCGAGGGAGCGACGTGCGTTTCGCGCGCTCAAGCGCGCGTTGCGCTGCCGACAATGCGCCACGCCAACTCTCGGCAAGCCAAGGAGAACTCAATGCGAACCAATCGAACCCCCGTCGCTCTCGTCTCGATGCTCGCGGCAGCCGCGCTGCTCGCGGCGTGCGAGAAGAAGACGACGACGGTCAGCGATACCCCGGGAAGCACGACCTCGACGACGACGTCGACGACCGTGACGCCGTCGCCGGCGGCGTCGGACGCGATGGCGACGACGAAGAGCACGATGGAAAACGCCGCGTCGGCGACCGAACGCGGGATGGCCAAGGCGGGCGACAAGCTCGACGACGCCGCGATCACGGGCAAGGTGAAGACCGCGCTGATCGCCGACCCCGACGTCAAGGCGCTGAAGATCGACGTCGACACCAAGGACAACGTCGTCACCCTGAACGGCACCGCCAACACGCAGGCGAGCGCCGACAAGGCGGTCACGATCGCCAAGGGCGTCGAGGGCGTGAAGTCGGTCGAGAACCGGCTGACGGTCAAGCCCTGATCGACGACGTCAGCGTTCGCGCCGTGGCGCCGCAGCCGCGCCCGGCGCGGGCGCGACGGCCGGCGTCGCCGCCGCCGCCGCGCCGGCAGCGAGCCCGAGCAGCCGCATCGCGTTGTCCTTCAGGATCAGCGGCCGCACGTCGTCCTTGAAGCCGGCCTCGGCGAAGTCCTTCAGCCAGCGGTCGGGCGTGATCAGCGGGAAGTCGCTGCCGAACAGGATCCGGTCCTTGAGCAGCGTGTTCGCGTACTGCACGAGCTGCGGCGGGAAGTACTTCGGGCTCCAGCCCGAGAGATCGATCCAGATGTTGGGCTTGTGCATGGCGAGCGAGATGGCCTCGTCCTGCCACGGCCACGACGGATGCGCGACGATGATCTGCATGTCGGGGAACGCGATCGCGACGTCCTCGAGCAGCATCGGGTTCGAGTTCTGCAACCGCAAGCCGCCGCCGCAGCGCATCCCAGAGCCGATCCCCGAGTGCCCGCTGTGGAAGACCGCGGGCAGCTTGTGCTCGGCGATGACTTCGTAGATCGGCCACGCCATCTTGTCGGCGGGCTCGAAGCCCTGCACCGTCGGATGGAACTTGAAGCCGCGGACGCCGTACTCCTCGACGAGCTTTCTCGCTTCGCGCGCGCCGAACTTGCCCTTGTGCGGGTCGATCGAGCCGAACGCGATCATGATGTCGCTGTTCTTCTGCGCGGCCTCTGCGATCTCCTCGTTGGGGATCCGGCGCCGCCCCATCTGCGTCTCGGCGTCGACGGTGAAGTTGACGAAGCCGATCTTCTTCTCGCGGTAGTACGCGATCGTCTCGTCCATCGTCGGCCGCCGCGACGAGCGGAAGTACTTGTCGGCGGCGCGGTCGTACTCCTCGCCATAGCTGTCGAACGGGTTGCGGCATGAGACCTCGAGGTGGGTGTGCGTGTCGATGGCGATCAGCTCGGCGGTGTTCATGGCAAGGCTCTCGTGCAGAGTGCGCACAAGCGCAGCTCGGATCGACGTTGTAAACCGGAATCGTCGCGACGTCCGCTGGACTTGGGTTAGGCTTTCGTCGAGGTCGCCACGGGGTTGGTGTCGCCTCAGCCGGCAAACGGGCACTCTATCTCGAGGCTACGACATGACCGATCGGTCGGCACGAGGAGACTTGTCGACCGAGGATCTGGCGATCCTGCTCGAGGTCACGCGGAGCCTCGCCGCGCCGTTCGATCTGATGTCGATGCTCGCCGCCGTCACGGCCGCAGCGCGTCAGGTGCTGCGCGCAGAGCGATCGTCGGTCTGGCTGCACGATGCGGCCGCCGGCGAGCTCGTGCTCGAGGTGTCGAGCGACATCCGGCACGTGCGCATTCCGGTCGGCCTCGGCCTCGTCGGCGCGTGCGCTCGCGATCGCCAGGTGCTCAACGTTCCGGATTGCTACGCCGATCCCCGCTTCGACCAGCAGGTCGATCGCCGCTCGGGCTATCGCACCCGCTGCAGCCTGACCCTGCCGCTGATCGACCATGCCGGCGCGCTGGTCGGCGTCATGCAGGTGCTCAATCGCATCGACGGCACGTTCCAAGCCGCCGACGAGCAGCTCGCGAGCGCGCTCGCGGCCCAGTGCGCGGTCGCGCTGCAGCGCGTGCAGATGATCGAGTCGATGGTCGAAGGCGAGAAGATGCGGCGCGAAATGGAGATGGCGCACGTCGTGCAGATGAGCACGCTTCCGCAGGCGATGCCGGAGGTCGCCGGCTACGACGTGCACGGCACCTT
>Ga0068851_10001466_pt1 | contig 10335 bp, 8 predicted proteins | sample KBSCornC12_FD_66588 | JGI IMG/M metagenome (GOLD analysis project Ga0068851, IMG submission 66588) | Corn rhizosphere microbial communities from Kellogg Biological Station, Michigan, USA - KBS Corn C1-2 | ecosystem: Host-associated > Plants > Roots > Rhizosphere > Soil ...
TGCCCGACCGTTACGGCAATGCCCTGATCGACGCCTGGTTGGCGACTCAGGGTCGCGAGGCAGGCGACCTCAATCCCGTGGAGCGCCTCTGCTACATCGGCAGACGTGGCATGGGAGCCCTGGAGTTCGCGCCGGCAATCGGCCCCCGCCCCATCGAGAGCCACGTCGTCGACGTAGAGGCCCTGGTAGAGCTGGCGAGCGAAGTGCTGGCGGCGAAGGCGGACCTCGCAGCTTCGCTGAAGAAACAACGCAAGCAGGCTGCGTTGCGGGAGATCCTCCGAGTCGGGACCTCCGCCGGAGGGGCTCGCGCAAAGGCGTTGATCGCGCTGGATCCCAAGACCTTGGAGGTGCGATCGGGCCAACTCGAGGCGGAACCGGGATTCGAGCACTGGATTCTCAAGTTCGACGGAATCGAAGACAGCACCCGAGACCTCGGAGTCTCGAGGGGGTACGGCGCAATCGAGCTGGCCTACTCGGAAATGGCGAAAAAGGCGAAGATCGAGATGACCGAGTGCAGGCTTCTCGAAGAGGGCGGAAGGCGCCATTTCATGACCAAGAGGTTCGATCGCACGTCGGAGGGCTCAAAACTCCACATGCAATCGCTTGCGGCTCTCGCCCATCTCGACTTCCGACAGCCCGGCGTCAACGCGTACGAGCAGGCGTTTCAAGTCATCCGCGCGCTGGGACTGCCGCGAGAAGCGACGGAGCAGCAATTCCGGCGGATGGTCTTCAACGTCGTCGCCAGAAACCAAGATGACCATGTCAAGAACATCGCCTTCCTGATGGATCGTCACGGAGAGTGGTCCCTATCGCCAGCCTTTGACGTGGTCTACGTCTACAACCCGGCGGGACGCTGGACGTCGCAGCATCAAATGTCGATCAATGGGAAGCGCGACGGCTTCACCCGGGAGGACCTTCGTCGCGTGGGAGAGGTGGCCTCACTGAAACGAGGCCAAGCCGATCAGATCCATGACGAGGTGCTGCGGGCGGTGAAGACGTGGCCCGAGCTTGCCGCCAAGGCCGAGATCGAGGAGGAGCGAGTGGAGCAGATCCGCAGCGTCCAGCGCCTCGACCTGCCGCGGGGTTAGACAGGTCTAAAAAGGGCCGCGCCGAAGCGCGGCCCTCTCGTTGGCTTCAATGCTCGCTGTCGTCTATTGCCCGGCGATGTAGAACGGCAGGTCTCCGCTCCCTCTCAAGCTGAGTTGCGCGGAGCCGCCGAGGACGGCCGGACAGACTTCTTTCGGCGATCCTTCGAGCAGTTTCCATTTACCCGACATGAACATCTCAGTCGGGCTGCCGTTGGTGACCTGGAAGCTGAGACCGCCGGGCACATATAGGCAATCCAGCAAGCCAAAAATCGGCCTCTGGATTTTCAGCACTGGCGGTGCTTCGTCTTCTCTTGCTGGCTGGAAGGAGCCCTGTGGCGCGCTCGCGCTCGTGTAGATGAACCTCGAGGCGTAGTAGGGCGGGTTTGCGAAACTGACGTTCACCATGGGTTCGCCTGGGAAGGTGGACGTGCAGGGTTCTTCAGCGCCGAAGCTAAAGCCGGAGATGCCCCCGGAAATGCCCGTCCCGTCTTCTTTGAATTCACCGGCAAAGAACCCTTCGGTGCAGCTCACCGTGGCTTCCGGACCTGACAGCGATTCGAAGGTGGCAACGGTTTCCGGCTTCATCGCGCCGAAAACCGTTCCGCTGAACCCTTCACCTTTCGGGCAGACCAGAACGCCTTCGACGAGTTCCGGTTCGGCCCTACAGAGGACAGTCCCGGTTTCGCCACCGCCTTCTTCTTCACCGCCACCACCTTCTTCTTCTTCACCGCCACCTTCTTCTTCGGCTTCTTCGCCGTTGATTTGGGCGATCGCGACCGTGGCCGCTTTGGCGATCGAGGCCGGCAGTGCCCGGTAGCCAGCGTGATCGATGGTGGTCTGTCCACCTTCTTTGGCGGTGACGAAAGCCAGGTAGTCGCGGACAGTGGTCGCCACTTTGGCGCTGAAATGGTTCGCCGCGGCGACGTCCCAGGTCAGGGTGCAGATCGGGTAGGCGTGTTTGGCCGCTTCACCGATTTTCGGGTCTGATCCGTAGACCCCCGACCAGTCAACGTTGACACCGCTTTCCCAGCCCGCCGGGCGGGCGTATTTCGCCGCTCCGCAGTTGGCATCGCCTTCATTCGTTTCCGGATCGGCGAAGCTAGCGCCGTTGTTGACGTCGATGATCTGTTTCGGTGCCAGCTGCTGCGCCGCCGGCAGGCCACCGTAGGTGATGGTGCCGGCCTGTTCGGCGACGTCGGCGAACGTCTCTCCTTCGGAATTCGGAGCGACGGTCGTCAGTTTCCCTTCGCCTTCCTGGCATTCCGAGTTGCGCGGCCATTCGACGTTGGGGGGACTTTCCCCGCCGAAGGGGGCCTGCAGCTGTGCCCAGGTCCGTTTCGTTTTGCCGGTGCAGGCCAGCGGAGCCGGATTGACCGAGTTCAGGTAGTGCTTGAACTGATAGGTCGTCCCGGCGCTTTCGCGGCGAACGATTCGGGTTATCGCCTGGTCACAGTCGCCACCGGCTGAGGGATCCGAAGCGGCACTCAATTTGCGCCAGTTCTTGATTTCGCCGGCGAACACCCGCTCCAGCTGGGTCGCGGTGATCCGCGGCACGGTGCAGGCCGGGTGCGCCGGCAGCGCCGGCGGATGCGCGGCGATCGCGATCGCCGTCTGGGTGATCGGCACGATCGCCACACCGCCGCCGAGGGCGCTGTTCAGGTTCGCCAGCTGAGTCCCCGGTTCTACCGCTGATCCCGAGGGGGCCATGTCGGTCCCGAGGAAGTGAGTGGTTTTGGCGTGCAGGACGCCGTCATCGGCCCCCCATGAGTGCAGGGCGGCCGAGCTGCTGAGCCCGTTGTAGAAGACGCGCGGCGTCCCGCCGCTCCCCTGGCTGCCGCTGCAGGCGAGTGGGTCCGGTGAGTTGTTGAAGCCGACTTCGCTTTTGCTGCCCCACAGTGACTGGGCTCGAACCTGCAGGAGGCCGCCGAAGCCGTGGGCTTCTCCCCCGGAGCATTGTTCTCCCAGGGCTGATGCGCCCGTCGCTTGGACGAGGCCGAGCGCCGCCAGTAATAGGACGAGGCACCCCGCGAGGGCGCCACGCCGGCGGCCCGCACGGGCACGCCTGTTCATGGACCGGTTCATGGTTCTCCCTTTCTTCCAGCCGTGACCGGATGCCACGGGCTTGTCAGCTCCTCCCCCTGCCAGAAGAGGAAGCTGGTCCCTTTAATCAGGAGGAATCAGGAAAGTTGCGGCGGCACGAACGACTTCGGTGTGACGCTAGCTTCCAAAGACGACCTGCGCGGCGAAGGCGAGCACCACGCTCGTCATCGAGACGATCAGCGTCCGCTGCATTGCGTCGAACTTCGCATCCAGGATGTTGAAGCGGGCGTCCATGCGCGACTCGAGATTGTCGATCCGCGCCGTCAACCGGTGATCCATCTCGGTCACTCGGTTCGAGAGATCATCCAGCCGAGCGTCGGTCCACTGTGCGCGTTCGCTCTCCACGCCTAAAACGCTAGCAGACAAGATGTTACGTATTGCGCGCAGAATTCAAGAATTTTGCGACGTCAATCCCACGCGTCGCGCAAGCCACTGAGCGCCGACGGTGTCGGTGAGGCCGTGGGCGACGATCGAGGCGATGATCGTGATCGCGGCGGTGTCGAAGATCAGCTCGCCATGGCCGACGTCGGACTTGAGGACGAAGAGGGCGAAGAGCATCGAGGCGACGCCCTTGGGGCCAAACCAGGCCATGAAGTGCTTCTCCGACTTCGGGATCCCGGTGCGGATGAAGGACAGCATCACCGCCACCGGGCGGGCGAGGAGAAGCGCGAAGAGGACGAAGAGGATCAGCGGCGGCACGCTGTGGTGGAAGCCGGTCGCGTAGATCAGGCCGCCGAAGACGAAGAAGGTCAGCACCTGGAGGATCGCGCTGCTGTTCTCGGCGAACTCGACGAAGCCGTCGGGGACCTCGCGCTCGGATGCGCCCATCGCGATCCCGCAGACGAAGGCGGCGATCAGGCCGTTGCCGATCGTGACTTCGGCGAGGCCAAAGGCAGCGAGCCCGAAGCCGACGGCGTAGATCCCCTCGTAGCGGGGCGTGATGCCGCCGCCGGGAAGGTTGAAGTGGAGGCGCCCAGCAGCGATGCCGAGGGCGGCACCGATCACGGCGCCCACGACAGCCTCGCCGGCGAGCTTCGCCGCTTCGGTGCCGGCGTCGCCCCCAGGCGTCGCGAGCACCAGGAAGAAGAGGACGAAAGGCAACGCCAGGCCGTCGTTGAGGCCGGACTCGAGGTTGAGCGTGTGGCGGACTTTGCTCGGCACGAGCTTCGAGGTCACCACCGCCGAGGTGACGACCGGATCGGTCGGCGAGAGCACCGCCGCCAGCAGGAAGGCCTGCGCCCAGTTCAGATCAGGGAAAAGCCCCTTCGCGGCCAGCGCCAGCATCGCCATCGTGATCGGCATCGCGATCACCAGCGCCCGCGCCACCGGCCCCCAGTGCTTCCGCAGTAGCTCCCGCTCGACGAACATCCCGTCGCTGAACAGGGTCAGGATCAGCGCCAGCTCGATCAGTTGCACAACCGCCTCGTCGCCGGCGTCGACGTGCACCACCCCCGCCACCGCCAGCCCGAACCCCAGCGCCACAGACAGCACCGAGGCCGAGAGCACCGTCCCCTTCATCACCCCAGAGAGGGCGGCGACGATCGCGAGCAACGCACCGAAGATCAGGACGCCTTCTCCGAAATCGAGACTCATGCTCCCTCCCAGAGAAGCGAGACTGGCCAAGCCTGGAGGCGATCGCCGAACGAAAGCACCCGATCCCCCGTGTAGAAGACGACTCCACGCACGAACCGTGGACCGAGAATCTCTCGCAAGCGGTCGAACCGCCGGAAGTCGGCTGCCTCCAGGGTGCTTGACGCCTTCACCTCGATAGCCGCGACCCGCCCGTCAGCAGCTTCGAGAACGAAGTCGATCTCGACACCCTTCGAGGTCCGGTAGTGCATCAGGCGCGGATCGCCGCTGTCGAGATCGACTGCCTTGGCAAGCTCCATGCCGACGAAGCTCTCCAGCGCGAGCCCGAAAGAAACTGGATCGGAAAGTAGACGCTTCCGGTCCCAGCGCAGGAGATGGCAGAGTAGGCCGGGGTCACAGAGCAGGAGCTTGGGTGATTTCACCAGCCTCGGCCCAAGTCGGTTGTGCCAGCCCGGCAGGCGCCGTATGAGATAGATCCGCTCGAGCAGGACCAGGTAGCGATCGATCGAGCTGACCGGGATGCCGAGATCCTGGCTGAGTGCGCTCTTGTTGAGATTGCCTCGTGAGCGCAGAGCCAAGGCGGTCAGCATGTTGGGCAGCTCCTCGAGTCGGCTGATGCCGGCGATCGCACGTATGTCGCGCTCGAGGATCGTGGTGAGGTAGCTGGAGAACCATCGGTTCCGCCGCTGCTCATCCTCACGCTCGACCGCCTCCGGAAAACCCCCTCGAACAATTCGCAACGACAAATCGCCCCGATCCACAGGGTGCACCCCCCTCGGCGAGTGATCGGGGTCGAGCAGCAACTCCGCGACCTTCAACTGATCGCGCCCCTCCAGCTCAGCCGCGGAAAACGGCCACAGCGTCAGGATCTCGATCCTGCCGGCAAGCGCTTCGGCCACCTCCGGCACGAAGAGGGGATTAGAGGATCCGGTCAGGAGGAAGCGTCCCGGCCTGCGATCGCGGTCGACCGAGGCCTTTATCGGCAGGAATATCTCCGGAATTCGCTGTACCTCGTCAAGGACGGCTGTTTCGCCGAGATCCTCGAGGAATTCAACCGGGTCGACACGAGCGGCAGCAAGTAGGCGTGGATCGTCAAAGCTGGAGTAGCTGGCTCTTCTGCGCTTCAACAGAGCTTCGGCCAACGTGCTCTTTCCCGTCTGCCGACCTCCGACCAGCATTACTACGGGGGTATCGCTCAGCGCCGCCCGAAGCGGACCTTCCAAACTCCTTGCCAGCATGGAACAAATTTACCACGCCGTGGGTGATTTTCACCCACGGCGTGGTGGATTTGTTCCTTAGGCTGCTTGCTTCTGGCCCACCAAGCCGCGCTCGACCAGGAGCTCGGCGAGTTGGACGGCGTTGGTGGCGGCGCCCTTGCGGAGGTTGTCGGCGACGATCCAGAGGTCAAGAGCGCGGTCGTTGCCGGCGTCGCGGCGGATGCGGCCGACGTAGACGTCGTCCTTGCCGGCGGCGTCAACCGCCATCGGGTAGCGGCCGGCGGCGGGGTCATCGACGACGGTCACGCCCGGCGCGGCGGCGAGCAGCTCGCGCGCCCGCTCGGGATCAAGCGGCTCGCGGGTTTCGACGTTGACCGCCTCGGAATGGCCGGTGACGACCGGCACCCGGATGCAGGTGGCGCTGACCTTGATCCCCGGGTCGCCGAGGATCTTGCGGGTCTCGTTGATCAGCTTGCGCTCCTCGTCGGTGTGGTCGTCGCCCTCGGCGAAGCTGCCCGCCTGGGCGAGGACGTTGAAGGCGATCTGGTGCGGGTAGATCTGCGGCTCAGGCACGTCGTAGCCGCCGACGACGGCGCGCGCCTGCGCCTGCAGCTCGTCGATCGCCGCCTTGCCGGTGCCGGAGACGGCCTGGTAGGTGGAGATCACCAGCCGCTCGATTCCGGCCGCGTCATAGAGCGGTTTCAGGGCGACGACCATCTGCATGGTCGAGCAGTTGGGGTTGGCGATGATCCCGTTGTGGCCCGCCAGCGCGTCCGGGTTGACCTCGGAGACGACCAGCGGCACGTCGTCGTGCATGCGCCAGTAGCTGGTGTTGTCGACCACCGTCGCCCCCGCCGCGACGATCTTCGGCGTCCACTCGGCGCTGACCGAGCCGCCCGCTGAAGAGAGAACCAGGTCGAGACCCTGGATCGACTCCTCGCCGACCGCCTGCACGGTCAGGGCTTCGCCCTGCCACTCGATCACCTTGCCGGCCGAGCGCTCGGAGGCCAGCGGCACCAGCTCGGAGATCGGGAAATCGCGGTCGGCCAGCAGCTCGAGGATCGTCGTCCCGACGAGCCCCGTCGCGCCCAATACCCCGACTCTGTATCCGTCGTCAGCCATTGCGAGCAAAGTATGACGAGGCTCAGGTGCGTGCGCGGGAGAGAGCCAGATCCGCGTAGCTCCCCGCGAGGAGATCGTCCTCGCGGATGCCAAACGCAGAACGCAACTTGGTCAACAGCTTCTCGAAGCGCTCCGAATCGTCGCTGCCGTCAGTGCCGATTACACCCTCGAACTCGATGAAATCGCCGAGACCATCGACGTGGTCCAGGTGGATTCTCACGCCTTCGAAGACGAAGAGTCGCCTTGATTTATCGACCACGACCAGAACGCCGAGGACAGATGAGAGCGCCTCTCGCAGCTCGTCGGCACCCTCGACCGGGACGATTCGATAGCGACTCTCCTTTTGCTCGCGGGAATCGGGCCGCTGATAAGCGATCAGATGCGGGCTCGCTCCCTCCTGCTCACGAAGCTTCAGCCGACCTCGGGCGACGTTGAAGTAGGTGTCCCTCTGGATCAGCGTGCCCTTGTCCTTTGCACCAAGCTCTTCGCAGATGCCAAGGGAACTCGCTGGACTGCGGTCCCTGGCCTTCAGCTCCAGATTTAGACGGAGAGAGGTCAGCCGGCGACCGTCGGCCGGTGGTCCGGGCCGGTCGGGTCCTCGGGCTGGATCGCGTCCTCGCCGAGCTCGAACTCCTTGTGGAGGACGTTGACTGCGTCTTTGACGCGGTCGGCGGAGATGACGCATGAGATTTTGATCGGGGAGGTGGAGATCATCTCGATGTTGATCCCTTCCTCGCCGAGGACGCGGAAGACTTTGGCGGCGACGCCGGGGTGCGAGCGCATGCCGGCGCCGACGATCGAGACCTTGCCAATCCGCTCGTCGGCGAGGACTTCGAGCGAGACGTCACCAAGGGCGGCGATCGTGTCCTTCGCGGTCGTCAGGTCGGAGCGGTCGACGGTGAAGGAGAGGTCGGCGAGCTGCTCGTCGCCTACCGGCTCGTTCTGGATGATCACGTCGACGTTGACGTTGGCGTCGGCGAGGGCGCCGAAGACGCGACCGGCGACGCCGGGCTCGTCGCGCAGCCCGTGCAGGGTGACGCGGGCCTCGGAGTCCGAATGGGTAACAGCGGTGACGAAGGGGTTCTCCATGGTTTCTTCCGTCTCTTCCTCTGAGACGACGAGGGTACCGGGACCGTCCTCGAAGCTGCTGCGGCAGTGGATCCGCACACCATGGTTGCGCGCGTACTCGACCGAGCGCAGCTGCAACACCCCGGCGCCGGAAGCCGACATCTCGAGCATCTCCTCGAAGGAGACCCGGTCGAGCTTGTGGGCGCTGGGGACGATCCGCGGGTCGGCGCTGTAGACGCCGGAGACGTCGGTGTAAATCTCGCAGACGCTGGCGCGCAGGGCGGCAGCCAGGGCGACCGCGGTGGTGTCGGAGCCGCCGCGGCCGAGCGTGGTGACGTCGCGGCTCTCGGTCGAGACCCCCTGGAAGCCGGCGACGAGGACGATCCGGTCCTCCTCCAGCGCGGCGCTGATGCGGTCGGCGCGGACGTCGATGATCCGCGCCTTGGTGTGGGAGGAGTCGGTGACGATCCCCGCCTGTGAGCCGGTCAGCGAGATCGCCTCGTGGCCCATGTCGTGGATCGCCATCGCGCAAAGCGCGCAGGAGATCCGCTCCCCGGTCGAGAGCAGCATGTCCATCTCGCGGGCGACCGGGCGGTCGGAGATCTCGTGCGCCTGCTCGACCAGTTCGTCGGTCGTCTTGCCGCGAGCGGAGAGCACGGCGACGACCCGGTTCCCGGCCTCGCGCGCAGCGACGATGCGGCCGGCGGCGCGCTTGATCTGCTCCGCGCCGGCGACCGAGGTGCCGCCGAACTTCATCACGACGATGTCTGATCCGTCCCCGCTCATCGAACTCTGAGGATAGTGAGCTAGCGGTGCGCCTTCCGGTGCCGATGGTGGCGCTCGCGCTTCACCTCGAACTTCCGCACCGCGGGCGTCGAATCGGTGAGCCCCGCGGCCACGGCGCGCACTTCGAAGACATGCCGGCGCGACTTCAAGTGCTTGTAGACCCTCGGCGAGCCGCAGGGGGCGAAGGGACGGCGGTCGAGCTTGCATTCGAAGCTGACGGGCACGGTTCCGCCGGAGGCGGCGAAGCGGAAGGTCGCCCGCCGCTTGCGCAGCCTGAAGCCGGCGATCGCAGTCTCGGGCGCCGAGGGCGGCGCGCAGGTAGGGGCAGCGGGAACGAACTCGTAGGCGCCGATGTCAGTGACCGCGACATCCGTTCCGGTGCAGCTGAGCTTCCCCGGCAACGAGCGCGGGTTCCCGGCCAGGTCCACCGCTCCGTCCAGCGGTTCATTGCCCCCGGCGTCGATCGTCGGTGAGCCCGGGGCCTCCAGGAAGGTGGGTGGACTGGTGGCGACGAACTCGGGCGGCGCCGTTTGTCCGTAGGTCGAGACGACGTTGCCTTCGGTCGTATCGAGGTTGGAGTGATCGAAGTGGATGACAGTTGAGGATTTGGTCTGTTCGGGCGAGCCCATTGCCGAAGCATCGGTCTCGGCATTGGCGATGACGTTGATCGCGAGCATCGAGATCGAAGCGCCTTCCTTGGAGACGAAGATCCCGACCGATTCGCTCCCGGTGGCGACGATCGTGTCGTTGCGCAGCGTCGGCAATCCCGAGACAGCGCCCTGAAGGAAGAGGCCGGTGGCGCCAGTCGATTCGCCGGCCCAGATTAGGCTGTCGGTGAGGGTGAAGTTGCTGCCGGCGCGAAGGCCGAGTGCGTTTTCGCCACGGGCGATCAGTTCGAGCCGTTCGAGGACGGTTTCATTGCCCGACAGGAAGAGGACGCCCTCGCTGCTGCTCTGGGCTTCGATGGACAAATAGCTGAGGTGCTGTGGGGCAAAGCTCTTGAACGGAGTCACTTCCGGGGCGGCGACGATCCGCGGCGGTGGACTCCCTTCCTGCCCGTGGATGAAGAGCGGCTTTTCGGTCGAGATCGTCGCTCCGACTTCGTAGGTGCCCGGGGTAACGATCACCTCGTCGTTCGGACTCGCCCCGGTAATCGCGTATTCGAGCGAGCAGGCCAATTCCTTAATGCAACCGGGAATCGTCCCGCCCCCGGGGGAGGCATAGCGCGTGGCACCCTGCGCCGCGGCTGGCGCCGCCAGTGCCAAGACCGCGCCGATCACCGCGATCGCGCGCTTCATCGCCTACTCGGCCGCCCCGCCGAGGTTGCCGAGCATCGCCTGTTCGGCCATCCGGATCAGGCCGAG
>Ga0068851_10001472_pt1 | contig 10325 bp, 4 predicted proteins | sample KBSCornC12_FD_66588 | JGI IMG/M metagenome (GOLD analysis project Ga0068851, IMG submission 66588) | Corn rhizosphere microbial communities from Kellogg Biological Station, Michigan, USA - KBS Corn C1-2 | ecosystem: Host-associated > Plants > Roots > Rhizosphere > Soil ...
GGTCGGCAACTTCAACCGTGTCGTCATCACGCTGTGCTGGAAGACCGCCGCCGACGCGGCGTGGCGTCGCCACACGCTCGTCACCTACATCAACTGAGATCGCCATGCCCGCGCGCACGCACGTCACCCCGCGCAGCCGATCGAGCGGCCTGACGATCATCGAGATCCTGGTCGGCGTCGCGATCGGCCTGATCGGCATCGTCGCGATCTTCCAGGCGATCGCGGTGTGGTCGAAGCACACCGCGACGACGAGCTCGGGAGGCGACGCTCAGGTCGCCGGCACGCTCGCCCTGTTCAACATCGAGCGCGACGTCAGGCAGGCCGGCCACGGCTTCGGCCGCGCGACGACTCCGGTGATGGGCTGCAACGTCGCCGCGAACGATACGGCGGGAGGTCGCGGCGCCTTCAACTTCTCGATGAGCCCGATCACGATCACGGTCGGCGCGGGCGGCGCGCCCGACACGATCGGCATCCTCTACGGCGATTCGTCGTTCTACGTCGAGGAGGGCGACTTCACCGACGCAACTGCGTCGACCAAGAAGCTGCGCCGGCGCGGCGGGTTCAAGCCCGGCGACCTCGCCGTCGTCGCGGTGAACCCCGGCGCATCGGCGGCCACGGCTGCCTGCGAGCTCATCCAGATCACCGACGACACCGACCCCGACGGCTACACGGTCGCGCACACGACGGCAGCGTTCACGAGCTTCTACGCCGCGTCGTCGCCGGCATCGGCATCGCGTTTCAACACCGGTGCAGCGCCGGGTGCGCTCTCGGGGACCGTCTACAACTTCGGCCCCGATCCGCGCCTCAACGTCTGGTCGATCCAGAACTTCCACACGCTGGTCCGCACCGACAACATCTACAACACCGCGCCGGTTCCGATCGGCGACAACGTCATCAATCTCAAGGCCGAGTACGGCGTCGACAACGACGCCAACGGCACGATCAGCCCCGGCGAGTGGCAGAACGCGCCGCCGGCCGACTGGCGGCGCGTCCTCGCGATCCGGGTCGCCGTGCTGGTGCGCAGCCGCCAGTTCGAGCGCGGCGACTCGAGCGCCGCGAGCGGCGTGTTCGCCGTGACGAAGACCGCTGACAACCCGTACTGCTTCGGCGATTCGGCGGGCCACAAGTTCCTGATGACCAACGTCGACGGCAGCGCCGACAGCTTCGGCGACACCGACGTCGACCCGAACAACTGGCGCTACTACCGGTACCGCGTCTACGAGCGCGTCATTCCGTTGCGCAACATGCTGTGGGGGATCTGGGGATGAAGCCTCGCGTCCTTCGCGCGCCGCAGCGGCGCCAGCGCGGCGTCGTGCTGTTCGTCGCGCTCATCGTCCTGATCATCATGACGCTCGCCGGCCTCGCCCTGCTGCGCCAGATGGGCGTCGGCACGTCGATCGCGGGCAACGTCGCGTTCAAGGAAAACGCGACGTCGGTCGCCGACCGCGGCACCGAAGCTGCGCGCGCCTGGCTGATCGCCAACTCGGCGATCACGGCGAACGATTCGGTCGCAAACGGTTATCTGTCGAGTTGGGGCGCCGGCGACGTCGACCCGACGGCGTTCGACTGGTCGGGGACCTCGCGCACGCTGGTCGACGACGTCGCGCAGACCGGCAACACGACCCGGATCATCATCCAGCGCCTCTGCGAGACGCCGAACATGAGCGCGCTCGATCCGGCGCAGCGCTGCTCCGACTTTCCGATCGTCAACGGCGGCGAATCGCACGGGGGCGGCAGCTACCCGTCGGTCCTGCCCGGCACGTCTCCCAGTCCGTTCTATCGAGTCACGACTCGCGTCGACGGCCCGCGCAACACGGTCAGCTACACCCAGGTGCTGATGCAGTGAGCCCGACCCACGCGCAACGAGAGACCACCATGAAAAACGTCGAGCCCTTAGCCACGCTGCGCAGCGCCCGCCTGCTGGCAGTCGTTCTGGCGATGTCGTTCGGTGTCGCCGTCGAGGCGGCACAGACCGACATCGCGAGCACGCCGATCATCACGACGACCGCGGCGCTGGTGAAGCCCAACATCATGCTGCTGATGGACGCGTCGGGCTCGATGGCGCGGACGCACATGCCCGACGAGATGGAGACGGTCACCCGGCCCGAGAGCATCGGCTACAAGTCGTCGCAGTGCAACGCGCTCTACTACAGCCCGACGCAGCAGTACTTTCTTCCGAAGCGCTCCGACGGCACGAACTTCCCCGCGCCGGCGTTCGGCTCCGCCCCGTATGCCGGGTTCGGCAGCTACTTCGCGGTGCCGGACCTCACCACCACGGACCTGAACTCGCAGTTCGTCGCGTACGACAACAACACCCTCGAGAACTCTCCGCTCAACGCCGACACGCCGCAGGCCGCGTACTACTACGTCTACGCAGGCGCGCAGACGCTCGACTACACGAAGGACGTCTGCAAGCAGGCGGTACCGGTTCCCGACATCGGCGGCACCTTCGCGGCCACCGGCGGCGGCACCTGGACCAAGGTCATCGTGTCGAGCCTCAGCGCCGCCGAGAAGCAGAACTTCGCGATCTGGTACTCGTACTACCGAACCCGCGTCAGCCTGATCAAGAGCGCGGCGAGCCTCGCGTTCGCGCCGCTCAACGACACCAAGCGCGTCGGCTTCATCACCGTGCAGCCGAAGGACACGCCGGGGTCGGCGACGATCAATCCGATCCGCTACCTGCCGATCGGCGACTTCAACTCGGGGCAGAAGAGCCTCTGGTTCAGCAAGCTGTTCTCGCAGGCGCCCGGCGGCGCGTCGCCGGCGCGCGAAGGCCTCGCCCGCGTCGGCCGCTACTACGGCGGCAAGGACGACGGCATCAACGCCGGCATGCCGGCGTCGGGTGCCGACGACCCCGTCCAGTACGCGTGCCAGCAGAACTTCGCGATCATGACGACGGACGGCTATTGGAACGGCCAGACCGAGTCGACCAACGTCCTCGGCGGCGGCGTCGACCTCCTCGGCACGACCAAGGTCGGGCAGCAGGACGGCGACCCGACGTGCCCGCTCAGCGACCCGTTCTGCCCGCGCCCGATCTGGGACGGCGTCTCGGGCTCGATCCACAAGGTCACCAACAAGACCAACGCCTACACCGACAACACCTGCAGCCTGGCGTCGATGTACCGCACGACGTACCAGACGCAGCGCCAGGTCTCGACGACGACGCGCGACACGTCGCGGACGACCAAGCAGGTCATCCAGTACTACGAAACGAAGAGCCAGGCGATCGCGACGACGACGCAGACGACCTACACGCAGACGTACGACCATCGAAGCACGGCGCAGTACGTCAAGCGCTACACCCACTTCACCGAGGAGAAGTACCACCACGTCAAGTGGCAGGAGCACACGACCAAGACGACCGAGCAATGGCAGCTGCAGACGACGCAGGTCGAGGCGCAGACGTTCCAGACGCGCGAGGTCAAGAAGCACACCTGGCAGACGCAGGAGCAGTACACGACGGCGAAGTCGCAGAGCGTGCAGACGACGACGCAGTACGTGATGGAGAAGGACCAGTACAAGTACGGCGTCAAGCAGATCCTGCGCCGGCAGTACCAGCTGATCGCGTACGACCATTCGAACGAGTCCGGTTCTTCGGTGTCTGGCACCTGCACGCCGAGCCCGGGCAATTACCCGATCGAGTGCCGCATCCGTGACTACGCGACGGGCGACTACGTCGCCGATGCCGCGGCCGTGACCGCCCAGCTCGTCGACCCTGCTTCGTGCACGACCGGCCCGGGCGAATCGATCGGCGGCTTCCCGACCTACCTGCGGACGACGTGCACCAACGGCCCGCTGGCGCAGGCGTACGGCATCGTCTCGAGCTGCACGCCGGGGTTCACGGCTGCATCGTCGACCAACGGCTGGCAGGAGATCACGTGCGACAAGTCCGTCATCGATCCGGCGACGCCTTTCAACGGAACGTGCACCCCGGGGACGACGCTCGGCGGTAGCCCCGACTTCTTCAGCTTCGTCTGCACCCGCCCGGCGGGGAACAACCACAGCGAGCCGGTCGCGTCGTGCGGCGCCACCACTCCGGGCACGTCGCCCGACTGGATCGCGGTCACCTGCGGCCAGCCGCCGGGACCGAACAACTTCGCGGCGACGCCGTCGCTGCCGTGCACGCCGGGCACGACGACGACCGTCGACGGAACGTACGTCACGACGGTTTGCGTGAAGTCGATCGACACCGCAGGCTGGGTCGCGAGCTGCGTGGCGAACCTCGGCACGACGGCGCCGTACATCAAGACGACGTGCGGTGCGCCGGTGACGATCTCCGACACCCCGATGGCGAGCGCGTCGTGCGTGGCGAGCACCATCGCCGATGTCGTCACGACGTGCCCGAAGACCGCAGCCGGCGCGTACCCCGCGCCGACGCCGGTCGACACCTGCGCGAATGGCTCGTCGACGGGAACGCCCAACTACTACGAGACGACCTGCACGAACCCGGCGGGCGTCAACAACCAGACCAAGTTCGTGCTGGCGGGCTCGTGCACGCCCGGCCTCACCGCCGGCGTGACGCCGAACTGGGTGACATCCAATTGCACGCAGCCGCCCGGAGTCAACAACCAGACGACCGACGCCGACCCGCTGACCTGCGTCAGCAACCCCGGCACGACTGGCCCGGCGTTTCTCAAGGTCACCTGCACGACGCTGCAGACGATGGCCAAGACGCCGGTGGCGCCGGCGGACTGCCCGCTCGTGCCGCCGGTCACGTACAGCGGCACCAACAACTCGGATGCGACGCATTGCGAGAAGGAATCGGTGATGGATCCGACCGACGTCGCGACCTGCGATGCCCCCGGCGATCCGACCATTCCTCCCTACACCGTCGTCTCGTGCGGCCCGGCGTCGCACGACGTCCCGGTCGCCTCGTGCGTCCCCGGTCCGCTGCCCAACGAGGGCATCGACACCGTCGAGTGCGTCTACACCACGACGGGGCCGACGCAGGTCGCGAGCTGCACGGCGGCGACCGCAGCAGACCCGACGTGGCTCACGGTGACCTGCGACCCCACGCCGACCACCACTGCTCCGGTGGCGGTCCTTCCGTCAGGGTGCTCTGGCGGACCGTTCCTCTTCCCGACCTACATCCTGACCTGTGCGACGAATCCGGCCGGCCCTTATCCGACGGCAACGCCGGTCGCCGCCTGTGCGGCTGGAACCGACGCCGGATTCATCACCACGACCTGCGACTATCCGGCGGGCAACAACTACTCGAACGTCGCGGTCGCGCCTTGCACGCCAGGCACGACGACCGATGGTCCCACGCAGGTCAAGACGACGTGCGTGAAGAACGACACCGGAGCGCTCTACGTGCCGACGTCGGCCTGCCCGGCGAGCATCGCGCAGACCGGCACCGGCCCGGAGACGATCTGCACGACCACCTTGGCGTCGGCGCAGCCCGCCTTGACCTGCGCGGTCAACGCCGTCGACCCCGGCCCGTTCTTTGACACGACGACCGCGTGCAATACCAGCGTCACGCAGCCAATGGCGGACTACGCGGGCATCTGCACGGCAGGACCGACCGGCACCCCGGGCGAGACCGCAACCTGCGGCGAGCGATTCCTCGCGGGGCCGATCGCAGACTCGGGCTGCATCGGCGGCACCGACGGCGGGACGGGCGTGCGCACGCAGTGCGACTCGACGTCCGGCACCGGACACAAGTACACCGTCACGTTGACCAAGACAGTGACGACGACGCCCTACAGCGGCGCCGTCCCGACCGGCCCCGACAACGTCGTCACGACGGTGAGCGCGCCTGCCAACGTCGACGGCGTCTGCTATGCGACGCCGCAGACGTTCACCGCGCAGCCGCCGGTCGACATCGCAGGCTGCGCCGGCTGGCCCTGCACGGAGATCACGACGACCGCGGGCGGCAGCGAGAACTCGCTCGCCGACGTCGCCCAGTACTACTACAAGAACGACCTGCGTCCGGCGATGCCGAACAACGTGCCGAGCGCCGGCCCCGGTCCCGAGGACGACAACGCGCCGCACCAGCACATGACGACGTTCGCGATCGCGATGGGCGTGTCCGGAACGCTGAACTTCCGCAACGACTACCGGACCGCGGCAACCGGCGACTTCGCCGACATTCGCACCGGCGCGAAGAACTGGCCGCTCTGGCCCGATCCGGCGGTGAACTACACGAACAGCGACAACTACAACAACGCGAAGTCGATCGACGACTACTGGCACACGGCCGTCAACGGACGCGGGCGCTTCTTCAGCGCCAACAACCCGACCTCGGTCATCCAGGGTCTCGGCGATGCGCTCGCCAAGATCGACAGCGTCGTCGCCTCGGGCGCGCCGATCGGTGTCTCGACGCTGCAGCCTGTCGCCGGCAACAACTTCGCCTACGCGACGAGCTACCAGTCGGGCACGTGGGAAGGCGACCTGCAGGCGACCACGATCGATCTCGTGACGGGAGTTCCGGCGGCGCCGGTCTGGTCGGCGAAGGCCAAGCTCGCGGCGAAAACGTTCGCAGCGTGCGACAACCGCAACATCTACCTCATGCGCGGCAGCAGCGCGCTTGGCAACTTCACCTGGAACACCGACATCTGCCCGGGCGGCACGCCGACCGGCTCGCTGGTGACCGACCTGACGGCCGCCGAGCAGGCGAATTTCGACAGCCTGAACATCTCGCTGCTGAGCCAGTATCCGTTCATGACCGACGGCACCGGCGCCACCGCGCTGCAGCAGCAGGAGGCGGTCAAGCCTGGCAAGCTCGTCAACTTCCTGCGCGGTCAGCGCGGCAACGAGGACTTCGAGAGCAACTCGCTCGTCAAGCTGTGGCGCCACCGCGAGGCGGTGCTCGGCGACATCGTCGACTCGCAGCCAGTCTTCGTTCAGCAGCCGTTCGCGAACTACCAGGAAGGCGACTACGCCGGCTTCAAGTCGGCGAAGGCGACGCGGACGCCGATGGTCTACGTCGGCGCCAACGACGGCATGCTGCACGCCTTCTACGCGACGCTCGACCCGAACCCGGCCCTCATGCGCGGCGAAGAAGCGTGGGCGGTGATCCCGAGCAGCGTGCTGCCGAATCTGTACAAGCTCGCCGACGACAACTACAAGCGCGACGGCCACCAGTTCTATGTCGACGGCACTCCCGTCGCCGGCGACGTGTGCGTCTCGCCTTGCGGTGGCGCCGGCGACTGGCGGACGATCCTCGTCGGCGGCCTCAACGCCGGCGGCAAGGGCTACTACGCGCTCGACGTCACGACCCCCGGAGTCGCGCCGACGCCGCTGTGGGAGTTCAAGATGGACCTCGGGCAGTGCCCGGCGTCGTCGGCGGCCGCGGTGAACAACACCGGCGACTGCAACGTCGGCCTGACGTTCGGCAAGCCGGTGATCACCAAGCTCGCCGGCACCTGGGTGGTGATGTTCACGTCCGGCTACAACAACGTGAACGGAGCCTCCAACGGCGAAGGCGGCGGCTTCCTGTACGTCGTCAACGCGATGACCGGCAAAGTCATCCACAAGATCGGGACCGGCGTCGGAAACGGCGGCACGCCGAGCGGCCTGGCGCAGATCAACAACTACGTCGACAACGTCGCGATCGACAACACGACCCTGCGCGTCTACGGCGGCGACCTCCTCGGCAACATGTGGCGCTTCGACTTCCTCCCCTCGCCGCAGGCGACGCTGCTCATGAGCGCCAAGGACGCGAGCAACAACGTCGAGCCGATCACGATCCGCCCCGAGCTCGCAGAGCTCGACGGCAAGCCGTTCGTGATGTTCGGAACCGGCAAGCTGCTCGGCGCGACCGACGTCACCGACGGCAACATCCAGTCGGTCTACGGGATGCGCGACACGCTCGCGCTCGGCGCCACCGTCTATGGCACGCCGCGGGCGACGTTCCGCAACATGAAGATGGACCAGACGGGGACCGGCGCGAGCGCGACACGGTCGATCAGCTGCAACGCGCAGTGCGGCGCGCCGGAGGGCTGGGTGCTCGATCTCGCCGAGGCCGGTGAGCGCGTCAACGTCGAGATGAAGCTCGTCCTCGGCGCCCTCGTCTTCGCGAGCAACGTCCCCGAGCAGGTGCCGTGCAGCATCGGCGGCCACAGCTGGTTCAACCAGATCGACTTCCGGACCGGCGCTCCGATCCCGGGCGCGACGACGTCGGAGTACCTCTCCGATTCGATCAACGTCGGCTTCACGATCCTGCAGCTGCCTCCGCCGGCGGGTTCGACGAACCCGACCTACACGGGCGTGTTCCGGCAGAGCAAGGCGACGAACGTCAACAAGCAGGTCACTCCGGCCGAACCGATTCCGGTCGGCAAGCGGATCAGCTGGCGCGAGATCGCGCAGTGACGAGAGAAGGGCGGTGAACGGGACGCTCGCCGGTCCCGCCCGAGTCGCAGCAGGCGGAGCGATCCGCCTGCAGCGCTTGTGGGCGCCACTCGCGGTCGCCGTCGCGTTGCACGTCGCGATCCTCGCGATCCGGCCCGGTGGCTCGACCGGCAGCCACGTCGCACCGGCCGCCAAGGCGATGGCCGTGCGCCTGCTGCACACCCAGGCGCTCGTCGCGCCGAGCGCGCGCGAAGAACCGACGCAGCGCGCGACCGCAGCCGCGGCGCCTGCGGCAATGCCGACGGCGCCGCTCGGCGAGGTCCGTCCGGCGCCGAAGCGCGAGCGCTCGCCGCTGCAGCGCGCCCAGGAGGGTGCGCGTGCAGGGTCGCCCACGCTCGCGAACGAACCGCACCGCGCAGAAGCAACGACGCCCGCGGCGGCAGCGATGCCGAGCACCGCCGCGACCGCGCTCCCGGCCGCGCCCGAGTACGCGCTCGGCGTCCGCCTCGACCCCGGGCCGCGCCCACTCGACGAGATCGAGCCCGACTACCCGGATCCGTATCTTCGCGAAGGCACCGTGGTGCTGCGGCTCCTGATCAGCGAGACCGGGCACGTCGACGACGTCGCCGTCGTCCGCTCGCAACCGAGCGGAGTCTTCGAGCAGGCGGCGCTCGACGCGTTCGGCAAGGCGCGCTTCGCCCCCGGGCTCGCCGCCGGGACGCCGGTCAAGAGCCAGATCACGGTCGAAGTCCGCTTCGTTCCGATCAACCGCGGCGGGCGCGTTTCCGGACGCACTTACTGAGGCCGACCGGCACAGTCGAATTGCTGCGCTGCGGTATTCTTCGCCTTCGGGTGGCAGAGCCGGGGCACGTCGTGGGCGAGATCGAGAACGGGGCGTCGGCCTCGCAGCAGGAAATCGACGCGGCGGCGACGTCGGGTCTGTACTCGCCCGCGCACGAGCACGATGCCTGCGGCGTCGGTTTCGTGGCCCACATCGCGGGGCGCAAGTCGCACGCGATCGTCGAGCAGGGTCTGAAGATCCTCGAGAACCTCAACCATCGCGGCGCGGTGGGAGCCGACCGGTTGATGGGCGACGGCGCCGGCATCCTGATCCAGATTCCGGACGACTACTACCGCGCCGAGATGGCGCGCCAAGGGGTCGAGCTGCCGGCCCCCGGCGAATACGGCGTCGGCATGGTGTTCCTGCCGAAGGAGCACGCGTCGCGGCTGGCGTGCACGCAGGAGCTCGAGCGCGCGGTGAAGGCCGAGGGCCAGGTCGTGCTCGGCTGGCGCGACGTTCCCGTCGACGCCGAGCTGCCGATGTCTCCGACGGTGCGCGCGAAGGAGCCGATCATCCGGCAGATCTTCATCGGCCGCGGCCCCGACGTCATCGTTCCCGACGCGCTCGAGCGCAAGCTCTACGTCATTCGCAAGACCGCGTCGAGCGCGATCCAGGCGCTGAAGCTCACGCACAGCCGCGAGTACTACGTGCCGAGCATGAGCTGCCGCACGGTGATCTACAAGGGGCTGCTGCTCGCCGACCAGGTCGGCAAGTACTACAAGGATCTCGCCGACCCGCGTCTCGTCACCGCGCTCGCGCTCGTCCACCAGCGCTTCTCGACCAACACCTTCCCCGAGTGGCCGCTCGCGCACCCGTACCGGATGGTCGCGCACAACGGCGAGATCAACACCGTCAAGGGCAACTTCAACTGGATGCGCGCGCGCGAGGGCGTCATGAAGTCGCCGGTGCTCGGCACCGATCTGCACAAGCTCTATCCGATCACGTTCGAGGGCCAGAGCGACACCGCGACGTTCGACAACGCGCTCGAGCTCTTGACGATGAGCGGCTACTCGCTCGCCCACGCGGTGATGATGATGATCCCCGAGGCGTGGGAGCAGCACACCGGCATGGACGCTCGGCGGCGTGCGTTCTACGAGTACCACGCGTCGATGATGGAGCCATGGGACGGCCCGGCGGCGATGGTCTTCACCGACGGCCGCCAGATCGGCGCGACGCTCGACCGCAACGGCCT
>Ga0068851_10001474_pt1 | contig 10318 bp, 8 predicted proteins | sample KBSCornC12_FD_66588 | JGI IMG/M metagenome (GOLD analysis project Ga0068851, IMG submission 66588) | Corn rhizosphere microbial communities from Kellogg Biological Station, Michigan, USA - KBS Corn C1-2 | ecosystem: Host-associated > Plants > Roots > Rhizosphere > Soil ...
CGCATCGCCTCCATGTACTCCTCGACGATCTCCTTCATGCGAGCGTCGCCCAGCGAGCGGAGGGTGACCTGCTGGCTGCGGTCCGGTAGGCGCTTGTCGACGGTTTCCCGGGCGCGCTGGAGGGCGCTGTTGACGGAAGGGACGGAGGTCTCGAGCGTCTCCCCCACCTCCTTGGCGGAGAAACCGAGCACCTCGCGGAGGATCAGGACCGCGCGCTGGCGCGGCGCCAGGTGCTGCATCGCCGCGACGAAGGCAAGCTCAAGCGACTCGCGCTCCTCGTAGGTGGCGTCAGGTGAGGCGTAGCCGTCCGGAATCTCAAGCGCCTCGTCGGGATAGGGCTCGATCCAGACCTGCTCGGCGACTGGTTCGCCCGGCGGCTCGTGCGGGTCGGCCTTCGGCGCGTACTCCTCAGGGAGCAGGCGCCTCTTGCGGCGCCCGATCAGGTCGAGGCAGACGTTGGTGGCGACCTTGTAGAGCCAGGCTCGCAGCGAGCTGCGGGCCTCGAAGCGATCGATTCCTTTCCAGGCTCGCAGCATCGCTTCCTGCATCGCTTCCTCGGCGTCGTGCAGCGACCCGAGCATCCGGTAGCAGTGCGCGTGCAACTCCTTGCGGTGAGGTTCGATCAGTTGCTCGAATGCCGCTTCGCCGCCGGCGCGGGCGGCGTCAAGTGCGCTGTCGGCCTGCATGACTCGAAGCTAGCAGCGCCGGGGCGACACTTCTGTCTTGTAGAAGATGTCACCCCCTTACAGGAGAGAAACCCTTTTCCGGGGACCTATCCTCGCCCAACTTTGGCGGGGACATGGAGCTGACGACGCCGCAGGTACTGCGACTCTTGGGAGCCGGCGCGAGCGGCGCGATCCTAATGGCGTTGGGGGAAGGGCCGCTGCGGACGAAAGAGTTGACCGAGCGGGTTCGGGGATACACGCCGCGTACCGTCTATCGCTACGCAGGACGGCTGACGAAACTGGGGGTCATCGAGCGCCAAGAGGAGCCGGGGGTGCCGTCGAAGGTGGTCCACAGCCTCAGCGAGCCCGGCGGTCGAGAGCTCTACGAACTGGTCGAGGCGTACGCGGATGCCTCCTTCACCCGCCTTCGCAGCGGCGAAATCGACGCTCATGCTTGGGGTTCCCTCGGGTTACTGGCGGACCTGTGGGAATCGGGGATCGTCGAGGAGCTCAACCTGGGGCCGAAGTCGCCGACGGAGCTGGCTCAGATGGAGCATGGGCTGAGTTACCACCAAGTCAACCGCCGGGCGGGTCTCTTCGCGATCGGGGGCTTCCTCCATGAGTCGACGAACGAGGGAAGGCGCCGCAGCTATTCGCTGACTAGAAAAGCGCGACGAGGAATGGCTTTGATCGCCGGGGTCGGTCGCTGGCGGCGGCGGCACATCGTGCCGGAGGGAACAGCAGGCCTCACCCCGCGGGAAATGGGTGGCGTGTTGCGGACGGCGCTGCCCCTCGTCGCTCTGCCGGAGCACAGGGGCAAGAACCTCGGCTTCGAGATTGCCGCGGAGGTCATGGACGGCGGCGAGGCCGACACGGTCTGGGCGAGCGTGGCGCCCGACGGCGTCGTCCTCAGTTGCGAGGGTCCTTTGCCGCAGGTAGACGGTCACGCCCGGGGAGAGGTCGCGACCTTGGTCGACGCGATCCTGGATGGGCCCCGCAACGGGCTGCGGTCGCATGGGGACGAGCATCTGATCAAAAGCTGCCTGGAGCGCCTGCACTCGACGCTCTGGGAAGCCTGGCCCGACGACTCACCCCCGACGGCCGAAGCAGTGGCCGGCGGGGGCGACGGCGCGTAGCTCGGCAACCGCCAGCTCGCGAGGCTTGCGGTGCCTCGCGGGCTTGGACCGTTGCGGCGTCGTCGGACTGCTGCGCTCCAGCGGCGCCAGGTCGCTGACGACAACGTTGACGGTGCCTTCGCGGCGCTCGAGGCGACCGCGGGCGCGAACCAGGGGCGCGGTGCGGACGAGGGGGCGGTGGCGCTCGTAGACGGGGGGCGGGACGACGAGGTTGACCTGGCCGCGCTCGTCCTCGAGGAGGACGAAGGTGACGCCGTTGGCGGTCTCGGGGCGCTGGCGGGCGGTGATCATGCCGGCCACCTCGACGGTGGAACCGTGGTCGATCTGCTCCAGGTCGGAGGTGCGGACGATCCTCGGATCCAGGCCCGGGCGCAGCAGCTTCATCGGGTGCTTGTCGACGCTCATCCCGGTCGAGCGATAGTCGGCGATCAGCTTTCCCCACTCCCCCAGCGGTTCCAGCTCGGGCGGCTGCGGCGGCTCCATCGGCAGCGCCAGCTGGGTGTCGGCGCCGGCGACGCGACCGGCGCCGGTCACCCCCACCCGCCAGAGCGCCTCGCGCCGCTCGCTCCCCGAGCCGACCGGGATGCCGTCGAGCGCCCCCGACCAGGCGAGCTTTTCCAGGCTCGGCAGCCCGGCCCCCGAACGCGAGGCAAGTTCGGCGATCCCCTCGTAAGGACCGTCGCGTTCGCGCTCGCCCACCAGCGCCTCCATCTCCTCCTTCTTCACCCCCTTCACATAGCCGAGGCCAACTCGCACCACGAGGCCGCCCCGCACCTCCTCCTCCCGCGGCGATTCGACGTGGCAGAGGACCTTGCTCTGGTTGGCGTCGACCGGAGCGACGCGGATGCCGCGGCGCTGCGCCTCGTGGACCAGCGAGTCGGGCGGGTAGAAGCCCATCGGCTGCTCGTTCAGCAGCGAGCAGAGGAACTCGGGGCCGTAGTGGACGCGCAGCCAAGCCGACTGGTAGGCGAGCAAGCCGAAGGCGGCCGAGTGCGCCTTTGGGAAGCCATAACCGGAGAAGCCCTGGATCTGCGACCAGACCCGTTCGGCCACCTCCTCGGGGACGCCGTTGGCTGCGGCCCCGGCGAGGAAGCGCTGGTGGTGCTCGCGGATCGCCTCCTCTGAGCGCTTGCGGCTCATCGCCCGCCGCAGCCCCTCTGCCTCGGAGGAGCTGAAGTCGGCCAGCGCCATCACCGACTCGATCACCTGCTCCTGGAAGACGATCGTCCCCAACGTCTCCTCCAGTACCGGCTCCAGCAGCGGGTGCTCGTAGGGGATCTTGTAGTCGGGGTTCTCGCGACGGAGCTTGCGACGTTCGATGTACGGATGGATGGCGCCGCCCTGGATCGGCCCCGGCCGGACCAGCGCCACTTGGACGATCAGGTCGTCGAGGTCGCGCGGCTGGGTCCGCGGCAGCATCCCCATCTGCGCCCGGCTCTCGATCTGGAAAACGCCGGTGGTGTCGGCGGCGCGGATCGATTCGAAGACGCCCTCGTCGTCGAGCGGAATCCGCGAGAGGTCGAGCCGCTCGCCCCGGGCGCGGCCGATCTCCTCGACGCAGCGCTCGACCGCGGAGAGCATCCCCAGCCCCAGCAGGTCGATCTTGAGGAAGCCGGCGTCGGCGCAGGAGTCCTTGTCCCACTGGACCGTCTGCCGTCCCACCATCGCCGCCGGCACGACCGGACAGATGTCGATCAGCGGCCGGGTCGAGATCACCATCCCGCCCGGGTGTTGGGAGGAGTGGCGCGGCAGACCCATGATCTCGGCGGCGAGTGGCAACAGCACCTGCCAGCGCGGCTCGGCCGCCCGCTGCGGACCCAGCGCCCCGATCAGGTCGCGCTCGATCTCCTCCGCGCTCTGATGGAAGCCGACCGTCTTCGCCACCCGGTCGATCTCGGCCGGCGGCAACCCCAGCGCCTTGCCGAGATCGCGGACGGCACCCTTCGGACGGTAGGTCGGGAAGGCGGCGACGAGGGCGGAGCGGTCGCGGCCGTAGCGGTCGTGCGCGCGCGGGATCAGGACCTCGCGGATATCGCGCGGGAAGTCGAGGTCGATGTCCGGCATCGAGGTGGTTTCCTCGTTGAGGAAGCGGCCGGAGAAGAGATCGGCCTCGACCGGGTCGACGTGGGAGAGGCCGGACAGGTAGCAAACGATCGAGCTGACGCTGGAGCCGCGGCCGCGGCCCGGCGGCAGCACATTGCGCGCCGATTCCGGACCGCGTACCTCGGCGGCGACCTCGCGCGCCAACTCGAGCAGGTCGCGGTGGAGCAGGAAGAAGCCGGAGAGGCCGAGCTTGCGGATGATCGCCAACTCCTCCTCCAGCCGCCACTGCGCCTCCAGCAGGCGGGCGTTGCCGCTGTAGCGCTCCTCCAGGTGATGGGCGCAGAGGCGGGCGAGCTCGGCGTCAGCGGTCGGATCCTCGCTGCCGGGGTAGCGATACCCGAGCTGCTGGGTGAGGTCGAAGCGGAGGCGCTCGGCGACGCGCTCGGTCTCGGCGACCGCCTCGGGGTATTCGGCGAAGCGGGCGGCCATCGCCCCCGGCGAGGTGAGGGCGGAGGTCGAGTTGCCGCGGCGGTAGGGCTCGGACTCCTCCAGCGCTTCGCAGCGGCCGATCGCGACCAGCGCGTCCTGCAGCGGCGCTCGCCTACGGTCGTGGGAGTGAACGTTGCCAGTGGCGAGACGGGGGACGTCGAGGCGCTCGGCCAGGAGCGCGAGCCAGCGGTTGCGGGCCCGGTCGCGCCGCCAGTAGGGACGCTGCAGCTCGATCCGGAAGCGGTCGCGGCCGAAGGCGGTAAGGAGGCGGCGGGCAAGCCGCTCGCCTTCCGCGGTCTCGCCGCGCTCGAAGGCCCCGGCGACAGCCCCGTCCCGAGCGCAGCCGGAGAGGCAGACCAATCCCTCCGCGTGCTCCTCCACCTGCTCGATCGTCGCCCACGGCTGCGTCTGCGATCGCGTCGTGTTGTCGCGGGTGTGGGAGTGGGCGACGGTAAGGAGGCGGCAAAGGTTCTGGTATCCCGTCTCGTCTTCGACCAGCAGGGTGATGTGTCGATCGCGCTCCCCCTCGCGGATGGTCAGCTCGGCGCCGGTGATCGGGCGGACGCCGAAGCCCTTGCAGGCGTGGGCGAACTCCATCGAGCCCCAGACACCGTCGTGGTCGGTGAGGGCGAAGGCGGGATAGCCGTTGGCTGCCGCGGCGGCGGCAAGCTCCAGCGGGGACGAGCCGCCGTCGAGGAAGGAAAAGGCGGAGTGGGCGTGCAGCTCGACGTACATCGATAACCAACCCCCTAAGCCTCAGGCCCGCTGCCGGTACCAGCGCGGCGCTCCGGCATGGCGGAAGACGGTGAGGGCGCGGCCGTCCGCCAGGGCCAGCTCGAAGTAGTGCCGGCGCAGCGGCTTCGGCGTCCACCAGCGGTCCTCGACCAGCCACTCCTCGCGGACGGCCTCGACTGTCGTCCCCTCGACCAGTAGCGGAGCGCCGCGGGGATCGGTGCGGATTGCCACCCGTTCGGGGGCGTAGAGACGACGGACCCCGGGCATCAGAATTCCGGATAGGGAGTGAGCAGCGCCCAGCGCTCTGGCACGCGCGAGGTGGCGTCGACGGGCAGGATCTTCAGCAACGCCTCCGCTCCCTGCGCGGCGCGGACCTCGCGCACCGCAGCCCGCAGCCGCCGCCGGCGCGGCTCTGAGCCACCGACTGCTAGCTCGAGCTGGTCGCGCGCCGGAGGACCGAGACCGACCGCGCGCAGGCGCAGTGCCGTCGCCGGCCCCGGCAGATCCTCGAGGCGCGGCGCCAGGACGTTGCGGAGGACCTGCGGCGCGGCGCTCGGCCGTCCCAGGCCCTGCTCGACGCTCCAGCTGCCACCGGCGGCGAGCAGCGCCCCGAGGCGGAGCCCGAACAGCGTCCTCCCCTGCCGCTGCGGCGCCGCCAGCAGCCGGTCGACGAGCAGCTCCAGCGCGCGGTCGAGCTGGCGGCCGGCAGTCCCTTCCGGCAGCTCGATTTCCTCGCTCAGCTCCTCGTGCGGCGTCCGCGGCCGCAGCGGCTCCTCCTCGCCGTGGCAGAGCCGCAGCGCTCGCAGGCCGATCGGGCCGAAGCGATCGGCGACCTGGTCGGAAGAGAGTTGGGAGAAGGCGCGGAGCGTCTCGATCCCGAGGCGCTCGAGCGCCTCGATCAGCTCGCCAGCCTCGCGTTCGGAGGCGTTGAGCCGCGACCGCAGTGCTGCAACCGAGACCGGTCGCGGCCAATCGCTCGCGGCGATGAAGGAAGCGAAGCGCGTCCGGCCGGTGCCGATCCGCCACGTCTCCCCCACTGCCCTCCTCGCCGCAGCGAGCACGCCGGCGGAGTCGCCGCCGTAGAGCCCGCGCAGACCGTCGACCACGAAGAAAGCCTCCCCCGACCGCTCGGACTCGACCGCGGCGCCCAAACTTTCCAGCGCCCGCGCCATCGCTTCGGTCGCCTCCGCGGCCGCAACAGGGTCAGCAAGATCGGCGCGCCCGGGCCGGGGCCCCCCGCCGCGACCCGGGCGCGTGGGATTCGCCAAACGCTTGTTAATGACGCAGGCGATCTCCATACGAACGTATGTTCGTGTCTAGAGACTACTAACTCCATAGAGTCGACTCCAAGTTCCAGCTATGCGAAAAGGCTGGTCCGTCAAAGGACGGAGGGGGCACCCGCAGGAGCCTCCCCAATTTCGCGACGGAGGGTTGCCCCTCCCGTCCTCTAAGCGGCGCGGGCGACCTTCGCCGCCTCGGCGCTGCCGAGGTAGGGCGTAAGGGCGAACTCGACCAAGTCAGGGAGCAGCGCTTCCAGCTCCTCTGTGCGGTCGGCAAAGATGCGGCGTGAGATCAACGAGACGATGCCGCCGACAAGCGCCTCCTCGGTAGTGGAGGAGAGACCGGCAAGGACTTCGTCCGAGCGGCCCTCGCGGCCAGCTTCGAAGTAAGGGACGAGGCTCTGGATGGCGGCGTCGTAGCGCTCGACCACGACCGGTCCGGCGACCAACGCCTCGACCATGCTGAGCCGCGCCAAATGAGGCTCGCTGGTAAGGAACTCCAGCATCGCCGCGAGCCCCGCTCGGATTGCCTGCGGCCACTCCTCCTGCTGCTCGAAAGCCTCCCCCACTCGCCGGTTTAGCTCGGTCATCACCGTGTCGTAAGCGGCGATGAAGCATTCGTCCTTGCTGTTGAAGTGCTCGTAGAAAGTCCGCCGGGAGACGGCCGCGTGGCGGGTGATGTGGGCGATCGTGGTGCCGGAGTAGCCGTTTTCGGCGACGGCCTCGGCAAGGCCGGCGATCAGCCGCTCACGCTGGTTGCGAGCGACGAACTCGCGCGGGAGCCCATGACGCCCCGGCGGTAGGCGCGCCAGCTCCGGTGGGTACTCAGGCGACTCAACAGAAGGGTTGATCGGATCTCTCAAGAGAACCGACCATACCGATCAAGACGAGCCGAACTCGAATTGGCTAACGAGCCAGTTTTTTTATCCCGGGCATTATCCATACATCTCAGTTCCCCGATTCGGCCCCGCTTTAGTCGTCGCCAGCCGGCGGGCAGCTTCAGCTCCGAGGTAGGGCGTCAGCGTGAACTCGACGAGCTCGGGAAGCAACTCCTCGATCTGCTCGGCCTCGGAAAGCGACAACCGCTGGTAGAGAATCCAGAAGACGCCGCCTATCAGCGCCTCCTCGAGAGCCTCCGGCAACTCCCCGCCATACGGCGAGACATCGCGTCCAAGACGGAACAGGGAGACGAAGGACTGCAGGGACTCCTCGTAGGACTGCATGGCAGCCGGTCCGGCCGCCAGCGCCTCGACCATGCAGGTGCGGGCGAGGGCCGGCTCCCGGGCGATGTAAGCGAGGAAAGCCGCTAGCCCCGCCTCGACCCGCTGGGGCCAATCTTCGATCTCCCCGGCAGCCGCGATTACCTGCTCAAGAGCAGCAGACATCGCATATTTCTGCGCCTCGAGAAAGCAATCTTCCCTCGAGCTGAAGTTTTCGTAGAAGGTGCTGCGGGCGATTCCCGCCCGCCTGACGATGTCGGCGACCGTGACCGCGCGGTAGCCCCTCTCGGAGGCCTCCAACGCCAGCGCGTCGATGATCCGCGCGCGTTGGTGGCGGGCGATGAAATCGCGTGAGAGAGCGTGCCGCCCAGGAAGTGGACGCTGTGTTGAATTTGAAGTCACGAACGAAAGAGTACCTGAGCCGCATCCCGGCCTCCTCACTTGCCGAACCGGATACCGTTTAGGTACCTAAGACAGACAGACCATTTTCTCAGTCAACTCGAGCCGAGCGGGGACCGTGACCGGAAAGCAACAGCGCATCCTCCAGGGGATGCTCGAAGCAGTTGGAACGCATGGGTATGAGCAGGCCACGGTTCAGGACGCGATCGCCTCAGCGGGCGTCTATCGCCAGGCGTTCTACGACTTGTTCCGGGACAAGGAAGACTGCTATCTGCAGGCGCTCGAAGCGGGCTCGGCCTGGGTCGAGCTGGCGATGCGGGAAGAGGCCGGGGATGAGGCGACCTGGCGCGGACAGTTGCGCGGAGCGCTTACCGGGCTGCTGGGGTTTCTCGACCGCCAGCCAGCGATGGGACGGGCGCTGTTCGTCGAAGTACATGCAGCGGGCCCGCTGGCTGTGCAAAAACGGACAGAAGCGATGCAGCGAGCCTCCGCGGCGATGGACCTGGCCCGCGAGGAAAGCGACAACGGGGCCCCGGCGATCTCGGCCGAGGCGGTGGCTGCCGGGATCCTCGCCGTCCTCCATAGCCGCCTGGCGGCAAACCAGACCGACGGTTTCACCCGCTTGCTGCCAGAGCTGATGTACCTCGCGGTGCTGCCTTACTTCGGCGCCGACGTGGCTTCCGTCGAGATGCGGATCAGCCAGACCTAGAAAGGCCGGGCGGTCAGACGCCCTCGCCGCCGCGGCCCTCGCCGGCGGCGAAGCGGGCGGCGCCCCGGGCGGCGACGTGGAGGACCTCGCGCCCGAGCCGGTGCTCCAGCTCCAGCCCCTCGACCAGCGGCAGTCCCGCCCCCTCCAGGGCGGCGCGGCGGTCGCTCAGCATCGTCTCCTGCGGGAAGGCGGCGAGGCGCTCGGCCAGCTCGAGCGAGCGCTCGATGTGGGCGCCGGGTGCGGTCACCTCGTTGACGAGGCCGATCCGCTCCGCCTCCTCGGCCTCGACGGCGCGGCCGGTGAGGATCAGCTCCAGCGCCCGCCCCATGCCGACCACCCGCGGTAGCCGCTGGGTCCCCCCGTCGACGAGCGGCACTCCCCAGCGGCGCTCAAAGCAACCGAAGACCGACTGCGGGGTGGCGATCCGCAGGTCGCACCAGAGCGCCAGCTCGAGGCCGCCGGCGAGGCACCACCCGTCGACCGCAGCGATCGTCGGCTTGGAGGGGGTGAGGCGGCTGATGCCCAGCGGTCCGGCAGGATCGTCGACGTCGAGGTCGATCGCCTTGAGGTCGGCACCGGCGCAGAAGGCCTCGCCGCCGGCGCCGGTGAGGACCAGCACCCGCGCCCCCTCATCGGCCTCGAAGGCTTCCAGCCCCTGGCGCAAGCCGGAGGCCGCGGCGGCATCGATCGCGTTGCGACGCGCGGGCCGGTCGATCGTCAGCACCGCCGCCGCGCCGCGGCGCTCGTAATGCACCTCCGAGCTGCTCATCCCGGAGATCCTCCCACGAGCCGGGGGAGGGAGGGAGCGGGCGGGCTAGTCGTCGCGCGTTGCACGGGGATCGCAACGACGCCCGGCTCCCAGAAGTGCGCCCCGGTCGCCGGCCGTGGGAAGAGGCAGGACTCCCAAGACCAGGCGCAACGGTAGGGGCCGCCTCGGACAACGAAAAACGACCGGGGATGGCGCTCGGTTTCTGCCTCGTGCGTAGCCTTCGCACTCAGAAGCTCGTCGCGCCACCTTCGAGACCGCCTTCCCGCTTGGCTTCCGCGGGGCCCGGTCTCTCCCGGTCGCAGAGCGAACTTACGACGCCCGCCGGCAGCTGTCCAGGGGGTCGCCGCGGACGTTTCCGCAAAACCCGGAGATATGGTCCCCGGCGATGCAGCAGGAGATGGGAGCCTCGGCGCGGCGGGCGCGCCGCAACGTGGTCCTGACCGCGGCGATCGCCGGCCTCGGCGGGCTGCTCTTCGGCTACGACACCGGCGTCATCGCCGGCGCCCTGCTCTTCATCAAGAGCGATTTCGACCTCGGCAGCTTCGCCCAGGGCCTGGTCGTCGCGGCGGTGCCGATCGGTGCCGTCGCGGGAGCGGCGATCGCCGGGCCTGCCGCCGACACCTACGGCCGCCGGCTGATGATCCTGATCGCCGCCGCCGTCTTCATCGTCGGGGCGCTGATCAGCGCCGCGGCGCCGGGGGTCGAGGTGCTGGTGGCCGCCCGCATCGTGATCGGCGTCGCGATCGGCCTCGCCTCCGCCGCTGCCCCCGTCTACATCTCCGAGGTGGCACCGCCGGAGAGCCGCGGCCGGCTGGTCAGCTTCTTCCAGCTGGCGGTGACGATCGGCATCCTCGTCGCCTACCTGGTCGGCCT
>Ga0068851_10001475_pt1 | contig 10317 bp, 13 predicted proteins | sample KBSCornC12_FD_66588 | JGI IMG/M metagenome (GOLD analysis project Ga0068851, IMG submission 66588) | Corn rhizosphere microbial communities from Kellogg Biological Station, Michigan, USA - KBS Corn C1-2 | ecosystem: Host-associated > Plants > Roots > Rhizosphere > Soil ...
GCGAATGGCGGACGATCGATCCCGTCATCGAAGACCCGGCCACCGTCTATGGCAACGAGTGACGACCCCGTCGATGTGCTGGCGCGCCTCGCGGCAACGATCGAAAGCCGCAAAGGCGGCGATCCCGCGCAGTCCTACGTCGCCGCGCTGCTCGGGAAAGGCGAGGACGCCGTCCTGAAGAAGATCGGCGAGGAGGCGACCGAGACGGTCATGGCCGCGAAGGACGGTGATAAAATTCGCGTGGTCGCCGAAGTTGCCGACCTGTGGTTTCACTGCCTCGTGCTGCTTGCCCGTCACGGTCTCGGCCCCGCGGACGTGCTGAACGAGCTCCAGCGCCGGGAGGGCACCTCCGGCCATGCCGAACGAGCGTCCCGGTCCTGATCGGCCGGAACGAGCTTCCAAGCGAACGATCCCGATGGCGAACGACTCGAACTGCATCTTCTGCAAGATCGTGCGCGGCGAGCTGCCGAGCCGGAAGGTTTACGAGGACGACGAGATCCTGGCGTTTCACGACATCCAGCCGGTTGCCGATCTTCACTTCATGCTCGTGCCGAAGAAGCACATCGCGACGCTCTACGACGCAACGCCTGGCGATGCGCCGGTGCTCGGCAGGATCCTCGAGCTCGCTGGCCGGCTCGCGCGTGAGCAGGGTGCAGCGGATGGGTTTCGTACGATCATCAACACCGGACGCGTCGGGCGTCAGGACGTCAAGCACGTGCACGTTCACGTGATCGCCGGTACCGAGCCGCTCGGCCCGATGATCGTGCGCTGACTTTTATTCGGAGGCTGTGATGGGTGGATTGAGCATCTGGCACTGGTTACTGGTGCTCGTCGTCGTCGTGCTGATCTTCGGGACGAAGAAATTGCGCAACGTCGGCGCGGACTTGGGCGGGGCCGTCAAGGGCTTCAAGGAAGGCATGAAGAGCGCCGAAGATCCGCCGGCGACGCCCGTCGAGCCGCCGTCGCAGGTCACCGGCCGGACGATCGACGGTGAAGTGCGCAAGGAGCCCTCGACGAAGGTTTGACGCCGCGTCCGGCCCCGGCCATTCGCCGGCGCGTTCCGGACCCAACCGTAGCGGCGACACGATGCGCTCGCCGCTCGCGGCGCCGGCCGCCTTCGAAATTTCATGTTCGACATCGGCTTCTCGGAAATCGTCGTCATCGCGGTCGTCGCGCTGGTCGTGATCGGCCCCGAGCGGCTGCCGAAGACCGCCCGCACGCTCGGCCATCTGTTCGGCCGGCTGCAACGCTACGTCAGCGACGTCAAGGCCGACATCAGCCGCGAGATCGAGCTCGACGAGTTGCGCAAGCTGCAGCGTGAAATGCAGGGTGCTGCACGCGATTTCGAGCAGACGGTGAAAACGACCGCCAGCGATGTAAAGGCCGGCGTGCAGAACGTCGAGCGCGAGCTCAACGAAGCCGGCGCTGCGCCGGTCAGTGCGAGCGCGCTGCCGCCGCTCGAAACGCCGCCGGCCGAGCCCGCGGCCGCCGAACGCCAGGCGCCGCTGCCTGGGTTCGACAAGATCTGAACGCCTTCATGCGCATCGGCATCGAAGCGCAGCGGTGGCATCGACCGCCAAAAAGTAACGTGGCCAAATCTCGATGACCGATACGAACGACGTGCAGGAGTCGTTCATGTCACATCTGATCGAGCTGCGCATGCGGCTGATGCGCTCGATCATTGCCGTCGTCGTCGTGCTGGTCGTGCTGTTCCCGTTTGCGAAGGACATCTACGCGGTGCTCGCGCAGCCGTTGTTGCGCGTCTTGCCGGCAGGATCGACGATGATCGCCACCGATGTGACCGGCACGTTCCTCGTGCCGCTGAAGGTCACGCTGATGGCGGCATTCCTGCTCGCGCTTCCCTACGTGTTGTGGCAGGCGTGGGCGTTCGTCGCCCCGGGCCTCTATCAGCACGAGAAGCGCCTCGTCGTGCCGGTGCTGGTGTCGAGCTGCCTGTTTTTCGCGCTGGGAATGTCGTTCGCGTACTTCTTCGTGTTTCCCGTCGCGTTCGGGTTCTTTGCCGGCTACACGCCCGTCGGCGTGCAGATGATGACCGACATCGACAAGTATCTGTCGTTCGTGCTGACGATGTTCATCGCGTTCGGCTTGACGTTCGAGACGCCCGTCGTCGTCGTCGTGCTCGTGCGGATGCGCGTCGTCTCGCTCGACAAGCTGCGCTCGATCCGGCCGTACGTCATCGTCGGCGCATTCGTCATCGGCGCGATCTTTACGCCGCCCGACGTGATCTCGCAGTGCCTGCTCGCTGTTCCGCTGTGGCTGCTCTACGAGCTCGGGCTCCAGCTCGCGCGCTTTGTCAGCGTGCCGATGACTGAGGCCGAGAACGAGGAAACGCAGCCGACGTCGTGAGCGGCTCGCGCCGCGCCGTACCGACTACTGCGTCTCGATACGCGGGCGCCGCGCGATGACGACGTCAACGTCGAGCGGTTTGCCGTCCCGAACCACCTTGATGCGCGCGTTGGAGCCCGGTGTGAGCTCGGCGATCCTGGCGAGGAGCTGAGGCACGTCCGGCGTCGGCTTCCCGGCGATCTCTATAACCACGTCACGCACCTGAATGCCGGCACGGTCAGCCGGACCATCCCGCTGCAAGCCGCGAACGAGCACGCCATCCGTGCGCGCAAGTGCGAGCGCCTGCGCGGCTTCGCGCGTGATCGCCTGCGGCTCAACGCCGAGCCAGCCGCGCGTCACGGAACCATCCTTGATGATCTGCGCGAGCACCGATCGCGCGAGCGACACCGGAATCGCGAAACCGATGCCCATCGATCCGCCCGATTGCGAATAAATCGTGCTGTTGATTCCGATCAGGTTCCCACTGCTGTCGACGAGCGCACCGCCGGAATTGCCCGGATTGATCGGAGCGTCGGTCTGGATGAAATCCTCGAACCGGTTGATGCCGAGATGGTTGCGGCCAAGCGCACTGACGATGCCGTGCGTGACCGTGTTGCCGAAGCCGAACGGATTGCCGATCGCGAGCACGACGTCGCCGACGTGCAGGCCTTCGACGCTGCCGAACGTGATCGTCGGAAGGCCATCGCCCTCGACTTTCAGCACGGCGAGATCGGATTCGGGATCGACGCCTTTGACGCGCGCGCTCAATTCGCGGCCGTCGGCGAGTACGACTTCGATATCGTCGGCGCCTTCGATCACGTGATGGTTGGTCAACACATAACCATCGGGTGACACGATGACGCCCGAGCCGAGGTTCTGCACGGGGCGCGTCGGTGCGCGCTCGGCGAGCTCCGGAAAGTAGCGGCGGATGATCGAATCGTCGAGCAGCGGGTTCCGCGCGCGGACCGCCTTGCTCGTATAGATGTTGACGACGGCAGGCATTGCCTTCTTCGCCGCGTCGGCATACGTGCCGGATCCAGGCGAAGCCGTCGCAGGCGCAGCCTGCGCGGCCTCGCGCAAGAGCACGACGTTGTTCGCCTTGCCGCCAAGACGCGGCAACAGATCGGGTCGCAACGTCGCAACGACAAACAGTGCACCGACGCACAGCGTGCACGCCTGCGCGAACAGCAGCCAGAACTTTCGCAGCACGAAGAGGGATCCCCAGGAAAGACCAACATTATAGTCGCCGCTGCATTCGAAACTGTCGGAAACGAACGTGGCGGCCTCGCATGGGCCGTGCGCCAACTCCCTGTTTATGCTGCGCAATCCGGACGTTTTTCGTCTTGAGGCTTCAAATGAGCCATGCAAATCCCGTATAATTCGAAGGTTTTGCAATGCGGCAGACGGCGAGGCGAAAGGCGGGGATGGGGACCGAAGCGATCGTTAACAAGGACAAGCGTCGATTCCTGATCGGCGCGACATCGGTGGTCGGTGGCGTGGGTGCCGTTGCCGTCGCCGTACCTTTCGTGATGTCGCTGTGGCCGAGCGAGCGCGCCAAGGCAGCCGGCGCGCCCATCGAAGTCGACATCAGCAAGATCGAGCCCGGCCAGAAGATCAACGTCGAGTGGCGCGGCAAGGTCTGCTGGCTCATCAACCGCACGCCCGAGATGGTCGCCACGCTGCCGAAGCTCGACGATCGCGTCGCCGATCCCAAATCGAACGCGCCGCAGCAACCCGCCTACTGCAAGAACGAAACGCGATCGATCAAGCCCTCTCTGTGGATCGCCGTTGGCATATGCACGCACCTCGGCTGCTCGCCGACGTTCCGCCCGGAGTTGGCACCTGCCGACCTCGGCCCCGACTGGCTCGGCGGCTTCTTCTGCCCGTGCCATCAGTCGAAGTTCGACCTCGCGGGTCGCGTTTACAAGGGGGTCCCCGCGCCCACGAACCTCGTCGTGCCGCCGCACAAGTACCTGTCCGACACACGCGTCCTCATCGGCGAAGACGCGAAGCCCGCCTAGGGAGCCTCTGCATAACTATGGCAATCGCGACGGGGTGCTGTTCGGGATGGGATGCGCGAAGCGAGCCGAAGCGAAGGGTCGTCCTTCGCGAGGCTTGCGCCAAGAGAGACCGCCCGAACAGCTACCGTCCCTTCGGGCTGCTGCCCAATGCGGCGTCTGCTTCGCCGGTCTCCTTGGCTCGTAGGCTCGGCTACGACCTGCGTCGCCCGTCTCGCATCCATCCGCATTGGGCCGCGCAGCGCGATTGTCATAGTTATGCAGAGGCTCCCTAGTATTTCCCGAGTGCCGGACGCGCGCGATCAAAACGCGAAACGCTGCAGCACGCCCCACGGCAGCGGCACGCGCAACAGTTTGTAGAACGCGTACCAGATGACGATCGTTCCGATGATGGCAACCGAGACGGCGGGCACGGGACGCACGCCGAACGCGACGAGCATCGCGAAGAGTCCAAGCGATGCAATGATCAGGAACCCGACCGAGGTCGAGAACAAGATGTAGGCGATCGTGGCGAGCACCAGCGTCACGAACGCAGCGACGTGCCGCGGTGAGCGCATCCATGGCAGTCCTTCGAACCATGCGCTGCGCGGCCGCGTGCGCAGGCCGCTGACGATCAACAGCAGCGCGCAGGCGATGAGACCAACGGCGATCGTGCCGGGAAAGAGCGCCGGGCCGACGTTCTGGCCCGGGATCTTGGGAAACGACTGCACGTGCCACAAAACCGCGACGCCGAGCACGAGCAGCACGACGCCGAACACGGCATCGTTGATTTTCACTTCGCGATACCGACGGCCTTCATCACGACACCCATGTCGGCGTCACCCTTCGCCATGTACTTCGCGAAATCGTCCTGCTTCGCCCATTCGGCGCCGAACCCGCGCTGCGTGAGAAAGTCCTTGTACTCCTTGCTGTCGTACGCCTTTTGGATCCCCGTCGTCAGCTTGTCGACGATGTCCTTCGGCGTTCCCTTGGGCATCGCGAAGCCCCGCCACGCGGCGGTCTGCCAGTTGCTGCCCGTTGCCTGCTTGATCGTCGGCAGATTCGGATAAAGGGCAGGCGCCTTGTCGGCAAAGATCGCCAGCGATTTCACCTTGCCTGCGTCGATCAGCGCGCGCGCTTCGGGAATCGAGCACGGCACGATGTCGACGCCACCGGCGACGAGATCCTGCAAGCCGGGTGCGGCGCCATTCGAAGGTACCCAGGGGACCGCGTTCGGATCGATCTTGAGGTCGCTCAACAGACCCGCGATCGCCAGTTGCCAGATGCCGCCCTGCCCCGTGCCGGACGCCTTCAGCTTGCCCGGGTTGGCCTTGATCGCATCGATGACATCCTTGACCGATTTGTATTGAGAATCGGCGCGCACCTGGAAGCCCGCGGGGTCTGCATTCACGAGCGCGAGCGGCTGGTACGACGCCGGCGTCAGCTCGGTGAGTCCCTGCCAATGCATCATCGATATCTCGACGGTGATGAGACCGATCGTGTAGCCGTCGGGTGTGGCCTGCGCGATGGCGCTATGGCCGACGACGCCGTTGCCGCCCGTTCGGTTGACGACGTTGACCGGCTGGCCGAGATCCTTCTCGAGATACGCGGCGAAGAAACGCGCGACGGCATCGGTGCCGCCACCCGCGCCCCACGGAACGATCATCGTGATCGGACGATCGGGATACGCAGCAAACGCAGTGGCAGCAAACGCCGCAAGCGACAACGCGGCAAGCAAACGAACGATCGACTTCATTCACTCCTCCCTGATTCGCAGGCCGTTTTTTGATAGCGCACGACGCGCTCGCTGACGGCCACTCGCGGCGGACGTTATCACACCGTGGCGGGCGTTGTCTCGGATAACCAGCACGCGCTCGCGCGTCCGGGTCCAACGTCGAAGAGCGGGGGCGCATTTTCGCGGCAGCGCGGCATCACGTACGGACAGCGCGGATGAAAATGACATCCCGGCGGCGGATCGAGCGGGGACGGAATTTCGCCCTTGATCGGCACGTACGTTCGCTTGCGGGGTTCGATGCGACCAACTTCGGCGAGCAGCGCCTGCGTGTACGGATGTTTCGGCGCATCGAACAACTCCGCCGTCGGCGCCGTCTCGACGATGCGACCGAGGTACATGACGACGACGCGGTCCGACAGGAAGCGAACGACGCCAAGATCGTGACTGATGAAAAGATACGTGAGATTGAGCGCGGTCTTGAGCTCCATGAAGAGGTTCAGAACCTGCGCCTGGATCGATACGTCGAGCGCCGCGACGGATTCGTCGCACACGAGAAACTCGGGCCTTACCGCGAGTGCTCTCGCGATGCCGATCCGCGCGCGCTGACCGCCCGAGAATTGATGCGGATAGCGGCGCATCAGCGTGGGGTCGAGCCCGACGCGATTCAGCATCGTGCCGACGTACTCGCGGCGCTGTCGCGGCGCGATCAGCCGGTGCGCCACCGGTGCTTCACCGACGATGTCGATGACGCGCATTCGCGGATTCAGCGACGCGTACGGATCCTGGAAGATCATCTGCAGCTTCAACTGCTGCTTGCGCGCCTCCGACGAGGCGAGGTTGCGAAGCGGCGCGCCACGCCAGTAACGTTCGCCAGCAGACAACGACAGCAATCCCGCGGCAAGGCGGCCGAGTGTCGATTTGCCGCACCCCGACTCGCCGACGAGGCCGACGACTTCGCCGGGCAACACGGCGAGATCGACGTTGTCGACGGCGCGAACGACTTCCTCGCGCACGTTCGCGCCAAGACGATTTCCGATCTTCTCGGCGATGTCGAGCGACTTGACGAAGCGCTTCGACGCGCCGCGAAGCTCGATCAGCGGCGTTGGTCCTTCGCTGGTCATACGACCGCGCTCGCAGCGGAGGTCGATGCGAGCGGATGATGGCAGCGGATCGTGCGCGCTCCACCGTCGACGAGCGTCACGTCCGGCGTGATTGTGCAGTCCGGCATTGCACGCGGGCATCGCTCGCGGAACGGACAACCCGGTGGCAGATTGAGCAGTGACGGCGTCATGCCGGGAATCTGCGCGAGTCGCTTGCCACGAACATTGTTCGAGGGCACCGAATCGAGGAGCCCGCGCGTGTACGGATGTCGCGGCGATCCCAGCACGGCCTCGGCGCTGCCCTGCTCGACGATGCGACCGGCATACATCACGCAGACGCGATCGGCGAGTCCCGCGATCACGGAAAGGTCGTGCGTGATCCACATCAGCGCCGTGCCGGTATCGCGCGCGAGCTTTTGCATCTCATAAAGAATCTGGCCCTGGATCGTGACGTCGAGCGCTGTCGTCGGCTCGTCGGCGATGACGAGATCGGGACGATTCAGTAATGCGATCGCGATGGCGACGCGTTGCCGCATGCCACCTGAGAACTGATGCGGATAGGCTGCAAGACGCGCATCCGGTGACGGAATGCCAACGCGGGCGAGCGCGTCACGTGCGCGTGCGCGCGCCGCGGCCACGCTCGTTTTTTCGTGCGCGACGATGGCCTCGATCATCTGGGTATCGATCCGCAGGACCGGATTCAGCGTCATCATCGGATCCTGGAAGATCATCGCGACGCGATTGCCGCGAATCCGGCGAATGCCCTCGTCGGGAAGCGTTCGCAGGTCGACACCGTTCAGCAGGATCCGTCCGTCGACGATGCGGCCTGGAGGATCGACCAGGCCCATGATCGAGTAGCCGGTCATCGACTTGCCCGAGCCCGATTCGCCGACGAGGCCGACCACTTCGCCGCGGCCGACAGTGAACGACACATCGTCGACGGCTTTCACAACACCCTGCTTCGTGAAGAAGTGCGTGCGCAGCCCGTCGACTTCGAGAACTGCGTTGGTCATGCAAACGTCGTCCGCAAAATGCGCGTTGTGTTTGGTGTTGGCGCGCCGCCGCCGAAGGGCCGCCCCGAGGCGGCGGCGGAAATCGCCTCGGCGCAAAGTATCGTGGGAGCCGCGCAGCGGCGACCGAAACTTTGCGACGTCATTTTTGCAATCGTGGATTTAGGACGTCGCGCAGCTGATCGGCGACGAGGTTGATGCTGACGATCGTGAGCAGCAAGGCGAGTCCTGGAAAGAAGCTGATCCAGTACTTGCCCGACAGCAGGTACTGGTAGCCGTTGGCGATCAGTAAACCAAGCGACGGCTCGGTGATCGGCAGGCCGAGTCCGAGGAATGACAACGTCGCCTCGAGCGCAATCGCCGCGGCCACCTGCACCGTCGCGACGACGATCATCGGCGGCAGGCAATTCGGCAGCAGGTGGCGAAACACGATGCGCGCCGGCGACAGCGCGAGGCAATGCGCGGCCTCGATGTACTCCTTGCGTTTCTCGACAAGTGCCGCCGAGCGCACGGTTCTCGCGTAATACGCCCATTGCACGGTGACGAGCGCCGTAATCACCTTGCCGGTCCCCTGCCCCAGCACGGCGATCAGGATCAGCGCGATCAGGATCGATGGAAACGACAGCTGAATGTCGACGATCCGCATGATCAGCTGCTCGAGCCGGCCACCGAAATAGGCAGCGGCAAGCCCCGTGGCGAGACCGATGATCAGTGCCACGACCGTGCTGATCACACCGACGGCGAGCGAAATGCGCAGGCCGTAAAAAATCGCCGACAACATGTCGCGGCCCTGGTCGTCGGTGCCGAGCCAGTACGTGCCGCCGTTAGGTGCCGCCGATCCTGGCGGCAGCTTGCTGTCGACGATGTCGATTTGCGCGAGGTCGTACGGATTTTGCGGCGAGATCAACGGTGCAGCGATCGCCGCAGCGATGATCAGCGCGAGCAAGGCGAGGCCGGCGATGGCGATCGGATTGGCGACGAAGTCGCTCGCGATCCTGCGTAGTGGCGACGCGTTGTCGGTAACCCGCGCAACGGGCGCAACGTCCGCAGCCTGCGGTCCCATAACCCTCACGTCCCGCTTTCCGACAAGCGCACGCGCGGATCGAGCAGCGAATAGAGGATGTCGACCAGCAGGTTGATGACGATGAAGAACGTCACGATGACGAGCAGATAGGCAACGATAACCGGACGGTCGAGCAGGTTGATCGAATCGATCAGGAGCTTGCCCATTCCGGGCCATGCGAACACGCTCTCGGTGACGATCGCGAACGCGATCAGCGCGCCGAACTGCAAGCCTATGACGGTGACGATGGGGATCAGGATGTTGCGCAGCACATGCACGCCGATCACGCGGACATTCGTCAAGCCTTTGGCGCGCGCGAACTTTACGTAGTCCTGCAACAGTGCCTCGTGCGCGCCGGCGCGCGTCAAACGAATCAGCAGCGCAACGTTGAAAAGCGCGAGGTTCGTCGCAGGAAGCAGCAGGTGACGCCAGCCTTCGAACGACAGAAACGATACGGGAATGCCGAGCACGTCCACCGTCGGTCCGCGGCCGTTCGATGGCAGCCAGCCGAGGATCACCGAAAACACCATGATCAGCATCAAGCCAACCCAGAACGTCGGCAGCGAGAAGCCGAGGATCGAGCCTGCCATGATCGTGCGACCGGCAACGCCGTTGGGTCGCAGTCCTGCCCACAGCCCGAGGGGAATACCGATGACGATCGCGATCAGCATCGCGGCAAACGCGAGCTCGAGTGTCGCCGGCATTCGCTCGAGAATCAGTCCAAGCGCCGACGTCGCATGCACGAACGAGCGGCCAAGATCGCCGTGGACGACACCGCTCAGGAAGCTCAGATATTGCATCGGCAGCGTCTTGTCGAGGCCAAGGGCCGCGATCGCGCGCTCACGATCCTCCTGGTCTGCCTGCGGATTGATCAGGATGTCGATCGGGTTGCCGACGGCATAGACACCGACGAACACCAAGAGCGACATCACGAGCAGCACGACGACGCTCTGCAGACTCCTTCGAATGATGAAAACTAGCACGTCCGAAAGTGAAACCCTACTTTCGGCCGGTCATGCGACCGCCGAATCGCGGGCGAAGCCCGTCGATTCGGCGCGGCAACGGC
>Ga0068851_10001478_pt1 | contig 10313 bp, 9 predicted proteins | sample KBSCornC12_FD_66588 | JGI IMG/M metagenome (GOLD analysis project Ga0068851, IMG submission 66588) | Corn rhizosphere microbial communities from Kellogg Biological Station, Michigan, USA - KBS Corn C1-2 | ecosystem: Host-associated > Plants > Roots > Rhizosphere > Soil ...
AGCTACAAGCCGGACCCGGCCCAGGTCGCGACGGCGATGCTCAGCCGCCGCGGCGTTCGCGAGCTGCTGACGGGCTTTCACGCGACGGCGTCGCGAAATGGTCGTAGCCCGCAGCCTCCAGCAGTCCGCCCCCGGGCAGCCTGAGCTCAACCCCTTCTCCCGCGACGACCCCGCCGATCCCGGTCAAATCCGTCTCCCCGGCCGATTCCACGCGTGCCTTGGCGTCCTCCAGCCGGCCCGGCGGCAAGATCGCCAGCAGCTCGTAGTCCTCGCCGCCGGAGACGGCGACCTCGAGGGGGTCGAGCCCGGCCGCGGTTGCGATCTCGGCGACTCCCTCCGCCAAGGGCAGCGACTCCACGCCGATCCTGATCGCGACGCCGCCGGCAGCGGCGACGTGGGCCGCGTCGCCGGCCAAACCGTCGCTGAGGTCGATCATCGCCCGTGCCCCCGCGTCGCCTAGGGCGCGGCCGGAGCGCAGGCGCGGCGAGGGGTCGAGCTGGCGGGCGCGCAGCTTCTCGGCGGTCGCCGCGGGAACCGCAGCGGCCAGGCCGGGATCGTCGAGCAGGAGGCGACCCGCGGCCGCGCCGCCGATCTCCCCGGTGAGGACGACGAGGTCGCCGGGCTCGGCCCCGGCGCGGCCGACGAGCGCGCCGGCGCTCTCCGCGTGGCCGACGACCGTCACCGCCAGGGTCAGGACCGGTGCCCGGGTCAGGTCGCCGCCGGCGAGGGTGGTGCCGGTCGCCGCCGCCTGCCCGAGCATCCCGTCGAGCAGGGCGAGGAGATCCTCTTCGGTGAGATCCTCGGGCGCACCGAGGGCGACGTAGGCCTCACCCGCCTCCGCGCCCATCGCGGCGAGGTCGGAAAGCGCGGTGGCGAGCGCCTTGCGGCCGATCGTCCCCAGCCCCGTCTCGCCGCGGCGAAAGTGGACCCCCTCGACGATTGCGTCGACCGAGGTGGCCGTGGCGCCGCCGGGAACGGAGACGGCCGCGTCGTCGCCGCTGCCCAGCTTCACCCGCGGGCCACCCGGCGGGAGGCGCTCGCGCAGCTTCGCCAGCAACTCGAACTCGCCCATCGCCCGACTATCCCAGACGAGTGGCCATGCCACTAAGGTGCTGGCGGACGTGGAGAGCCGCCAACCATTCCTGCACCGGGTGGGCGAGGCCGGATCGCAGGTCGGCAAGAAGCCGCCCCGCAGCCGCAAGGTCCGACTCGCCCTCCAGATCGGCCTGGCCGTGGTGATCTTCGGCTTCCTCGTGCTCACGGTCATCGACCAGTGGTCGGAGATCCAGGACGAGGGCGTGCACTTCCACGTCGGGTGGTTGGTCCCGGCGATCGTCATCCTCCCCTTCTTCTTCGTCCTCAGCGCCTACGGCTGGGATCTGACCCTGCGTTTCCTCGGCTACCGGATCGGGTTCGGCCGGGCGCAGGTCGCCTGGGGACAGCCGCTGCTGGCGCGCTACGTGCCGGGCAGCGTCCTCTACGTGCTGGGCCGGCTGCTGCTCTCCGAGCGGGCGGGCATCCCGCGCCGGATAACGATCACCAGCATCGTCTACGAACAGGCCATCTCGGCGACCTCGGCGATCGTCGTCGCCTCCTACTTCATCATCAAGCACCCGGACCTGCAGGGCCAGCCGTGGCGGTGGGGGGTGCTGCTGCTGATCCCCGCGGCGATCACGGTCCTGCACCCGAGGATCTTCGGCCCGCTGGCGAACTGGGCTCTGCGCAAATTCGGCCGCGAGCCCCTGCCCGTGTTCGTGCCCCTGCACGGCATCCTCGCTTTGATCGCCTTCTACCTCGTGAACTGGGTCGTCGTCGCCCTCGGTCTCTACTGCGTCGCCCGCTCGGTCACCAACATCCCCTTCGAGGACGTCCTCCTGGTCGGCTCGGCGCAGGCGATCGGGTACGTCGCGGCCCTGGTGACCTTGATCGCGCCCGCCGGGCTCGGGGTCAAGGACGCGGCCTTCGCTTGGGCGATGAAGGCGGCGCTGCCGAGCAAGAGCTTCGCCATCGGGTCGCTGATCGCGATCGCGGTCCGCGGGGTGCTGACGCTGGCCGAATTGATCTATGTCGGCGGGGTTACGGTGCTGGGGCGGCGCGAGGGTTGGAGTATTCCCACCGGGGTTTTGCATGCTTCGCCTGAGGAGGAAGAGGCGCAGAGGGCGCAGTTGTAGGGAAGGGGACCCGACCCTCTCCTCTCTCAACTTGCTCGGGTGGATCGGGGAGAGCCGTCCGAGGTTCGCTCGACCGAGAAGTACAAGCCGTTCGGAGAGGGTCGGGTCCCCTTCTTCGACAGGTGCTTTTGGGTTCAGATGTTGTGGTTCAGAGCGGGATGCGGGCTCCGAGTTGGTACGCCGTGAGGGAGAGGGTTAGGAGCTGGAGGGGCTTGTCTCTGGAGATGGCTGCTAGGGGGAGGAGCCAGATCAGGTACCAGGGGAGGAGCCAGGCGGTGGCCAGGAGGAGGGCGAGGGTTGCCCAGGCGGAGGCTCGGATCCAGTCGTTGCCGCGGTAGGTCCAGAAGAGGAGGTAGGCGATCGCGGTGGCGAAGAGGATCCCTGCCGCGACGCGGACGGTGTCGGGGTCCAGGCCGGTGAGGCGGGCGGTGGTGATCGGGAGGCTCATGTGGCTGGTCCGGCTCTGGTTCTCGCCTGCCAGCCCGAAGCCGTGAAGCCAGTCCCAGCCGAAGGCGAGCCAGGCTGCGAGCGCGATTGCCAGTCCCGCCGCGAGCGCCCCCGCCGCGAATCTGCTGACGGGCCGACTCCGCTCTATATATGTCCCTCTGAGGTCCGTCGGTTGTTGGCTGGCGCCGAGGAGGGCGAAGGGGGCTATTACGGCGGTGGAGAGCTTGGTGGCTATCGCGGCCGCCAGGGCCGCGCCGGCGGAGAGCTCGCGGGCGCTTATGAGGGCGGCGACGGCGAGCATCGCGAGGAGCATCGTCAGGCCGTCGTTGTGAGCGCCGCCGACGACGTGGACGAGGACGAGGGGGTTGAGGGCGACGAAGGCCGCCGCGCGCAGCGGGTCGGCGCCTCGCCAGGCGGCGAGGCGGGATGCGATCGCGGCGACGCCGAGCACCGAGAGCGCCGCGACCGCCTTCAGGACCGCCACCGCGACGCCGACCGGGAGCCAGGCGAGCGGGTAGGTCGCCATCGTGAAGAGCGGGCCATAGGCGCTCGTCGCTTCGGTCCAGGTGACGTCGGCGTATGCCGGGTCCACGGGCGCGGCGAGCGGAGGATGCGCGTAGGGGTCAAGGCCATGCCGGACCCCGAGGCGGGCGTAGTCGACGTAGCTGTAGACGTCGTGGGAGAGAAGGACGGGGGCGACGGCGAAGGCGGTGACGAGGAAGAGGATTGCCGCCCAGACGGTCCGCCGCCCGAGCCGGGGCGCCAGGGCGAGGGCCCCGAGGTAGCCGCCGAAGCCGGCCCACATCAGGGCGAAGGCGAGACCGGGATCGATCGCGTCTACCTGCCCGCGTTCTTGCCGCCGCCGACGTCACCGGGGGCCGGGGGGGCGGGGTACGGTTCCTGCCCCGCGCCGGGGGCGTAGGCGTCGGGGTCGTAGCCGCCGACGGCGGCGCTGCCGGGCGGGGGCGATTCGTCGCCTTCTCCGCTTCCACCACCGCCGAGGCCGCTCTCGTCGCTCGGGCTCGAGCGGGCGTAGCGCCCGTAGAACGGCGCCCAGCTGATCTTCTGGCTGGGTTCCTCGAATTCTTCGCAGGGCACGCCGGCGCCCGAGTAGAGGGAGTGCCAGATTTCGGCCGGGAAGGTGCCGCCGAAGACGGTCCTCCCGTGGACACTCGACATCGAGACGTCGTTCGACTCCGGGTAGCCGACCCAGACCACCGTCGCCAGGTTCGGCTGGTAGCCGGCGAACCAGGCGTCGGTGTATTCGTCGGTGGTCCCGGTCTTGCCGGCCTGCCCGGCGCAGCCGGTGTAGGCCGCGGTCCCGGTCCCTTCGGTGATGTTGTCGTGCAGGAGCCGGGTCACCTGCCAGGCCACCGCCGGCGAGACGGCCTGCTCGGGCTTTCTGGCTTCGGGGTGGTCCACGTGGCCGGTGGGGAAGACGACCTTGGTGACGGCGACCGGCTGGCGGTGCTGCCCGCCGTCGGCGAGGGTCGCGTAGGCACTCGACATCTCCAGCGGCGAGACGCCGATCCGCAGGCCGCCGATGCCCTCGGCCGGGATCCCGTCGAGGGGGGAGACGATCCCCATCTGGTGCGCGGTCGCCGCCACCGCGGCGGGGCCGACGTCGAGGTCGAGCTGGGCGAAGACGGTGTTGTCGGAGGCGACCGTCGCCTGCTGCAGGTTGACGGTCCCCAGATAGCCTTCGTCGGCGGTGTGGACCGTCCAGTGCCCCCACTTCGGCAGGTAGAGGTCGAGCGGTTTCGAGGTGTAGTAGGTCGAGTAGGGATCGATCCCTTGGCGGATCGCCGTGGTCAGGACGAAGGTCTTGAAGGTCGAGCCGGGCTGGCGATGGCCCTGGGCGGCGAGGTTGAACTTGCTCTGTTCGTAGTCGGAGCTGGAGACCATCGCCCGGATGCGGCCGTTGCGGGGATCGATCGAGACCAGCGCCGAGGAGGGATCGGTCGAGTAGGGCAGCGCCGAGCGCATCGCTTCGAGGCCGACTTCCTGCAGCTCCGGCTCGATCGTCGTCTGCACCTCGAGCCCGCCGCGCCGCACCTTGTCCGCCCCGTACTTCTCGATCAGCTTGTTTTCGACGTAGTCGAAGAAGTAGGGCTCGCGGTGCTCGAAGTAGCTCTCGTCGAGGTTCACCCGCAGGCCGCTCTTGATGATCGCCCGCGACCGTTCCTCGCTGACGTAGCCGAGCTTGGCCATCTGCCGCAGCACCTGGTTGCGGCGGGCTTTCGCGGCGCCCGGCTCCAGCAGCGGGTTGTATTCGGAGGGGGCCTGGGGAAGCCCCGCCAGCAGCGCCGCTTCGGGCAGCTTCAGCTTCGAGACGGGCTTCGAGAAGAAGATCCTCGCCGCGGCGCCGACGCCGACCGCGGTCGTGCCTTCGACCGTCCCGTAGGAGGCGACGTTGAGGTAGGAGCCGAGGATTTCCCGGCGGCTGTGGCGTTCGGCGTACTCGATCGCAAGCTGGGCCTCTTCGATCTTGCGCTCGAGGTTCCGCTTCGGGTTCTCGATGCAGAGGTTGCGGACCAGCTGCTGGGTGATCGTCGAGCCGCCCTCGACCGCTTCGCCGGCTTCCAGGTCCTTGACGGCGGCGCGCAGGATCCCCTCGTAGTCGAGGCCGTCGTGCTGGTAGAAGCGCTGGTCCTCGATCGCCACCGTCGCCAGCTGGAGGCTCTTGGGAACCCGGTCGATCGAGACCAGCGAGCGCGCCTGCGGCGAGGCCACCGTCCCCAGCTTCGACCCGTCGGCGGCGTAGAGGACGGTGTTGCCGCCCTTGTCGATCGGCTTGCAGGTGGCCAAGGACGGTGCGTCGGCGGCGACGTCGAGGACCCAGGAGGTGATGGCGATGATCGCAATTGCAAGCACGGTGAGGACGCCGCCGAAGACGATCATGAGCTTCGCGCCGATTCCCCCGTGACGGCGCTGACGTCGCCGAGTGCGCTGCGTCATCGCTCCAGAGGGTACTTCGCGGCAGGCGCCGTCAGGCCACGGTGTCTTCGGTCGAGTGGTTGTGGATGACCCCTTCGGTCAGGAGCTGATTGGGGATCACCACGGAGCTGCCGTCGCCGGGGTCGACGTAGGTGTAGGAGAGGGTGATGTCGGTGACCCGGCCCTCGCGCTCCTCGAAGCTGATCCGGTCGCCGATCCGGATCGGCTGGGAGATCGCGATCTGGATGCCGGCGATCATGTTGGCCAGCGTGCGCTGGGCGGCAAACCCGACCACCGCGACGACGAGGGCGGTCGAGGCGAGGACGCCGGTCGCCAGCTCCTTCAACTCGGTGAACTGGCTCAGCGCGATCATCGCCAGGACGAGGAAGACGGCGAGGAAAGCGAGGCGCCGCAGAATCCGCAGCCGGGTCCGGGTCGAGCGCGAGACCTGTGAGACTGCGGGCGACATGGAGAGCAACCTAGCCGCCTCGCCTGTCGAAGAAGCGCCCGCCCGCGAGTTCCCGCCCTCCAACTGGGGTCCGCGCGGAGCGCTGCTGGGGGCCGTGCTGGCGATCGTCGTCGGCCTGATTCTCGGCCTGCCGGCGATCGCCTTCACCGACGCTGCCGGCGACCTGACGACGGCCGGCAACATCATCGCCCAGGTCGGCCTCGTCATCGGCCTGCTCGGGGTGCCGCTGGCGGTTGCCTACTCGCACGGGGCACGGACGCTGGGGGAGTGCCTGCGACGGCTGGGAGTGCGGCGCTTCGACCTCTCCGCGCTGAAGTGGATGGCCGCCGCGGTCGGCGCCTACCTCGCCTTCGCGCTGGTCTACTCGACCCTGATCGTCGAACCCGAACAGGAAGACATCGCCGAAAGCTTCGGGCCCGTCCCGGTCCAGATCCTGCTGATCGTCTTCGCCGCCGCGATCGCCGAGGAGATCTGCTTCCGCGGGCTGCTCTTCGGCGGCCTGCGCGAGCGCCTGCCGAAGTACGCGGCGGCACTGGTTGCCGGCACCGTCTTCGGCCTCCTGCACGTCTTCACCGGGATCACCGCGGTGCCGCCGCTGATCGCCCTCGGCTTCATCTTTTGCCTGCTCTACGAGAAGACCGGCTCGATCGTGCCGGGAATGCTGCTGCACGCCTTGAACAACTCCGTCGCCCTCCTCGCTCAGTAGGATTCCGCCCGTGAATCGCCGCCTCCTGTCCCTGCTGGTGCTCGTCTGCGCCCTCGCCCTGCCGGCGACCGCGGCGGCCGCCGCGAAGCCGAAGCCCGCGCCCGCGCCGAGCGCGCCGGAGGCGACGGTCAAGGTAAAGGTCGGCCACCTCGAGAACGGCCGCGCCGAGATCATGCAGACGGTTCCCGTCAGCGGCACGCTCGCCCCCTTCGTCGCCGGCGAGAAGGTCAAGGTCACCTTCTACCTCGACGGCCACATCCTCTTCGCCCGCAACCTGCCGGTTCGCAGGTCGGGTGGCAAGGGCGTCTTCGAGACCAAGGTCAGGGTGACCGAGGACGGCAGGTACGCGGTCGCCGCCAAGCACGTGGCGACGCCGGAGCTGGGCGCCGACGAGACCGTCCGCAAGAGCTGGAAGGTGAGCTTCCCCTCGCTCCACCAGGGCCAGTGCGGCGACGTCGTCGTCGGCTTCAAGAAGGCGATGCGGGCGATGGGCTACATCGCCAACGACGGCAGCTGCTTCGGCGGCAAGACCGCCCGCGGCGTCCTCGCCTACCGCAAAGTCAACGGCATGTCCCGCAGCATGCGGGCCGGCGCCGGGCTGGTGCAGAACGCCTTCGGCGGCAAGGGCGAATACAAGGTCCGCTACCCGAACGCCGGCGAGCACGTCGAGGCGCCGCTCTCCAAGCAGGTCCTGGTCTTCGCCAAAGGCGACAAGCCGTTCGCGATCTACCCGATCTCCTCCGGCAAGTCCTCGACCCCGACCGTCACCGGCCACTTCGAGTTCATCCGCCAGGAACCGGGCTACAACTCGCACGGCATGTGCTACTCGTTCTACTTCTACGGCGGCTACGCGGTGCACGGCTACGAATCGGTGCCCGACTACCCCGCCAGCCACGGCTGCCTGCGGACCTTCATCGCCGACCAGCCCGAGATCTACAACCGGATCTTCTTCGGCGAGGACATTTTTATTTGGTAGGTGGTGAGGAGGGGCGGGGAGTCCCTCTCCAGACACATCTCGCCAATGGCTCGATGTTGAGTGTCTGGCGACGGACTCCCCGCCCCTCCCTTCCGACCGGTTTTCTTTCTGCTTAGGATGATGCTCGTGACGGATTTGGCTGCCGCTAAGGCGACTCTCCTCGCGGAGCTCAAGGAGCATTCGTTGATCCTTGGGGAAGTGACTTTGGCCAGTGGGGCGGTGGCGCAGTACTACGTCGACGCGCGGCGGACCTTGATGCGGCCCGAGGGGTTCCGGGCCGCCGGGGAGTTGATTGCGGCGGAGGCGAAGACCCGTGGGGCGGAAGCGGTTGGGGGGCCGGCCACGGCCGCGATCCCGCCGGCATGCGCTGCGATCGCCGTGCCCGAGGGCCAAGACCTGGTTGCCTTCTTCGTGCGCGGCTCGCGCAAGGAGCATGGGTTGCAGCGGTGGGTGGAGGGGCCGGTCGAGCCCGGGACCCGCTGCCTCGTCGTCGAGGACACCGTCACCACCGGCGGCTCGACCGCGGATGCGATCGGGCGGGTTCGCGAGGAGGGACTCGAGGTCGCCGGCGTGGTCGCGGTCGTCGACCGGCTCGCCGGCGGCGCCGAGAAGATCGAAGCCGCGGCCGAGGCCCCGTACCGGGCCCTGGTCACGATCGACGAGATCTACCCGGATCGTCCCGACCGCGGCTGATGGAGCCCGACGCCGTCGAGCTCCGCGTCGTCGCCTGCCTGGTCGAGAAGCAGCGGACCACGCCCGACGCCTATCCACTCTCGCTCAACGCCCTGCGGCTGGCCTGCAACCAGGCGACGAACCGCGACCCGGTCGTCGCCTACGACGAGGCGACGGTCAGCGATGCCCTGCGCCGCCTCGCGCTGCGCGGCTGGACCCGGCTCGCCAGCGGCGCCGGCAGCCGCGCCCGCAAGTACCGGCACCTGCTGCCCGAGGCACTCTCGGTCGACGAGGAAGAGCTGGCGCTGCTGGCGGTCCTGATGCTGCGGGGCGCGCAGACGCCGGGGGAGCTGAAGCAGCGCAGCGAGCGCCTGCACGCCTTCGCCGGCCTTCCCGAGGTGCACGAGGCGTTGGAGCGACTGCTCGAGCGCGAACTGGTCGTCCGCCACCCGCGTCGCCCCGGCCAGAAGGAGGACCGCTACGAGCAGGTGCTGGCGGGCGGGGGTGAGGCCCAGGAGCCCGAGCCCGAGCCCGAACCCGCCTTTCTCTCCCCTGCCGTCGCCGCTGACGACGATCGGCTCGCGCGTCTCGAGCGCGATCTGCGGGACCTGCGTTCCGAGGTCGCGAAGCTGCGCGAGGCGCTCGGCGACTAGCCGCCGACGCGGAGGACGGCGATCCGCCGCCCGCCCGGGATCGCCACCACGACCTGCGTCTTCAGCTGACCGCGCAGGCGCAGCAGGGTGCGGCCGCCGGCGCTGAGCGGCACCCGGTAGGTGTGGGCCTGACCGCCCGTGAGGCGGAAGGGAAGGCGGCCGATCACCCGTTTCACCGGCCGCGTCCGGGTTCCGGTTCGGGAGTGGCTGGCGATGCGGAAGCGCGAGCGAAGGACGATCTGCCCGGGGCAGTCGGTCCCGGAGGGCCACAGACAGGTGACCCGCACCCGTACCTTGTTGCCCCCCGCCGCCAGGCTGGAGAGGCGCAGCGCGACCGGGATCGTCGCCCCCTTGCAGCCGAGCAGTCGGTCTTCGCCGGAGGAGATGTTCAGCGCGTAGGCGCAGATCCGCTGGCGGCCGGACTTGATCGTCGGCAGGGCGAGGTCGAAGCCGTGCTTGGAGCCCGCTTCCGGGAACGCGGCGGCGACGTCGCGGCGCGAGCGGGTGGCGACGGCGCCCAGTTCGTAGGTGGCGACGCCGGGCGTCTCCTCCTTGCCCCCGACCGAGAGACGGATCGCCAGCGGTTCCGTCGGCGCGTCAGGGTCGAAAGCCCAGCCGCGGACCCGGACCTGCCCCGGCGCCGGCGACTGCGCGAGGTCGAGGTAGCCGACCGGGTTGTCGCCGACCACCAGCGTCGCGGAGCCGACCGTCTCGCCGTCGACGTAGTTGTCGTCGATGTTGATGGTCACCCCACCATAGGCCTCGTTGTGGCCGCCCTGGTACTGGTGGATGCGGCGGTGCGGGGTCCAGGCGCTCGCCGGCACGACCGGGTCGGAGGTGTTCTGCTGGCCGTTCCAGTTGGCGATCCAGAGGTCGTCGGGAAGGACGTAGCCGCTGCCGACCTGGCCGGCGAGGTCCTCGATCCCCGAGGCGCTGCTGCTGTAGACGCCGGAGAGGTAGCCGAGGGCGTGCAGCTTTTCGGTCCAGGCCTCGAGAAAGGCGAGCGTCGCGGCGGTCGCGCTCGAGGTCTGGCTGTAGGACTCCATGTCGAAGTAGATCGGGCTGCCGGGTCCCATCGCGACCGCGCCCGCTTCTTCGACCGCGTCGACCGCCGCCGCGACGCCCTGCGCGGTCGCCTGGCTCGAGGTCAGCTTGGCGCAGCTGCTGCAGGCGCTGGTCGGCGCCTGCAGGCCGACGTAGGTGGGGATCAGATGCCAGCCGGCTTCGGTCTGCGCGCCAACCCATTCCGCGGTCAGGTTCGGCTGCGAGCAGGCCCGGTTGA
>Ga0068851_10001482_pt1 | contig 10298 bp, 7 predicted proteins | sample KBSCornC12_FD_66588 | JGI IMG/M metagenome (GOLD analysis project Ga0068851, IMG submission 66588) | Corn rhizosphere microbial communities from Kellogg Biological Station, Michigan, USA - KBS Corn C1-2 | ecosystem: Host-associated > Plants > Roots > Rhizosphere > Soil ...
GCACCTACGATAGCCACTCCCGCGATGAGCGCGATGGGGATATTGCGCTCTGGCTGCCGAACTTCTTCAGCGACCATGTTGAGATCGTTCCATCCGTCGTATGCCCAGAGGGCGGCGACAAGGGCGGCAAAGAATCCGGCGATACCGCCCTTGGCACCGACGAAATCCCCGGCGAAGTTGTGCCACGTTCCTTGCGATGCGCTGAAACAGATGGCAATGATGCCGAGAATGATCGCGACTTTGAGAATGGTGAAGATGAGCTGAAACTCTCCGGCTTTTTTTACGCCGAGATAATTCAAGACTGAGATGAGAATGGCAGCCAATATGGCAGCGAGTTGTCCGTAGTTGAGAGCAATGGGAGCGTGCAGAAATTCTGTGCTGAAGAAGGAGAACGCGGGGAAAGTCCCCAGGATGCGAACAATGCCGGTGGTGATGGTGGCGATCGAGGCGGGCTTGGCGATCAGAAACCAGGTCCATCCGTAGAGAAATCCCCAGAGCGGGCCGTAAGCATCGCGGACGTAGACGTACTCTCCGCCGGACTGCGGCTTCATGGCGCCAAGCTCGGCATAAGTGAGTGCACCGGCGAAAGAGAGGAGCCCGCCGACGATCCACGCGAGGTAGACAAGCTTGGCAGAGCCGACCGCCTGCGTCATCTCCGCAGGGACTAGAAAAATGCCGCTGCCGATGATGGTGCCGACGACAATGGCGGTGGCGGCGCCGACTCCGAGGTCGCGGGCGAGTTGCGGGGTAGGGGCCGGGGGCATGGGTGGTGGCGAGTATACAAGGTGGCGTGTGCGGTTCGGGAACAAGCAGGCTTTGTGGGCCTGCAGGTTAAGGGCTGTGGCCGTTCACGTCGAATCCCTCGCCGCGCTGGTGAGTGCGCGGTCTTCGGGATGACGCATTGTTAAATGAGTATGCGCGGTTTGCGGGATGACTGGCGTGGGATGCTGGAAACATAGCCGATGGTGAAGGTGATGATGGTGCCGATGGGGACATGCCACGTCCACGGAATTGGGGTGAGGAGCCATAGGTAGAGGCCGGTCGCAAATCCGAAGAGAAGGCCGATGGTGGCGCCCGATTGATTGGCGCGTTTGGTTAGTACGCCCAGTAGGAAAACTCCCAAGAGCGCGCCGTACGCTACTGAGGCGATCTGCAGTCCTACCTCAATAACGCGACTCACACGGTGGAGGCACAGGATGGCGAGGCCGAAGAGAATCGCTGCCCAGAAGAGAGTGGAGAAGCGCGAGGCTCGGAGGCGCTGCTGGTCGCTGGTTGCAGGACGGAAGCGGAGATAGAAATCCATGATCGAGCTGGACGAGAGCGAGTTCAACGCCGCGCTCAGGTTCGACATGGCGGCTGCGAGGATTGCGGCTATTAGGAGTCCGGAGATGCCGTGGGGCATGTGTTGCACGATGAAGGTCGGATAAATGCGGTCAGCCTTTCCAAAGTTAGCGGATGGTTCCTGGTAATAGGCCCAAAGCATCACACCGACAATCAAAAAGAGCGCGAACTGGAAGAGAATCGCGATGCCGCTCGAGAGCAGGGCCGCTACAGACTGCTTTTCATTTCGTGCGGCGAGCAAGCGTTGCACGATGAGCTGGTCCGTGCCGTGGCTGGCAGTGGTGAGGCAAGCTCCGCCGATAAGTCCCGCCCAGAATGTGTAAGGACGCCATAGTGTCGGCGTGAAATCGAAGACTTGCAGTTTTCCCGCGTGCGATGCGAGGTCGTGGATGGCGGACCATCCGCCGGGAACCAGGTGAAGAATGGTAAAGAGACCAACGAGTGTCCCGCCGACGTAGATTGCCGTTTGCACGACGTCAGTCCAGATAACCGCGGCAAGGCCACCCTCGAAGGTGTAAATCAGTGTGAGGATCGTGATGATGGCGATGGATGAGACTTCCCCGGTCCCGAGAGCGATGGCAACCACAATCGAGACGGCGTAGACACGCACACCTTCCGCTGCGGCACGCGTGATGAGGAACAAGCCGGCTGTGATTGAGCGGAGGCGTGGTCCGAAGCGCGTTTCGATGAGTTGATATGCGGTGTAAAGATCGCCTCGGAAATAGTGCGGGAGCAAAACGAAGCTGATGATGATGCGGCCCACGACGTATCCCATGACCACTTGCAGGAACGTCAGGTTCGTGTCGTAGGCGAGGCCGGGGATACTGATGATGGTAAGCGTGCTGGTTTCAGCAGCAACGATCGAAAGCATGATCGCCCACCATGGAATGTTTCGATCAGCGAGGAAATAGTCTTTGAGTGATTTTTGACGCTTGCGAAAACGCAGGCCGAACAGCGTAATTCCAGCAAGATAAACCGCAATGATGGAGAGGTCGAGCGCGTTCAATCCCATGAGCTAGGTGCGTCTCGGCTATTATGACCCGCCCGTATGAGCGTGTGGTAGAACTATCGCCGTGGCGATCTATTTAGGTATTGACGGAGGCGGCACCAAGACAGTTTGCGCTGTTGGCGACGAGTCACGCGTGCTCGCAAAAGCAACGAGCGGCGGGAGTAATGTGGTGCGCAGTGGCGAAGCGCTCGCGCGGGAATCGTTACTCACCGCGATTCGAGATGCATGTGCCCCGGCCACGGTAAAGACATCAGACATTCGGCGCGTGTGCGTAGGCGGGTCTGGCGCGGCGCGTCCGGAGGTCGCGGCGTTTGTGCGACGCGTAGTGGGCGAGATTGCTTCATGCGAGGTGCTCGTCGTCGGCGACATGGAGACAACGATGTACGCCGCGTTTGAGGACGGGCCTGGCGTCGTGGTGATTGCTGGGACGGGCTCGATCGCGTACGGACGAAATGCTCAAGGAAAAACGCTGCGCGCGGGCGGCTGGGGCTTTGCGGTTTCCGATGAAGGTTCGGGCCAGTGGATAGGGCGCACGGCAGTCTCTGAGGGATTGCGCGCTCGGGATGAAGGGCGGAGCTCCACACTTCTTGATGCAGTGACGGATCGGTGGCGTGTGGAAGGAGTGGAGGAGTTGGTGCGGACGGCGAATGGAACACCGCCGCCGAATTTTTCCGATTTGTTTCCTGTTGTGACGCACCAGAGTGATTCGCACGATGACGTGGCCTGCCAGGTATTAAAGCGGGCGGGTGCCGAGCTGTCGGAACTGGTCAAGATTGTGATTGGACGTTTGTTCGCAGGTGTAGACGGTGTTCGGGTGGCCATGTCCGGAGGAGTGTTTCGGGAGTCTCCGATCGTGCGTGATGTTTTTTACAATGAGGTTCGGGCGCATACACCCCAAGTGGAGTTTCAGACTGGCGTGGTCGAGGCTGTGGATGGCGCGCTGGGGCTTGCGCGGCGGCCAGATATTGTCGGTGGATCGCGTTGAAAGGTTTAGATGCGCAATGCAGGGCGTTAGGTCGCGAAGGGTGGCAGATGCTGGGTTGGTCTATTCATGGATGAACTCATTCGCGACCGCATCGGAAGGCATGCGAGTTTGAGTGACTCGGCTGGTCGATCTGCGGATGGGGCTCTGGATGACGAGCGGATGCGGGTCGCGGCCGATCCCGCGCTTACCGAAGATCGCGCGCTCGGGTTGTTGAAAGAGGCCGGGGTTTCCGGCGACGCTCTGGAAGCACTTCCAAACAACAAGCAGCTGATGAAATCGCGAAAGGTTCGGCTGGCGTTGGTCATGCATCCGAAGACGCCGAGGCACGTTTCTGTTCCAGCGCTCCGCCAGCTGTTCACGTTTGACTTGATGAATGTCGCGTTGGCGCCGCTTGTGCCAGCGGATGTAAAGATGGCGGCGGAAGATGTGCTGATATTGAAGATGGAGACGATTTCGTTGGGCGGGCGGTTGTCGCTGGCTCGACGGGCCTCTGGGCGGGTTGCCGGTGTTTTGCTGCTCGACGATGAGCCGCGCATCGTGCGAGCTGCTCTCGAAAACGGAAGGTTAACGGAATCGCTGGTGGCGAAAGCTGTGTTACGTGCACACGCGCCATCCCATACGGTGACGGCGATTTGCGATCATGAGAAGTGGTCGTTGCGCCGGGATGTGCGAGTGGCGCTCTTGCGGAATGAAAAGACGCCCATGTCGCGTGCGGTGGAATTCGCGCACGGATTGCCAGCGGCGTTGTTGCAGGAAATCTTGCGCGAGTCAAAATTGCCGGTGAATGTGAAGGAGTATCTGTTGGCAGAGATTGGGACGCGATAGAGGAGTCTTTCGGTTTCTTATTCGCGCTGGATGACAGCGGGCTGAGAGAGCGACGGGCGATTGCGCCCGTCGCTCCGCGAATGAGTATTAGGCTACGGCCTCTTCCGGTTCCTCGGACAGGGTTTCCATGTCGGTTTCAGCGGCTTCGTCACGTTTGTGTGTGCGTGCCAGCACGACGTAAATCGAAGGCACGACGAACAATGTGAAGATGGTACCGATGATCATGCCGCTGACGAGCATGATGCCGATACTGTTGCGAGCGCCGGCGCCGGGTCCTCTTGCCAGAACGAGTGGGAAGTGGCCCATGACAGTTGCTGCTGTCGTCATCAATATCGGGCGTAGTCGCGTACTGGCGGCTTCGATAACTGCGCGCACCTTGTCCAGACCGGTTTCCTGAAGGTGGTTGGCGAACTCCACGATCAAGATTCCATTTTTCGCAATCAATCCGACGAGCGTAATCAATCCGACCTGGCTGTAGATGTTTAGCGTCGTCAATCCCATGAACGAGAAAAGCAACGCGCCAGATATCGCCAACGGAACTGATCCTGCGAGTACGATGAACGGATCGCGGAAGCTTTCGAACTGCGCGGCTAACACGAGGTAAATCAGAATCGCCGACAACAGGAAAGTACCGAGGAATTTGCTGCCCTCGGTCCTGAGCTGACGTGATTCACCCGCGTAGTCGACGGTGAAACCTTGAGGCAGAATCTCTTTGGCTTTTGCCTCGAGGGTCTTAAGCGCCTCGTCGAGCGGCACTCCGGGTGGGACGACACCCTGAATCCGAACTGCGTTGAGCTGTTGGAATTTCTTCAGCTCGCGGGGTTCAGTGGTCGTTTTCAATGTTGCAAAGGTCGATAACGGAACTAGCTTGTCGTTCGAGCCTTTCACGTAGATTTGCGAAAGCTGTTCCGGTGTCAGACGTTCAGCACGCTTGATTTGCGGAATAACTTTGTAGCTTCGACCCTGAATGCTGAAGCGGTTCACATAATTTCCGCCCAACATTGTCGACAGATCCTGCCCGGCCTGACTGAGATCGACGCCCTGCGAACGAAGTTTGTCTCGATCGAAAACAACTTCGGCCTGAGGCTGGTCAAACTTCACGTCGGAGTCAGCAAAAATAAACTTGCCGCTGCCGAAGGCAGTTCCTACCAGCTGCTTGGCGAATTCAACGAGTTGTTGAGGTTCAGCCGAAGACGCGATCACGAAGTCGACGGGGAAGTCTCCGCCGCCGGGCAGCGGTGGCGGTGTAAGTGGAATCACGCGAATCCCGGGTATCTTCGACAATGGCCCGGTCGATTCCACCAGGAGTTGCTGCGCGGTCTTCTTGCGCTCGCTCCATGGTTTCGTAACCATTCCGCCAAACCCGCCAGTGGGCGACGTGATCTGAAAGATGCTCTGGCTTTCGGGGAAAGAGGTGTAAACGTCATTGACCTCTTTCGTATAGAGCCTGGTTTGGTCGATGGTTGAGTTGGGGGAGGCCTGGATCACACCAAACACGACTCCCTGATCTTCCGCCGGAGCAAGTTCTCGCTGCGAGAACATGTAGAACGGAACCATCAAAAGCGCGACGATCGCCCAAACCGTGAGGACGACTGGCCGATAGCGCAGCGTTCCTTCCAGGTTGCGTGTGTACAACCGCCGCACGCTTTCGAAGCGACGATTCACCATTCCCGCGAAGCCGCGTTCCGTATCTCCAGAACGCAACAATTTCGACCCCATCATTGGGGAGAGGGTAAGGGCGACAATTCCGGAAACGATGACTGCGCCAGCGAGCGTGAACGCAAACTCGCGGAACAAGGCGCCCGTGAGGCCGCCCTGAATACCGATCGGAGCGTAGACGGCGGCGAGGGTAATGGTCATCGAGATGATGGGACCAACCAGTTCGCGCGCGGCGTCTATGGCGGCACGCACCGGAGTTTTACCCATGTGAATGTGCCGCTCGACGTTCTCCACCATAACGATGGCGTCGTCGACGACCAATCCGACCGACAGCACGATCGCCAGCAAGGTCAGCAGGTTGATGGTGAAGCCCGCTACCAGCATCAGAAAGACTGCGCCGACAAGGGAAATCGGAATGGCGATGACCGGAATCAAAACGGATCGCATTGACCCCAAGAAAAGGAAAATGACGATGATGACGATAATCAGCGTTTCGGTAAGAGTGCTGAGTACCTCATCAATGGCGTCCTGAATGTATGCGGTGGCGTCATAGGGAACGCCGACTTTCATTCCGGCAGGCAATTGCGCTTCAATGCCGGGGATTGCCGCGCGGACAGACTTAATGACCTCAAGGGAATTGGCAGTGGGAAGTACCCATATTCCCATGAACGTTGCAGTCTGGCCGTTGAATCGGACTTCCGAATCATAGTTCTGCGCTCCGAGTTGAACGTCTGCAATTTCCCCCAGGCGCACAATCACGCCATTGTCGTTCTTCACGACTAACTGTCGAAATTCCTCCGGAGTACGCAGATCGGTGTTGGCCACCAGGTTGACCGACACCATGGAACCCTTCGTACTTCCAAGAGCGGAGAGATAGTTGTTCTTCGCCAGCGCATCGCGAACGGATGAGGGAGAAATCCCGAGGGCGGCCATGCGGTCGGGCTTGAGCCAGACGCGCATCGCAAATGTTCGATCTCCGAGAATGTCGGCTCGTTGAACGCCGCTGATGGCGCTGAGTTTCGGCTGCACGACTCGAGTCAGGTAATCCGTGATCTGATTCTGGTCGAGGTCCGCGGACGAGAAACCGATGTACATCGAAGCGAACTGATTGTCCGCAGTCTCGAGGTCGATGATCGGCGCCTCCGCTTCAGGAGGAAGATCGTTACGAACCTGCGCAACCTTGGCCTGAATCTGGGTCAGCGCTGCATTCGTGTCATAGTTCAGCTTCAGGTGCACGGTGATCGTGCTAAGACCTTGGGCGCTCGACGACTCCATGTAGTCGATTCCATCGGCACTCGCGATCACGCGCTCGAGCGGCGTCGTGATAAATCCGCGAACCAGGTCAGCGTTCGCGCCGACGTAGGTCGTCGAGACCTTGATGATTGCGATGTCGCTGCGCGGGTACTGACGAATACTAAGCGAACGAATCGACTGCAGGCCGGCAATCAGGATCACGAGGTTGACGACGATCGCAAGGACCGGCCGTTTTACAAAGAGATCCGTAAACTTCATTTAGCTATCCTCGGGCTTGGGGGCCGGATTGTTTCCTGGCTGAACCTTGTTGTTGACCTGGACGGCGGCTCCGTTGCGCAATTTGAAGACGCCTGAAGTGACAATCTCCTCGCCAGGCTTCAGCCCTTCGACGACTGCGACTTGATCGCCGCGCGAGCCTTCAACTTTCACAAACTGCTGGCGAACGCCACGGTAAGTCTGTCCCTTGGGATCTTTGAGATCGGTGATCACGAAAACGGAGTTGCCGTAAGGAGCGTAGTTAATCGCCGACGCTGGCACTGGAATCACGGATGCACTTTCTCCAAGACCCAACTCGACCTGAACGAACATGCCCGGGTGCAGCTTGCCGTCCGGGTTCGCGAGTGTTGCCTGTACTTGAATGTTGCGGGTCGCCTCATCCACGACGGAATCAATCGCGCTGACCCGTCCCGTGAATACTTTGCCCGCCAAGTCTTCCGTGGTGATCTTTAGGGTGCGTCCAACCCTCACTTGGCCCACGGCCTGTTGGGGAATGCCAACGTTTACATAAATTGGGTTCAGCTTTTGCAGCTGAACGATGGGATTTCCTCCCGCAAGGTATTGGCCGAGATTGACTTTGCGGATGCCGAGAACACCCGAAAACGGCGCGCGAATTGTCTTTCGCGCAATCGTCGCACGGATCTCGGCGACATTCGCCTCGGTTGCCCGTTGCTGAGCCGTGGCTTGGTCGTACTCCGCCCTGGAAATGACGCCTTCGTTCACCAGTTGTTGCATGCGAGCGTAGTTGACTTTCGCCAGATCACGCTGTGCTTCAAGGGACGCGAGTTGCGCTCGCTCTTGCTTAGTGTCGAGCTCAACCAGAACGTCGCCTTCCCTCACAGCCTTGCCGGAGTCGAAGTTGATTTTTGCCACGGTTCCGGGAAGGTCGGCACTGACCATTACCCCTTGCACCGCCTCCATCGTGCCGATAACGCTCATCGTCGAAGGCCAATGCGCCTGTCCGACGACAACGCTGGTGACCGCGTCCGGCGGCGGCTGAAATGATGCATGTGCAATGGCTGACTTCACTTGCCTAAATTTCATGAAGCCCAAGGTCCCCAACAGCAGAACCGTTACGAACAGCACCAAGATCATTCTTTTCGCCATGAATTCCCCTGCCGTCTAAGCTAAGAGCCCACAATCAGTTACGAGACGCCACGCGCAAGCGCGCCTGCTGGCGTTCAAAAAATAAAGTGGTGACAGGTCAGAGGGACTGCTCACCCATCACACCTAACTATTTGCGATGCAACACGTTGGGTAACGCTGTTGCAATTTTTCTGTTCAACACGCGGAGCATTCGGTGAGTCTGTGCCCCAGTCCACTTCTTCTTTGACGGGTTTTGATTCAGTAAGTCCGGTGAAGGATTCTGAATTCGTCCCTACCTATTGTTGTTCCGTGCAAAACCCTTTCTTCAAAAGACGTGCAACAACCGCCAATGTCAGCCTTTTCCAGCGTTTAATTGCCCGCCTGCTAGATATGAGTCGAAGAGGTGGGCACGAAATCGACAAGGCGGGAAAAAAATTCGCGCTGGATAGACGGAGGCTATCGGATAAAAAGACGAGTAAAACCAGACTTTCGATGTCTTTACGATCAGGTTATCGAATTGGCAACGGCTGGTCGTTTAGTTCGCAACCACGACGCGCAGAGCGGTGACCTGACGCACCCATCGTGCGGGTCGCTTGTCGGATGGAACAACTATCCGAAAGGGGCCTTCTTTCACACTCAGGGGCTTGCCGTCCCGTTTGTCGGCGAGGATGGCTTTGCTGGATGTGAATGCAGAGTCGAGTTCGGCGAGGGCAAACGCAACTTTGTACCCGTCGGCCGCTTCGATTATCACCACTTCGGTCATGCGCGGCCCGCGCAACTTGTCGCCTAATGCGACGCCAGCCGATGAGAGCAGTTCCCAAAGCAGCACGCCCTCAAAGGTTGCGGGCGACTCGTGATCCTGCGCTGTGATCGTTGTTCTGTGCGCGGTGGCAAGCTGAGCAGCCGTGACCGTTGTCGAACGCCCTTCCGTAGTGATGATCTGAAACGATTGAGCGGAGGCCGGCACAACAATTAAGTTCAGGACGAACAAAGGCAACAGAACGAATTTCGACAGCCATTGCGATTGAATTCCCTGGCGAGCGGTCGACATCGTTTCCCCAGTTTAATCTTTTTGGAGCATCACTTCGGTCGATTTGATCACTACTTTCACGGCGTCGCCCTTCTGCAATTTCATTTCTTCAGCGCTTCTTCGCGTGATCACGCTTTCGACGATGTTCTCGCCCACACGCACTGCGATGTGTGCCATAACGCCGCCTAGTTCAATCTCCTCTACGGTTCCCTTGAGCTGATTTCTTGCTGAAAGTGTCATGCGAAGAGCTTAATGCAATCGTTCAGTCTGAGTAAACTTCGATGGCGATGTTCAGAGCGCCCTATTGATTCGCGTGGATGTCGGGTTTCGTCTTCTCTTTTTCGATCTTTGCTAATAGAGGACGATTGTTTGAGCAGTCTGGGGTTGTACGAGGAGATAGGTTGGCGAAACTCTTCGGGCTTTTCTTAAGAGCGAGGGGACACTCCTGTGCGGCACTGATACTCCATCGAATCGATGAATGCTTCGTGGTCAGTGGCTAGCGATTTGGCTGGGTTCGGTCGAATCAGGTGCGGCGGGGTTCAAAGGGATGCTCCTCTGCGCCAGCAAGATAATAGGCACAACCACACCAAATGGCACCAGCGACAGAAGCTGCCACCAACCACTTCGATTGGTATCGTGCAGCCGCCTGGCTCCCACAGCGATCAGCGGGAGAAGTGTCACAAGCGAGAACAATGCGTAAACCCTTAAAGAGATAAGCGACGCAACTGCACTTCCAAGCACGACGGCAAGAAAGAACCACCAATATTCGGTACGCGTGGCCCGCCCGTTGAATTCTGCGTACTTTGCTAGGCACGCCTTCACAGCATCAACAA
>Ga0068851_10001490_pt1 | contig 10280 bp, 8 predicted proteins | sample KBSCornC12_FD_66588 | JGI IMG/M metagenome (GOLD analysis project Ga0068851, IMG submission 66588) | Corn rhizosphere microbial communities from Kellogg Biological Station, Michigan, USA - KBS Corn C1-2 | ecosystem: Host-associated > Plants > Roots > Rhizosphere > Soil ...
TCATAGTATGCCAAGTGGATACTATATGCTATCCATCACGTGGCCCGATCACCATACAGTGACCGGATTGCTCATCCAATCCGAGTAAGACTAATTCGAAGCAGTTTCGGCAGATGCCTGATCGGATTTACGATAGGCTTCAGTCATTTCTTTGGAAATGGAACCCTTTGTTACACGCACGAATGTTTTTTCACCAATCGTGAGGGTAATGATCATGCCATCGATTTTGTTGATGCGACCGATGAAGCCACTGGAAGTGACGACTTCTTCACCCTTTTCAAGTGATTCGAGGAATTTGGCCTGCTCTTTCTGTTTCTTCGCCTGTGGACGGATGAAAAAGAAAAAGACAACTACAAACATGAGCAATAAGGGCCATAAGGAGCCCATAAGGTTAGGCCCTGCGGCTTGTAATATCACTAGTGAAATCATAAACGTTTTTTTATTTTTTAATCACTCTTCCCTTAAGACGGATCATCCGCTGGTTTGGAAAAGTGTTCGCAAAGATAGTCACCTCTTTCGATTGCGCTCCGGTTCGGTACGTAGTGTTGAATTTCACGGATATGACCCCTGAACTATCAGGAGGAATGGCTTCCCTCGGCCATTCAGGAATGGTGCATCCACAGGTGGATTTAGCTTCGGTTATTAAGAGGGGAGCTGTTCCCGTATTGGTGAATGCAAATTCTCTTGAGACGACATGACCTTCATTCACAGTGCCAAAATCAAAGAGTGTGTCTTTAAAAGTCATGATTGGTAGAAAACTGCTGTCAATGGAACCATCCGGACGTACAGGATTGTGGACCAGGTCTGCAAGATTTCCTGATGGTTTGAAGGTTGAGGATGGTGTGTTGGAAATTGGAACATCCCGTCTACAAGCCCCAAAGCAAAGGATTAGCACCAGGAATGAAAAAGTCATCAATCGTCCCACATTGCAAATCTATTACTTTTGATTTCGTCATGCGTATTTACCTCGTCGGTTTCATGGGAAGTGGAAAATCCACACTTGGGAATAAGGTTGCCACTCATTTTCATGTCCCTGTCATTGACATCGATCATGAAATTGAAGCCATAGAAAACAAATCTATCCAGGCTATTTTCAATTCTGAAGGCGAAGAACATTTTCGTGAGATGGAAAAAGAGATTCTTCATCAAACCACAAAATTTCAAAAAGCAATTGTTGCCACCGGAGGTGGATTGCCGTGTTTTAACAATAACATGGAATGGATCAATAAAAACGGAATTTCTATTTACCTGCAATGGCCATTTGAATTTTTGAAAAAAAATGTTCTTGCTCAAAGAGCCAGCAGGCCCATGCTGTCTTCTTTTACCGATAAAGAAGCTGATGAAAAAATAGATGAATTGTTTGCCACTCGATTACCTTTTTATGAACAGGCAGCCATCACGATTGTGATGACCGGTGATCAGGAAAAAGATGAAGCGCTTTTGATCAAAGCATGTAAGTATATCTGGTGAAAAAAGGTTACTTGTTGTTGTTGTTGGAGTTCTCTCCAACAATAACAAAATGCAGAAATCACTTTACCCCCTTCAGGGGGCTAGGGGGTAGATCAATCCAATACTCGTTCCAACGCATCCTTCGCCTGAATCATCTTTCCCGTAGTCCTATGATCCGGCGTATTTTTCCCGGTATCATTCAGAATTTTATAAATCTCTTCAGTAGTCAATTTCGGATTGAATGATTTCAACATTCCAATCAATCCTGCCACCATCGGTGTAGCCATGGACGTGCCATTTAATTCCTTGTATTGCAAATTCGGATAGGTGGACATGATCTTCACGCCAGGAGCAGCCACAGCATATCCAATATCTTCAACCGTATTTGAAAAAGGAGCTTTGCTTTGATTAACATCCAATGCCGAGACTGCAATTATTCCTTTCGCATTTGCAGGTGAATAATTTTTTGAATTCTGATTACTATTGCCGGCAGCTGCAACGACAATAGCACCCTTTGCATTAGCATATTTCACGGCTTCAGAATAAGCACGTTGCCGAATGTCCGACGATGGACTTCCAAGCGAAAGACTGATAACATCCGCACCCATATCGGCAGCCTGTATGATACCTTGAATGGTAGCTTGCTGATTGCCCATGCCCGATGCATTGAGCACTTTGATACTGGTCACTCGCACAAAACTGGAATCCGGAACAAGCGATGCAATACCAATTCCATTATTAGAAACTGCTGCTGCAATTCCGGCGCAATGTGTTCCGTGTCCTACAGGATCAGTGTCATTACCACTTCCTTTTGAAACAAATGCACCTTTCAGATCTTCATGTTGCGCATCAACACCAGTATCAAGAATGGCAATCAACGCTTGTTTCCTGGGCCGGATTCCTGAACTCTTCATTCGTTCATGCACCTGGTCACCCTGGATCGCCTCCCAACCCCATTGCTGATTCACTAACGGATCATTGACATGTTTGGCTTGAACGCTGGGGATCTCTTCATTTTCTACTGGTTCATCTAATGAAATGACTTCATTAAGTTCAACATAGGAAGTGCCTGATAATCGCTTGAGTTCGCGTATAATTTTTTTGATTTGCTTTTCGGAAGCATCAGGGATTCCGATTTCAACGAATCGATCCAGTTCTGATGCAGATGCATCTGCCATTGTAAAAGCAGGCTTGACTGTGAGTTGATATTGATTGATCAATCCTTTATAGGAATCTGGAATTTTCCCATCATTCGTTTCAACCAACAACTCATAATTATCATCTAACGGTTCATCACCGATGGCCACCTCAGGAAAAGTATTGTAAAGCACCCTGAAACCAAAAAATTGAACAACGCCATACAGTAACACTGCAGCCAACACAACAACAACAGCATGTTTACGGATGTAACTAAACGTTTGGGAAAGAATACCCAAAATGGCGAGGTCCCTGAAAAGGATCAGCAACTTGTATGAAAGTGTGGCTTCTGAAAATGCGAGTGAAAAAAGATAAATGAAGAATGAGGACAAAAAGAGAGTACTCATTTTCCGGCTGGCCAGTTGTTGTTCTTTGAAGTAAAACCAAAGAATGAGACCAGTAAGACAGAGCAGGTAGCTGACGGGGTATAGCAGATTCAACATATTCCGGTTAACAAAAGTATTCCCAATTTAGTGCAATCGGTTAAATGCCTATGCCAGGTATAGACTAATTGAACTTTATCGCCGCCTAACGGGTCGAAAGGAATAAATTACTTTTGCGGATCAGGATTAAACCAGGTAGGGGCTCAATATCTTGAGCCCCTACCTGGTTTAATCCTGGTCCTGTAACCAAATTGCCTTTTTTTGGTTTAGGGAAGACTATTATAATCGATAAATACTGATTTAGATGAGTGAAAGGATTCACTGCCTGATTATTGGAAGCGGACCTGCAGGATATACGGCAGCCATTTATGCCGCTAGGGCTAATCTTAAACCCGTGATGTTCACAGGGATAGAGCCTGGTGGTCAATTAATGATTACAACCGAAGTTGAAAATTATCCCGGCTACCCGCAAGGAGTCCAGGGACCTCAAATGATGGAGGATTTCAAAATACAGGCAGAACGATTTGGAACGGATGTACGCTTTGCTGTCATTTCGAAAGTTGATTTTACAGGACCCGTTCACAAAGTGTGGACCGATTCAGGCGAAGAAATTGAAGCTGATGCGGTTATTATTTCGACAGGTGCGAGTGCGAAATGGTTGGGGCTTGATTCAGAAAAACGTTTGACGAATAAAGGAGTGTCAGCTTGTGCAGTCTGCGATGGATTCTTTTTCAGGAACCTGGATGTTGCTGTCGTTGGTGCAGGAGATACAGCCGCTGAAGAAGCATTGTATCTGAGCAAACTTTGTCCTACGGTTCACCTGATAGTAAGACGTGATGAAATGAGGGCCAGTAAGATCATGCAAGAGCGAGTTTTGCATGCGAAGAACATCATCGTTCATTGGAATTCTGAAACCGTGGAAATCATCGGCGATAATGAAGTGCAAGGAGCACGCATTCGAAATAAGGAATCCGGAGAAACCTCAACTATTCCAATAAAAGGATTTTTCGTCGCCATCGGTCATCAACCTAATACGGATATATTCAAAGGATGGCTGGATATGGATGATTCCGGCTACCTGATTCCATTACCTGGTTCAAGCAAAACAAAAATTCCAGGCGTTTTTGTTTCCGGTGATGCAGCCGATAAAGTATACCGACAAGCAGTCACAGCAGCAGGCACTGGTTGCATGGCAGCTTTAGATGCAGAACGTTACCTTGCCGCTAAAGCCATGCATCATTAAATCTATTCTAAAATCCTATTATCATCAAACATACTAAAGTGTCTAAATCACTAATAATACCTTTACTTCTAACTTCAAATTCAACCTCTAACTTCAACTTCTAACTTCGATATTCATTATTCGTTATTCATTATTCCTTTCCCTATGTCTACAAATACCTTGTTCAAACCCGGCGTTCTTCATGGCCAGGATGTTGCTGATTTATTACAGCATGCCAATGAAAATAAATATGCAATGCCGGCAGTCAATGTCATTGGAACGAATACGATCAATGCTGTTCTCGAAACCGCTAAGGTTGTCAACTCTCCGGTGATCATTCAATTCAGCAATGGTGGCGCTGCATTTAATGCCGGAAAGGGGCTTTCGCTTGGCAACCAGGGTGCTGCAGTATTAGGAGCCATTTCAGGAGCACACCACGTTCATATGTTGGCAGAAGCTTATGGTGTGACAGTGATCATGCATACGGATCATTGTGCAAAAAACTTATTGCCATGGATGGATGGAATGCTGGATTACCAGGAAAAACATTTTGATCAACATGGTCATCCGTTGTACAGTTCGCATATGCTGGATCTTTCCGAAGAATCCTTGCATGAAAACATTGAGACATGCGCCACTTATCTAAAGCGAATGAGTAAGATGGGCATAACACTTGAAATTGAATTAGGTGTCACCGGTGGGGAAGAAGACGGAGTGGACAATTCTGGTATTGATAATTCACGTTTGTATACACAACCCGAAGATGTTGCTTATGCATATGAAACCTTGAAAGCCATCAGTCCGAATTTTACCATTGCTGCAGCCTTCGGAAATGTGCATGGTGTTTACAAACCAGGAAATGTAACCTTGAAGCCTATCATCCTGAAAAATTCGCAGGACTATGTCGCTAAAAAATTCAACACCGGACATAACCCGATCAATTTTGTTTTCCATGGCGGATCAGGCAGCAGTCGTGAAGAAATTCGGGAAGCCATAAGTTATGGTGCTATTAAAATGAACATCGATACTGACATGCAGTGGGCCTTCTGGGATGGCATCCGGATGTACTACAAAAAGAATGAAGGATATCTCCAGGGCCAGATCGGCAATCCTGAAGGAGATGATAAGCCAAACAAAAAATTCTATGATCCGCGCGTATGGTTGCGCGAAGGAGAAAAGTCTTTTGTCACCAGGTTAAAGGAAGCGTTTGAAGATTTGAATTGCGTCAACCGGAATGCGTAGCCCTTCTGCCCCTAACCCCTAAAGGGGAACCAGGAGCATTTTTCGAATGATCAATTAATCAATTGGCAATAACCAAAAGGAAGTCCCCTTTAGGGGATTTAGGGGCAAAGGATTATTCCTCTTCGTCTGCACTATAAGCAATCGTATGCAACATTGGCAGCTTGATCCATTTCTTTTCTTCCGGTCCAATAGCGAAAAAAGATAAAAAACCGCCGGAAGATTTGGCGATGCGCTCAGCGAAACTCAGGAAACCTTTGTAGAGATAACTACCCATAAAAGGATCAAGACTGGCAAGTATAGGATTGAGCTTTTCAATTTCAGCTGAGAAGGCTTTATTCCTGGTCGGAAGATCTTGAGGCATGCTGCCAATCACTTCTTTAATTTTTCCGGGAAGTTCTTTCGTGATTTCTTCGTGCAAATGAAACAGTCGCTCATCGCCTGAAAAGGAACGGATCTGAACGATTTTTTCGGCCCAAGCCAATTCCTTGGTGTCCATCTTGCCATCTGCTCCGGCAATGAGAACTGCTATGTAAGCATAGGTATCTTTCAGGGTCTGGATCTCTGCTGCAGACAGCACGGACATGAGATCCTGGTATTTTTCTTTCATCGTGAGTTGGTTATGAACCACAATAATAGCCAATTTGTCCAAGAGGAAAACCAGGTCTGTGTTTAGGCTGGAATTTTCAAAAAAAGTCACCTTTTCAGGATTTTCGAAAAATTATATAAAAAAGGTCTTTAAAATAGCGCATAAATTTATATGCAAATGATTGATTTACAGATATTTAAAATAGAGCAAAGATTTTAATATTTTATGTCTGCCCAGAGTCGGAACACTCCGGTAAATCGGCTTATATTTGCGGTCGTTTTTCCAAAACCTATTACCTAATACGATTGATATGCAAGGCAAAGGAATTGTCAGATTTTTCCTGATTTTATTGACTGTAGTTTGTGGTTTACAATACCTCTATTTATTTCCCACCCGGAATATTGAAAAGAAAGCTGATCAATATGCAGAAGCAGCTTCAGCAAGCGTAACAGATGTGGCAGCAAAAAGCATGGCCTACAAAATGGCGAGGACCTCTTACCTCGATTCCATGTCCAGTGAGCCGGTGATCAAAATTCCACTGCTGGGTTCATTTAGCTATGAGAAACTCAAACGTCAACAGATCGCTCTCGGACTTGACTTGAAAGGGGGTATCAGCACGGTACTCCAGGTTAATCTTCGCGAATTCCTGGTGACCCTGTCGAATGGTACAAAAGATCCAACCTTCAAACAAGCACTTGATAATGCTGATGTCGCAATGAAAAATGCGCAGACAGATTATGTCACCTTGTTCGGACAAGAGTGGGCAAAAATAGCCGGAGGTAAAAAATTGGCTCCGATTTTCACGCGCAATCCAACTATGCGGGAAGTGATCACCTTCGAAAGTGGTGATGGTGATGTGCTTGCTGTATTACGCAAAAAAGCAAATGAAACCGTCGATCTTACATTCAAACGTTTGAAGGATCGTATTGATAAATTAGGTGTTGTACAACCAAACGTATCACTTGATAAATCACGTGACCTTATCATCGTTGAATTGCCTGGTGTCGACAATCCTGAGCGTGCAAAAAACTTCCTTCAATCAACGGCTAAACTTGAATTTTGGGATGTCTATCGAATCTCTGATCCGGGTATCCTGGAATCATTCGTTAATGCTGACAAACGCCTCAAACAAATTGCTGCCGGAGATACCTCCAAAACTATGGCGTTGGATACCGCCATGAGGATCGATACCAGCTATGTGTATAAATATGATTCTTTAGGCAATACTGTAATTGATTCAACACCAACTTACACTAAAGTGCCTGTTCACCAGGATACAACACTCGGTGACGTCGGACCACTGCTCAGCATTCTGAATCTCAATTCATCCAACGGCAAGACCATTCAATATCAATTGCCTGTCATGGGAGTTGCGAATAAAAATAAGATCAATGCTATAAATGAATTATTGGCCAATGAACAGGTGAAAAATATTTTCCCACAGGATGTCAAATTCATGTGGGGCAAGAAGCCTTACCTCGATGCAAAGGGAGTACCTACTGATCAATTTGAATTGTATGCCATCAAAATGAAACGTGGCAATGATCAGGCTCCATTGCAAGGTGACAGGGTAATCAATGCAACTTCTTCTCCTGATCCTATGACCAGTGAAGTAGTGGTTAATCTAAAAATGGATAACCTCGGCGCGAAGATCTGGTCAGAGATGACCACTAAAGCTGCCCAGGATAACAATCGTGAAGTAGCCATTGCCCTTGATGATGAAGTGGTTTCTGCTCCTCGTGTAAATGAACCAATTACAACTGGTTCCAGTCGAATCAGTGGAAACTTTTCTATACAAGAAGGCCAGGACTTAGCCAGTATTCTTCAGATCGGTAAACTTCCTGCCAGCACCACTATTGTTCAGGAAGCATTAGTTGGTCCATCATTAGGAAAAGAAAATATCAACAAGTCCATGGTCGCCATGATCGTTTCCTTGTTGGCTGTTTTGATCTTCATGGTCTTCTATTATAGCGGCGGTGGTATAATAGCTATTATCGCTTTGCTCGCCAATCTCTTCTTCATCTTCGGCGCGCTTTCGTCAATTGGAACTGTATTGACATTGCCTGGTATCGCCGGTATTGTATTGACGATGGGTATGGCGGTGGACGCCAACGTTATCATCAATGAACGTATCCGGGAAGAACTTCGAGCGGGGAAGAGTTTGAAATCATCTATCGCTGACGGTTTCAAGCATTCTTATGCGGCGATCATTGACTCCAATGTTACCACCATACTTTCCTCTTTGGCTTTGATGTACTTCGGTCTCGGTCCTATCAAGGGCTTTGCGGTTGTCCTCTTGATCGGTATCATGACCTCAATGTTTACCGCTGTTCTTATTGCCCGGTTGATGATTGAATGGTGGATTTCTAAAGGCAGGGACATTCATTTCTGGATTCCGGCGACCAAAGATCTTTTCACCAATATTCATATTGACTGGATTGGCAAACGGAAGTATGCTTACATCTTTTCAATTGCATTTACAGTATTGGGTTTGATATCCATGTTTACACGGGGTTTTGACCTGGGTGTGGATTTCAAAGGAGGTTATTCCTACAATGTTCAGTTCTCGAAAGAGATCAATGTCAATGTTGATGAATTGCGAAATGAACTGACGAAACAATTTGGAAGTGCTCCCGTGGTGAAATCGATTGACTCATACAATTCTTTTAATGTTGCAACTAGTTATAAAGTTGATGAAGCCGGCGAGGAGGCTCATGCTGAAGTCACTTCTAAACTTTTTGAAGGAGTAAACCACATCGCTGGTGGAAATCTTCAATTGGAAAACTTTAAGCAAACAGATGCTCAGGGCACTCACATCACCAGCTCATCAAAAGTTGGTGCAACGATTGCCGATGATATCCAGAAGAGTTCCTTTATGGCGGGCTTCTGGGCGCTGTTGTTGATCTTCATTTACATTTTAGTTCGATTCAACAGATGGCAATATTCCTTTGCTGCTGTCGTGGCTACTTTCCATGATGCATTTATTGTGATTGCTTCATTTTCCATATTCCGTGGTTTCCTCCCATTCTCTATGGAAGTGGATCAGACCTTTATTGCAGCTGTGTTGACCATCATTGGTTACTCATTGAACGATACGGTGATCATCTTCGACCGGATACGCGAGAATTTCAATTTGTTCCCGGGTAAACCGAAAAAGGAAATTATCAACCAATCGTTGAATGCAACGTTGAGTCGTTCCATTATCACTCACCTTACCGTATTGTTTGTGGTCGTGGTCCTCTTAGTTTTTGGAGGTGCCAGCATCAAAGGATTTGCGTTTGCCCTGGTGATCGGTGTTGTGGTGGGTACTTACAGTTCCATCTTTATTGCCGCTCCATTATTAGCGGATCTTTCCGGAGAAATCAAGCCGAAAGCTGCTTATATACACAGTTATAAGAAGACTGCCGGCGTTAAATAATTATCATCTCTATCTATTACGAAAGGGGAGGGTTGAATTCATTCGATCTTCCCCTTTTTCATTGACCACATGAGGGTGTAAGATGAAACGGATTGCTACAACAGGAAGGAACCTGAAATCGTTATAACCATGATGAAATTTCACCTTTGGATATATCTGCTGACGATACTGGCAATTGAGGGTTGCGCTTTCACTCAAAAGATTAAAACAGGTCAGCAGGCGTACGATGTCAAACAATATGCTGTTGCTGCTAAACTCTTCCAGGAAGAATATGAGGCCAGCAGTGATCTGGCAGCTAAAGCCAAGCTGGCTTTTCTTACTGGCGAATGTTATTCTGAATTGAATGATCAACCCAATGCTTCTCATTGGTACGCCACAGCCGCCAAGGATGGCTATGGGCCAATTGCTCAAGAAAAGAATGCAGATGCTCTCAAGCGCCAGGAGAAGTATTCAGAAGCCATTACAGTATATGAAGAACTCCTCAAGACTTCACCGGGCAATGCTGCCTATCGTTCGGGAATAACTGTTTGTAAACAAGCGATGGATTGGTTGAAGACAAAAGATCAACACATCGATATAACACATCCTGATCTCAATACCTCGGCTGCTGAATACTCAGCCCAGCCAATAGGGAATGGGAAAGTATTATTCACCAGTGATCGGGATTCGGACCATAACAGTGAAACCTATCTGTGGACCGGGCGATCCTACTCTGACCTGTATGTCTGGAACAAACAAAATCATAAGGTGGAGGAATTCGATAGTAAAATCAATTCACCAGAA
>Ga0068851_10001494_pt1 | contig 10258 bp, 7 predicted proteins | sample KBSCornC12_FD_66588 | JGI IMG/M metagenome (GOLD analysis project Ga0068851, IMG submission 66588) | Corn rhizosphere microbial communities from Kellogg Biological Station, Michigan, USA - KBS Corn C1-2 | ecosystem: Host-associated > Plants > Roots > Rhizosphere > Soil ...
GAGGAGGAAGACTCCGTCGACCAGCAGGCTGCGCGCATTGTGTTGGAGCATCACGCGGTATGCCACAAACAGGGACACCCAGAAGAGGAAGACAGAAATCCAGATGCTGCTGTCGAGAATCATGAGCTCCTGGTTTGTCTTACGGACCACGTGCATGAGGTCACTATGGCATGAAACAGGACAAAACTCAGCTGAACTTTGCGGTTTTGGGCTTTCGAGGGTCACTGGAACCGTCTGGGACCGAGTTTCGTATCTGTCAACGGATGGAGCGTGGGTACAACTGGTCGTGGGTGGAAGCACAGGTCTCTGCGGCAGCCGCGGAATGGAACCGTTGCGCGGGAGCATCGTCACTGGCGGGGCCGCGATTCAGTCTGGACGAACAGCAGAAAAGAGAAGATGCGTACGACGAGGCTCTACGCAGAGTGGAGCGGGAGGCGAAATGCGCACGGCGCGGAGGCAAGCAGCGGGCCGAGGCGCAACGGCGGGTGGTTGCGGTTTTCCCTGAGTTCGCAAAAACTGCGCTTGGTCTTGAGGACGCTGCGGTTCAGATGTTGACGGAGGGCTTCCTGCCGATCGGGACGGAGTTTGCCCAATGGGCCAGACGTTTCGATCCTGAGCTGCCGATGGCGGATGTTGTGCAGGCTTGCAGGAACGCGTGGACGCTATGCGGAATACAGCCGCTGGTCGGAGATCGAATCGAGATGACCCCGGCAGTCGTCGGGTACAGCCTGCTCTACCCATACAGTGACAACTACCTGGATGACGTGGGGATTCCGGCCCATCGCAGGTTAGAGTTCAGCACGCGTTTTCGCGACAGGCTCTGCGGATTGCCCATTGCGCCGCGCGATCGGCATGAGGCTGCGGTGTGGAGCATGGTGGCGCTGATTGAAATGCAGTATCCAAGGGACGAGTATCCGCGAGTCTATGAAAGTCTGCTGGCGATTCACCGAGCGCAGGAAAACAGCATCGCGCAGCAGAGGAGAAGCAGCCGGCTGAGCGAAGATGAGATTCTGCGGTTGAGCTGTGCGAAGGGTGGCACGTCGGTGCTGGCGGATGCATGTCTTTCCCACGGATATCTGACCGATGCAGAAGCGAGATTCGCGTTCGATTGGGGAGTGCTGCTGCAACTGGGCGACGATCTGCAGGACGTGCAGGAGGATCTGAAGCAAAGTTCGGCGACCCTGTTCACTCGGACAGCAGAGATGGGCATTCCGCTGGATGGGATGGTGCGACAGCTTCTGAAGTTCAGCGCACAGGTTGCAAACGAAGTGGATGCCTTGCCGCATGGAGATACAGCGCTTAAGCGGCTGTTGAGGATGAGTTGGCGGTCTTTGATCCTGATGGCCGTGGCGCGGTCGCATCGATTCTTCACGCCGGGCTTTCTCGCGGATGTTCAGCTGCTTTCGCCATTCCGTTTTGGTTTCCTGCGGGCACGGAACAAGAAGCTCTCGGGAAGAGCGGGGCTGTACCGTGTGCTGTTCGAGTCGTTCCTGGAAAGCGCGGATGCTGATTTGAGCGGATTGCCTGAGCCAGAGAGCTGGCTTGATTGCGGGCGGCATCGAGATGCGGTGAAAACTGGCGTATTTACTGCCTCCAGGAGCGCGGAAATTTCGACCAGTCGGGCGGCTTTTTAGCTGTTTAGGTTTGCGGGCGAAGAATTCTCGCCATTGACGTGCGCTTTTTGTTGTGCGGCTCTAGGGCGTGCCGAATTTTTCGCGGATCAACGCGATGGCCTGTTCGGGGGAGGTGATTGTGCCTTCGAGCTGCGCGTCTTCAGCGGTTTGAAGCATTTGCTTGAACTCGGGACCAGGCTGGTAGCCGGCTGCGATGAGTTCGCGACCCGTGAGGAGCGGAGTGGGGCGGACTTCTTCTTGGGGAAGAGTTTCGTAGCACTCACGAACGAAGTTGTAGATGTCGAGGTTGCGATGAGCGGCCATGCAGTCCATGCGGTGGAGTGCGAGATGTTCAGGGAAGTTGCTGAGGCGAAAGAAGCGCTTGAGGGTTGAGGCTTTCATACGCGGGGCGTCGGCGAACCGCATGTGGTTGTCAACGAGTTCGAGGATCTGGCGGGTCTCTTCATTGGAGAACCGGAAGCGGCGGCAGATGTCCGCGGCCATGGCGACGCCGACTTCCACGTGGCCGTCGAAACGGATGCGGTCGGGGGCTTCGCGGTAGGTGGGCGGCTTGCCAACATCGTGAAGGAGCGCGCCCCAGGCGAGCGTCATGGGGCAGTTGGGCTCGAGCTGTTCGAGGAGCATCAGCGTGTGAATCCAAACGTCGCCTTCGGGATGGAATTGCGGCGGCTGCTGAACGCCTTTCATCCTGGAGATTTCGGGTAGCACCTGGACGAGCAGGTCGGTTTCATCGAGGAGTTCGAAGGCGCGGCGGGCGTGGCCTTCGGTGAGCATTTTAGTGAGCTCTTCGCGAATGCGTTCGCGACTAACGGCGTGGATGCGGGCGGCGAGCCTGCGGATGGCAGCTAGGGTGGCCGGCTCGATGTCGAACTCGAAGCGGGCTGCGAAACGGACAGCGCGAAGGAGACGGAGCTGGTCTTCTTCGAAGCGTCGCTCAGGGGGACCGATGGCGCGGATGATGCGGGAGTCAAGATCGGCGAGGCCGCCGACGTGGTCGAGAACGGCGGAGCGGAGTTTTGCAACGGCTATAGTCCGATCCTCTTCGCCTGGTGTTGCGGCACGACTGAGGTTCTGTTCTGACGCGTCTTGTTTCCCGATGGAGAGCGGGAGGGGATCGAGCAGAAGGCCGTTGATGGTGAAGTCGCGACGCTGTACGTCTTCGGCGGCGATTTTGGTGTAGCGGACCTGGTCGGGGTGGCGGCCGTCGGAGTAGATGCCGTCGCTGCGGAAGGTGGCGACTTCAGTGACGCAGCGCTCACCGATTGAGCGGTCGGTGCAGTCGGTGCCGATTTCGGATGCGACGAGCACGACGCCGAAGTGGGCGCCAACAGCGAAGGTGCGGGGGAATGTGGCGAGGACGATGTCGGGGGTGGCGGAGGTGGCGACGTCGTAGTCCTGGGGCTGGCGGCCGAGGAGGAGGTCGCGGACGCAACCGCCGGCGAGGTAGGCATCGTGGCCGGCCTCGCTGAGCGTGCGGATGATGTGAATGGCGGCTTCGAACTGGGGCGATTTCGGCATTGCTCAGTTCGAGGATACCCGCCCGGATCGGTTGGCATCGAGCAGGATTGAGGCCGTTAGACTTGAGGTATGGGGCGTGGGCTCATTCTCGGGATTGAATCGTCGTGCGACGAGACTGCAGCGGCGGTGGTCGAGCGCGGTTCTCGGACGCTGTCGTCGGTGGTGGCTTCGCAGATCGCGACACATCTTCGATACGGCGGGGTGGTGCCCGAACTGGCGAGCCGGGAGCATCTGAGGGCGATTGTGCCGGTGGTGCGGACGGCGCTGGCCGAGGCGGGAGTTGGGCTAGGCGATCTGGAGGCGATTGCGGTGACGTCCGGGCCGGGGCTGGCCGGGGCTTTGCTCGTCGGGATCACGTACGCGAAGGCTCTGGCGTTTGCGCAGGGGTTGCCGCTGATTGCGGTGAATCACCTAGAGGGGCACATCCATGCGGTGTTGTTGCAGGAGCGAGAAACAGAGTTCTCAGGGCCTAGAGATGCTGCGGAGAATGTCTCGGCTCAGGATGACAGTGAAGTGAAGCAGGCGCTGGCGCTGGTGGTTTCGGGAGGGCACACGCATCTCTATCTAGCGCGGGCGGTGGAAGGGACGTGGCGGTACTCGCTGATTGGGCGGACGCTGGATGATGCGGCAGGAGAGGCGTACGACAAGGTCGCGAAGCTACTGGGGCTTGGGTATCCTGGCGGCCCGTGGATCGATGCCCTGGCTCGCTTTGGAGATCCCCGGGCAGTGCCGTTTACCTTTGCACAGATCAAGACGAAGGCTCACCTGGGCGGGAAGGCTCCGCGCACCAAGGGGGCGAAGACGGCTCCGATTGCGGAACTTGATCCGCATTTTCTGTTCTCGTTCTCGGGGATCAAGACGGCTGTGTTGCGGTATGTGGAGTTGCATGGGCTGCGTGGGGAAGCGGCGGAGCGGGTGCCGCGAATGCTGGCTGCGGGTCGGCCTCCGAAGACGAGGGAGGAGGCGCTGGAACTGTGTCCGCAGGGGACGCTGGACCTGATTGCCAGTTTCCAGAACGCCGTGGTGGGTGATCTGCTCAGGAAGACGTTTGGGGCGGCCGAGGCGGTAGAGGCGGAGCGCATCCTGGTGACGGGGGGCGTAGCAGCGAACCGGGAACTGCGAGAGCGGTTCACCGCGGAGGCAACGCGGCGGGGCATCCGGGTAGCGTTTCCGACGCTGGCGCTGTCAACGGATAACGCAGCTATGATTGCCGCGGCGGCGTGGCCCCGGTTTTTGGCGGGAGAGTTTGCGGGGGCGGAGCTGACGGCGGAGCCCGGGATGGTGCTGGGAGGCGCTAACCAGGGGACACTGCCAAGAGCCGAAGACGCCGCAAAGGGATTAAGAGCCAGCGAGTAGCAGGCCCGATCTCATACTTTGGCTTTGTCTCTGGGTCGAGGGGCGAGTCCAGGTTTCAAATATTCAAAGTCGGTGTCAGGGTTTGCGGAAGGTGAGGCAGTAGAGTTTGCCTCCGCAGATTTCGCGGGCGGTGATGTCTTTCATTTCGGAGGGGACGAGGTCGATGGGACAGCGGACCTTTTCGGAGCCGGGGGGAAAGCTGCCGCGAATAACGGCAGTGCGCTGGTAGTTATCGCGGACGGTGCGCTCGGTTTCGTCGACGATGACGATTTTTGTGCCGGGCTTGGCGACCCAGATCATTTCCTTGATAGCACGGGCCTTGTCCGTGAAGAAGTTGATGCCGCCGGCGTGGAAGACGCAGTCGAAGGCGCCGACGATGAAGGGCAGGCGTTCGGCTTCGGCATGGAAGAGGTGGGCTTTGCGACGCCACTTGAGCAGGTTTCGTTCGCACCTGTGGAGCATCCCCCAGGAAATGTCGATGCCGTAGAAGTCGATGTCGAGAGGGAGGAAGGGCAGGTTTGCGCCGGTACCGACGGAGACTTCGAGAACGCGGGCCTGAGGCTTGAGCTCAAGCTCTCCCATGAATTCGTGGCGATAACTGGGCTTGCGTGTGAACCAGTGATAGAGACGTTCGGCGACGTCATAGCCCGGGGCGATGCGGTCGTAGAGGGTCTGGTACTTGAGATTGGACCCGGCGACGGTGCTGAGGAACAAGGGGATGCCGTCGCGGATCGGGTAGATGCGGCCTGTGGCGGTGTTGCGCAGGTTGGTGCCGGCGCGCTCGAGAGCATAGCGCGTGTCGGGATCGCAAAGCAGGGATAAGACGTGATCTTCCATTTCACCGGGCGACTGCGAGGCAGGCTTCGCAAGCAGGATACGCTCAAGGTAGGGTCACCATGAGCGGGAGCAAAAGTAACGTGGAATCCTACCTGTAATCCCCGCTGCTACAATCGAAAAGATCGAATCACCCCTGATTTGACTGGAGATATGAGTCCCCTGCCTGCGACGACGACGACCCTGCGGCTGTTTAACACCCTTTCAGGACAAGTGGATGAGCTGATTCCTTCCGATGGCAAGGAATTGCGGATGTACGCCTGCGGGCCCACGGTCTACGACTACGGGCATATCGGAAATTTCAGGACATTCCTTGAGATCGATGTGCTGCGACGGTTTCTGAGGCTGACGGGGATGCAATTGCGACACGTAATGAACATCACGGACGTGGACGACAAGATCATTCGCAATGCGGCGTCGGCCGGGATTTCGATCGGCGAGTATACGGCGAAATACGTGGATGCGTTCTTCGAAGATCTGGACGCGCTTCAAGTGGAGCGGCCGGAGATCATCGCGCGGGCGACAGAGAACATCGACCGAATGGTGGAGCTGATCGAAAAGCTGAAGGATGCGGGAGCTGCGTACAAGACCGACGAAGGATCGTGGTACTTCAAGCTGAGGGCGTTTCCTGAGTACGGGAAGCTGAGCAAGAAGGACCTGAGCGGGATGGAAGACGGGGCGCGAGTGGACGTGGACGAGTACGAGAAGGACTCGGCGCGGGACTTTGCATTGTGGAAGGCTCCGAAGCCAGGCGAGACGGCCTGGGATACGGGGATCGGGCGTGGGCGGCCGGGGTGGCATATTGAATGCTCGGCGATGTCGATGAAGTACCTGGGGGACAGTTTCGACCTGCATGCGGGCGGCGAGGATCTGATGTTCCCGCACCATGAGAACGAGATCGCGCAGAGCGAGAGCGTAACGCACCAACCGCTGGCACGGCACTGGATGCACGTGCGGTTTCTGCTAGTGGACGGCAAGAAGATGTCGAAGAGTGAGGGGAATTTCTATACGCTCCGCGATCTTCTGCTGAAGGGCTACAAAGCCTCAGCTATACGGCTGGCGCTGATTTCAGTGCCGTACCGGCATCAGTTGAACTTTACGTTCGACGGGCTGGTGGATGCGACGGCGGCGATCGATCGGCTGCGGACGTTTAACGATCGGCTGGTGAAGAGCAAGTTTGAGGCGGGATCAAATGCCGAGGTTCAGATCGCGGCGAACAAGGCGCACGAGGATTACATGGCGGCGCTGTCAAACGATCTGAATACTGCGGAAGCGCGAGCGCCGATTTTCGACCTGGTGCGGCTTTCAAATACGGCGATGGATCAAGGGAAGTTCTTCGAGCAGGATCGTGAGGCAGTGAAGCGCGTGCTGGCGGATTTCGATGCGGTGTTTGCGGTGATCGAGGATCGCGATGCCGAGCCGATGCGTAAAGCAGTCGAGTGGGCGAAGAAGGAAGGCCGGGAGGCAGAGGTTGCGCCGGAGTTGCTGGCGCAGGTGGCCCTGACAGACGAGGCGATTGATGCCCTGCTGGCGGAGCGCGATCAGGCGAAGCGGCGGCGGGATTTCGGGCGCGCGGATGCGATCCGGAAAGAGCTGACGGAGAAGGGCATCATCATCGAGGATTCGAAGGACGGGGTCCGGTGGAAGCGGAAGTGAACCCGAGGAAGTAGCCTGTAGCTGGTAGTTAGTGTCGCTCCGAACGACTCACTCGTGTCCTTGTAAAGATAATGAGGATGAGGATCACACAGCCCTATGGAAGCGAATGAAGTTCAAGAGTTGAAGGAGCACGCGGAGCACGGGGCGCATGAGGAGTCGCTGCGCCCGGTGGCGTTCACGATGAGTGTGCTGGCGGTGCTGGTGGCGATCACGACGGTGCTGGGGCATCGCACGCATACGCAGGCGGTGCTCTTTCAAAACAAGGCGACGGATCAGTGGAATGAATACCAGGCCAAGAAGATTCGTTCGTACAATACGAGCCTTGCTGGCGATATGCTGAACGCGATCACGGTTGCCGATAAGGACAAGGCTGAGAAGATTGCGAAAGGCTACGCCGATCACCAGCAGAAGTGGAATGAAGATCTGAGCGAGGAGCAGGAAAAGGCCAAGGACTTAGAAGAGAAGGTTGAGGAGGCAGAGGCGCGGGCAGATCGGTTTGATCTTGGCGAGGCGCTGCTTGAGATCGGATTAGTCATAACGTCTGTGACTCTGCTGACCAAGAACCGCATCTATTGGTGGTTCGGGATGTTCTTCGCGCTGGGCGGGATCTCGTCTGCGGTATCCGTGGTGGGTCTGAAGTAACGAGCGGAAAGTTTGAATGGTAGACTGACCGCGCGATGAATGCTCGAGGAATACTTGCCGCATTTTGGTTAATAACGGTGTCTGCGTTCGGTCAGCCGCAGCAAGCGCCTGCTCCTGCTCCGACGCCGAATGATTTCGGGTTTGAATATCATATGCCTTCGGGGTGGGAGGCGATTGATGCGCAATCCACGCTGCCCGAGGTAAAGGCGCGGCAGACCGCGAATGCCAAGACGGATGAAGAGAAGAAGGAGATTGCCTGCATCCAGGTTCCGGTGAGTGCGCGCAAGGGACAGCCGCCGTCTTTTCTCGCTGCAATGGCGCTTCCGTTCGATTGCTTTGGCCAGATCATGACGGAGAAGGATCTGCCTGGATTTGCGGAGGGCGCTTCAGAGGGGCCGCGCGCGTTCTTCGATTTCGCCGAGCCAACGTTCGGATCGTACAAACTGGGCGATCACAACATGTGGATCGAGCGCGCGAAGGGGAATCCCAAGGGCCATCCGGAGATGGGCTATACGCTGGAGGTCGCCTGCAGCCTGCTGAAGCGAGCGGCGGTATGCTGGATGACCGTAGCAGGAGATGATGCATCGCTGAAGCAGTTTGAAGGAACTGCCGCGACGCTCGATGGGGATTTCTTTGCAGAGCTTGTGCCGGGGAATGCGTTCGAGAAGAAGCCGGGCACGTAGCCCGGCTTTCTTCCCTGGTAGCTATTGCCCTGCTGTCATTGGAGACGTTCTGATCGGCTCGAGGCGGAATTTGTACTGATATGCGACCGCTGGAAGCGAGAACTCTTTGTGAATCGGCGCTCCCCAACTGTCGTCGCCCCCAACACCCATCTGGCGATAGTCGAGATTAACCGTGATGTCATCGGAATTGACGATTTCAGAAGAATGCTTGTGGCCGATGTTGACCGGAGTTTTTTCGTGCTCCAGTTCTGACATTCGGAATGGCCACGCGCTGAAGCTGAGTTGAGGCATGCCGATGGCTTTCAGACCGAAGCCTTCATCGTCGGTCAACGTGAGCCATCGCGTATCGGTGCGGTTGCCGGTTTCCTGCGGCTCGACGTAGGGAAACCACATGTCGTCTACTTTGCTCTTGTAAATCCCGACGGCGGCGCCGAGATTGCGGTCCCAGTAGTTCTCCTGCGGGCCACGTCCGTACCACTGGACATTGCGGAGCGTGCCGGAGACTCTCATCTGCATGCCGACTCGGGGGAGATCGGGCATGGTGCCTTCGCCTGGCTTGAACGAGCTTTCAACGTCGACGGACCCGTCGCCGTAGATGGTGTAGACATAGCTCTGTGTGGATTGTCCGGCCGGGAGCGTGGATGTGGCGGTCACTTTGATGGTGTTCGGAGAAACCTGCTCGGCTTTGACGTCGGCGTGACTGCGGTTGACGGCGGCCAGTTGCCAGATGCCCTGGCGAGCGGGCATGCCGTTGCCGCGATCGTTGTCAGTTGGAGCGCGCCAGTAGTTTGGCTCGAGAGGAGCAGTCAGCAACTCCCTGCCGCCGACGTTGTAGGAGGAGATGGAGCCCGACCCCCGATCGATGGCGATCGAGAATGAGTCGTTGGAGATGACGAGGTGGTCAGGAATCTCGGCGAGTTTGACAGCAGGCAAGCCGTCGATCTTGCGTTCGGGCGGAGAACCTGCGGCGGACGGCAGTTCGAATTGATCCCAGGATACGACGTGGCCAGCTGGGGCCCAAGCGGTCTCCTGCGCGAGTTTGAAGCTGACCGTGAGGAAGTATTCGGCACCGGGGGTTCGAGCAGGCTGCTTGAGATCGAGCGTTACTTCTTTTGTTTCTCCGGGAGGTACTTCCTCGACAGGCACTTCGCCGCTTTGGATTGTTTTTCCGTCTTGATCGAGGGTCCAGGAGCCGCGAACGAAGCCCAGGGTGATGAAGTTGTACTTGTTGTGAATGCGTACCTTGCCCCCGGCCAGGTCGACGGGTTCAACCTTGATTCTGGCATAGGATTTCTTTACTTCGGTCAACCCGGGATGAACGGTGCGGTCTGGTAGAACGAGGCCGTTAGTGCAGAAGTTGTCGTCGTTCGGCTTGTCACCGAAGTCGCCGCCATAGGCCCAGAAGTCTTTTCCGTTGCTGCCCTTTTTGCGGATGCCCTGGTCAACCCAGTCCCAGATGAAGCCGCCATGCGCCCAGGGTTCCTTCTCGAAGAGATCCCAGTACTGCTGGAAGTTTCCGGTGCTGTTTCCCATGGCGTGCGCATATTCGACTTCGAAGAATGGACGCCCGTTGCCGTAGGTCTTGTAGTACTCAACGATGTTCTGCGGCTTGGCGTACATGGGCGAGAGGGCATCGCCGTGAATGCTGTCGTGGGGCTCGTAGGTAATGAAGAACTCGGGATGGTGCGTCTTGCCCCATTCCTTAGCAGCGATGAAGTTTGCGCCCCATCCGGCTTCGTTGCCCATGGAGAAGCCAATGATCGATGGATGATTCTTGTCGCGTTCGATGGTGCGGCGGAATCGATCGACGATGGGTTCGCGGAAATCGGGACCATCGGAGATGGGCTGCTTCTCGCCTGATCCGTAGCCGTGTGATTCGACGTTAGCTTCGTCGAGGATGTAGAGGCCGTATTCGTCGGCGAGCGAGTACCACTC
>Ga0068851_10001500_pt1 | contig 10232 bp, 10 predicted proteins | sample KBSCornC12_FD_66588 | JGI IMG/M metagenome (GOLD analysis project Ga0068851, IMG submission 66588) | Corn rhizosphere microbial communities from Kellogg Biological Station, Michigan, USA - KBS Corn C1-2 | ecosystem: Host-associated > Plants > Roots > Rhizosphere > Soil ...
CACCCGAGCGCTGCGGGGTCCAGCGGAGCCAGACCGAAGAGCCGAACGGGCTGCCCGCGTGCCACGGCTCGCCGGGCTCCCTGCTCGCTCCTTCCGTCGTCACCCGGAGCGGGGCGCTGCCGCTGGGCACCTGCGTCGCATGGTCGAAATCGTCGTTGGCGGGAGGATCGCCGGCGCGTTCGATCAGCAGTTCGAACTCGGGTTCGGCACCTTGCCCCGCCACGGCGATCCGGTAGTCGCGACCCGCCGCGGCGCGGAAGGCGAAGAGCGACTCCGGACATCCTGCGCGCGCAGTGGCAACTTCGGCCAAGCTGCCGATCTCGGTCCCGGTGTAAACGCCCAGCTTGATTTCACCCCAGCCTTTGCAGTGAACGCTGACGATTCCCGAGCGCTCGGCATGCCAGCGGTACCAGACCGAACGCGTCGCGCCGAGGTCCGGCTCACCATCCTCGAGCGTCGCTTCTTCGGTGCTGCCGAGGACGGCGACCTGGTCGCCGCTGAGTTCGATCGCGCTCGCGAAGGCATCGTTCGCCGGCGGCGCGGCAGAGGCGGCACCACAGAGCGCGAGGAGCAGCCCGGCCCAGAGGGCGAGCGTGCCGAAAAAGCGGACGAGCACGGGTCGCATGGTAGTGACAGAACCCTGAGAAATCAGGGAAGTCGCGAGGCGAGCGGACTTAGCCGCGAGGCTGGATCCGCATCTTCAGGCCGCCGTTTGGAGACAGCGTTGGCATCTGGCGGATCGTGATCGTTCGTCCTGGCAGGGACTCGGCCCGCAGGCGCTGCAACAACATGGTGGCGACCAGCTTCACCTCGGTCTGGCCGAAGCGCTTGCCGATGCAGATACGTGAGCCGCCGCCGAAGGGGACGTAGGCGCCGCGCGGCAGCGCCGCCTTGCGCTCGCGGGTGAAGCGCTCGGGGATGAAGGCCTCGGGCTGGGGGAAAACCTCGGGCAGCCGGTGGCTGGCCCAGGAGCAGTAGTTGACGTAGGCGTCCTTGGGCACCGTGCAGCCGCCGAACTCGAACTCGCGGACCGCCCGGCGCGGCCCGATCCAGGCCGGCGGGTAGAGGCGCAGGACCTCGTCGAGGACCATGTCCAGGTAGGGCGTCTCCTTTTCGAGCTGAAGCGCGGTGGGGCTGTTCCCGCCGAGCACCTCGTCCTGCTCGGCGTGCAGGCGGCGGGTCACCTCCGGGTGGCGCGCCAGCTCGTGCAGCATGAAGGTCAGGGTCGAGGTCGAGGTGTCGTGGCCCGCGAACATCAGGGTCATCACCTGGTCGCGAATCTCGGTGTCGGTGAATTCCTCGCCGCCGGCGCCGCGGGCGCCGACCAGGAGGCTGAGGATGTCGGTCCGGCCCGGGTCCGGGTGGGCACGGCGGCGGGCGATCTCGCCGAAGACGATCTCGTCGAGAACCTCGCGTGAGGAGACGAGCTTGCGCCAAGGCGAGCCCGGCCCCCGCAGCAGGCGTAGGCCGAAGTCGATCCCGTAGTAGCCGAGGGCGCGCTCGAAGTGCTCGGCCGCGGCGGCCCCCTTGCCCGCCTCGTCGGGGTCGAGGCCGAGCAGCGCCCGCATCGCGATCCGCATCGCCAGATTGCGCATCCACTCGTAGACGTCGACGACCTCGCCGACCGGCAGGGCGGCGATCGCCTGGTCGGCCTCGATCGTCATCGCCTCGGTCGCGGCGACGATCTGCTCGCGGTGGAAGGCGGGCATCATGATCGCCCGGGCGCGGTCGTGGTAGTCCTCGTCGACGGTGAGGAGGCCATCGCCGAGCAGCGGGATCAGGTCGCCGAAGCTCGACTCGCGCCAGTGGAAGTTCTCGGGATGGCCGACGGTGACGAAGTGGTTCGCCTCGGGGCCGAGCATGAACACGACCCGCGAGTGCAACAGCCGCAGGCTGAAGACCGGGCCGAACTCTTCGTAGGCGCCGAGCAGCAGCGGCAGCGGGTCGTGGGCGATCTGGTGGGTCCGAGCCCAGCTGAAGTCGTTGTGGCCGGGAGGGAACTTCCCCCTCCCCCGCCACTCGTCGACGAAGTCGCTGACGACCCGTCGCACCGGATTGCCGGACATCTCCGGAGGGCGGGCAACCGGCGCGGTGGTGTCGACCGTGGCCATGGTCGCCATCGTAACTGGCTGGCTGGCCAGTTTCCCCGAGGTGGGCTACTTAGGCGTCGTCAGGCCCGTCCGCGCGGCTGCCATTGCTTGGAGCTTCCTGCCGAGTAGCCGGAGTGGCCTCCGGAGCCCAAGGATTGGGGATGTCGATCCCGATGGGGGTGGGCGCAGGAATCGAGACCCCGTGCTTTTCGAGCCTTCTGGGATCCGGGACCTTAGGCAGTGGTTCTACCCGTCGTTCACTCATCTTCGTCGATGGTAGTTGACTCATTCGGTGGGTAGTCGGCAAAAGCAACGCTGGCAACCGCCTCAGAAGCAATGAAGACTCCGCCCCTGCCGGGCATCTGTTTCAGCCGACCGCCCACCTTCAGCAATTCGGCATCCAGGACCAGGCCCCGTCCGTCGGCATGGAAATCAGCGCTGCCGCCCTCAGCCATGACTCCAAAGACATCACCCCCGTCGCGAAGTCGGACATGAACGAGCTGAGGACTTTCAGCTCGGCTCAACCTTTCCAACAATCGATCCCAGGCGAAGGAAAAGGAGAAGGCCTGGACGACGAGGTCGCCGAATTTGCCGTAAGCCCGGGGGGAATCCGCCCGGCGTCTCATTTCGACCCGTAGGGCGATGCGAACACCCAGCCAAAGGAACGTTCGAAGAGCTGCTCCCAGCGCCACACTCGATACGAGCATGCGCCATGACAGGGCAACGTATGCCCGTACCTGCTCGTGCCCTCCCTGCCCCGAAGCATCCAGAACCGTCGCGAGCCGGCCGTCGGCTTCGAAACACAGGACCGCAAAGCCCCAGACGAGGAGGCCCAGGATGAGGTAGCTGGCGACTGCTCGCGCACCTCCTCGCTCTCGCAACTGCGGACGTCCGTACTCGAGGAACTCAACCACGACGATGCCCGGAATCGCCCAAGAGCGAACGTCGCCAACGCCTCGAAACTTCCCGCCATGAACCGAGCCTTCTCGATCTGGCCTCACGTGTGGCGCGAGGAATGCAAACTCTTTGAGAATTCTTCCCAACTAAAAGCAGTCGCCAATGGCTAATCAGCCAGCGGCGGCGGCGAGTTGGCCGCAGGCGGCCTCGATGTCGCGACCGCGGGTGAGGCGGACGGTGGCGGTGACCCGATGCTCGGCGAGGATCGCGCGGAAGCGCTCGATCCGCTCCGGCGAGGAGCCGTCGTAGGCGCCGGTCGGGTTGTAGGGGATCAGGTTGACCTTGTAGCCACGGGGGTCGAGCTGCCGGGCGAGTTCGCGGGCGTGCTCGGGGTGGTCGTTGACGCCGTCGAGCATCACGTACTCGACGAAGACCTTGCGGCGGCGGGCGGCGCGGTAGCGCTCGCAGGCGGCCAGCACCTCGGCGATCGGGTAGCGCTCGTTGACCGGCATGATCCGCGAGCGCAGACCGTCGTTCGGCGCGTGCAGGGAAAGCGCCAGAGCGACCGGCATCTCGCAGGCGGCGAGGCGGTCGATCCCGGGCACCCAGCCGACCGTGGAGATCGCCGTGCGGCGGTGGGTGACGCCGAGGTCGGGCAGCGCTTCGCAGGCGGCGAGGACGTTGTCGATGTTCATCGTCGGCTCTCCCATCCCCATGAAGACGACGTGGTCGATCGCTTCGCCGCGGCGGAAGTGGAGGGCCTGGTCGAGGATCTCGTCGACGCCGAGGTTGCGGCCGAACTTCATCTGCCCGGTGGCGCAGAAGGTGCAGGTCAGCGGACAGCCCGACTGCGAGGAGACGCAGACCGAGCGCCGCCCGTCGCGGTAGCGCATCAGCACCGCCTCGATCGGCCGGCCGTCGGCGGTGTGGAAGAGCGTCTTCACGGTGCCGTCGTCGGACTTCGCCTCGGCGGCCACGGACAGGGTCGAGAGCGGCACCTCCGCCTCCAGCCGCTCACGCAGCGCCGCCGGCAGGTTGGTCATCTCGCCGTAGGAGCCGACGCCGCGCGCGACCCACTCCCACACCTGCCCGGCGCGGTAGGAGGGCTCGCCGCTCTCGGTGAGGGTCGTGGTCAGCAGCTCGCGGTCCATGCGGCGAGTCTAGGGAGAGAGAGTCGGGGACTATCTCAATGCAGCGTTTCTCCGCGTTCGAACATGGCGACGAACTTGCGGAGGCGGCGCTCTCGCGTCTCCGGCTTCTTGGCCTCGTCGAGGCGATAGAGGATCGCGTAACGGTTGGCGCTGTCGAGGGACGCGAAGAACTCGGCGGCAGCTGGGCTCGCGTCCAGCTCGCGCTGCAGGTCTTCTGGGACCTTTGCGGTCCGCTGTCCCTCGTAGGCGGCCTCCCAGCGGCCGTCGGCCTTCGCTGCCTCGACCTCGGCGAGCCCCGCCGGGCGCATCCGCTTCGCCGCGATCAACGCTTCGGCCTTCTCTCGGTTGATCTTCGACCAGCGGCCGCGCGGCCGGCGCGGGGTGAACCGCTGCAGGAAGCACTCCTCGTCGAAGCCGCGCTTCTGGCTGTCGATCCAGCCGAAGCAGAGCGCCAGCTCCAGCGCCTCGGCGTAGGTGACGCTGCGCTTTCCCGCTCCCTTCTTGGCGATCTTCAGCCAGAGGCCGGCGGAGGAGTCGTGATTCTCCTCCAGCCACGCCTTCAGCGCCGCGGGATCGGCGAAGAGGTGGATCGGCAGCTCGTCGGCCATCGCCGGGCCGAGCCTATGGCGCTACAGCCCCGCGGCGTCGGCGAGGAGATCGACCTGCGCCGGGTCACTGGAGCTCGGGAAGAGGAAGAGCTCCTGGCAGCCGGCCTCCTCGAAAGCGGCGAGGTACTGCTTCACGGTCTCGGCGTCCTTAGCCGCCGAGCCGGCGATGAAGTTGGCGGTGTCCTCGCCGAGCCAGGCGTAGTAGTCGGTCAGATATGCCTTGGCATCCTCCTCAGCTCGCTCGCCGAGGGAGAAGTAGGCGAGGGCGGCGTTCCGCGGCTGCTCCGACCGTCCCGACTCCGACCACGCTGCCTCGAATTCCTGGCGCCACTTGGCGAACTGGTCGGGCGGCGCACCGGCGGCGATCCAGCCGTCGCCGAATCGGGCGGCCCGCTTGAAGGAGGCGTCGACCGAGCCGCCGACGAGGACCCCTGGGTGCGAAGCGGTGTCGGGACCCATCTCATCTCCTTTCCAGACCTCCCAGATCCGCTCGAGCATCGCGTCGAGGTCCTTGCCCCGGGTGCCGGTCTCGATGCCGGCGAGGTCGTAGTCGTCCTCGCGGCCGCCGAGCCCGATCCCCAGCGTCATCCGGTGGCCGGAGATCGAGTGGATGCTGGCGACCTGCTTGGCCAGCGCTACCGGGTTCTCCCGCAGCGGCCCGAGCAGCACGGTGGTCGCGAGGCCGATCCGCTCGGTCACCGCCGCCGCGGCGGCGAGCGCGATCAGCGGCTCGATGTTGGGATAGGCGACCCGGTCGATCGTCCCGAGGCTGGAGAAGCCGCGCGCCTCGGCGCGGCGCGCCCACTCCGTCAGCTGCTTGCCGGTCGTGCCTGGCACAGCGTTGGGAAGACCGATCGCGACATCCATATCTGAGGCTCCTTCCGGGGAAACGTGTGGTTACGGCAAAGGTAGCTACCCGTTGTGGTGACGGGTCTCACACATGGGTGGTGCGAGAAAGCACGAACGTTCGTCAGAGACATCGGGCAGGCCGGTGGCAGAAATGGGAGGAAGAAATGGGCGAGTACGCGGTGAAGAAGATCGACGACATGGAGGCCGTCTACCTCGGAGCCTTCAAACGGGCGCGGGCGGAGCTCGGCGTCGAGTCGTTCGGGCTGCAGGTGATCGACCTGCCGCCGGATTTCGAGAACTACCCCGAGCACGATCACGCCGAAGACGGCCAGGAGGAGGTCTTCATGGCGATCAAGGGGGGTGGCGAGATCGAGATCGACGGCGAGCGCTTCCCGCTCGACCCCGACCACATGGCCCGCGTCGCCGCCGGCACCAAGCGCAAGGTCTGGCCCGGCGGGGAGGGAATGCGGATGGTGATCGTCGGCGGCGTGCCGGGCAACGTCTACGAAGCGCCTGAGATCAGCAAGCTGGGCGAGCCCGACCCGATGAAGAGCTGAGCGATCGGGATAGGCTGGGGGCTTGATCCGTCGCGTCTCGTCCCTGGCCGTCCTTCTCCTGCTGGTCGCGCTGGCGCTGCCGGCGGCGGCCCCGGCGCAGACCTCGAACCACAAGGACGACGCGATCGTCGTCATCTCCGGCGACGTCACCGTCCCCCGTGGCGACACCGTCGACGGGATCGTGGTCGTCAGCGGCGACGTGCGGCTGGCGGGACATGTGACCGGCGACGTCGTCCTGGTCTCCGGCGATGCCCTGGTCAGCGGCAAGATCGACGGCAGCCTCGTCACCATCGGCGGCCAGGCCCGCCTGCTGCCGCGGGCCTTCGTCAGCGGCAACATCCACTACGCCGACGAGCGGCCGATCGTCGCCGGCAGCGCGATCGTCCGCGGCGACGTCTCCAGGGAGGACGGCCTCGACTCGCTCGACCTCCTCCCCTTCATCAGCGTCTTCCTGCTGTGGCTCGGCATCGGCATCTCGATGGCGGTTCTCGGCACCCTGCTGCTGCTGATCGCCCCCCGCGCCGCCGATGCGATCGAGGCCCGCTCGCACGAACGGGTCGGACCGCTGATCGCGATCGGCATCGCGATCGCGATCGCGCTCCCGGTCGCGGCGGCGATCGCCGCGGTCACCCTCGTCGGGCTGCCGCTGGGGTTCGTGATCCTCCTCGCTTGGGCGCCGCTCTGGGCGGTCGCCTACTGCGCCTCGGCCTGGGTGTTCGGCCGCAGGATCGTGAAGGAGCCCCGCAGCCAGATCCTCGCCTTCCTCGCCGGCCTGGCGATCCTCCGCGCGGCGGCGCTGGTGCCGGTGCTGGGCTTCCTCGTCGGGATCGCGGCGGCGGTCTTCGGGCTCGGCCTGCTCGGCGCCGCTATCGGGGCGGCTCGGAATCGTCCCGAGCCGGCTCGAAGCCCGGGCAGCTGAGCACCGGCAGCCGCGGGTAGCGCGGGTAGGCCGGCTCAGAACGGGAACGCTCGCAGAGCGAGAAGACCGAGCCGCGCGTGTTCGGCACCAGGCGCTGATGCCGGCAGCGGTCGCAGAGGCCGGCTTGTGGTCGCTGGGGCGCCATGGCGCGAAACTAGCCGATGGCCGCGCCCGGAAACTGCGGCCTCGGGGAGGGCGGGTCGCGCCTTGCCGGGGCCTAGCCTTAGTCGGTGATGCGAACCGCGACCCTCTTCGACGCCGACGCGGCCTCCTACACCGGCACCGTGGAGGTGATCGGCGTCATCTACAAAGCCGAGGACGACGGCTACGCGGTGCTCGAGGTCCAGGAGACCGACTCGGGCGAAGGCTTCGCGCTGGTCGGACCGGTGGCCCACCTCGACGCCGGCGACCGGGCCGAAGTCAGCGGCGAGTGGCAGACCCACAACCGCTACGGCCGCCAGCTGCGGGCGCAGGGCGCGCTGCCGCTCGACCCCGCCGACCGCGAGGGACAGGTCGCCTACCTGACCTCGCTGCGCCACATCGGCCAGAAACGGGCCGAGCGCCTCTGCGACGAGTACGGCGAGGCCGTCCTGCGGGAGATCGCCGCCGACCCGCAGCGGGTCTTCGGCTCGCTGCGGGGGGTCAGCGCCGACCAGGCCGCGGCGGCGACCCAGTCCTGGTTCGCCAGCCGGGCGATCCGCGACCTCCACGTCCAGCTGGCCCCCCACGGGCTGGCCCACCTGGCGGCGCCGATCCACGCCCGCTACGGCGAGCACTCGACGACGGTCCTGCACGAGGACCCCTACCGGCTGACCGAGGTGCCGGGCGTCGGCTTCGTCCGCGCCGACAAGATCGCCCTCGCCGCCGACGTGCCGCCGGAGTCGAGCCGCCGCGCCCAGGCGGCGGCGCTCTACGCCCTGATCGAGGCCGAGCAGCAGGGCAACAGCTACCTGCCGCTGGAGGAGCTGGGGCGGCGCACGACGCGCCTGATCGGGCTCCCCGCCGACCCCGACGTGCTGGTCGGAGCGCCGGGGCTCGTCGACGACGAAGGTCGCATCTACCGCGCCGGCACGCTGGAGAGCGAGCGCGCCGTGGCGGCGACCCTGGCGGTCCGCGCCGCCGCGCCCCCCCACCTCGACCACGACCCCGGCGAGACCCCGCGCGACGACCTCACCGACGAGCAGTGGGCGGCGGTGCGGGCGGCGTTCGGGGCGCGGGTCTCGGTCCTCACCGGCGGCCCCGGGGTCGGCAAGACCAAGTGCACGAAGGAGATCGTCGCCGAGGCCGAAGCGGCGAACGCGACGATCGCGCTCTGCGCCCCGACCGGCCGGGCCGCCCGGCGGCTGGAGGAAGCGACCGGCCACGAGGCGATGACGATCCACCGCCTGCTGGAGTGGATGCCGGGCCGGGAGCCGGCCTTCCGGCCCGGACGGCCGCTGCCCGCCGACCTGGTGATCGTCGACGAGTCCTCGATGCTCAACCTTCGCCTCGCCGAGGTGCTGCTCGGCGGCCTCGCCGAGAGCACCCACGTCGTGCTCGTCGGCGACGCCGACCAGCTGCCGCCGATCGGCGCCGGCAAGCCGTTCGAGGACCTGATTTCCTCCGGCGCGGCGCCGGTGGTGCGGCTGACCCAGATCTTCCGCCAGGCGGCGCGCTCGATGATCACCACCGCCGCCCACGAGATCAACCAGGGCCGGCCGCCCCACCTCGAGCCCGGCCCCGACCAGGACCACGACTTCTTCTTCATCGAGCGCGCGACCCCGGAGCGGGCGCTGGAGACGGTGGTCGAGGTGGTGGCCGAGCGCGCCCCGTCGAAATTCTCCGTCGACCCGATCCGCGAGGTCCAGGTGCTGGCGCCGATGTACCGCGGGCCGGTCGGGATCGACGCGCTCAACGAGCGCCTGCAGGCGGAGCTGAACCCCGACGGCAAGCGCGCCCTCAGCGACCGCTTCCGGATCGGCGACCGCCTGATCCAGACCCGCAACTCGCACGAGCTGGGGCTGATGAACGGCTCGATCGTCTTTCTCCGCGCCGACGACCCCGACGAAGAGACGATCGTCGTCGACACCGACGACGGCGGCTCGCTGGTAATCCCCTACGGCGAGACCGGGACCCTGCGGCTCGCCTACGCGATCTCCGTCCACAAGGCGCAGGGCTGCGAGGTGCCGGTCGTGGTCGGGGTCTGCCACCGCTCCCACTCGCGGATGCTGAACCGCCCGCTCCTCTACACGGCGATCACCCGCGCCCGCAACAGCTGCGTCCTGGTCGGCGACCAGGCCTCGCTGTCCTCGGCGGTGCGGCGCGACGACAGCGGCGGCCGCCACTCGGGGCTGGCCGAGCGGCTGAGCGGCGAGCGCTGACCGGCATCTAGCCTAGGCGGGTGGAGAACCGACGCCTGCCCTGGGCAGAGATCGCGATCACCCTTGCCGGGATCGCCGTGATGGGCCTGGTCGTGGTCCTCGTCGACCCGTTGCGAGACTCGATCGCGGCGGCGCTGCGGGGCGACCACGACGAGGTCCGCAACCAGATCGACGAGCTCGGGGTCTGGGGGCCGGTTCTGATCCTCGCCCTCTGCGTGCTGCACGCGGTGGTCTTCTACCCGGCCGAGATCGTCGACGCGGCCGCGGGCTTCGCCTACGGGTTCTTCCCGGCGCTGGCGCTGATGACGGTCGGCTGGCTGATCAACGGCGTCATCTGCTGGGCGATCGGCCGCTCGATCGCCCGTCCCCTGCTCGACCGCTGGTTCGGCGCCGAGCGCTTCGAGCGGGTCGAGCGCTCGATCGAGCGCGGCGGCCCGACCCTGCTGATCGCGATGCGCCTGATCCCGATCCTCCCGTTCAGCATCGTCTCCTACGCGGCCGGGGCGGCGCGGGTGCCGCTCGGCCGCTTCCTCTGGACGACCGCGGTCGGGTACCTGCCGATCACCGCCCTCTCGGTCTACTTCGGCACCAAGCTCGAAGACATCTCGATCACCGACCCGCTGGTGATCGGCAGCGGCCTCGCCCTGTTGGCGCTGCTGGGCGCCGGTCATTGGACGATGCGGCGACAGGCTCGCCGCGGCGAGGCCTGAAGGCCATCCGGAGCAGGGGGCTCAGAGGGCGGCGACGACGCGAAAGGTGAAGGCGGCCGGCGTCCTGTCGACCAACCCCGTGGCGCCGCGC
>Ga0068851_10001501_pt1 | contig 10231 bp, 7 predicted proteins | sample KBSCornC12_FD_66588 | JGI IMG/M metagenome (GOLD analysis project Ga0068851, IMG submission 66588) | Corn rhizosphere microbial communities from Kellogg Biological Station, Michigan, USA - KBS Corn C1-2 | ecosystem: Host-associated > Plants > Roots > Rhizosphere > Soil ...
AGATCCTCGATGGGTGTCAGGGCGGCGAGCTCTTCCGCGGCCTGGGCGCGCAGCGAATCGGTGAGCTGCGAGCCCGCGGCGAGCTTGCGCGCGAGGCGATGCACTGCGCGCCAGCGGTCTACACGCGCTTGCGACAGGGAAAAATATTCGGTGAGCTTCCGGGCTGCGGTAGCCGGTGCGGTCGATGCCATCACGATCTCCTCGCTGGATTTACGGGGCGGCGCGCACGCCGGACGGCGGGCACCGTGCGTAGTGCAACGAGGATGTGCCCTTCGAAACAACCGCGAAATGGCACCATGGTGCATGGAGCGGCGGGCAGCGAGGGCCGCAGCGGCGGGTGCTGTCATCATCGCGTCATGGGCTCCAAACCGTATCCGTTGGAGGCCGCCTTCCGCGGCATCGTCTCGCCGTTCGAGCGGTTCCTCGGACGCACCAGCGCGGGCGGCATCGTGCTCGTCGCGGCGACGGCGATCGCGGTCTCGGCCGCGACCTTCCTCGGCCAGGATGCCTACGACGCGTTGTGGGAGCCCGTGCTGGATTTCAACCTGGCGGGCGGACCCGGGGTTTTTCTCACGCTCCACGGGTGGGTGAACGAGGGCCTCATGGCGCTCTTCTTCCTCGTGGTGGGCCTGGAGATCAAGCGGGAGACGCAGGTGGGCGAGCTATCGACGCTGCGGGATGCCGCGTTGCCTGCCGCGGGCGCCCTGGGCGGTGTGCTCGTGCCCGCCGCGATCTACGCGTGCATCAATTCCGGCACGGATGCGATCGGCGGCTGGGCCGTGCCGACCGCGACCGACATCGCCTTCGCCGTGGGCGTGCTCGTGCTGCTGGGCAAGCGCGTGCCACGCGGCGCCATCGTCTTCATGACGGCGCTCGCCATCGCCGACGATCTCGCTGCCGTCGCGGTCATCGCGCTCTTCTATGCGCACGGCCTGCACTGGGGATGGCTGCAGCTCGCGGCCGTGGTGCTGGTCGCGATGGTCCTCTGCAATCGCGCCGGCATCCGCCATCCGATGCCGTACGCGTTGCTGGGCGTGGCGCTCTGGTACGCGATGCTGCAGTCCGGTGTCCATGCGACCGTCGCGGGCTTGCTCACCGCGCTCGCGATTCCCGCCCGCTCGCGCCATACGCCGGCGGACTTCCTCGCCTACATCGATGCGCTGCGCGCGAACCTCGCCGCTGCATCCGAGGCGCGCGTGCCCGAGCTCGCCGACGCGCTCGAGCGCGCCGCCAGCGCCGTGCAAAGCCCGCTGCAGCGCATCGAGCATCGCCTCACGCCGTGGGTGGCCTTCGTCGTCGTGCCGGTCTTCGCGCTCGCCAACGCGGGCATCGACACGCTGTCGGTCGAATGGCGCGCGATGGCGGTGCATCCCATCGCGGCGGGCGTGGCGGCGGGGCTCTGGTTCGGAAAGCCGCTCGGGATCGCGCTTTTCGCGTGGGCCTGCGTGAAGGCGGGGCTGGCGCGCCTGCCGTCGGGCGTCACGTGGCGCGACCTGGCGGGATGTGCGTGGCTGGGCGGCATCGGTTTCACGATGTCGCTATTCATCGGCCAGCTCGCATTCACCGATACGGCGGATACGGAGCGCGCGCGGCTGGGCACGGTCATGGGATCGACGCTGGCTGCCGCCAGCGGCATCGCGTGGATCCTCGTGGCCCGGCGGCGGCCCGCTGGCGCGGCCCGCTAGGCTTCCAGCGGCGCTTCGAGCCGTGACGCGAGAAGCGCCACGCTGATCTGGTGGCGGATCATCTGCGCGTTCATGAAGATTTCCTGCGGCCGCGACCTCGGCACCTGCTCGATCAGGCACTCGCCTGAAAGGGCGGTACGAAGTGCCGTGGAAGCGAGCGATGCCGCGAGTCGCTCGAGCTCACGCTGGTGGTGCCGCATGGCGCAGACCCACTCTTCGCGTTGCCTCTCTGTCATTCGCAGTCCCTGACTATGGGGAGGTTCCCAAAGGTAATCCACCTTATCGCCCGAGGCTTAACCCGTGTCAAGACACCTTGGTGCCGACTGGGTACATACAGAGATACAGATAGTCCAATCGGGCTGCTGGCCGTCGCCCTGGGCGGGGCGACGGCCGTATCGTCACTGGGCCGCGGCGACGCTCGTGGCCCTCCCTTCCACGTCGATGCGCTTCACTTCACCGAGATTCATGGCACGCACCGTCGGCTCGATCTTCGCGAGATCGCCCACGATCACCCACGTCATGCGGTTCGGGGCGATGAGCTTTTCCGCGAGCGCTTTCTCGGTCTCGGGCGTGACCGCCATCACCTTCTGCACATAAGTATTGAAGTAATCGTCCGGCAGGCCGTAGGCGAGGATCGTGGTATAGGCACCAGCCAGCTGCTGCGTCGTCTCGAAATTGCCGGGCAGCTTGAGCGTGATCCTTTCACGCGCATGCTGCAGCTCGTCGGCGGAGAGGGGATCGGCGCCGGCGATGCGCGAGAACTCGTTCATGATTTCCTTGAGCGACTCCGCCGTCTTGTCGGTCTGCACGGGGGCCACGACGTAGTACGGGCGCACGCCGCGCGCATCGGGGAGCGCCGCGAAAGTGCCGTAGGTCCAGTGCTTGTCCTCGCGCAGGTTCATGTTGACGCGGGAGCTGAAGCTGCCGGCGAACGCGTCGTTCAGCACGATCGTGGCGATGTCGTCGGGACCGCCGCGCGGCGGCACGAGCTCCGCGCCCACGATCACGCTTTGCAGGGCGCCGGGCCGGTCCACGAGATAGACGGTGCGGGAAGTCCGCGGCGGTGGCGCCGGCAGCGCCTTCGACGGCACGGAGCCCGGCTTCCAGCCGGCGAAGAGCGCCTCGATGCGCGGGCGCATCTCCTCCAGCGTGGTGTCGCCCACGACGAGAAGCGTCGCGTTGTTGGGCTTGAACCACGTGGAATGGAAGCGTGCGACATCGGCCACGGTCATGCTCGCGACCGAGGCTTCGGTCCCGGTGCCGGTGGCGGGCTTCGAATAAGGATGTCCCTCGGGATACATCAGCGGCGGCAGGACACGCAAGGCCATTTGCGTGGGCGTCACCTTCTCCCGCTGGATCTGCGCCAGGCGCTCGCGCTTGAGGCGGTCGAAATCGCTCTCACGGAACGCGGGGTCCAGCACGAGCTGCCGGTAGATGGGAAGGGCTTGCGGGAGCGTCGCCTTCAGCACGTTGAAGTTCACGAGCGCCCAGTCGAGGTTCGCGTTCGCGCTGAAAGTGGCACCCAGGCTCTCCAGCTCGCGCGCGACCTGCAAGGCGTTGTGCGACTTGTCGCCTTCCTCGAGCATGCGCAACGAGAGGCTGGCCACGCCGGGCCGCTCCGCGCTGTCGGCGGCGTAGCCGCTGTCGACCATCAGCGTGAAGTTCACCAGCGGCGCATCGTGGCGCTCGGCCACGACCAGCTTGAGGCCATTCGAAAGGGTCGCCCGCTGCATCGGCGGCAGGGTGAGCTTTTCGGCGTGGCCCATCGCGGGCGGCGTCGAGCGGTCGATGGGCGCGCCGGCCTTGAGCGTGGTCGGGTACGGGTGGACCTCGAGCACGTAGTCCCCGTCGGAGAGCCACGCCTGCGCCGCGGCGCGCACCTCCGCGGGGGTCGCATCATGCACCCATTGCAGGTAGCGCTTGTAGCAGTGCGGGTCCCCGGTGTACGTCTGGCAGCGGGCGAGGAGGTCGCTCTTGCCGCCGAACCCGCCCACGCGCTCGACCGTGCGCACGTAGTTGGAGAAGATGCTCGTCCTGGCGAGGCGCAATTCCTCGGCGGTGGGGCCGTCCTTCAGGAAGCGGCGCAGCTCCTCCGCGGCCGCGGCCTCGACCTTTGCCAGGTCCTGCCCGGGCTTGGCCGTGACCTCGTAGTTGAACTGGCCGGCGATCTCCCGCGCCTCGTTCTCGGCTTCGACAGCGGTCGCCACCTGGTCGCGATACACGAGGCGCTCGTAGAGGCGCGAGGTCTTGCCGGTGCCGAGCACCACCGCCACGAGATCCAGCAGCGCCTCGTCGTGCGTGCCGTACTGCGGCGTGTTCCACACGCGGTAGAGACGTGCCTGGGGCACGCGGTCCTGGGCCACGCCCCGGTGCGTGCCCGTGCGCTTCGCGATCCACGCTTCCTGCCGCGACAGGGGCGGGCCGGGCGGGATGTCGCCGTAGTATTTCTGCACCTTCTCGCGCGCCACTTCGGGAGTGATGTCGCCCGCGAGCACCAGCGTCACGTTGTTCGGGCCGTAGTTGGTCTTGAACCAGTCGGTCACGTCCCCCATGCTCGCCGCGTCCAGATCCTGCATCGAGCCGATGACCGTCCACGAGTACGGATGGCCTTTCGGATACGTGTTCTCGGTGAGCAGCTCGTAGGCGAGGCCGTACGGCTGGTTCTCGCGCTGCCGCTTCTCGTTCTGCACCACTCCGCGCTGCAGGTCGAGCTTCTTCTGGTCGAGCACGGCGAGGAGGTGGCCCATGCGATCGCTCTCCGCGAACAACGCGAAGTCGAGCATCGACGTGGGCACGTTCTGGAAGTAGTTGGTGCGGTCGTTGTTGGTGGTGCCGTTCAACGCCGTGGCGCCGATGCGCTCGATGGCCGTGATGTACGTTTCCTTGAGGTTCGCGCTGCCGCTGAACATCAGGTGCTCGAAGAGGTGTGCGAAGCCGGTCTTGCCGGGCTTCTCGTTCTTGGAGCCGACGTGGTACCACGTGTTGATGGCGACGACGGGCGTCTTGTGATCCTCGTGCACGAGCACGGTGAGCCCGTTCGGCAGCACGAACTTGGTGTAGGGAATGTCCGGGATCGGGATGTCGGGTGGCGCGGCCATTTTCTGGGCGGCGGCGGGAAGGGCGAGGGTGAGTAGGGCGGCGGCGGCGAGACGGAAAGCCAGACGCGACATCGTGAAGCTCCTGCGGCGGGAAAGCCCTTGAGGATGGCGGGGCGCGGCAGGGGTGTCAATCTCCGAGCCGCTCCGTCACAGCTTGTAACATGCCGCTTTCCCTACCGTACCCCCGAGCCAAATCGCCATGGACAAGGTCACCATCTACCACAATCCCGCCTGCGGCACGTCGCGCAATGCCCTCGCGATGATCCGCGAGTCCGGCATCGAGCCCCATGTCATCGAGTACCTGAAGACGCCGCCGACGCGCGAAGAGCTGCGCGAGCTGGCGCGTGCGAGCGGCGTGGGCCTGCGCGGCCTGCTGCGCCAGAAGGGCACGCCCTATGACGAGCTGGGGCTGGACAACCCCGCGCTCACCGACGAGCAGATCCTCGATGCGATCGAGGCCCATCCCATCCTCATGAACCGGCCGATCGTGGTGACGGGCAAGGGCACGCGGCTGTGCCGTCCTTCGGAGACGGTGCGGGAAATCCTGCCGGGCGCCTGACCGCCAGTGTTGCCGGGCGGCGAGCGTTGCTAGACGGTTGCCGGCGCCGGCCCGCGGTCGATCCAGCGGTTGCGGCCTGCTTCCTTCGCGAGGTACATGCGCTTGTCGGCGAGCTCGACCAGACCGTCGGCGCTCTCGACGAAGTCACGCGAGCGCTCGGCCACGCCGAGGCTCAGGGTGATCGGCTCGCCGTCGGGGCGGTCGCACACGGGCTTCGCAAGGATGCGTTGCGCGAGGCTCACCGCTTCGCTGAGGCCCGTGTTCGGCAGCACCATGACGAACTCCTCGCCGCCCCAGCGAAGCAGGAGGTCGGAGCTGCGCAGCAGCGCGCGCAGCGATGCGGCCGCCGCGGCGAGCACCTTGTCGCCCGCCTCGTGGCCGAGCTCGTCGTTGACGGCCTTGAAGTGGTCGAGGTCCGCGAAGAGCACCGCGAGCGGAGCGTCCTCGCGGCGCGCGATGCGGAACTGGATCTCGAGCAGCTCGCGCCCGCTTTCGCGCCGGTGGCAGCCGGTGAGCGGATCGCGGATGGCCTGCTCCACGAGCGTGGCCATGAGGTGGAGCTGGCTCAACGACGCGATCGCCGCGACGCCGCCGATGAGCACCTGCAGCCACATCGCCTCCGCGGTGACGAACGCCGAATGGCCGAGGTGCGTCTGCAGCGCGATGGCCTGCGCCGCGAGCGGAATGAGCAGCAGCGCCAGGCACTCGACGCCCGTGAGCGGAAATGCCGCGACGCCCGCGGACATCACGTAGGGCATGAACGAATAGGCGTTGGCCATCGTGGCCGAGAGGACGTCGACGACGTGCTTGTGCAGCACTTCCAGGCTGCCGACGTAGAGCAACGCGGCGATCGCGAAGAGGCTCGCCATGCGCCGCCGCGCCTGGGCGCGCGTGAGCGCCGCCTCGCGGCACGTCCACGCGAGGATGAGCAGGGCGCCCGTGGCCGCGAGGCGCAGCACCGCCAGGAGCATCGCGGTGGGACGATCGAAGACGATGAAGTCGCCCGGGATCCAGGTGAAGATCACCGCGGCCAGGAAGAGCGCCAGCCCGCGCGTGCGCCTGACGATGGCCTCGGAACGGCGGCGTTCCTGCAGGCCCAGCGCATGCATCGGCCAGACCAGTCGCAGGAACTTGTAGCCCATCCCGACAAGTTAGGGCGTCGGGCCGCCGCTGCCGTTGATCCCGGTCAAGGCGCCCGGTGCGCCATCCGCAGCGTCGTTAACCTTCGCAAAGCGTTCGACGACGCAGACGGCGCAACCCACATTCACCGTGAGTTAAATACCCGTACCTATGCCAGGCGGAAGACCAGCATCGAGCGGCCGGTGACCTCGTACTCGTGGCCGATCTCGAAGCGCGACCCGTCCGGTTCCTGCGCCATGTTGGTGTCCATGAGGAGCGTCCACGCCTCGCCGCCGGGTGCCTGGGGCAGCTTGAAGCGCACCACGTCCTGCCACGAGTTGAACACGATGAGGAGCGTCGCGAGCTCGCCGCGGCGGCGGATGCCGGTCTCGGGCGCGCGGCCGTCGAGCAGCATGCCGAAGCAGCGCAGGTTCGGATCGGACCACTGCTCGTCGGTCTTGGGCTCGCCGTTGGCCGCGATCCACGTGACGTCGCTCACCTCCAGCTCCTCGTCGTACTGGCCGGTCAGCCAGCGCACCCGGCGCAGGATGGGGTACTGGTGGCGCAGCGCGATCAGCTTGCGCGTGAATTCCACGAGACGCTGGCCGCGCTCCGAGTGCTCCCAGTGGACCCACGAGATCTCGTTGTCCTGGCAATACGCGTTGTTGTTCCCGTTCTGCGTGCGCGCGAACTCGTCGCCCGCGACGATCATCGGCGTGCCCTGCGACAGCAGCAGCGTGGCGAGCATGTTCTTCATCTGGCGCTCGCGCAGGCCGTTGATGGCCACGTCGTCGGTTTCCCCTTCCACCCCGTGGTTCCAGGAGCGGTTGTGGGAATGGCCATCGCGGTTCTCCTCGCCGTTGGCCTCGTTGTGCTTGTCGTTGTACGTGACCAGGTCGTTCAGCGTGAAGCCGTCGTGCGCCGTGATGAAGTTCACGCTGGCCCACGGCTGGCGGCCGCGCTTGTTGAAGAGATCCGGCGAGCCGCACAGGCGCGGCGCCAGCTCCGCGGGCGTGGCCTCCCCGCGCCAGTAGTCGCGCACGGTATCGCGGAACTTGTCGTTCCACTCGGCCCAGCCCGGCGGGAAGCCGCCCACCTGGTAGCCGCCGGGGCCGCAGTCCCACGGCTCGGCGATGACCTTCACGTGCGCGAGCACGGGATCCTGCATGACGGTCTTCATGAAGCCGTTGTGCGTGTCGAAGCCGCCCGGCTCCCGCGCGAGGATGGTGCCCAGGTCGAAGCGGAAGCCGTCGACGTGCATCTCCTGCGTCCAGTAGCGCAGCGAGTCGCACACCATCTGGATCACGACCGGGTGCGACAGGTTGAGCGTGTTGCCGGTGCCGGTATCGTTGATGTAGAAGCGCTTCTGGTCGGGAAGCAGCCGGTAGTACGAGCTGTTGTCGATGCCCTTCAGCGAGAGCGTGGGCCCGCGCTCGTTGCCCTCGGCGGTGTGGTTGTAGACGACGTCGATGACCACCTCGAGCCCCGCATCGTGCAGGCGCGCCACCGTTTCCTTGAACTCCTGGAGGGTGCGCGCGGCATCCGCGGCGTAGCGCGGGTCGGGCGCGAAGAAGCCGATCGAGTTGTAGCCCCAGTAGTTGTTGAGCTTGCGCTCGAGCAGGAAGCTGTCGTTCACGAACGTGTGCACCGGCAAGAGCTCCACGGTGGTCACGCCGAGCGACTTGATGTAGCCGATGACATCCGGATGCGAGAGCCCCTTGTACGTGCCGCGCTCGCCTTCGGGCACGGCGGGGTGCAGCTTGGTGAAGCCCTTCACGTGGGTCTCGTAGACGATCGTGCGGTCCCAGGGCGTGCGCTTGCGCTGCTGCTCGCGCGCCCAGTCGAAATTGGGATCCACCACGACGCACTTCGGCATGAAGGGCGCGCTGTCGCGCTCGTCGAAGCTCAGGTCGGCGTCGGCATGGTCGAGCTGGTAGCCGAATACCGCCGGGTCCCACTTGATCTCGCCGATCTGCGCGCGGGCATACGGATCGAGCACCAGCTTGTTGGGATTGAAGCGGTGGCCCTCCTCCGGCGCGTACGGGCCGTGGACGCGATAGCCGTAGCGCTGGCCGGGTCCGAGGTCGGGCACGTAGCCGTGCCACGTCTCGTCGCGATACTCGGGCAGGTCGATGCGGGCGGACTCGCGGCCATCGGCATCGAAGAGGCAAAGCTCGACGCGGGTAGCGTTGGCGGAGAACAGGGCGAAGTTCACGCCCTTGCCGTCCCAGGTGGCGCCGCGGGGATACGGCGAGCCTTCGCGCACGAGCGCATTGATCTTGATGTCCGGAGCGTTCATGGCGGTCTCGCGCGGCGTGACGATATCGTCGTGTTTTCCAGACAGTGGGGAGCGGTCGTGGTTCCGGGTATCCCCGGGCAATCCCACGGTCAGGAGGCGCCTACAGGGCGGTGAAAATGCGCGGGGCCGGAATCGCGTTCCGGTGCGACGCCGAAGGGGCGCCTCACCGGAACGTTACTCCGGCCCCGCTTTGCTGCATCCCGCTTATTGGTGCGTGGTATCTCATGGCTCGGTGGCGCCAGGACCTGCCTGCGCCACGAGCCTTGCCCCCGCTTTATCGCTCCCCGCACGTCGTGTTGTACGCAATCGAAGCTTGCACCAATCGCCGCGCGCGGAAAATGGGCAAAGGCCCCGGGAAGTGGCGCCCGCATGATCCAGCCCATGCGCGCGCGGGATTTGCGCTCAGCGGGTGCGCGAAAACGCGACCGCCGTGCGGCGCTCGTGCAGCACCAGCGCCACCCCGCTCGCGACGATCACCGCCATGCCGAGCGCCGACACCCCGTCGGGAAGGTGGCCGAAGATGGCCCACCCGTACAGCGTGGCCCAGATCATGTGCAGGTACGTGAACGGCGCCACGAGCGAAGCCGGCGCCCGGAGGAACGCGCCGATCAGCAGGCCGTGTCCCACGCCCCCGAAAAGCCCCAGCAACACGAAGAGCGCCCCGTGCCACCAGGAGATGGGCCCCGGTGAATCCGCGAACGGCAGGGCGAGCGAGAGCAGCACCGTGCCCACGAGCCCCGAGTAGAAGAGCGTCGTGTGCGGCGAATCGTGCGGGAGCTTGCGCGTGAGGAGCTGGTAGAGCGCGTTCGAGATCGCGGCGAGCACGAGCAGCCCCGTCGCCGGATGGAAGACCGCCGAGCCGGGACGCACGAGGATCAGGATGCCCACGAAGCCGCCGACTGCGGAGAGCCAGCGCGCCCGCGTGGGTTTTTCCCCCAGCACCGGACCCGAGAGCAGCACGGCGAACATCGGCGCGAGGAAGCTGATCGCCGAGCCTTCCGCGAGCGGCAGGAAGCGCAGCGCGGCGAAGAAGGACGCCGTGGCGCTCACCAGGCAGAGCGATCGCAGCAGCTGGATGCCGAGGTGCCGCGTGCGCCAGAAGCGCGGCCCCGCACGGTGCCAGGCGATCGGGGTGGCGACCACCATCTGTCCCAGGTACCGCGCGAACACCACCGCGAACAACGGATGGTCCCGCACGAGATACTTCGCCGTCGCGTCGAGCGTGCTGAAGCAGATCCCGGCGAGGAGGATGAGCGGCAGCGCTCGGCGCAGTGGGGAGTGGCGTTCCATGACGCGGTCGTCGGGGGACGGATGGGGGGACGCTTATGGTAATGGCGTCGAGGGGTGTGCTTCGCGCTGCGCGATGCAACCACGACATGGCGCAGATGGGGCAGGTGCCATCCGCCGGCCCGGAAACCGCAAGCGTGAGGCCTCCGGTCCAATCCTGCGTGATACCGGCGACTCCTTTTCG
>Ga0068851_10001504_pt1 | contig 10227 bp, 9 predicted proteins | sample KBSCornC12_FD_66588 | JGI IMG/M metagenome (GOLD analysis project Ga0068851, IMG submission 66588) | Corn rhizosphere microbial communities from Kellogg Biological Station, Michigan, USA - KBS Corn C1-2 | ecosystem: Host-associated > Plants > Roots > Rhizosphere > Soil ...
GATGTCGAGGAAATCGAGCTCGCGATTCAGGAATGCAAGCCAGCGCGCCTGCCCTTCCTCGATGATGTTCACTTCCACACGCGACGCGAGTGGCAGCAGGCGTCCTTTGAGCGCGGCGGCGACGGGCAGCGATGCTTCGGGTATCGGCCCGGCCGGCTCGTAGCGCGACTCCCGATACGTCGGATTCGCGACGAGCACGATCCGGTTGCTGCGCCGATATTCGGCCAGCATGTACGGCCCGGTGCCGACCGGATGCGCGCCGATGTCGGCGCCGTACGCTTCGACGACTTCGCGCGCCTGCGCGGCGACGTTCTGTAGCGCAAGCACGTAGGGGAACCGCAGGTCCGGCGCATTGAGGCGAATCCGCAGCGTGTAGCGGTCGACGACTTCCAGACCCGCGAGCGGTGCGTCGTAGTCGAACCGCCCCGTCTTCGTCGCGCGAGCGCGCGCCTCGTCGCTGCCTTGCAACTTCCCTTCCAGCATCCACACCCACGGCGATTTGACGATCGGATCGAGGATGCGCTTGATGCCATACGCGAAATCGGCCGCCGTCAGTTCGCGGCGTACGCCCTTGAACACCGGATCGGGCGTGAAATAGACCCCCTTTCGCACCTTGCAGAGGTATGCCTTGCCGCCGTCCTCGACGATCGGCAGCGCTTCGAGCGCGCGCGGGACGAGCTTGACCGGACGCGCGAGATAGTCGTAATCGAGCATCGCGTCGAAGATCGCGCCGATGATGTCGTCCGATGCGGCATCGGACGCAAAGGCAGGATCGAACGATGTCTCGGCGATGCTGAGCGCGACGCGCAGCGTTTTGGCGGGATCGGCGGCGCGCGCGGGATTGACGAGCAGCGCCAGCGCAAGCGACGCGCCCAGCAACACGCGGATCGCAACGGACAGGGGAAGAGGCATTCGACCGGCTCGGTGACCGCAAGCGAGCGGCATCGTAGCATCGCAACCTGTTGCGCTGGCTGTGGCCACGCGTCAACATCGACATGCGCCGACACGGCGCACGAGCGGATCGACGACGATGGAAATGAAACGGATGAACGGCGGCAGCCTGCGCGCTGCCGGCTACGACGAGCGCGCGCGCAAGCTCGTCGTCGAGCTGACGGCAGGGACCTTCGAATACAGCGGTGTGCCGGGCGAGGTGTGGCGACGCTTCAGCACATCGTCATCGCCGTGGAGCTACTACCGCGACAACATCGAGGAAGAATATCCCGCGCACCGCACGCGTTGAGCACGCGTGCGCCAGCGATGAACAACGACCGTTGCACCGGCGACTTTCGCGCCGGCGCAACGGATCATTCGCGCAGCGTGTAACGGTTACTGCACCGTCAGCTTGCGGCCCGCGACGGCGGGCTTCTTCACGAGATGCAGCTCGAGCACGCCGTTGTCGTACTTCGCCTCGCTGGAGGCTTCGTCGAGCTCGACCGGCAGCGTGAAGCTGCGATACACATTGCCCGTGTAGCGCTCGGCGCGCAGCACCCGCGTGCCTTCGGCCGGCGTGACGAGCGGCTTCACTTCGGCGGCGATCGTCACCTGGTTGCCCTCGATCGCGACGTGGATCTCGTCCTTCTTCACGCCGGGGATTTCAGCGTAGACGACGTACCCCTTGTCGTTCTCGGCGACGTCGACACGAACACCTTGGGGTGCCGTACGATCACTTTGACCGGGACGCAGGAAATTGCGGAACAGCGTTTCGACAGCGGTGTCGGTGAACGGATCGTAGATTTGCAGACTGGCCATGGTGCGCTCCTTGAATAGACGGTCGAATGAGTGGGCCGGAGGCGTCCATGCGTCGGGACGCTACCGCCGGTGCATGACCAATCTAGGGTCGCCCTCGGCCGTTTCAAGAGTCCCCCGGCACTACCGTGCACGGACGTCGCAACTGGCTGATAATGGCCGGCGATGAACGACTCTTCGCCCATGCCGCTCACCGCCCGCCAGAGCGCGTCGCTCGAAGCGGCGCTCCGTACGCGCCAGCGGGAGCTCCGCGCCGACGTCGCGTCGCACCTCCGCACGCAGGACGACCCTCGCCTTGTAGGACTGCGCAACCGGATGGAGGAGACCGACGACTGGGCTGCCGCCGACGCGATGGCCGCGCAGGACATCGCGCTCGTGTCGCGCGATCTCGCGGAGCTTGCGAACGTCGAGCAGGCGCTCGCGCGGCTGGCAGACGGCAGCTACGGCGAGTGCGCCGACTGCGGCAACACGATCCCCTATGCGCGCCTGGAGGCGTACCCGGCCGCCAAACGCTGCGTCGGCTGCCAGGAACGCGCCGAGCGGCGCGAGAACGCGCGCAAGTAAAGGTAAAGGGCGGCGCTCGTCGCCCGACGGCTCAACGCCCGCGCGAGCGTGCGCTCGGCTGCGCCGCTGCTTTCCCGACCGCGCGCGGCACCGTTTTGGCGGGCCGTTTGGCGGGCGCGAAACGCGCGAGCCACGCAAAGAACTCGCGATACCAGAGCTGCGAGTTTTGCGGCTTCAGGATCCAGTGGTTCTCGTCGGGGAAGTAAACGAGCCTCGCCGCGACGTCCTTCGCTTTCAACGAATTGAAGTACTGCAGTCCCTGCGTCGCGGGCACGCGATAGTCGAGCTCGCCATGGATGACGAGCGTCGGCGTCTTCGCATTCTTGACGAAATGGTGCGGGGACTGCCGCATCACTCGCGCCTCGTCATCCCAGTGGAACGCGCCGAGCTCCTTCGCGAAAAATCGGTAGCCATCGGTCGCCATCATGCTGACCCAGTCGTAGCAACCGGCGTGGCAGACGAACGCGCGATAGCGATCGGTGTGCCCGTTCATGTAAGCGACCATGAAGCCGCCGTAACTGCCGCCCGTCGCCGTCAACCGTTGTGCGTCGATATAGCCCTGCGAGAGCAGGAAGTCGGTCGCAGCCTCGGTATCGGCAAATTCCTTCTCGCCATAGCGGCCGGTGATCGTCTCGAGGAATTGCTGGCCGTAACCGGACGAGCCGTGATAGTTGACGCACGCGACGACGTAGCCTTGCGCGGCGAACACCTGCGTGTTCCAGCGGAAATGCCAGCCGTCGTGATGCGCGGCATGCGGGCCGCCGTGTATCGAATGCATGAGCGGCCACTTGCGCTTCGGATCGAAGCCTGGCGGAAACGTGACGAACATCTGCACGGGCTCGCCGTTCCAGCCTTCGATGATGAACTCGCGGACATCACCGAATGAATGGCGCGCGAGAACGGTGCGGTTCAGCGACTCGATCGACCGCTCGCCGCCGCCGTCACCGCTCGCCGCGAACAATGCCGGCGGATATTGCGCGGAGTCGCGAACATAGACGAGCACGCTGCCATCCGCCGAGTGCGCGAACGAATTCACGACACCGCCGCCGACGATCGCTGAAGGCGCAGCGCCCGTTGCGGGATGCCGCCACAAGCCGACGCGGCCGCGATCCTCGACGAGCGACAGCAATGCCGACGAATCGGACGTCCACTGCAGATGCGTCGTCCCGCGATCGAAATCCGGCGCGAGCGTGCGTGAGCGGCGCGATTTGCGCTCGAGCACGCAGAGCTGCCCCTGGTCGTTGAAGGCGCGCGCCGTGTCGTAGGCGTGATACGCGATCGACGTACCGTCCGGCGAATAGAGTGGGTGCTCGTCCGAGCGTCCGCTGCCGGAGGTGATGTTCGTCACGCGACGCGTCTTCACGTCGACGACGACGATGTCGCACTGGTTCATCAGCGCAGGCTCGGCGGCCGGGTCGATGGTCAGCGCGATCTCGCGGCCATCCGGCGCGATGTCGTAATGCTCGGACGTCGGATCCCACGGCTGCAGCGCAATGCCGGTACCGCGCAACAGATCATCGCAGCGGCCAGTCGCGACATCGCACACGAAGAGATGCGGCTCGCGCCCATCGGTCAGCCAGTGATCCCAGAACCGGTATTCGCCGCGCTCCGTCAGATGCGCCTTGACCTTGGCGTCCTTTTTCTCCGCGATGCGCTTGCCTTGCGCGGCATCGTTGCGCAGTTCTGGCCACACCCATGACACGAAAGCGATCTTGCGGCCGTCGGGAAACCATTTGATGGCCGTCGCACCCGTGGCGATATTCGTCAACCGCGTGGCTTCGCCGCCGTCGGGCGCGATCAGATAGATCTGCGCTTCGCCATCGTCGTTGCGCTTAGTCGTGAATGCGATCCGCGAGCCGTCGGGCGACCAGCGCGGGTCGCTGTCCTTGTCGCCGGCAGTCAGCCGGCGCGGCTTCGAGAGTGCCTTGTCGTTGCCGTAGCCGGTCGGAAACAGCCACAACTCGGTGCTGCCGGCATTACGATCGAACGAGAACGACGTCACCGGCGCGCAGGCTGTGTGCCCGTCCGGCGCGAGCGTCGCTGCGCCGATTCGCTTCAACGCCCACAACGCGTCGACGTCGAAGGGTTGCTTGCCGGAAGCGGATGACGAACTGCGGCGTGCGGCCATTGGCGATTTCCGCGGAGTAGAATGAAGGCCGCGCATTCTAGCTGGAATGCGATGCGTTTCGCGACGCGGCATCGCATTTGCGCCGTCCGCTCATTTTGTCGCTCACCCCGTTGTTGCTCCATTACCAATCGCACGACGCCACCTTCTTGCCCGCACGATGACGACGATGAACTACCGGCGCCTCGGACGCTCCGGGCTGAAAGTGAGCGAGCTGTCGTTCGGCTCCTGGGTGACGTACGGCAATCAGATGGACGATCGGCTCGCGCGCGAGTGCATGGCGGCGGCGCACGACGGCGGCGTCAACTTCTTCGACAACGCCGAGGTGTATGCGAAGGGCCAGTCGGAAACGATCATGGGTGATGCGCTGCGCAAGCTTGCGTGGCGCCGCTCGTCCTACATCGTGTCGACGAAGTTCTTCTGGGGCCTCCACGATGGGCCGAACGAAAAGAACACGTTGAATCGCAAGTACCTGATGCAGGCGATCGACGGTTCGCTCGCGCGGCTTGGCCTCGATCACGTCGATCTCGCGTTCTGTCACCGGCCCGATCCGGAAACGCCGATCGAGGAGACGGTGTACGCGTTCCATGACATGATCCAGGCGGGCAAAGTGCTGTATTGGGGCACGTCCGAATGGAGCGCAGCCGAGATCATGGCGGCGTGGCAGATCGCGGAGCGGCATCACTTGCACAAGCCGGTGATGGAGCAGCCGCAATACAACCTCTTGCACCGTGAGCGCGTCGAGGACGAATACGCGCGGCTCTATCGCGACATCGGGCTCGGCACGACCACGTGGAGCCCGCTCGCCTCGGGCTTGCTGACCGGCAAGTATGCGAATGGCGCACCGGCCGATTCGCGCGCGACGATCAAGGGCTACGAGTGGCTTGCCGAGCGCATCCTCGAACCGACCGGCATCGCGAAGGTCAAAAAGCTCGTTCCAATTGCGGCAGAGCTTGGTTGCACGCTCGCTCAGATGTCCCTTGCGTGGTGTCTTCGCAATCCGCACGTGTCGACGGTGATCACCGGCGCAAGTCGGCCTTCGCAGGTCGTCGAGAATTTAAAGGCGCTCGACGTCGTTGAAAAGCTGACGCCCGATGTGATCGAACGGATCGACCAGGCAACTTTGTAACTGCAATGAACCCGCTCGAATCCTGGACCGAGGAGCAGCGCTCGGCGTTTCTGTACCGCGTGTGCGCGGATGCCGAGAATGGCACCGTACGCGCCGAACTGTTCCGTCGGCTCGCGGGTGAAGCCGAAGCGCAGGCGACGATCTGGCGCGCGCAGCTGACGTCGCGCGGCCATCCGGCACCGGGACCGTTCGTGCCGGACGCGCGTACTCGGCTCGTCGCAAGCCTCGTGCAGTGGCTCGGCCCGCGGCGGCTCAAGAACGTGCTGGCGGCGATGAAAGTGCGCGGGATGGCGGTCTATGGCGCGGCGATGCCCGCCGAGCCTGGTCATGCGCTGCCGCCGGCAGGATCTATGTTCGAGCGCCGGCATCGGGGTCTTGGTGGCGGCGGGAATCTCCGCGCGGCGGTGTTTGGCGTCAACGACGGCCTCGTATCGAACGCGAGCCTGATTCTGGGTGTTGCGGGTGCTACGTCCGATCTCAAGGTCGTCGTCATGAGCGGCGTTGCTGGAATGGCTGCCGGCGCGTTTGCGATGGCCGCCGGCGAATACGTTTCAGTGCAGTCGCAGCGCGAGCTCTATCAGTACCAGATCGCGCTCGAGCGCGACGAGCTGAAGCAGTATCCGGAAGCCGAGGCGCAGGAGCTCGCGCTGATCTACGCGGCAAAAGGACTGCCGGCAAAGCAGGCGGATCGGCTCGCGAAGCGGCTCGTGGCCGATCCTGAAAACGCACTCGACACGCTGGCGCGCGAGGAGCTTGGACTCAATCCGAGCGAGCTCGGATCGCCGCTTGGTGCCGCCGCGAGCTCGCTTTGTGCGTTCGCGGCAGGCGCGCTCGTGCCGCTCTTGCCATGGCTCGCCGGCGGCAGCACGAACGCGCTCGGCTGGTCGATCGGTTTGACGGCCGCGGGCCTGTTCAGTGTGGGCGCGACATTGTCGCTTTTCACCGGACGGCACGCCGTCTATTCGGGCGCGCGAATGCTCGCGCTCGGCGGCCTGGCAGGCGGCGTGACATACGTGCTCGGTCACCTGCTCGGCGCGGTCGTCGGCTGAGCCTTCTGGCTTGACCCGCGCCCGCGGCGCGCGCGCCGTTGCGACGATGTCACGCAACGCGGACGTCCATGCGGTCTGGACTGGTTCGGTCGCACATCTGAAGGCTGGCCGCGAACGATCGCTCGTCCAGCGCCACCCATGGGTGTTCTCGGGCGCGATCGATCGCGTCGACGGCAATCCGGCTGCGGGCGCGACAATCGATATCGCCGATGCCGCGGGCGCATTCGTCGCACGCGCCGCGTATTCACCGCAGTCGCAGATCCGTGCGCGCGTTTGGTCGTTCGATCCGGACCAGCCGATCAATGCGCCATTCTTCGCCGAGCGCATCCAACGTGCGTGCGCGACACGAGCGCCGCTGCTCGATGTCACCCACACCGCATGCCGGCTCGTTCACGGCGAATCGGATCAGTTGCCGGGCGTGATCGTCGACCGGTACGGCGACACGATCGTCATCCAGCTCTTGTCAGCCGGCGCAGATACCTGGCGCGACGCGATCGCCGATGCACTCGTGACCGCGACTGGCGCGCGCTGCGTCTATGAGCGGTCGGATGCCGACGTTCGTGCGCTCGAAGGATTGACACCGCGCGTCGGTGTGGTTCGCGGCGCGCTGCCGGAAGCGATCGAAATCGTCGAAGCAGCTATCCACTACCGCGTCGACGTCGTCGCGGGACAGAAAACGGGGTTTTACCTCGATCAACGCGACAACCGCGCATTCGTCGGCGCGCACGCGTGCGGCCAGCGCGTGTTGAACGCGTTCTGCTACACGGGTGGCTTCACGCTTGCGGCGCTGGCGGGCGGCGCAGCGTCGGTGCTGTCGATCGACAGCTCGGCAGAAGCGTTGCGCGGTGCGCGTGCAAACCTCGCGCTGAACCCGTCGCTCGATTCGGCCCGGGCGTCATGGTCCGAAGCCGACGTGTTCAGCGAGCTGCGCGAGTTGCGTAACCGCGGCGCGGCGTTCGACCTGATCGTCCTCGATCCACCGAAATTCGCGCCGACGGCGGCGCACGCGCAGCGCGCTGCGCGTGCTTACAAGGACATCAACCTGCTCGCGTTGAAGCTCCTGTCGCGAGGCGGCCTGCTCGTGACGTTCTCGTGCTCGGGAGGCATCGACGCGTCGCTGTTCCAGAAGATCGTCGCCGGTGCGGCGATCGACGCCGCGGCGAACGCGGCCATCGTCGCGCGACTTGGACCCAGTGCCGACCATCCGGTCGCGCTGGCGTTTCCCGAGGGCGATTACCTGAAGGGCCTCGTCGTTCGCAAGTCGTAGCGCGCACGCGCCCCCATCAACGTGCGGCGCGCTGCACTTCCGGCGTTGCGACCGCACCAAAAAACAAGGCCGCAACACGTGCGGCCTTGTAATTGCGACCATGCGGACAGGAATCACATGGCCGTATTCTGATTCTCGCGCTGCGCAGCCAAGGGCGCCCGCCGCGCTTATGCTGCCTTCATGCAATCCGACATGAACTTCTTGCGCTCGTCGCCCTTCATCCCCTTCGATTTCGTGTTGCACGCGCCCATTTTGTTGTCGTACGTCTTCTTCTCGGCGCTCAGGCAATCCTTCATGAACGTCTTGCGCTCGTCACCCTTCTTGTCCGCTGCTTTCGTATTGCACGTTTTCATCCGTTCCTGTTGCGCGTTTTCCGCAAACGCCGGCGTCGCCACGGCGGCGAACACGCCAACGATGGCCAATGCAAACAGTCGCTTCATGGGAGAACCTCGTTTTGTGAATTGCGGGTTTGGTCGAATTGCCGGAGGTGCTGGCGGCGCCTTTGCGGGTACCGCCGTAGACGTGAACTCAGTCTACGGCAACCGTAACGGGCAGGGCAACGAAATCGCTGACACCACTTTCGGCCGTGTTGCGCCCGTGCCCTCTTGCAGTGCAACATGGGTTTGGAACGCGCGGGCCGTGACCGGCGCCCAAGGTGCGTAGAATACGCAACTGATTGAAATTTCAATGAAAGCGTAAGGCGATGATCCTCGTCCTCGAACCCAATACCCGTCCGGAAGGCGTCGACTACCGGATGCTCACCACCCAGCTCGAGCGGCTTCCGAACGTCACCTTCCGCGTCCACCGCGAAGTGGGCAGCGAGGTCACGCTGACGGAGATCTACCTGATCGGCAATACGGCCGCATTGACGATCGAGCAGATGCAGGTGCTGCCGTGTGTCGCCAAGGTGGTGCGCGTGTCGGAGCCCTATCGCGTGCTCGGTCGGCACAAGCAGGGCGACGACCGCCCCGCCTCGTTCGAATACAACGGCGTGCAGTTCGGGCAGGACACGCTCAACGTTTTCGCCGGACTGTGCGCCGTCGATTCGCGCGAGTCCGTCGAGGCGATGATGAAAGCGCTGCGCGATCACGGCCAGGTGTGCACGCGAATGGGCGCGTACAAGCCACGGACGTCACCGTATGCATTCCAGGGCTACGGCGCGAGTTGCCTGCCGTACGTGTTCGAGCTTGCCGGCAAGTACGGCATTCGCGTGATCTCGATGGAGGTGACGCACGAATCGCATGTCGAGGAGATACGCAACGCGCTCGCCGAGACCGGCAACGCAACGGGTGTCATGCTGCAGATCGGCACGCGCAACACGCAGAACTTCGAGCTCCTGAAGCTCGTCGGCAAGCAGCAGGAGTTTCCCGTGCTGATCAAGCGCGGCTTCGGCATCACGCTCGACGAGTCGCTGAATGCCGCCGAGTATCTTGCGACCGAAGGCAATCGCAAAGTCGTGTTCTGCCTGCGCGGCATGAAGACGAACATGGGCGATCCGCATCGGAACTTCGTCGACTTCTCGCACGTGCCCGTCGTCAAGCGGTTGACGAGAATGCCCGTGGCGATCGACCCATCGCATTCGGTCGGCACGCGCGCACGCGCGCCGGACGGTCTGCTCGACATCTTCCACGTCGTCGCGCAGGGCGTCATCGCGGGCGCCAACCTCATCCTCGTCGATTTCCATCCCGATCCGGCGCACGCGCTCGTCGACGGGCCGCAAGCATTGCTGTTGTCGGAGCTTCGCCCATTCCTCGACGACGTTGCGATCGCGCGCGACGGCTACGAGCGCCGCACCAAGCTCGCGCGCGAACAGACCGCGCACTGACCGATGTTCCGTAGCCGTTTTACGCGTGCGCCGCTGCGCGGTCGCACTGATAGTGGCATTGCCGCGTTGTCGCCGTATCACGCGCCGCGCTGGCTCGCGGGCGGCCACGCGCAAACGATCTGGCCGTATCGGTTGCGCCGCCCTCCGATCGTCACGCGACGCGAACGCATCGAGACGATCGATGGCGACTTCTGGGATTTCGACTGGCTCGACGCCCGCACATCGGATGCGCCGATTCTCGTCATCTTTCACGGTCTCGAGGGCGGATCGCAATCGCACTATGCCCGCGCGCTGCTCGTTGCCGCCGCGGCGATCGGCTGGCGCGCGGTCGTGCCGCATTTTCGCGGCTGCGGTGGTGAACTGAACCGGCTGCCGCGCGCCTATCACTCCGGCGATCATGAGGAGGTTGCGGCGATGCTTCGTGCCATCCGCATTGCAATACCCGCGCCGATACCGCTCTTTGCCGTCGGTGTATCACTCGGCGGCAGCGCGCTCCTGAACTGGCTCGGTCGCGCCGGCCCC
>Ga0068851_10001507_pt1 | contig 10216 bp, 9 predicted proteins | sample KBSCornC12_FD_66588 | JGI IMG/M metagenome (GOLD analysis project Ga0068851, IMG submission 66588) | Corn rhizosphere microbial communities from Kellogg Biological Station, Michigan, USA - KBS Corn C1-2 | ecosystem: Host-associated > Plants > Roots > Rhizosphere > Soil ...
GGCGACGAACACCGGAATGTCCTTCGCGACATTGGGGAGGATCTCCTGCGCGAGCACGGAGGTCGTGACAGGCCCGATGTGCCCGCCTGCTTCCATCCCCTCGATCACCAATGCGTCGGCGCCCGACCGCATCAGTTTCTTCGCCAGCGCCATTGCGGGTGCAAAGCACACCAGCTTCGCGCCGCTGCCCTTGATCCGATCGATCGCCCCGCCCGGCGGCAATCCGCCGGCAAGTACCACATGCCCGACGCCATGCTTCGCGCAGACATCGATCAGCTCGCTTAGTTGCGGGTGCATGGTGATAAGATTCACGCCGAACGGCCGATCGGTCCGCTTCTTGGTCTCAGCGATCTCGGTGTCGAGCAGATCCGGGCTCATCGCCCCGCACGCGATCACGCCAAAGGCACCGGCGTTCGACAGCGCGGAGACGAGGTTGCGCTCGCTGACCCAGCTCATCGCGCCGCCGAGGATCGCGACCTCGCAGCCGAGGAACTCGGTCCCGCGATGCATCAGTTCCTTCAATCGCGCGTGCCCGACCGACGAGTGAACCGCCCGCGGCTCGGCAATCAATCCTTCGCCGCTCATGCCGCTTGCTCCGTATCCAGGCCGAACGCGGTGTGCAGCACCCGCACCGCCAGGTCGAGTTGGTCCTCGGCAATCAACGCGCTGACCTTGATCTCGCTCGACGACACCGCAAGCAGGTTGATCCGCCGCTCCGCCAGCACTTCGAACATCCGCGCCGCGAGCTGCGGGTTCGACCGGATGCCGACCCCGACGATGCTGACCTTGGCTACGGCGTCGTCATGGATCAGCGAGGCGTAACCGATGTCGCCCTTGCGCTGCTCGATCACCGCCATCGCCTGCGCCAGGCTCGCGCGGGTCACAGTAAAAGTGAGGTCGCTCGCCCCCGTGTCGGGGGTCGCCGCGTGGACGATCATGTCGACCTGGATCCCCGCTTCGGCGATGGGGCTGATAACCTGCGCGACCGTGCCTGGCTGGTCGGGCACGCCGGTCAGCGTGATCCGCGCTTCGTTGCGGTCAGCCGCGATGCCCGCGATCAGGTTTCTTTCCATTTGATCTCCCGAAAGCTCGGCGACGATGTCCGTCCCCGGCTTGTCTTCGAACGCCGATAGCACGCGCAGCGGCAGGTTTTCACGCATCGCGAGCCCGACCGAGCGTACCTGCAGCACCTTTGCTCCAACGCCGGCCAGTTCGAGCATTTCCTCGAACGTCACCTGCGTCAGCTTGCGCGCTTTCGGCACGATGCGCGGGTCGGTCGTGTAAACGCCATCGACGTCGGTGTAGATATCGCAGCGGTCGGCCTTCACGCCGGCGGCGATCGCGACGGCCGATGTGTCCGACCCGCCGCGGCCGAGGGTCGCGACGCGCCCATCCTCGCTGACCCCCTGGAAGCCGGGAATGACTGCCACCGTCCCGCCCTTCAATGCTTCGTCCAGGGTCGCGGATTCGATTGCTTCGACGCGCGCGTTGCCGTGCACGCCCGAGGCCCGCACTAGCTGCCAGCCCATGAAGCTGCGCGCTTTCACACCCATGTTCTGAAGCGTCATCGCGAGAAGCCCCGACGTCACCTGCTCCCCTGAAGCGACGACGACATCATATTCCTTTGGATCGCTGAGCGCCGATGCTTCGCGGCACAGTTGCACCAGCCGATCGGTCTCGCCCGCCATCGCCGAAACGACGACCAGCACCTCGTTTCCGGCCTCGGCCTCACGCTGCACCCGAGCCGCGACGCTGCGGATGCGTTCGATCCCCGCCATCGACGTGCCGCCGAATTTCATGACGATGCGCGGCACTCAAGCTCCTTGGGTCGATGGTCGCGGCCTGTTAGTGGGCGCACATGGTGGAAACAAGCATCCTGCCCGAAGAGGTCGCCCAGTTCGGCAAGCTAGCCGCCGACTGGTGGGACCCGAAGGGCTCGTCCGCGATGCTCCACAAGCTCAACCCCGTTCGCCTCAAATATATTCGCGACCAGCTCGACCAGCATTGGCAATGCGATGAGTGCAGCCGAACGCCCCTGCAAGGCAAAGCCGCTCTCGATGTCGGTTGCGGTGCGGGGCTTCTCGCTGAGCCCCTCGCCCGGCTCGGCGCCACGGTCACCGGCATCGACGCCACCCCAGAGGTGATCGACATCGCTCGTGCGCACGCCGCGACGATGGGACTGGCGATCGATTATCGTGCCGGCGACGTGCAACAGCTCGAAGGCCAGTTCGACCTCATCACCTGCATGGAAGTGATCGAGCACGTCGCCGATCCGGCAGCGTTCGTAAATGCGCTGGCACGGCGGCTCACTCCGGGCGGGCTGCTGATTATGTCTACGCCCAACGCTACGGGCTGGTCGAAGCTGATGATGATCACGGTCGCCGAAGGTCTTGGGCATATCCCGCGCGGGACTCACGATTTCGACAAGTTCGTTTCGCCCGAACGACTGCAGGTCATGCTGGCGGACGCCGGCCTGAAATGCCTCGACGTCGAAGGTATCGCCTGGTCGCCGACGCGTGGGCTGCACCTCAGCGACGATGTCCGCCTCAACTACCTGATTTCCGCAGTTCAGGCCTGAGCAAGTCTTGCGTCGGCACCACGACGCCATGAAGCTCAGCCTCGGTCCGCTTGCTATCTTCCTCTTCTCCTGCGCGGCGCAGACCGTGTCCGCGCAGGTGCCGGCGTTCCCCGGCGCCGAAGGGGCGGGCGCAATGAGCGTGGGTGGACGGGGTGGCCGTGCGATTCACGTTACAAACCTCAACGACAGCGGCCCGGGTTCCCTGCGCGCGGCGCTCGACGCATCTGGCCCGCGCACCGTAATCTTCGATGTCGGCGGGACGATCCGGCTGACCAAGCGCCTGCTGGTTACCAATGGTCAGCTGACGATCGCCGGCCAGACCGCCCCTGGTGGCGGCATCACGATCCGTGACTATCCGCTGATGATCTCCGCCGACGATGTCATCGTTCGCTTCATCCGGTCACGGCTCGGCGACGAGTCGCGCTTTGTCGGCGATGCGATCTGGGTGTCCAACGGCCGCCGCATCATCCTCGATCATGTGTCCGCCAGCTGGGCGACCGATGAATCGCTGTCCGTCGCATCCACCTACAAAAGGCCGGGCGACCGTCTTGGCGACGTGACGGTGCAATGGTCGATCATTTCCGAAAGCCTGTGCGGTCCGAAGAACCCGCAAGGCCCGCATTGCTACGGCTCGCTTGTCACCGGCTCGCGCGGTGCCCGCTACACCTTCCACCACAATCTCTGGGCCAACCAGCTCGCGCGCATGCCGCGTCCAGGCAATGAGCTGTCGCAGAATGAAGATCGTCAGGGTGGCTTCTTCGATTTCCGCTCCAACGTTATGTACAATTGGGGCAGCCAGGCCGGCTATAATTCAGGTCCGGCCGGCCGCGTCGCCTATAATTTCGTCAACAACAGCTACTGGGCCGGGCCGGACACCAAGAAGGCCGTCATCTTTGACGAGCGCGACCCGTTCGCCAGCGCTTGGTTCGCGGGCAACAGCCTCAACGGTAACGAACTGCCCGACCAATGGAGCGCCGTCGCTTCCCAGCGGGGTCGAGCCGCTCGGCTGGCGACTCCGGCTCCGGCCGTCTCGATCCGATCGGACGGTGCGGCCCAGAGCTACCAGCACGTCCTTCGCTTCGCCGGCGCGTCACTGAAGCGAGATCCGGTCGACGAGCGCGTCGTCGAAGGCGTCCGCGCGCGGACCGGGCGCCTGCTTGATAGCCAGGATGATGTTGGCGGCTGGCCCGCGCTCGCAGCGGGAACGCCCTGGCGCGACAGCGATGGCGACGGCATCCCTGACGATTGGGAGCGCTCGCACGGGCTCAACCCGCGCGATCCGCGTGACGGCGCCCGCATCGGCAGCGACGGCTATTCCAACCTCGAACATTGGCTGAACGAGCTCGCGGCTCCGGCCATGGCTGGATAATCGTCCGTTCGTCGCGCCGGGCCGCGCGCCCGACGAGCATCGGTAGCGCTCCACACAGAGCCGGCTGATCAGCGCCGAGGGGGCGTCGATGATCAGGATTCTGACTGCGTTTGCACTTGCACTGACCGCTTCACCGGCTTCGGCCAGGCCCGAGGCCTTTCACCTGATCCCGGGCGCCATTCCGATGGACAAGGGGCCGGATGGCAACACAATCATCTTCGATGCGCCGGAGGGTCTCGTCGTGTTCGACACAGGCCGCCATCCCGAGCATGCTCAGGCCATCCTCGACTACGCGAAGGCCCGACATCGTCCGATCGCGGCGATCGTCAACTCGCACTGGCACCTCGATCATACGACCGGGAACTGGGACCTTCGGCAAGCCTATCCGCACGTCGTCATCTACGCGAGCAGCGCGCTCGACGGTGCCCTCGCCACGTTCCTGAAGCAGGGCCGTGAACAGGGCGACGAGATGCTCGCCGATCCCAAGACGCCGGCGGCGCAGAAGGCGGAGTTGCTGCGCGGCCGCTCGGTGGTCGATCATCCCGAACGGATCCGACCCGATCGCGTGATCGCGAGGTCGGGGACGATGAAGATCGGCGGACGCTCCTTCGACGTGCACTTGACCAAGTTCGCTGCGACCGAAGGCGACGTGTGGCTCTACGACCGCAAGTCGCGGACGGCGGTGGTGGGTGACCTCGTCGTCGGGATCGTCCCATTCGCCGACACGGCCTGCGCGGACGGTTGGGCGAAAGCGCTTGAAGAGGTGGACCGCATTCCCTTCGTCACGCTAGTTCCCGGCCACGGCGATCCGATGACGCACGCCGATTTCCGCCAGTGGAAGTTAGCGTACGACAACCTTCTCGATTGCACGCGCGGCAAGGCGGACAAGCGAGTCTGCATCGCCGGCTGGCAGAAGGACGCGGCCAGGTTCATCGATGCCGCGCACCGCGACTATGTCGGCCAGGCGTTCGACTATTACATCGACCAGCGCTTCCGCGCTCCCGCGGAGCAGGTTCGCTACTGCAAGCCCCTCGGCTGACGACCAACCGTGCATTTCCATAGACGAACCGAAAAGCGTCTGTCAGAAATTGCTCAGGGTTTGCTCATGACTGCAATCGGCTCTCGGGCGCACCCATAGGCCTTCCAAACACAGGGAGGATTTATCGTGGTCAGATTCGAGGGCGACCGAACGCCCGGTTTCAAATTAATGCTGGCGCTGGTCGTTGGCTTCGTTCTCACTATCCCGCTGCTTTCCGTCTACTTCCTCGCTTCCGACCGCGAGTCTCAATCGCGCGAGGCGGCTCGCTCGATCACGGCGGGTTGGGGTGGTCCGCAGACGATGAGCGGGCCATTGCTGGTCATTCCATACAAAGCGACCACGACCGAGACCGTGCTTCAGAACGGCCAGAGCGTCACCAAGACCAATGAGGTAGCTCGGGAGCTCACGGTCGCGCCGGAAATCGTCGAGATGACGACCGGCATGGACCATCAAGTCAAGAAGCGCTCGATTTACGAAGCGGTCCTGTTCGACGCGCACGTCCAGGGCAAGGCACGCTTCGCCTTCCCGCCGGACCTTGGCCGAACCGGCGTGCAGCTTAGTCAGATGGACCTGTCGAAGGCCGAGTTGCGCTTCGGACTTAGCGACCCGCGCGGCCTCGGCGCCAATCCGTCGGTGTCGGTTGGGGGGCGGCCGCTCCGGCTACAGCCGGGCGGCGGCAGTAGCGGCAAGAGCCGCGGTTTCTTTGCTTGGCTTGATGCCGGTTCGCTCCCGACGCAGCCCATCGTCATCGATTTCGCGTACAAGTTCCGCGGCAACGCTTCCCTAAGCCTGTCACCCGATGCCGGCGATACGCACTGGGTCGTGAAGTCGGCCTGGCCGAGCCCCAGCTTCGTCGGCGGGTTTTTGCCTGACCCATCGAAGGTGACGAAGGATGGCTTTGAAGCGAATTATCGTATCGGCAACCTCGCGCTCGGCAATTCGCTGGTGACCACCGGCGATCCGGGGGACGCGGTCGCAGATGCGGCGAACGCTCAGCCGATGGAGAATCCCTATGGTGGTTTGCCCGCACCAGCGGCAAGCGACAATTCGCAGGTCGCCCAAATCAACCTGATCCAGCCGGTCGATCTCTATTCGCAGGTCGATCGAGCGATCAAATACGGCTTCCTGTTCATCGGGTTCACCTTCCTGGCCTTGCTGATGTTCGACGTGATCGGGGGCGTCAGCGTTTCACCGGTCGAATACCTGCTGATGGGCGTCGCACTGATCCTGTTCTTCGTGATGTTGCTCGCTTTTGCCGAAGTCATCGGGTTCACGCCGGCTTACATCCTGGCATCGGCGGCAATCGCCGGACTGAACACGGCTTATTCCGCCGCGGTGCTCAATAGCTGGCGGAGGGCTGCTTTCATCGGCGCACTCCTCATCGGCCTCTATGCCGTGCTCTACATCCTGCTCAGCCTCGAGGCTTTCTCGCTGCTGATCGGCTCGCTGCTGCTCTTCGCGGCGCTGGCCGGGGTGATGTACGCGACCCGCCGCATCGACTGGGGCGGAAAGCGCGAGGAAGAAGCCGTCGCCGAGGCGTGACGCTGTAATCGATTGACGCTAGGCGGGGTTGCATATGACCGATGCAGTCCCGCCAAAGCGCATTTTCCCCACATCGAAGGTCGATGCCCAGGCCGCGAGCCATGTTCCCGCGACCCCGCAGACCGAAAGCTCCGCCTACAAGCTCGCCTTTCAGGACACCGAGTTCCTGCTCCGCGAGGATCTCCGCCCCGTCCGGTTCCAGCTCGAGCTGCTCAAGCCCGAGCTTCTCCTCAACGAAGCCAATATCGGCTCCACGTTCGTCTTCTACGGATCGGCGCGCATTCCCTCGCCCGACATGGCCGACGCGCTGGTCGCCGCAGCGACCAACCCGGACCAGGAAAAGATCGCCGAGCGGCTGAAGGCTAAGTCCAAATATTACGACGTCGCCCGCAAGCTCGCCCAGCTCGCCAGCACCTGCGGCTGCGACGAGGAAGGCAAGAAGCATTTCGTCGTCTGCTCGGGCGGCGGACCGTCGATCATGGAAGCCGCCAACCGCGGGGCATCGGACGTCGGCCGGGAGTCGGTCGCGCTAAACATCGTGCTCCCGCACGAGCAGATGCCGAACCGGTTCGTGACCCCGGACCTCAGCTTCCAGTTCCACTATTTCGCGCTTCGCAAGATGCACTTCCTCCTGCGCGCGCGTGCGGTCGCGGTCTTCCCGGGCGGTTACGGCACGTTCGACGAGATGTTCGAGCTGCTGACGCTGGTGCAGACCGGGAAGGTCCGGCCGCTACCGATCCTGCTGTTCGGCAAGGAGTATTGGAACCGCGTGGTGAATTTCGAGGCGATGGTCGAAGAAGGCGTGGTCGCGCCGCACGACCTCGACCTTATCCACTGGTGTGAGGGCGCCGAGGAAGCGTGGGATTTCGTTCAGAAATATTACGACCGGACGCCGGCGGCTCCGCGAGAGCAGGCGCCGCTTGCGAACGAGCCTTAGGGCTTCTTGACGCTCGCCGGGCCGTCGACCTTCGGCGCGCCTTCGCCGTTGACGTTCTTCGGATTCTGGCCGGCTTGCTGGGTGCTCAGCACCGGCTCCTTGCCGGCCGGCTGAGCGCCGTCACCCTGGCCGGTGCCAGGCGTCTTGTCCGATGCCTTGCCACCGGTGTCGGCCGTCGCTGCGGGAGCGGCGGGCATCGGCTGCGGGCTGTCGCTATGCTGGTTGAGGAACGCGATCACGTTGGCGCGGTCCTGCGGGTTGCTGATGCCGGCAAAGGTCATCTTGGTGCCGGGAGCGAAGGCCTTCGGGCTGGTCAGCCACTGCGACAGCAGGTCCCAGTTCCAGTTCCCGCCCTTGCTCGACAGCGCCGGCGAGAAAGCGAAGCCGTTGGCGCCCTTGCCGATCGGCTCACCCAGAACGCCCCACAGGTTCGGGCCGAGCTGGTTTGGGCCCCCCTTGTCGGCATTGTGGCACGCCGCGCACTTCTTGAAGACGTCGCCACCCTTCGTCGCGTCTGCCTTCGCGAGATAGACTTCGATCGGCTGCTCCGCGGCAGCTCCGCCTTCGCCGGCCGCAGCTTCCACGCCCTCGATCGGATAGGCCTTTTCTTCCTTCGCCTCGCTATGGAACATCTCGCCCGCGACGATCGAGCCACCGAGCGCGACAATTCCAGCGAACAGCACCCAACCGGCGATGGTATTGAAGCGATCGTCCATGAAGTTTCCCTGTTCGGAGCTCGTGTTCTCGGGGCCGAGAAGTGTGGATTTGCCGCGCCTCTTAAGGGCGACTGTTGACGGGTTCAAGCGGCCAGAACGACCTCCGCCGCGCGGCGGTAGAGTGTTGGCAGCCCGGCATTGTCGAGCTTCTCCACAGGGTGCCACCAGCCGTCCCCGACAGGCTCCGTCCGCCGCTCAATGCGGAGGTCCAGCCGGAAATGGGTGAAGATATGCGCGACTGTCCCCAGCGACGCCGCACTGGATTCTTCGGTATCCGTCCAGTCCCCGCCGGGAAGCGCCGCCATCCCGCCAAGCAGCCCCTTCGCCGGCCGCCGCACCAGGAACACTTCGCCGTCGCGCTCGATCCAGAACGCCGTGCCATAGCGTTGGGGGCGAACCTTCTTCGCCTTTGGCGCCGGAAACGCCTCCGGGTTTCCTGACGCATAGGCTGCGCAGTCATCCCGTAGCGGGCATTCCCCGCACCTCGGCGCCTTCGGCCGGCAGATCGTCGCGCCAAGGTCCATCATCGCCTGCGCGAAGTCGCCCGGCCGGTCGGCGGGGGTCATGTCCAACGTCAGCCGCTGGAGGTCTGCCTTGCTAGGCGCCGTGAGCCCATAAAGCCGCGAGATGACCCGGGCAACGTTGGTGTCGACTACCGGAACGCGCTCGCCAAACGCGATCGCCGCGACCGACGCGGCCGTATACTCGCCCAGCCCGGGCAACTCCCTCAGCTCGTCGGCCGTCGTCGGAAAGGCGCCGCGCCGCGCAACCTCCCGCGCGCAGGCAATCAGGTTGCGGGCCCGCGCGTAATAGCCGAGCCCCGCCCATTCGCTGAGGATGTCCTCATCCTTCCCAGCCGCCAGCGCCTCGACCGTCGGCCAGCGTTCCACGAACCGCTCGAAGCGCGGCGCGACCGTCGCTACGGTGGTCTGCTGGAGCATGACCTCGCTCAGCCACACGCGGTAGGGATCAGGCGCCTCTTCGCCCGGCCCGGCACGCCACGGCAAGCGCCTGAAGTTATCCACATAATGTTGGAGCAGGCGCTCGGCGGCGTTGGCGGTCACATATCTGCTATGGCATGCTCGATGCCCATGTCGAAGCGAAACAAGGATTCGGAGAAAACCGAGCGCAGCTGCCGTCCGCGCGCAGCCGGTGAACTCGTGGGCGACGTGGGCGGCCAGTCATTTCGCCGGTTCGGCTTCGTCCAGAGCTCGATCGTCAGCCGCTGGAGCGAGATCGTCGGGGAGCGCTACGCCCGGGTCTCGTCCCCGGAATCGATTCGCTTTCCTGGTGGGAAAAAGGCGGGCGGCGCGTTGACCCTGCTGGTCGAGGGCGCCCATGCCCCGCTGATCCAGCATCTTGCACCGATCATCATCGAGCGGGTTAATCGCTTCTTCGGCCATCCGGCCGTGGACCGCGTGATCTTCAAGCAGGGCAGGCTTCCGGCACCAGCGCCCAAGCTCAACCGGCCCGAGCTTAGGCCAGTGCCCAAGGAACTCGGTGAGGGCCTGCGCGAAATTGCCGATCCCGAGCTTCGCACCTGCCTAGAGTCGCTTGCCTCACAAATTGCCGCTAGTAGCGGGCCACCGTCGTTCGGCGCTGCCGGGGACGAACCCCTTCCCGAGATTATTCGGAGCAAATGAACCGATGAAGTCGACCTATCTAATGTTAGCCGTTGCGGCACTCCTCCCGCTCACCGCTTGCAAGAAGGATGGCACGTCCGGCGCAGGCCCCGTCGATAGTTCGCAGGAACTCTACAAACCCGTGCCGGCTCCCGCGGATGGCGATTGGACAAAGCTCGTCGTTCCGACGCCTGCCGGCGGCTTCATGATGGGCAACCCGGGCGCGAAGCTGCACCTGATTGAATATGGCGCGCTCAGCTGCCCGCACTGCAAGCATTTCGACGAGTCCGGTGTCGGCCCGCTGATCGACAATTATGTGAAGACCGGAAAGGTCAGCTACGAATTCCGCAATTACCTGCTCAGCGCGTTCGACCTCGGGCCTTCACTGATCGCTCGCTGCAACGGAGCCGCAA
>Ga0068851_10001516_pt1 | contig 10200 bp, 9 predicted proteins | sample KBSCornC12_FD_66588 | JGI IMG/M metagenome (GOLD analysis project Ga0068851, IMG submission 66588) | Corn rhizosphere microbial communities from Kellogg Biological Station, Michigan, USA - KBS Corn C1-2 | ecosystem: Host-associated > Plants > Roots > Rhizosphere > Soil ...
CGCGGTTGGGGCAACAATTGGCTTTGCGCTGTTTGTTATACTTCTTGGCTACATTCTAAAACTCCTTGGAGTCATCCCTGGTCTTTCAACCATTACCCACGCTATTCAGGATTTTGTAGTTCAGTACGCAACTCGCAAGTAATCTTTATTCATAACTAAAAGCCCGCCATTCCGGCGGGCTTTTATATTTCCTCTAGAGCAATTTAGCTCCTTGGCATAAAGATCTCGTACAGGCCAAAGATGACCATAATAATACCGAGAACAACGGCCAGGGTGAAACCAAATCCAGGTCGCATAAAGACTAGGATAATGTCGACAATCCCTATCAGAAGATATAGGTAAGCCATATACTCCTCCCTGTTAATTACGCCGATATAAAAGTATTCAAAAGACTGCCCTTATTCTATCACGAAGGTCTCGGGGAACTGGGGATAGCCGCGCAGGAACTCCGCTCCTGACATAGCATTTTTACCTTCCAGCTGAAGGCGATCAATCCTGAGCTTCCCTATATATAGATCGCCATCGATTGCCTTTGCCTGACCCAATGTATTATTGGCTTCAACCATCGGGGTTGCCGATAGGATCTTGAGCCGTTTACCCTGCCAAAAAGTATAAGTGCCCGGCCACGGCAGGTATGCGCGGATCATCCGATCGATCTGTGCTGCGTCTTGATGCCAGTCGATCCTACCCTGTTCGGAAGTCAGCAGCTCTACATAGGTCGCCCGACTTTCGTCTTGGGGGACGGGTGCCACCCGCTTCTCTATATAAGGAACGATTATCTCTGTCAGCATGGTCGCTCCTTCCTCAAATAGTTTGTGGATAAGAGCGAGGGCGGTATCGGTGGGTTTAATCGACACCGGTTCGCCCATCTTTATAATGTCGCCCGCGTCCATCTCAGTCGTCATCCTGATAATCGTTACGCCCGTCTCCTTGTCTCCTGCTAGAACGGCTCCTACTACCGGGGAGGCGCCACGATATTTGGGCAGCATTGAGGGGTGAATATTAATGGCTCCATATTTAGGTAGATCCAGAATCTCTTGCGGGAGGATCTTGCCGTAAGCCGCAACCACAATTAGGTCGGGGGATAAAGCTTTTAGTCTTGCTTCGAACTCCGGATTTTTCCGAATCTTTGCCGGCTGCAATACAGGAATGTTTTTCTGTAACGCCCTCTGTTTGGTGGGGTTAAATTCAACTGGCGCACTCCCTGCGACGCGATCGGGGGCTGTCACTACGCCTACCACATTAATTTGCGGGTGATCGATCATGGCCTGCAAAACCGGTACCGCAAAAGCCGGCGTACCCATGAAAACCACTCTATATATAGGGCTATCTGCCATAAGTGTTTTTGGGTATTACTTTAGTTACAACTGAATCTATCTCGACCAAAAGGGCAGGTCTCTTTTCATCTCGGTATATGTAGGGAATGCCGACTTGCTTTTTACAACTCTTACAGACCAGCTCACCCGCGACAGTAGTTGGTTCTACTAACCGATCCAAATACAGTCGCTTGAGTGGCCCCGGTCCGTCTTTCTGATAGACTGCCAAATCCTCGCCGCATTTCTTGCAGGTAATCAAAAGAACTGTCGACTTGCCTCCCCGTGCTTTTGAAAAGCGATCTTGTTTAAGATCTAGATTCTTAGGTGGCTTCATAGCTCTTCAGTATTCTTCTGCTTCTCGTAGGTATATAAATCATCCTCAACGCGATCCATAAACAAGACTCCGTTCAGGTGATCGATCTCGTGCTGAATAACTCGGGCAAGCAGTCCACCAGCCTTTCCGCTAATTTGGTTTCCGTCTAAATCAAGGCCGCGGTATTCAATCTTCTCGGGACGTTTCACCATTCCAAATAATTCCGGAAAAGACAGACAACCTTCTTCGTCGGAAACTTCTTTTTTGGAAGACCAAGTAACCTCGGGATTTACTAAAATAAATTTTTCAATCGTAGGATTGCTGCCATGTTCGGCGACAATGACTCTTTGTAATACTCCGATTTGTACCGCGGACAAACCGACACCTTTTGCTTTATGCATAGAAGCAAGCATTGTTTCGGCAAGGTCGCGCGTCTCGTTCGTTATTTTAGAAACTACCGCACTTTTGGTGCGTAAAGTTTTCAGACCTTCCTCGGTTGTACCCAAAACAATTTTTTTATCCATTTTGGTCGGATTTTTTAGACTGGTTAGACTGCTCCTTTACCTTCCACCAAAATAGCCGCTTCGGATCGGTAGGGGAACCCTCATCGATTTCCTTCAAAAGCCGCCGGACTTGATCGACTCCCAAGCGCTTGAAGAAGCCAAGATAGAATCCAAAGGAACCCGGTCCGACTTTGGCTGTTTCACCAAAACGGCTCCGTACCTCCTCCACCAGAGCATGTAGCTCTGAGTGTAGATGGGGGTTTCCAGGGTTCTTCAGCTTTTTGGCTGCTAAGGAGGCAAGAGTAGATTTAAGATCGTCCATTACCTATATAGTATATCCTGCTTAGGGCTAACTTCACCCCGTAGAAGAAATTGGACTAGCCTCCCTGCGGGGAGGCTATTTGGGCGCAGCAGTCCAATTTTCTCTTCGGGGTTGACGCTAGGGAGAAATCCTGGCAGAATTCCCTTGCGCTGGCTATCTTACTTTGCTAGTATAACCAGTAGCTAAATTTGATTTGTTTTTGAGGAATTTCAACCCCACAATCTTGCGTCTGTCCCAGTCGGAAGATTTCAGTTTGCACAGTGTAAGGTCATCGTAATCTAGTCATCCCTGAAGGTGTTTGCAGGGCATGACGCCCTGCTTTTTTATAGCCCGGGTAAGTGAAGCATTAGCGATAGCTTGTCGGTTGCTGACAAAAATCCTTAAACCGATTTTTGTGAGCAACGGGTAAACTACCGTAATGGTTTGAATTTACCCTACTATTTTTAGTCCATTGAAAATTAGATGAAAGAAGGCATCAAAAATAAAATAAACATGTGACTTTCTTAGATCGCCAATCTAAGAACGTAAGGCACTAACCTTACTCAAAAATCAGCGATCAAGTTACTCGAAAGCAAATGGTGGATGCCTTGGGAGAAGCGACCGATGAAGGACGTAGTAGACTGCGATAAGCCTCGGGAAGGAGTCAAACATCCATTGATCCGGGGATTTCCGAATGGAGTAATCCAGCACTTTATGTGTTACCCATTACTAAATACATAGGTAATGAGGAGGGTACCGCGTGAACTGAAACATCTTAGTAACGCGAGGAAAAGAGAACAAATGTTATTCCCTTAGTAGCGGCGAGCGAAAAGGGATCAGCCCAAACCGTTTCCGTGTAAGCTTAACGGCGTTGCGTAGACGGGGTTGTAAGAGGATACATGCTGGGCGTTAGACCAGCTATAGAGTTTAAATTATTTTCTTAGTCGAAGGTCTCTGGAAAGAGCCGCCATAGACGGTGATAGCCCGGTAGGCGAAAAGAAAGTGACTCTTAGTATTTTTCTTGAGTACGGTCGGACTCGTGAAATCCGGCCGGAATGTGCCAGGACCATCTGGGAAGGCTAAATATCGCTTCTCACCGATAGTGAACTAGTACCGTGAGGGAAAGGTGAAAAGTCCCCCTGTGAGGGGAGTGAAATAGAACCTGAAACCATTTGCTTGTGAAAGAGTCGGAGCCCCAATTTATTGGGGTGACGGCGTGCCTTTTGTAGAATGAGCCAGCGAGTTAATTTCTGTTGCAAGGTTAAGCTCTTAAGCGAGCCGAGCCGTAGCGAAAGCGAGTGCGAATAGCGCGACACAGTAGCAGGGATTAGACCCGAAACCGGGTGAGCTAACCATGGTCAGGCTGAAGCTGCCGTAAAAAGCAGTGGAGGGCCGCACCTACCTACGTTGAAAAGTGGGGGGATGAACTGTGGTTAGAGGTGAAATACCAATCGAACCCGGAGATAGCTGGTTCTCCCCGAAATATATCTAGGTATAGCCTCATGCGTTCCCAACAGTGGTAGAGCTACTGAATGGATTCGGGCGGGCAACCGTACCGCGTCCAATTAAACTCCGAATACTGATTGGTTAAAGCATGGGAGTCAGAAAACGGCGGCTAAGCGTCGTATATCAAAAGGGAAACAGCCCAGATCGCCATCTAAGGTCCCTAAATTCAGCTAAGTGTGAAAGGAAGTGGAGACACATTAACAACCGGGAGGTTGGCTTAGAAGCAGCCATCCTTCAAAGAAAGCGTAATAGCTCACCGGTCGATGTGTGTCTGCGCCGAAAATTCAACGGGGCTAAGCTGGATACCGAAGATGCGAGTGCCAGTGCTAAGCACTGGGGATATCTAGATAAATAATCGATGAGAAACATTCAATTAAGAAATGAAAGCATTTCTGGTGCAAGCCCGAAATGTGATTATTTCGTCTTTGCTTATTTCTTATTCTTTATTTTCTGGTATTCCCAATGCTTTGCATTGGTGCGGTAGGGGAGCGTTCTGTACTGCAGTGAAGTTCAATCGTGAGGTTGGGTGGAGCGTACAGAAGTGAGAATGCTGGCACGAGTAGCGAGATTGAGGTGAAAAACCTCAACGCCGATTTACCCGAGGTTTCCTGGGCAACGGTTTTCGTCCCAGGGTTAGTCGGTCCTAAGCTCAGGCTGAAAAGCGTAGGCGATGGACAACAGGTTAATATTCCTGTACTACTTTAAATTCGCCCAAAACAAGCAGTTTGGCGAACTAGATGATTGGCTTGTCGCAAGATGAGCAAAATGCTGGTTTTTCGAGCTGTACGTTTAGCAAAGGGGTGACGCGGAACGGTAAGTTGAGCCTGGACAGGTTTCCAGGTCTAAGCAGCAAGAGTGATTTCTTAGGCAAATCCGGGAGATCCGCCGCAAGGCAAGCTCGAGCTGTAGGAAAGTTGAGTCTCTTTGAGGCAAGACAATTCAGCCGATCTGATCTGACTAGAAAAACCTCTAGCGAGAATTTAAAGTATCCGTACTTAAACCGACACAGGTGGGTAGGGCGAGAAGCCTAAGGCGATCGAGAGAACCCTCGTTAAGGAACTCGGCAAAAAAGCGTCCGTAACTTCGGAATAAGGACTGCCTGCAGCAATGCAGGCCGCAGCTAAAGATTTCAGGCGACTGTTTACCAAAAACTTAGGTCTCTGCTAACTCGAAAGAGGATGTATAGGGGCTGATGCTTGCCCAGTGCCAGTAGGTCAAGAGGAGGGGTCAACCGCAAGGTGAAGCTCTGAATTTAAGCCCTGGTGAACGGCGGCCGTAACTATAACGGTCCTAAGGTTCTCAACTGAACAACGTAAGCTGTTAAGTTGAGAAGGACTAGGACTGTTATACGCAGACGATAAGTGCAAAATGCTACCTTACTGCATGGCAACATGCAGAAAGTCCAAACATGGCTCCAAGAGACTATACGCCATGCTCCAATTGCAAAATTGGATGAAGACATAGTCCTTAGTTAAGGAATATAAGAGCGAAATTCCTTGTCGGGTAAGTTCCGACCCGCACGAATAGCATAACGGTCTGAAAACTGTCTCAACGAGGGACTCGGCGAAACTACATTGCCGGTGAAGATGCCGGATTTCCGCAGCAAGACAAAAAGACCCCGTGGAGCTTTACTACAGCCTGGCGTTGGGTTAGGGATTCGTTTGTGTAGGATAGGTGGGAGACTATGAAGGGGCGGCGCTAGCCGTCGTGGAGTCAACGTTGAAATACCACCCTAATGAATTTTTAATTCTAACTCCTAGCCATTATCTGGCAGGAAGACAGCGTTTGGCAGGTAGTTTAACTGGGGCGGTTGCCTCCTAAAAAGTAACGGAGGCGTTCAAAGGTCCTCTAACTCCGGATGGAAATCGGAGTGATAGCGCAATAGCAAATGAGGGCTTAACTGTGAGACTTACAAGTCGAACAGATACGAAAGTAGGATATAGTGATCCGACGGTCGCACATGGGTGCGCCGAAGCTCAACGAATAAAAGTTACCCCGGGGATAACAGGCTGATCGCGTCCAAGAGTCCATATCGACGACGCGGTTTGGCACCTCGATGTCGGCCCGTCACATCCTGGAGGGGGAGCACCTTCCAAGGGTTCGGCTGTTCGCCGATTAAAGTGGCACGCGAGCTGGGTTCAGAACGTCGTGAGACAGTTCGGTCTCTATCTGCTGTGGACAACGAAATTTGAAGGGAATCGCTTCTAGTACGAGAGGACCGAAGTGAACGTACCTCTGGTGTACCAGCTGTTCTACCAAGAGCACTGCTGGGTAGCTACGTATGGACGTGATAAGCGCTGAAAGCATCTAAGCGCGAAGCATACCCTGAGAAGAATTTCTGCTTAATTTATTAAGCGTAGACCCCAGGAAGACTACCTGGTTGATAGGCAACAGGTGTAAGCACAGTAATGTGTTCAGCCAAGTTGTACTAATAGGTCAAACAATTTTTTCGCTGATTTAAGGTTAGTGTCATGCGCCTCTTAGATTGGTGATCCAAGAAAGTCACAATTTTACAAAAATTTCGATCTGAGCTATCGTGGTTGTATAACATAGGTTTACTTATGAATCACTTCCGCATGCTCAGAACGTTCTCGTATGTCTTATCCCTGATCGGCTGGTTAAAGCTTGCCGCCGGTACGGTTTTAGCAGTGTTGGTATTTTGGCAGCCAAAAGGTATGTCGATTGCTTTCCCTCACTTGCTAGGATCAGCTACCGTTACTGCCCTTGCCATTTTTGTACTCGGCGTATTTCTCGCCCTGTTATTCCTGGCTTGGTCGGAGCAAATAGTCTGGATGATTACGGTTAATGAGCATTTGCAGAAGATTCAGAAGATTGAAGAATTCTTCGCGAAAGCAAAGTAATCAAACTAGCTGTTTGATGGGGGACATACATTCATGCCTTGTTTTGGCTTATAGTCTCCGTGTTGATAGCGAGGAGGTCACACCTCTTCCCATCTCGAACAGAGAAGTTAAGCTCCTCAGCGCCGATGATAGTTGGACCGCAAGGTCCTGCCAAAGTAGGTCGACGCGGGGACTATACGTCAAAGCGTTATAAGTAAACTCCATCAGCAACGATGATAGCTAGACCGCAAGGTCTGCCGTCGTTGCTCGACGCGGGGACTCTGAGCCCAAACCATTATGAGCAACAAATACCAGAATCGCCTTCGTGAACTTCAGCGCATTAAAGCAATGCACAAAACGACTGATCAAACCGACCAGTCTACTTTGCATGTAAATGTGGTGACTACTTCGGCCAATAGTCACTCCGATCAACTTCATTCCGTGGGCGCGCACGAGCTTGTGCGTGGCGATCTGAAGATTTTAGGATTCGTTACCGCCAGTCTTTTGGCATTGCTCATCCTGACCTACTGGGCACTCATCCACACTGGCCTCGAAGGCCGTTTGCTGAACATGATTCAGCATTTTCTAGGCTAAAGTCTAGTCACTTACCTTGTACCGAATAGCTTCGGCTAGGTGATTTGGCTCAATATTGGAGGAATTCTCTAAGTCCGCAATCGTGCGGGCTAATTTTATAATCCGAATATAGCTGCGTGGCGAGAGGTGATATTTCTCAACCGCAGTTTCCAGTAGCTTTTCGGCCTCCGTGGAAAGAGGGCAGTATAATTTGACTTGTTTACTGCTCATCTCACTATTTGATCGAATCAAATCGTGAGCAAATCGATTGGTCTGCAGACTACGCGCAGTTTCTACTCGACTGCGAATTGTTGCAGAGTTCTCTTCGGGATTACTTGAACGCAGTTCGCTATAAGCGAGGCGTGGCACTTCGATATGAATATCTATCCGATCAAGTAACGGCCCTGAGATCTTCTTGTGATAGCTTGCGATCTGACCCGCTGTGCAGGTGCAGGCTTTTTCTGGATCGCCGTAAAATCCGCACGGACACGGGTTTTTTGCCGCAACCAACATGAATCGGGCGGGAAAAGTAAGCTTGCCCGAAGACCGAGCAATATGTACTAACCCGTCCTCTAGCGGTTGACGGAGTACCTCGATCGCTTGTCTTGGAAACTCCGGTAACTCGTCCAAGAACAGCACTCCGCGATGCGCGAGCGTAATCTCTCCTGGCTGTGGCCAATTACCGCCACCGGCGATTGCAACGTATGAGGCGGTATGATGCGGACTTCGGAATGGTCGTAGATTCGCAACTTTTCCACCGGAAAGCAGTCCCGCGACACTATATATTTTTGTAATCTCCAAAATCTCCGCATGTGTTAAGCGGGGAAGAATGGTAGGTAGGGTTTGCGCCAACATTGTCTTACCAGATCCCGGCGGGCCCGACATCAGGATGTTGTGCGCACCCGCCGCGGCAATCGTGAGCGCTCTTTTGGCGTGCGCCTGGCCCGCGATATCTTTCATATCCAAGATGTAATCGGTTTCGGTAGCATGCGCGGCATCAAAAGCAGGTTGGGGAGTAAGCGGCTTTTCGTTCCGCCAATGGAGCACAAGATCCCGTAGATTGCGCACCGGAAAGACATGTAAGCCATCAATGAGTCCTGCTTCCGCGGCATTCTCGATCGGCAAATAGATCTCTTCGTAACCTTCTTGCTTAGCAAAAGCCGCGATCGAGACGATCCCGGCGGCTGGACGGATATCTCCGTTCAGGGCTAATTCACCAATCAAGAGGCTTTTGATCGGATACGGATTCAGCTGTCCCGATGCCAAAAGCAAACCGATGGCAATCGGTAGATCATATGCTGGGCCCATTTTCTTCACGTCGGCCGGAGCGAGATTCACTGTAATACGTCGATCCGGCATCTGAAATCCGCTATTTTTGATCGCTGACCGGACTCGTTCTCGAGCTTCTTCGACGGCCTTATCGGGCAGTCCTACTATCTTAAAATTCGGCAGCCCGTTGCTAATGTCTACCTCCACCTCAACCAAAATCGCGTCTAGGCCGAGAACGGCCGCGCTTGAGATATTTGATAGTGATGTAGCCCCCATGGAAATAGCATACAGCGACTCGCATCTGGCGGCTAGAAGAGGGGTATAATAAGGGCATTCTCTAGAGTTTCAGGAGTAAGAAATGCTACAGGCGACCGAGAAAGGCATGCTAGACGATGCAACACTAGCGTGTCTCCCTGACGCACCTTTTTGTGAAGAATGCGGCCATGTCACAGTCCGCTCTGGCGACTCCTACAAATGCCTCAACTGCGGAGGTACAGTCTCACCCGGACTATTGCGCCTGGAGCAAGTACTGCGATCTCTGGGTCACTGGTCTTGGCAGGCAATGCCGGCGGAGCTCTGTGCGGCTTGGGACCAGCTTGTAGCTGAGAAGTCACAGGCCGGCAGGTGCGCGCGCGGCGATTTTCGACACAAGGGCTGGCTGGCTCAAGAAGTCAACAAACTGCGTCAGAAGAGCTATCCCGCTCACACAGATCGGTCGCAGTGGCTGAGCCAACTTTTCTTAGCCCTCACCGAATGTGTCGCCACCTGCAAGGGCGAACGTGCCGACTACCTGGCAAGTCTTCAAGAGCGGCAGCGGCCGTGGTAGAGAATTCATCGAGGCTTTCTTCCTCGATTTGCATAGAACCCCATCTAACAGCCACCCTGAGTTTATCTTGGGGTGGCTGTCGCCGATTTTAGAAAATCAGTGATTTTAGTTATATCTTCTGGCTTCGTTGATACTTCCGGCTGCCAACCTGCGTTCACCGGGATCACTTCGTACTGAACCTGATGAGGGACAGTCAGAGTGAGCTTCGCGATATAGCTGTGCTGCGTCCAAAACGAAAAGGGCTGCCAAAAAGCAAAGTTGCCCAACGAATAAAAAATCGGTTTGCCATTATAAATCTCGATTGGCTGATTTACGTGCGGATGTCCACCTAGGATAGCGTCCGCTCCGGCATTAACCAAATCGTGGGACAGCGCAACCATCGCGGCTGTCGGCTGCTGCTGATATTCAATTCCCGTGTGGATCGATACAAAGATCCAATCTACCTGATCCTTGATCGCTTTAATCTGTGTCTCGATTGCGTCTTGTGTATCATATGAGACGTAATCTGGCGCGCCAGCCTTCTCGTAGCCATTGAGAAGGGTTGTCATTGCAAAGAAGGCAACCTTCTTGCCTTTGACATTAATAATTACTGGCGCGGCCTTATCGGCTGGTATTTTACTCGCGCCCACATAGGCAACGCCAGCTTCCTTAAGTGCGTCGAGTGTCGAGAAGAGGGCAGTCTTCCCGTAATCCCACATGTGATTATTCGCCACCGATACGATATCGATTCCGGCATCGGCCAAACTTTTTCCT
>Ga0068851_10001518_pt1 | contig 10191 bp, 11 predicted proteins | sample KBSCornC12_FD_66588 | JGI IMG/M metagenome (GOLD analysis project Ga0068851, IMG submission 66588) | Corn rhizosphere microbial communities from Kellogg Biological Station, Michigan, USA - KBS Corn C1-2 | ecosystem: Host-associated > Plants > Roots > Rhizosphere > Soil ...
TACGCTTATCGGGTTTCCAGACCATGGCGACGAAGGACAAGGAACAGAAGGACCAGCGGGAGTCGAAGAAGGGCAAAGGCGGCGGCGACAAGAAGGGCGAGTCGCCGAAGCACGCGCACGCGGGTGCCGGGATCCCGGCGCCGGCACCGCGACTCCGGACCTACTATCAGAACACGGTGCGCGAGCGGCTGTCGAAGCAGTTCGAGCTCTCAAACCCGCATCAGATCCCCGGGCTCGAGAAGATCGTGCTGAACGTCGGCCTCGGTGAGGCGATCAAGCAGCCGAAGCTCCTCGACAAGGTCGTCGAGGAGCTGGGCGTGATCACCGGCCAGCGTCCGGTTCGCAAGAAGGCGAAGAAGTCGATCGCGAACTTCGGCCTTCGTGAAGGGCAGGAGATCGGGGCTGCCGTGACGCTGCGCGGCGCGCGGATGTGGGAGTTCCTCGACCGCTTCATCAGCACGGCGGTGCCGCGGATCCGTGACTTCCGCGGGCTCTCGACACGCTCGTTCGACGGTCGCGGGAATTACTCCCTCGGCGTGAAGGAGCAGATGATCTTTCCCGAGATCAACTACGACATGATCGACCAGATCCACGGGATGGACATCACGTTCGTCACGACGACGGACCGGGATGACCAGGCGTACGCGCTACTGCGCGAGCTTGGGATGCCGTTCCGCGGCGACGACAAACCGATTGTGGTCAACGCATAACGTCGCGTCGCCGCGACGCTGATCAGCCGATGGCTGAGGCTCGAGGCTGATAGCTCAAAAACACGGAGTGTTTTTGTATGGCTCGTAAAGCAATGATCGAGAAGTCCAAGCGGAAGCCGAAGTTCCAGGTGCGGCAGCACAATCGCTGCGGCCGCTGCGGGCGATCCCGCGCGTACCTGCGCAAGTTCGGTCTCTGCCGTATCTGCTTCCGCGACCTGTCGCTGTCCGGGATGATCCCCGGCGTGCGCAAGGCCAGCTGGTAGCCCCACAACACGTTTCACTCTCATTCCTACACGTCTCCTGGGCTCGCCCAAGGGATACGATAGGAACCCAAGGACCAAGACATGAGCATGACCGATCCGATCGCCGATATGCTCACGCGGATCCGCAATGCCTGCGGATCGAAGCATCGCCGCGTGGACATCCCGGTGTCGAAGGTGAAGACCGAGATCGCCCGTATCCTGAAGGAGAACAACTTCATTCAGGACTACCGGGTGCTCGAGACGGACAACGGGCGTCCCGTGCTGCGCGTGGTGCTGAAGTACGCGCAGGGTGGGCAGCCGGTCATCCGTGAGCTCAAGCGGGTGTCGAGCCCGGGGCTCCGCAAGTACGTCGGCGTCGGCGACATTCCGCGCGTGCGGAACGGACTCGGCATGGCGATCCTGAGCACGTCACACGGGCTCATGTCCGATGCTCAGGCGCGGCGCTCGAACACCGGTGGCGAGCTCCTCGCCCTCGTCTGGTAAGGAGCGACGACAATGTCCCGAATCGGAAGGAAACCGGTCCCGGTGCCTAACGGCGTGACGGTGACCGTCAACGGGCCGGCGATCACGGTGAAGGGCCCCAAAGGGGAGCTCTCCCGGAAGCTGCACCCGGACATGCAGGTCAAGGTGGAGAACGGCAACGTCACGGTGGACCGCCCCTCGGATGAGGACCGGCATCGCGCGCTGCACGGCCTCACGCGCTCGCTCATCGCGAACATGGTCGAGGGTGTGACGCAGGGCTACAAGAAGCAGCTCGAGATCACCGGCGTGGGTTACAAGGCCGAGGTGAAGCCGTTCGGACTGCAGCTCGCGCTCGGGTACTCGCACCCAGTCGAGTATCGCGCGCCGGCGGGTATCAAGCTCAGTGCGCCGCAGCCGATCGTCGTGGTGATCGAAGGGGCGGACAAGGAGAAGGTCGGGCAGGTCGCGGCGGAGATTCGCGCGCTGCGAAAGCCGGAGCCGTACAAGGGGAAAGGCGTGAGGTATCAGGGCGAGCAGATCCGCCGGAAGGCGGGTAAGGCGGGAGGCAAGTAATGCCCAAGATTCGCAGGCCGAAGACTCGGCAGGAGTTCCGGTATCGCCGCCACAATCGTGTGCGGCAGCGTTTGATCGGCACGACGGAGCGTCCGCGGCTGGTGGTGTTCCGGTCGCTCAAGCACATCTATGCGCAAATCGTGGACGACACGACGAACCGCACGCTGGCGGCGGTGTCGGATCACAAGCTCGAAGGGAAGAAGAGCGCGAAGTCGACAGAGGTCGGGAAGTTGATCGCGCAGAAGGCAAAGGATGCTGGTTTTTCGCGCGTCGTGTTCGACCGCGCGGGGTACAGATACCACGGCCGCGTGAAAGCGGTGGCCGACGGCGCCCGCGAAGGCGGGTTGGAGTTCTGACATGTCAGAGAATCAAGGCTCGGCGCCCAGCGGCGGCGCCGGCGGTGAATCCCGCGGTGGCTTCGGCGGCGGCGGCGGCGGTGGTGGGGGCGGCGGCGGGGCCGCCACGAACGCCATCATGGACGGCGGGGTCGGGAGGATGTCCGTCGCCAGCAAGGGAATAATGACGATGGCGCCGATAACCGCCGTGTGGACCAGAATCGACAGCGGCACCGTATACCACTGCTGATTGCCGATCTTCACGGACGATTCGACGACGTCGCCGAACATGCGTTCTTCGCGTGGCACCGGTGTTCTTCCTCCCTGCGATCGTCCGTTTACCCCGGCCGAGCGGCCAAGTATGCCAGCCCGAAATTTCAGTGTCAACGAAGCGAGAGCACTCCGCAAGGGCTTCTGGCGGACTCGCTTTTATTCACCCAGCTCGAATTTAGACACTCGGTTCGCCGTAAGGTTCCCCGATTAGCTCCCCGTAACGGAGGGCTGGGCCGGGGGATTGTAGGATCGCTCTTCCCTTGATCGCAAGGGACAAGATCGGTCGGAAATCCCCCGTTTTCCGCATGCCCAGTGACTTTTGGTGACAATTGGACCGTCGCACACGGACCTTTGGGGCCACCTGTAGCACACGGACCTTCAGGTCCGTTTAGTGTGAGCCACCGCCAATCCTCATCCCGTAGAAGGAGCGATAGACGAAGAACATCGAAATCAGGATGAAGACCGCCGACAGGATGCCCGTCAGGCCGGCGTACTCGCCACCTCGAAGCCCTTCCGCAAGCGACACAGCCAGGAGGCCGAAAAGCGTCGTGAACTTGATGACGGGGTTGAGCGCCACCGACGAGGTGTCCTTGAACGGGTCGCCCACCGTGTCGCCCACGACCGTGGCGGCATGGAGCGGCGTGTTCTTCATCTTCAGCTCGGTTTCGACGATCTTCTTCGCGTTGTCCCACGCACCGCCGGCGTTCGCCATGAACACCGCCTGATAGAGACCGAAGAGCGCGATCGAGACCAGATAGCCGATAAAGAAGAACGACTCGACGAACGCGAAGCCGAGCGTCGCGAAGAACACCGTCAGGAAGATGTTGAACATGCCCTTCTGGGCATACTGCGTGCAGATCTCGACGACCTTCTTGCTGTCTTCCACCGACGCCTTCGTCACGGTGTCGTCAAGCTTGATGTTCGCCTTGATGAATTCGACGGCGCGGTAGGCGCCGGTGGTGACCGCCTGAGTGGACGCGCCAGTGAACCAGTAGATGACCGCGCCGCCGGTCACGAGTCCGAGCAGGAACGGCGCGTGCAGCAGCGACAGGTTTTCGAGGTTCACCGTGAGACCGCGGGTCAGCTCCATGATGATCGAGAAGATCATCGTCGTCGCACCCACGACGGCGGTGCCGATGAGGACGGGCTTTGCCGTGGCCTTGAAGGTGTTGCCAGCACCATCGTTCTCCTCGAGCATGTCCTTCGCTTTGCCGAAGTTCACGTTGAGGCCGAAGTCCTTCTTCAGCTCCTGTTCGATGCCGGGAATCCCCTCGATGACCGACAGCTCGTACACCGACTGCGCGTTGTCCGTCACCGGGCCGTATGAATCGACGGCGATCGTCACCGGACCCATGCCCAGGAAGCCGAACGCCACCAGGCCGAAGGCGAAGACAGCCGGGGCCAGCATCAAGTCGGACATCGACACGCCGCTGCCGCTGACGAAGTAGGCGATCGACATCAGCGCCACGATCACGAGGCCCAGCCAATATTTTTTTATAATTGATACGGCGACCACCGAGAGGATATTGAGCGAGGGGCCACCCTCCTTCGACGACGTGACCACCTCGCGCACGTGGCTCGACTCCACCGAGGTGAAGATCTTCACCAGCTCGGGAATGATCGCGCCGGCCAGCGTGCCGCAGGTGATGATGGTCGAGAGCTTCCACCACAGCGTGCCGTCACCGAGGTCGGAGATGAGGAAATTGGAGACGATGTAGGTCGCAACCACCGACACCAGCGAGGTGAGCCACACCAGCTGGGTGAGCGGCGCTTCGAAGTTCATCTTCGACGCGTTGCCGTACCGCCCCTTGGCAATCGCCTCGTTGATCAGATAGGAGCCGGCGCTGGCGATGATCATCATCACGCGCATCACGAAGATCCAGACCAGCAGCTTCACCTGCACCGCCGGATCCTTCACAGCCAGCAGGATAAAGGTGATGAGCGCGACGCCCGTCACGCCGTAGGTCTCGAAGCCGTCGGCGCTCGGGCCCACCGAGTCGCCGGCGTTGTCGCCCGTGCAGTCGGCGATCACGCCCGGATTGCGTGCGTCGTCTTCCTTGATGTTGAAGACGATCTTCATCAGGTCCGACCCGATGTCGGCGATCTTGGTGAAGATGCCGCCGGCGATGCGCAGCGCCGCGGCGCCAAGCGACTCGCCGATGGCGAAGCCGATGAAGCAGGGGCCGGCGTAGTCGCCGGGGATGAAGAGCAGGATGAACAGCATGATCAGCAGCTCGACGCTGATGAGGAGCATGCCAATGCTCATGCCCGCCTTGAGCGGAATCGCGTAGACCGGGTAGGGCCGCCCTTCCAGACTCGCGAACGCGGTGCGGGAGTTGGCGTAGGTGTTCACCCGGATGCCGAACCACGCCACGCTGTAGCTGCCGAGGATGCCGATGACGCTGAAGAGGAGGATGATGCCCACTCGCAGCGGCTCGAGTCCGGTGAGCAGCCCGAAGTAGAGCACGATGACGGCGGCAATGAAGATCTCGAGGATGGCGATGAACTTGCCCTGCGTCTGGAGATAGGTTTTGCAGGTCTCGTAAATCAGCTCCGAAATCTCCCGCATCGATCGGTGGACCGGCAGGTTCTTCAGCTGATTGAGGATGACGAGGCCGAACAGCACGCCGAGCACCGAGACGCCAAGGCCGATCATCAGCAGGCCGCGGCTGCCGTAGCCGCCCACCGTCACCGAGCCCAGATCGGGCAGCACCAGGTTGACCTCGCCCCCGGCGCGGGTCTCGCCGGCCGGCGCTTGCGGCGCCTGGGCGGCGGCCATGGCCGGCAGCAGCACCATCATCAGCAGAAAGCACGTCAGCACGCGGCTGAACGCCCGGGACATCTCGCGTATCGCTCTCATTGGTCCTCTCTCGTCATCCCCCGCCGGAGGCGGGCAAGCCAACACTGGCCTTGGCCGGGAATTCAATCCCGCTTCCGGCGAAGATCCGTCGGCATCGACATGCCGCCGGTCAGGAAAATCCGCACACCTTCTTCCACGGTCAGGTCGGGAAAGAACGCCTGATCCGCCGGAAACACCACGATGTCACCCAGATACAGGTGATTGGTCGGCACGTAGACCGTCATCAACGCCTCGGATCCGCGGCCGCGATCGACCGTGAATTCCTTGGTGAGGAACCCCATCACCCATCCGCGCCGGTGATCTTCTACCATCACCACGCGTTTGAAGCCGTACTCGTTGTCCGGCGAAAACGCGACGACCAGCTGCTTCACCGGGGCGTAGATGGTCCGGAAAATCGGGACCATCATCAGCCAGCTTTCGGCGCGCGCCATGATGCGCCGTCCGATCACGTTGGTGGCCAGCGCGCCCACGGCCAGCACGAATACGACGGTCACGAGCACGCCCACCGCCACCGCGGCGATACGCGCCAGGGCCGTCTCGCGCCCCATTATCTGCGTCGCGATCGGCGCCGTGAAACCATCAATGATACCGAAGATCCAATACAGCGCCGCCAAGCTGACGAAGAGCGGGACGGTGAAGAAGAACCCCGCCAGAAACGTGCGGCGCAGCCACGGCATCACAGGCGACCCGCGGCAATGAGTGCCAACAGGACTGCGCCTGCCGCAATCCGGTACCACGCAAACGGCGCGAAACCGGAACGGCCGATGATTCGCAAAAACGGCCGGACCACGACCAGCGAGGCCAGAAACGCCATCACGAAGCCGACCGCGATCTCCTCGGCGCGCGCGCCGGTGAGCGCGTGCCGCGCGTCGATCAGGTCGTGCACGAACGCCGCCGCCATCGTCGGCATGGCGAGGAAGAAGGAAAACTCGGCCGCCGTCGTGCGTTCGAGCCCCATGACCAGCCCGCCGATGATCGTCGCGCCCGACCGCGACACGCCAGGCACGAGGGCCAGCGCCTGACAGAGGCCAACACCAAAGGCCCGCCCAAACGGCACCGCCTCCACCGCATAGATGGTCGGGCGCGGCCGCAGGCGTTCGACGAGCAGGATGACGATGCCCCCAACGATGAACGAGACGGCGATGGTCAGCGGGCTGTAATACAGCACCTTCTTGACGAGACCGCCGAAGAGGCCGCCGATCACGAGCGCGGGCAGGAACGCTACCAGGATGAGCGCGGCGAACCGCTGCGCCTCCGGACGGCTCGTCATCCCGGTCAACACCGACAGCACCTTCTCGCGGTACAGCCAGACCACCGCGAAGATGGAACCGAGCTGAATCATCACCGTGAACACGCCGCCCGGATCGTCGAAGCCGAGAGCGCGCTCGCCGAGCAGCAGATGCGCCGTCGAGGAAACGGGCAGAAATTCAGTGAGCCCCTGGAGGATTCCCAGCAGCGCGGCGTTCAGGAAAACCACGATCAGGTGATGCGTCTAAACGGCTACGAGGCCTTCGCGCCCTTTTGTTTGCGCGAACGTCCGGTGTCGGACGCCGGCGCGGCCGCGACGGCTGCCGTCTGCGGCTTCTTGCTCAGGATGATGGCGATCGCCGAGGCGATGAAGATCGTCGAATAGGTGCCGCTGATGATGCCGACGAGCATCGTGAACGAGAAGCCCTCGAGCGCTTCACCGCCGAAGAGATACAGCGCCAGCACCGACAAGAACGCCGTGCCGGCCGTGATGATCGTGCGGCCCAGCGTCTGGTTCACGGCGGTGTTGACGACCTGCTCGAGCGGCTCGCGCCGCTTGTTGCGCATGTTCTCGCGCACGCGGTCGAAGATGACGATCGTGTCGTTCACCGAGTAGCCGGTAATCGTCAGGATGGCGGCCACGATGTTGAGCGACAGCTCGTACTTGAAGAACTGGAGGAACGCCGCCGTCACCAGGATGTCGTGGAACGTGGCCGCGATGGCGCCGATCGCGAAGCTCGGACGGAAGCGGACCGCGATGTAGATGGTGATGGCCAGGATCGACGCCAGCGTGGCGTAGACGCCCTTCTTCTGCAGGTCGGCGCCGATCACCGGGCCGACGATGTCGCGCACCAGAATCTGGAACTTCGGCAACCCCGCCTTCTGGAGCGTGTCCTCGATCAGTTTCGACCCCTGTTCGAGACTGACCCCCTGCTCGGTGGTCTTCGTCTGCGGCAGGCGGATCATGATCTGCCGATCCGACGCGGGGCCGAACTGCTGCACGACCTTGTCGCCGGGCAGCGGGTCGAGCGCGCGGCGCACCTGGTCCTCACTGACCGGCTGCTCGAACTGCACGCGCACCAGGGTGCCGCCCGAGAAGTCGATGCCGAGCGGCACGCCCTTGACGGCGATCATCACGGCGCCGCCGATGATGATGGCCGCCGAGAGGCCGATGGCGTGCCACCGCCACCGGATGAAGTTGTAATTGGGATTGTGGAAGATCTGCATAAGAAATCAGCCTGCGCTAGTGCACCGCGCTAGATGCTCAGAGCCTGGGTCTTGCGCTGGCCCAGCACCAGCTCGAACACCGTGCGCGACACGAACACGGCGGTGAAGACGTTCGCCAGGAGACCGATGATGAGCGTCACCGCGAACCCGCGCACGGGGCCGGTGCCGAACTGGAGCAGCAGCAGCGCCGAAATCAGCGACGACACGTGTGTATCCACGATCGTCCACCACACGTGGTCGAATCCGGAGTTGACCGCGGCGCGCGCCCCGCGGGCGCCGCCCAGTTCTTCTTTGATCCGCTCGAAGATCAGCACGTTCGAGTCCACGCCCATGCCGATCGTCAGGATGAAGCCGGCAATGCCGGGCAGCGTCATCGTGAACCCGAGGTAGGCCATCAGGCCGAGCAGGATCAGCAGGTTGACGATGATCGAGATGACCGCGTTCAGCCCCGTCAGCTTGTAGTAGAAGAGCATGAACAGCACGACGAAGACGAGGCCGCCGATCGACGCCGCCACGCCGGCACGCACCGAGTCGGCGCCGAGCGACGGGCCCACCGTGCGTTCTTCGAGCGAGTCGAGCGTGGCCGGCAGCGCGCCGGAGCGGAGCGTGAGCGACAGGTCCTGCGCTTCCTGCTGCGTGAACGATCCGCTGATGCGGCCCTCGTCGCTGATCCGGCTCTGAATCGTCGGCGCGGAGTACACGCGGCCGTCGAGCACGATGGCGAGCTGGCGGCCGATGTTCGATTCGGTGGCCTGGCCGAACTTGCGGGCGCCGTCCGCGTTGAGCGAGAAGCCCACCGCCGGCAGATTGTTCTCGTCGAGCGACGGGCGCGCGTTGCGCAGATCGCGACCGGTCACCACCGACGCGCGCCGTACGGCGTAATACACGGTGCCCGGACTGCCCCGGCCGCCCGAATCACCCGAGCCCGGCAAAAGCAGCACGTCGGGCGGGACGTTGTTGTTGTAGGCCTGCTTGGCCTGATCCTCGGTGCCGAACGGCCCTTGCTCGACGATCTTGAGCTCGAGCTGCGCCGTGGAGCGGATGATGTCCTTGGCGCGCTGCACGTCGCTCACACCAGGAAGCTCGATGAGGATCTGATCGACCGCGCCCTGGCGCGCCACGACCGGCTCGGCCACGCCCAGCTCGTTGACGCGCCGCTCGATCGTCTGCTGCGCCTGCGTCACGGTCTCGTCCCGCAGCTGGTTCTCGATGTTCGGCTTCATGGTGTAGGTGTAGCTGCCCACACCAGACGACCGGTTGTACGCGGAGTCGGGATCCGTCGCCGCGGCCCGGAACCCCTGGTCGTTGGTGATGCCTTCCACCACGAACGTCTTCGGGTCCTTCATTTCGAGCTTCGAGAACGTGATGCCGCCACGCGTGAGCGTGTCGCGGAGCCGCTCGACGACCGTTTCGGTTTCGGCTCGCAGCCCATCGTCGGTGCGGACCTTGAGCACCATGTGGACGCCGCCCTTGAGGTCGAGGCCGAGGTTCATCCCCTTGTAATAGAAGGACCCGACCGACAGCGCGATGACGAGAACGATGAGACCGAGCTTCCAAACGACGTTCTGGTTCATGACTGGCCTTCAGTGGAGACTGGTTCCTGCCCCTGGTAGCCGACGATGGCGCTCCGCGAGAGCCGGATGCGCACCTTGTCGGCAATCTGCAGCTGCACAGCCTGATCGCTGAGCTCGGTGATGCTGCCGTAGATGCCGCCCGAGGTGACCACCTTGTCGCCGACCTTGAGCGCGGAAAGGAAGGTGTCCACCTTCTGCTGCTTGCGCTTCATGGGCAGCAGGATGACGAAATAGAAGATGCCGAGGACGAGTGCGAAGGGTACAAACTGCACCCACGCCGGCGCCCCGCCTGAAGGAGGCGCGCCCATGGCCAGCAGAAACGGAATGGAAAAATTCATGAATCGAGTGCCAGGCGGGAGAGCGACCGGACGAACCCCTGCCTGAAGGTTTCAAAGTTGCGAAACGCTATAGCGTCTCTGATCCTCCGCATGGTGTCAAGGTAGAAGGTCAGGTTATGCAACGTGTTAAGGGCAGCGGCGCTCATCTCGCCGGCCACGTAGAGATGGCGAAGATAGGCCCGCGTGTGGCGCCGGCACGTATAGCAGCCGCACTCCGGATCAAGGGGTGAGAGGTCGTCGGCATACCGGGCATTCTTGATGTTCAGACGGCCCTGGCTCGTGAACAGCTGGCCGTTGCGAGCGTGCCGTGTCGGCATCACGCAGTCGA
>Ga0068851_10001530_pt1 | contig 10129 bp, 8 predicted proteins | sample KBSCornC12_FD_66588 | JGI IMG/M metagenome (GOLD analysis project Ga0068851, IMG submission 66588) | Corn rhizosphere microbial communities from Kellogg Biological Station, Michigan, USA - KBS Corn C1-2 | ecosystem: Host-associated > Plants > Roots > Rhizosphere > Soil ...
GCCGACGTGGATCATCTTCGCCGCGTCCTCCTCGAGGTGGGCGCGGTGGATGCGGACGTCGCCGAGCCGGCCGGGGCCGCAGATCGGAATGTCGTACTGACTGATCTGGTAGGCCTTCGGGCTGTCGGGATAGAAGTAGTTCTTGCGGTGGAAGATCGAGCGCGGGGCGATCTCGCAGTTCAGCGCCGCGCCGATCTGCAGCGCGTAGCGGATCGCCTGCTCGTTGGGCACCGGCAGGACGCCGGGGTGGGCGAGGCAGATCGGGCAGGTGTGGACGTTCGGCTCGTCGCCGAAGGAGAGCTCGCAGCCGCAGAACATCTTCGTCTTCGTCGCCAGCTGGACGTGGATCTCCAGCCCGATCACCGCTTCCAGGTCAGCCATCGGCGCCTCCCGGCCGCGCCTCGAAGCTGAGCCCCTGCTCCAGCGCGTAGGCGGCGTCGAGCAGGCGCTGCTCGGCGAAGGCCGGCGCCGCGATCTGGAAGCCGACCGGCAGTTGCGGGCCGCCGCCCTCGGGCTCGGCGAGGCCGGCCGGGATCGAGATCGCCGGGATTCCGGCGAGGCTCATCGGCACCGTGAAGAAGTCGTTCAGGTACATCGCCAGCGGGTCGTCGGTCTTCTCTCCGAGCTTGAAGGCGACCGAGGGCGCGGTCGGGGTGACGACGAAGTCGACCTTCGAGAAGGCGCCGTCGAAGTCCTGGGCGATCCGGGTGCGGACCTTCTGCGCCTGGCCGTAGTAGGCCTCGTAGTAGCCGGAGGAGAGCGCGTAGGTGCCGAGCATGATCCGCCGCTTCACCTCTGGCCCGAAGCCCTCGGAGCGGGTCGTCTCGTACATCTCGATCAGGTCGCCGTCGCCGCCGGCGCGCATCCCGTAGCGGACGCCGTCGTAGCGAGCGAGGTTGGAGGAGGCCTCGGCGGGGGCGATCACGTAGTAGGCGGAGATCCCGTGCTCGGAGCTCGGCAGCGAGACCTCGGCGATCTCCCCGCCCAGCGCCTCGATCCGCTTCAGCGTCTGCTCGAAGACGGCGCGGACGCCGCTGTCGTATTCGTCGTGGCCGAGCTCGGCCGGGACCCCGAAGCGCAGGCCGGAGAGGTCCTCGCGGTCGGGCAGGGAGACGCCGCCCTCCAAGCCGACCGAGGTCGAGTCGAGCGGGTCGCGGCCCTGGAGGATGCCCAGCAGCAGTGCCGCGTCGGAGACGGTGCGGGTCAGCGGCCCGCACTGGTCGAGCGAGGAGGCGAAGGCGATCATCCCGTAGCGGGAGATCGCGCCGTAGGTCGGCTTCAGGCCGACGATCCCGCAGAAGGCGGCGGGCTGGCGGATCGAGCCGCCGGTGTCGGTGCCGATCGCCCAGGGGGCGAGGCCGCCGGCGACGACCGCCGCCGAGCCGCCCGAGGAGCCGCCGGGGACCCGCTCGCGGTCCCACGGATTGAGCACCGGCCCGTAGGCGGAGTTCTCGTTCGAGGAGCCCATCGCGAACTCGTCCATGTTGGTCTTGCCGAGCACCGGGGCGCCGGCCTCCAGCAGCTTGCGGACCGCGGTCGAAGTATAGGGCGGGCGGTAGCCCTCGAGGATGCGCGAGCCGGCGGTGGTCGGCACTCCCTCGGTGGTGAAGATGTCCTTGACCGCGATCGGGGCGACGCAGTCGCGCTCGACCGCGATCGCCGCCGCCTCCTCGCCACCCTCGTCGCGCCACAGGTAGGCGTTCAGCTCGTCGCCGGCGGCGGCCTCGCGCCAGGCGGCGGTGTACTCCTCCGCGCCGAGGTCGCCGGCGACCATCGCTTCGTGCGCCTCGAGGGCGGTGAGGTCGAGGAGGTCCTTCATCTATTCGGCCTGCGGCGAGGGCGCGCGGAAGGCGCCGTCCTGGGGTTCGGGCGCCTGGGCAAGGGCGACATCGCGCGGCAGGCTCTCCCAAGGCTCATCAGCCCGCAACACGTTCTCCAGAGCCACCACATGAGAGGTCGGCTCGACCCCCTCCAAATCCAAATTCCCAATCCGATCCACATGCTCGAGGATCCCGCTCAACTCCCCCACCATCGTCCCGATCTCATCCTCGGACAACCGAAGACGGGACAATCTCGCCACATGCAGCACCTGGTCGCGGTCAATCATGGCGGCCGATTCTAGGTCGTCAGCCACAAACGGACCTCGCGGGGGGTGGCGCCGATTTGGGGGACCACCCCGAAAGGGGTGGTGGAATCAAATCGTGGACAGGACCCGCCGCGCCAACCAGCATCTTGGCTGCCCAGCCAGTTAGAGTCTCGCCCAATGCAGGGACCCCGCGCCGAGAGATTCGTCGTCTTCAACCTGCGCTTGCTCGCAATCACCTTCGCGACCGTAGGCATCCTCTTCATCGCCGTCCCCAGCGGCGTCCTCGACGTCATCTCCGACGTCGGCGAATGGTTCGGCAACGACAACCGGGCGCCGCACACCCAGGAGTACCTCTGGCTGGCGCTGGCCTTCGCCTACATGGTCGTGATCACCGGCATCTGCCTGGTCGCCCAGGCCGACGTCGTCCGCTACCGGCCGCTGCTACTGGTCCTCGCCGCCGGCAAGACCGCCTCCTCGCTCGGCTCGCTGGCCTTCTTCGCGATCCAGGAACAGGTCTTCATCTACCTGCTGAACTTCCTCGTCGACGGCTTCCTGGCGCTGCTGGCGCTCTGGCTCTGGGTGCTGGCGGGACGGGTCGGCCGCCCGGCCGATCCCGGTTGACGGCGCTCGCCAGGGCTCTCGGCCGCTGAGCAGCGCACCCTGAGCGCGATCTGCGCGGCGATGGCACCGGGCATCGACGGTCTGCCGGCGGCGGAGCGCGATGTCGACGTCTCCGGACCGGTGGCGGGCTTCATCGGCTCGCTCTCGCCGCCCCTCCTACTGCGGCTTCGTCTCGGCCTGCGCGCCTTCGAGTGGCTGCCCTTTCCCTGGCGCTTCAGCCGCCTGGACCCCGAGGCGGCCGGGGACTTCCTCCGCAAGCTCGACGCCTCGCGCTTCCCCCTCCACCACGACCTGCTGCTGATGGGCAAGCTCTTCTCGACCCTCGGCTACGCGGTGGCGCCGGAGGTCGAGGCGCGGATCGGCACCGTCACCACCTGCGCCCTGGCCGACGGCACCCTGCCCGAGCCGGCGGGATCGCTCGGCGAAACCGAGCCGCGCGGCGAGGGCGAGGAATGCGATGTCGTCATCGTCGGATCCGGCGCCGGCGGCGCCGTCGCCGCGGCGACCCTGGCCGAGGCCGGGCTCGACGTCATCGTCCTCGAGGCCGGCGAGCACTACGACCGCGACAGCTACCCGGCCGATCGCCTCGAGGCGATCCAGACCCTCTACCGCGAAGCCGGGCTGACGATCGCCCAGGGCAGGCCGCCGATCCCGGTGCCGGTGGCGAAGGTCGTCGGCGGCACCACGGTGATCAACTCCGGTACCTGCTTCCGCGCTCCGAACTCGATCCTCGAGGAGTGGCGCGGCGAGTTCGGCCTCGACTGGGCCCACGACCTGGACGAGGACTACGCCGAGGCCGAGGACTTCCTCCGCGTCACCCAGCTCGACCCCGACCGGATGGGCCGCAACGGCCAGCTGGCGATGGAAGGCGCGGCGGCGCTGGGCCTCAGCGGCGGGCCGATCCACCGCAACGCCGGCAACTGCGTCCAGTGCAGCTCCTGTCCCTACGGCTGCGCGATCGACGCCAAGCGCGGGATGCACGTCAGCTACCTGCCGCGCGCGGTCGCCGCCGGGGCGCGGCTGCGGACCGGCGTCGAGGCGCGGCGGGTCCTGGTCGAGGACGGCAGCGCGGTCGGCGTCGCCTGCTCGGCCCGCGACGGCGCCGGGCGCCAGCGCCCCTTCACGGTCCGCGCCCGGCGCGCGGTGATCGCCGCCGGCGGCTCGCTCGGCACCCCGGAGCTGCTGCTGCGCTCCGGCCTCGGCGGCTCCCAAGTCGGCCGCAACCTTCGCATCCACCCCGCCTGCTGGGTCGGCGCCCGCTACGAGGAGGACGTCCGCGGCTGGGACGGCGTGATGCAGAGCTACTACGTCGACCAGTGGGAGGAGGCGCGGGGCGTCCTGCTCGAGGCGACCTTTACGCCGCTGGCCTTCGGCGGCGCCTGGCTGGTCGGCACCGGCCGCGAGCACCAGCAGGCGATGCTCGACTTCGGCCGCATCGGCTCGATCGGCGTCCAGCTGCGCGACACCTCGGTCGGCGCGGTCGGCCTCGCCAACGACGGGGCCCTGCGCGCCAAGTACCACCTCAACGACGAGGACGCCCAGAAGGTGGTCTTCGGCATCGCCCGGGCGGCCGAAATCCACTTCGCCGCCGGCGCCACCGAGGTCTACCCCAACATCCCCCGTGCCGGGGTGCTGCGGAAGAGCGGCCTCGCGAACTTCGAGGCCACCCGGTTTAAGGCCTCCGAGCTGCGGCTCGAGGCCTTCCACCCGATGGCGACGGCGCGGATCTCAGCCGATCCGCGCCGCGGGGTCTGCGCCGTCGACGGCTCGGTTTACGGGACCGCCGGCCTCTACGTGGCCGACGCCTCGCTCTTCCCGACCGCCGTCGGCGTCAACCCGATGATGACCATCATCGCCTTCGCCAAGCAGGTCTCCAGGGGAATCGCTACTGCGGCGGCGGACCGCCCTGGCCGGGGCTCGACGGAGGCGGCGGGGGCGGCGGCGTAGCCGAGGGCGGCTGCTGGGGCGGGGTGCCCGCGCCGGCGCCACCCCGATTGGAGAGGTTGTCGCCGATCTCGCCGAAGGAGGTTCCTTCTTCCTGCATCGCCCGGTAGCCGCCGTAGGTGATGCCCGCGGCGGCGATCAGCCCGAGGAAGATCCCGATCGCGGGGTTGACGTCGACGCCGGGCACGCCGCCGGTGTCGCCGGGCGGGTCGATGATCCGGTAGAGGATCAGCAGGACCGCGATCCCGCCGAGGATCGCCACGGCGGCATTGAGCGAGAACGGCGGCTCGAAGACCGCGTCGCTGATCCGGATCACGGCTACGGCGACGGCGACGAGGATGACGATCATCAGGATGATGTCGATCGTGCTGAACGCTTCCCAGGCGTTGCCGCCGATGCTGAGGCTGAAGAGCCCGTTGCCGCCGCTGACGTCGACCTTGAACCAGTCGAAGAACATGAAGATGAAGAGAAGGACGGCCGACCCGCCGGCGATCTTCTCCCCCGTACTCAGCCTGTCCATAACGATCCTTCCTCCTCGGTAGCGAGTTCAGTGAGGTATACGCGCTAAGTAGCTAAATACCTTGTCTCGGGCCGCTTGACCAAGCGATGCAAGGACGCAGGGAGCGTGGCGTGCTCTGCACGCGAGCGACCGAGGACGCCGCAGCGCGCCGGTCAGGCGGTTCGAGACCGGGCGGCCGCGAGCGTGTTGGAGAGCAGCATCGCGATCGTCATCGGACCGACGCCGCCGGGGACCGGCGTGATCGCCGCCGCGACCCCGGCCGCGGCCTCGTAGTCGACGTCGCCGGCGAGGCCGTCCTCGAGCCGGTTCATGCCGACGTCGATCACCACCGCCCCGGGCTTCACCGCCTCGGCGCCAAGCAGCCGCGGCACCCCGACCGCGGCGACGAGGACGTCGGCGCGGGCGCAGGTGGCATCGAGGTCGCGGGTGCGCGAGTGGCAGATCGTCACCGTCGCGTTGGCCCGCAGCAGCAGCCGGGCGACGGGAACGCCGACCAGCTTCGAGCGGCCGACGACCACGGCCTCGGCGCCCTCCAGCTCGACCCCCTCGTGGGCCAGCAGCTCCATCACCCCGGCCGGCGTGCAGGGCACCAGCCCCGGAGTGCCGTGGGCGAGGAGTCCGGCGTTGACGGGGGTCAGGCCGTCGACGTCCTTTTGCGGGTTCAGCGCCCGCACGACCGCGTCGGAGTCGAGGTGGGCCGGCAGCGGCAGCTGGACGAGGATGCCGTCGACCTCGTCGTCGTCGCCCAGGCGGCGGACCAGCCCGAGGAGGTCCTCCTGCCGGGTGCCGGCCTCGAGGCCGTGGTGGACCGAGCCCATCCCGACTTCCTCGCAGGAGCGGCGCTTGTTGCGGATGTAGATCTCCGAGGCCGGGTCCTCGCCGACGAGCACCGTCGCCAGGGTGGGGGTCCGCCCCGCCTCCTCCTCGAAAGCGGCGACGTCGACCTTGACCCGCTCGCGGACCGCGGCGGCCACGGCTTTGCCGTCGATCACCCGCGCGGCCATCGGCTCACCGCCTCCGGATCGGCGCGTAGTCGGCCATCAGCTTGCGCTCGGTGCCGTCGCCGGAGAAGCGGACGACGACCACCCCGCCCGGCTCGACGGCGGTGACGACCCCGTCGCCGAAGCTGGCGTGGACGACGTCGTCGCCGGTCTGCAGTTCCAGCGCCGGGCCGGGGTCGACCCCCTGCGCCGGCGTCACCTCGCCGCTCACCGAGGTGCTCCAGCTGGTGCCGAGGCTGCGGGCGGCGGTCGAGTGGCTCTCGGTCAGATCGCTCGGCAGCTCGTCGACGAAGCGCGAGGGCAGGTTGTGCTCGGCCCGCCCGAACAGCCGCCGCTCCCGGGCCCAGGTCATGTAGAGGCGTTTGCGGGCACGGGTGATGCCGACGTAACAGAGCCGCCGCTCCTCTTCTTCGCCGCCCTCTTCGAGCGCGCGCATGTGGGGGAAGGCGCCCTCCTCGCAGCCGACGATGAAGACCGTGTCGTACTCGAGCCCCTTGGCGTTGTGCAGGGTCATCAGCGTCACCAGCTCCTGCTCGGAGCTGAGGCCGTCCTGCTCGGTGTAGAGGGAGATCTGCTGCAGGTACTCCTCCAGCGGCGTCACCTCGCTCTCCCCCTCGCGTTCGCGCTCGATGTCGAACTCGGCGGCGCCGGCGATCAGCGTTTCCAGGTTTTCCGCCCGGCCTTCGGCTTCGATCGTCCGCTCCGCCGCCAGCGCTTCCAGGTAGCCGCTCTCGTGCAAAACCGCCTCCAGCAGCGTCGCCACCGGCCCGGCTTCGTCGGCGCGTTCGCGCAGGGTCGCCATCGTCTCGTAGAAGCGGCCGACCGACTTGATCGCGGCGCCGCTCAAACCGGGTACCTCCTCGATCCGCTCGATCACCTCCCAGACCTGCTGGCCGGTGGTGTTGACGTGGGAGGCGATCCGGCCCTGGCTGGTGTTGCCGATCCCCCGCCGCGGCGAGTTGACGACGCGGCCGAAGGAGACGAGGTCGGCGGGGTTCGCCAGCAGGCTGAGGTAGGCGATCGCGTCCTTGATCTCGGCCCGTTCGTAGAACTTGGTCCCGCCGATCACCTGGTAGGAGACGTCGAAGCGCTGCAGCGTGTCCTCCAGCACCCGGCTCATCGCGTTGGTCCGGTAGAAGACCGCGACCCCGTCGCGACTGACGCCCTCCTCCTCTTCCAGCCGTTCGATCTCGCCCGCGACCCAGCGCGCCTCCTCGTGCTCGTCGGTCAGCTCGTTCAGCCGCACCGGCTCGCCGCCCTCGTCTTCGGTCCAGAGCTCCTTCTTCAGGCCCTCGCGGTTGCGTTCGATCACCGCGTTGGCGGCGGAGAGGATCGTCTGCGTCGAGCGATAGTTCTGCTCGAGCTTGACCACCGCGACGTCGTCGAAGTCCTTTTCGAAGTCGAGGATGTTGCGGACGTCGGCGTGGCGGAAGCCGTAGATCGACTGCGAGTCGTCGCCGACCACCATCAGGTTCTTGTGCTCGCCGGCGAGCAGCTGCAGCAGCCGGTACTGGGCGTGGTTGGTGTCCTGGTACTCGTCGACGAGGACGTGGCGGAAGGTGCGGCGCCAGCGCTCGCGGACCTCCTCGAAGAGCTCGATCACGTTGACGGCGCGGACCAGGAGGTCGTCGAAGTCCATCGCGTTGGCTTCGCGCATCCGCTTCTCGTAGAGCGGAAAGGCTTCGGCGACGATCTCCTCGAATTCGGCGTAGGCGGAGTCGTTGTAGGAGTCGGAGTCGATCAGCTGGTTCTTGGCGCCGGAGATCTTCGCCTGGACCGCCCGCGGCGGGAACCGTTTCGGGTCGACGCCCATCTCCGTGAGGCAGCGCTTCAGCATCCGCAGCGAGTCGGACTGGTCGTAGATCGTGAAGCTCTTCGAGTAGCCGAGCCGCTCGGCGTCGACTCGCAGCATCCGCGCGCAGGCGGAGTGGAAGGTCGTCACCCACATCGCCCGGACCGAGCGGCCGACCAGCTGGCCGACCCGCTCGCGCATCTCGGCGGCGGCTTTGTTGGTGAAGGTGATCGCGAGGATCTCGCCGGGCCGGGCGGCGCCGGTGGCGAGCAGGTAGGCGATCCGGTGGGTCAAAACACGGGTCTTGCCGGAGCCAGCCCCGGCGAGGACCAGCAGCGGCCCCTCGCCGTGCTCGACCGCCTGGCGTTGAGGGGGATTCAGACCCGCGAGCAGGCGCTCGATCCGGTCGGCGCCGGGCTCGGTAGGGGCGCCGGAGCCCGGCGCGGGCGCCTCTGGCTCGGCGTCGAACTGCTCCTGGAGACTCACCAAGCGAGCATAGCCAGGCCCCCGGCGGGGCTCGGCGGCACCCACCGGGGCGCTTTAGTCAACCTATGGTTGACAAAGTCGCCCGCCTCAGCCGCCGGCTGAGGAGCGGCCGGTACGGGGCTCGATCTTCGCCACCTCGGCCGAGGGGCCGTCGCCGCCGTCGAGCCGCGCCAGCCGAGCCTCGACGTCGGAAATCCGCTCCGAGAGCGCCTTGATCGCGTCGGCGATCGGGTCGGGCAGGTGGATCCAGTCCGCGTCGGGGCCTTCGACCCTGCGGCCTTCGAGTCGCACCGGGTGGCCGGGGTTGCCGACCACGGTCGCGCCCGGCGGCACGTCCTCGACGACGACCGTGTTGGCGCCAATCTTCGCCCCGTCGCCGACCGCGATCGGGCCCAGCAGCTTCGCCCCGCTCCCGGCGGTGACGTTGTCGCCGAGGGTCGGATGCCGCTTGCCGCGCTGGAACCCGGTCCCGCCCAGGGTCACCCCCTGGTAGAGCGTCACGCAGTCGCCGATCACCGCGGTCTCGCCGATCACCACGCCGGAGCCGTGGTCGATGAAGAAGGAGTTGCCGATCCGCGCGGCGGGATGGATCTCGACGCCGGTAACCGAGCGAGTCAGGTAGGCGATCGTCCGCGGCAGCAGCGGCACCCCGGCCTCGAGTAGCGCGTGCGCCGCCCGGTGCGCCAGCAGCGCCTGCACCCCGGCCCAGCTGCTGAGGATCTCGAAGGTCGAGACGCCCTGCGCCGCGGGGTCGCGCTCGCGCGCCGCCTTGACGTCGGCGCGGATCTCCTTGACCAGCTTCTTCCAGCGGTTCATGGCGAGAAGAAGGGTAGGGACATGTAGCGCTCACCCGAGTCGCAGACGATCGTCACCACCCTCTTCCCAGCCATCTCCGGCCTGGCCGCCACCTCCAGCGCCGCCCAGACGTTGGCGCCGGCCGAGATCCCGGCCAGCACCCCCTCCTCGATCGCGAGCCGCCGCGCCATCTCCAGCGCCTCCTCGTCGCCGACCGCGAGGACCTCGTCGACGACCTCGCGGTCGAGGTTCTCGGGGACGAAGCCGGCGCCGATCCCCTGGATCTTGTGCGGGCCGGGCTTGCCGCCGGAGAGGACCGGCGAGCTGGCCGGCTCGACCGCGACGACCAGGGCCTCCGGCGCCCGCTCCTTCAGCATCCGGCCGACGCCGGTGATCGTCCCGCCGGTGCCGACGCCGGCGACGAAGGCGCCGATCTCGCCGTCGGTGTCGCTCCAGATCTCCTCCGCCGTGGTCCGCCGGTGGACCTCCGGATTCGCCGGGTTGGAGAACTGCATCGGCATGAAGCCCTTGCGCTGGTCGCGGATCTCTTCGGCCAGCGCCACCGCCTCGTTCATCCCGCCCAGCGAGGGCGTCTCCCGCACCTCGGCGCCGTAGGCGCGCAGCAGCTTGGCCCGCTCGCGGCTCATCCCCTCGGGCAGGGTGAGGATCAGCTCGTAGCCGCGGGCGGCGCAGACCATCGCCAGGGCGATGCCGGTGTTGCCGCTGGTCGGCTCGACCACCACCGCCTTGCCGGGCTGGATCTGCCCCTCCGCTTCGGCGGCGTCGATCATCGCCACCCCGATCCGGTCCTTGACCGAGCCCCCGGGGTTGAAGTACTCGAGCTTGACGCTGACCTGGCCCGCGAGGCCCTCGGAGAGCCGGTC
>Ga0068851_10001531_pt1 | contig 10128 bp, 10 predicted proteins | sample KBSCornC12_FD_66588 | JGI IMG/M metagenome (GOLD analysis project Ga0068851, IMG submission 66588) | Corn rhizosphere microbial communities from Kellogg Biological Station, Michigan, USA - KBS Corn C1-2 | ecosystem: Host-associated > Plants > Roots > Rhizosphere > Soil ...
GAGCGACCTCGGTATATGCGCGGCAGTAGGCGCAAGGCCTGCCGTAAAATTTTTTAGATTGACCAGGTCCAGGAAATCCCCGTCTTCCCCCACGAGTGGCGAAGAAAAATGGGAATTCATATTGCGGCCCGAACTGTGAGGGTCGTGGCTTCCGTCAGGATCCGCATACAACTGGGAGAAAAATTCTTCGATGGTGGAGGTTCCAAGCGCAAAACCAAGGGTCTGATCGCGGTAGTAGCCGGCGTAGAAATCCCCGGGCTTGAAAAATTTCGCCATGGCTACCTGGGGTACTTCCTTGCCATCCCCGAAAATGCCGAATTTGGCCTTCCCGGTAAGCACTTCTTTCCGGCCTAAAAGGCTGGCTTCCCGGCTTTCACAGACCAGTTTATAGTCCTTCAGGACTTCCTGTCGGAAATGCTCAAAGGAAAGATTTTCCATGGTGAGCGTATTTTGGGCGGTCAGATTTTCCATACCTCGTCCTGTTTAAAAAATATGGCCGGCAGGGTTAAAAATTTATTGGCAAAGGTGACGTTTACTCTGTAATTTTAGGAAGTTTTCTGTATAAACTATGAAAAAGGCTTTAATCCTGATATTTTGCGGGCTGATGTCCGTGAACCTCAAGGCACAAACCCCTACACCTCCTTCCGCCGCTACCGGCGAAGATCCTCTTTTGCTTAAGGAAAAGACGTATTCCTTTGGAAAAATTCCACAGGGAAGGCCGGTGACTCATGTATTTGAGATCCAGAATACGGGATCCAAACCCCTCCTGCTGGAAAACGTTCAGGCTTCCTGCGGGTGCACAACGCCCGAATGGTCCAAAGAAGCCATTGCCCCCGGCGCCACGGCTCCGATCAAGGTGGGTTATAACGCTTATGGAGAGGGGAATTTTAACAAAACTGTTACGATCTTCTACAACAACGGGCAGACGAAAGCGTTAATCATAACCGGTGACGTTTATAAATTACCTACAACCGCCGCCCCTGAAAATGCATCGGTGCAATTTTTAAAACAAACAAACCAGTAAAATGAAAAAAGCGGTATTGCTCCTCAGTGCTATTGTTTTTTCTTTCTCTTTATTCGCCCAGCAGCAGACTGCGGCTCCACAGCAAAATAGCGACGACGTCATCAAGTTCAGCGGAACCGTGTATGACTTCGGTAAAATAAAACAGAACGTTCCGGTAACCCACGATTTCAGCTTCACCAATGTAAGCAAAGCACCGCTCGTTATTGAATCTGCCGTAGCTTCCTGCGGTTGCACTACCCCTGTTAAGCCGGAAGGCGCCGTTCCTAAAGGAAAGGACAGCAAGATTACCGCCGGGTTCAATGCAGGCGCTACAGGACCATTCAATAAAACCATTACGGTAAAAATTGTAGGACTTGATACACCGGTGCAGTTACGCATTACAGGAACTGTTCTTGACGCAGATGCCTATGCGAAGTATGAAGAAGAAAACAAGTCAAAAGCAAAATCTTAATAGTTCTTTTTAATAGCTGACAATGCATTGCCGGCCGTTGGCCGTTTGCTGAAAACCCACGATGTTTCTTTTCCCTATTCTTTCTTAACAACGAGAAAAGGGAGTTCCGGAAACGGGTTTTCAGCAACGCCCAACGGCTTTTTTGTGCCTTCTCCCGGCAGCAAATAAGTTTATCTTTGAAATCTAAAGCATCGCTCATGCCGAAGATTTCACAACGCGGACAGGATATGCCCGCTTCTCCTATCCGTAAACTCGTCCCTTACGCAGAGGCCGCCAAGAAACGCGGAATAAAAGTTTACCACCTGAATATCGGTCAGCCGGACATCGAGACGCCGGAAAAGGCGCTGGAAGCGGTTCGCCATTCAACTTTCAAAGTGCTCGAATACAGTCACAGCGCGGGTAATGAATCATACAGGCGCAAACTTGTCAAATACTATCATTCCCGGGGTATTGATATTCGGTACGACCAGATTATTATCACAACGGGAGGTTCAGAAGCCATACTCTTTGGTTTTATGGCCTGCCTGGACGAAGGAGACGAAGTGATCACCCCCGAACCTTTCTATGCCAACTATAACGGATTTGCCGTGGAAGCCGGCATTAAGGTGGTGCCCGTCAGCTCTTCAATTGAAACCGGCTTTGCGCTCCCCTCCTTAGAAAAACTGGAAAAAGCCATAACGCCCAAAACCCGGGCCCTGGTGATCTGCAATCCCAATAACCCGACGGGCTATTTATATACACGTGAAGAATGGAATGCACTGAAGGAGCTAGCGCTGAAGCACGATCTCTACCTGTTCAGTGATGAAGCCTACCGGGAGTTCTGTTATGAAGGAACGCATTTCAGCGCCATGCAGCTCATCGGCCTGGATCAGCACGTAGTTCTTATGGATACGATTTCGAAGCGCTATAGCGCCTGCGGCGGCCGTATCGGTGCATTTATTACAAGGAATCAGACCCTGCTCGATTCCGTGATGAAATTTGCCCAGGCCAGGCTCAGCCCGCCGTCCTTTGCACAGATCCTGGGTGAGGCTGCCGTGGACCTGCCCGATGATTATTTTGATGCCACGCGTGAAGAATACCGGAGCCGCCGTGACCTGCTCGTAAGCCGGTTGAATGACATGCCCGGTGTGTTCTGTCCAAATCCCGGTGGGGCGTTCTACGCCATGGCCAGGCTGCCCGTGGATGACGCGGATGAATTCTGCCAGTGGCTTTTGGAATCTTTCAATTATAAGGGAGAGACGGTGATGCTGGCACCCGCTTCAGGATTTTATGCAAGTTCCGGTGCCGGGCGGAACCAGGTGCGGCTTGCTTACGTTCTTAATCTCGAGTCGATAGACAGGGCTATGGACTGCCTCCGGAATGCCCTCGAAGCCTACCCGGGCCGGGTGGCAATCCAGGAGAAAGAAAGGATTAAGTCACATTATTAATTTTTATATATATTAATTTATATAATAATTTATCCACGAGACTTGTTTTAAACAATTAGTTCTCTAAGTTTGCGTAAATAATACAGTAACCACACACATTTAAATTTTTTATATAGCAAGCAATCGTTAGACACCCCCTGTTTCTACAGGGGGTTTCCTTTTATAATCAACAAATTAATTTGCACGCAATAGTCCGGGTCGTCGATTCCTTTCATATATGAACTGATTAATATATTGCTTTCTCTAGTTTACCGGTTCAATCTCGCTGATGCGCCAGCTCTTGTCGAAAAAGGGTTCCAGCGGACTGTATAAACGCAGGCAGACAAAATAACCTTTGCCGGGCACGGACTGTATCCAGTTGCCATCAGCCACGCCCGAAGGCAGTTTGGGACCAATAAAAATTGTGGTGGACCCGTCTGACCCTGCCGTTGCCGCCGCTCTCGGATAACTTAAACTGCCCACTTTCGGGTAGGGCTGACCGGTTTGGAGCATGGAGCGGGTTTGGTTATCATACAAAATGAGCGACCAGAAGTTTTTCTCCGGAATACCCGCGGGCAATACGATCTTATATGTTTTTGCCCCGTCGAAATAATTCTTATTGGCATCCTTGGTCGCCAGCAGATACTGTGATCCAATTCCCGGTATCCGCATACACATGGCCGGCGTGATCCCTGTATAGCCGATGAAAAAAGTGGTTCTTGGATTCAGCGTGCGGGCACCCGTGTTCGGATACGGTACGATGCCTTCCCTGGTAACCATCGGGGGCGGTGTTTCGAATTCATAGCCTCCCACAAATAACATGTTCGTCCAGGAGGATCCCGGATAATAAACATATCCTTCCGACTCCCGCGGACTCATATTGAGCATACGCGCGGTTGCACTGGCGACCGCAGCGGCATCTGTCAGAATCTTTTTCATCCGTGCATCCGGTGCAAAGGGTTTTCCTTTCACAATTCCTATCGAAGCGATCTGGCCCATCAGTTCGGGGTCCAGAGATCCCAGGGGTTCTTCCTGCACCAGTTTATTTAATGTTTCATAAAATGTGTAGTCGGTCGGAGGAATCGTATTGAAAGATTTTCCACTGACATCTACAATTTTGGTTTCAGGAACAGGCGGATTCACGGCAAGCTTGTATTTTCCGGTAAGAGCTTCTCCAATGCTGGTACCCAGTCCGCCCACTGTGTAAGGATATATCTTAAGCGACTTTTTTACAAGCTCATTGACTGGCTTCGGATCGTTGTTCTCCAGGAATGAACGGCCAAAATACAACAGACGATTGGTGCGTGACCTCGCTACATAGTAACCTCCTTCAGGCAGAGGACCATCGTATCCCGGTGGCAGGATAAGGTATTTTCCTCCTTCACCCCGGTCAGGTCCCGGCACCCCTGCATCGATAATCCAGCGAAACCACATATCATCGAATGTGCCCAGCGACATGGGAGGAACTTCGACAACCATCGGACCCTTGGAAACATTTACTATTGACATATAGTAAATGACGTCGGCATTGGCCGTCAGAAAAAGAGATTTTGAATCCATCAGATTCGAGAAAATCAAAAATGAATTGTCTTCGACGCCTACGCTTTTAAATCCCTCGCCCGCTGCATAGGTTGACGCTCCCTGAAAAGTGTTGAGGAACACATTCTGTGCATGGAGAAAATCCAGGTTATCATATAGTTTCTGCGTGGTGGCCGCACTGGGTGCACCGTCTTTAAATTCCAGTGTGCCGATAGAGGTCGAAACTTTATCAGGAATGGTAAGAGAGGCCGGAATATTATTATTCGATTGTGCGAACAAATGACCGGACAAAACAAAAAACGAAAGGGTTTGAACAATTTGCTTCCATTGCATAAAATAAGGTTGTGGTGATAGAGGAGATAGTAATCCCCACAAACTTACCGAGGTTATCCGGTGGTAAACGCAAATCAGATTATCCTTTCGTGATTAACGGTTAAATGTGTCCCGGAGTGTTGTCATATTATTACGGGAGATTGGATAGCAGTTAACACTGTTCGTTCACCAATAATTTTTTTAGAAGCATCTATCCTCAGCCAGCATACTCCTCCAATAATTAGTAAAGCAGTCATTAAATATTGCGGGACTTCATAATCATGGGTAAGGTCCACGAGTTTCCCAAATACGATGGACATCAGGAAAGAGCCCGACTGTCCTATGAAGTTCATAAGACCTGTTATGGTACAAACACGGTCACCGCCCACATCAATGCAGGTGGAAAAACAGGTTAATACAATCACCACCAGGCAAAAATCCGCCACTACTAAACAGACCGTAACTGGCAGCTGTTGCATGGCACTGGTGGATACAAAAACCGCAATCACCATAACGGCAAATGAAACGCCTGCCACAAATCTCCGTGCGAACTTATTTCCCTTTTTTATGATCAGCCGGTCGCTGATAATCCCGAATAAGATGGCAGCCAGGATACCAATGGAAAATACAAAGGTGGTTGTGATCTTCATCTGTTGTTCAGAGAAATGTTTTCCTTCCTGCAGATAAGTCGGCAACCACGCACTGAGAAAATAGTTGGCCCACTGAATGGTGAAATAAGAAAGAAACAAAGTCCAAAGCATAGGATTTCCCAAAATCAGTTTCCATGCGAAGGGTTGATCATGTTTTACAAAATTCCGGTTCGCTTCAATCAACACTTTTTCTTCATGTGATATGCCTTTCATTTCAGCAGGGTGATTGCGAAACCAAACCCAGCAAACCCACACCCAGATAAGTCCCAACATTCCGTTTACGTAAAATGGAGCACGCCATCCATAAGCCGCAGCCAGGGGAACAACAATCAACGGTGCCAGCGCAGCTCCTGTCGGCGCTCCCATACCCAGCCAGGACATGCCCCTGGAAGTCTCCGTTCTCGGAACCCAGCGCGATATAACCCCGCAACTATTCGGGTAAGCGCCGGCCTCCCCCATGCCGAACAAAAAACGAACGGCAATCAGGCTGGTGAGACTGTTTACCGCACCTGTCAGCACAGTGAACAAGGACCACCATATCACAATCCTGATCATCACTTTTCGCTGACCCAGCCGGTCACCCAATATACCCGAAGGAATTTCAAACAACGCATAGGCGAGGACGAAGGCACTGAGTACCCATCCAAACTCTGTATTGCTTAAATGAAAGGCCGCTTTTATCCGGACGCCTAAAAGCGAGATGGTTATCCTGTCCAGATAGGTGATCAGGATCAGGAAATACAACAGGATCATTACCCGGTGCCGGTAAGAAAACTTCAGGGATAGGGGCATTAAAAGGGATAATTACCCAATGTAGACTTTTGGTCTTTAATAAAATCTCTTAGCGCATTGTATAAGCAAAAAAGACCCCAAACGGAGTCTTTAAAGATGTAGCGAGGAGCAGACTTGAACTGCCGACCTTCGGGTTATGAATCCGATGCTCTAACCAGCTGAGCTACCTCGCCAGCGGGCTGCAAAATTAATGGTTTGAAGGGAAATTGCTGCATTCCGGACCGGTTTTCATATCCCCAATTTTCAGGCTGAACTCCTCAAAAAAAGGCATGTTCCTACCTTTTGGCAGGTACGGCAAGCGCCGCATTGATATGCCGGATCATCGTCTCCGTCATCCTGGCAAGGTTGAACTCCGGCTTCCATCCCCAGTCCCGTCTGGCTGTACGGTCATCTATCGAAGCCGGCCAGCTGTCCGCTATCTGCTGACGGAAATCCGGGTCGTACTCAATGTCAAAATCCGGAATTAATTTTTTGATCTCTGCCGCAATTTCAGCAGGCGTAAAACTGATCCCCGCCAGGTTATAGGAAGTACGTACCGTAATCTTTGACGAAGGCGCTTCCATGAGCTCGATCGTCGCCCTCACCGCATCGTCCATATACATCATCGGCAGCTTCGTGTCTTCTTCAAGGAAACAATTGTAACTCTCACCCCGGATGGCTGAATGGAAAATTTCAATGGCATAATCGGTCGTACCGCCTCCGGGTAATGTCTTGTAGCTGATGAGGCCCGGATAACGGATACTGCGCACATCGAGTCCGTAGCGCTGGAAATAATAATAGCACCATTGTTCACCTGAAAGTTTGCTGATCCCGTATACCGTCGACGGCGGCGCATAGGCCTCCTGGGGACAGTTCTCCTTCGGTGCGTCCATGCCAAATGCCGCAATGCTGCTGGGCCAGAAAACCTGTTGAACGCCTTCTTCCCGCGCTACTTCCAGTGTATGCAGCAGACTTTGCATGTTGAGATGCCAGGCCAGCAGGGGATTTTTTTCTCCGGCCGCAGAAAGCATGGCGACCAGCAGGTAGATGGTCTTTACTTCATGACGCCTTACCTGCACCCTCAGGATCTCTTTGTCCATGATATCAAGTGGCAGGAAGGGCCCCGTGCCTTTTAACAGGTCAGCCTCCCGTTTCAGATCGGCCGCGATCACCTGATCCCCGCCGTAACGTTGGCGGAGGGCAAGGGTGAGTTCAGTTCCGATCTGTCCGGATGCTCCGATGACCAGTATCTTATTCAATCAGGCGCGTTTTTGTTGGTTAGGGTCCTTCTTTAGTTCAGTGCAATGGAAAATTTCTGTGTGGCGGGCGGAAGGCATTGCTCATCATTGCACACCATAAATTCTACAGAACCTGAAAAATTGGTTTTCGACTTGCTCTTCAGCTTGACAACCTGCACAAAATCCACTTTGCCATTGAAGTATTTGACATCCACTCCAAAAACCGCTTCGTGTTTCTGAATGAGGTTCCCGTTTTCCTTCACACTACCGTCCAGCGTATACAAAGGATTTTTTACGAAGGTAAATTTAGTGGGAACCGGTCCTCCGTCGGGTGTGTACTGGGAATAGGTATGCCAGGGACTGTTCAGGTCGACATGAAAATGCAGTTCATACACGTTGTCACTGATCTTTTTTGCAGAATATGTCCAGTTGTAAGGCGTTGTCTGCGCCCTGAGGGCTGAAAACAGGATAACCGTCGTCGCGAGAAGTAGAATTCTTTTCATACACAAATGTACAATCCGGTGTTTTGGCCAAAGAAATGCCGGATACAAATAATTCCTAAATATAGAGAGGATGAAACAACTAAACAGGTAGACTAATACCCGTTCGGTAAACAGGAATGACCTTTCGGACAAAGCTGCCTGTGAGTATGTTAGGGAGCATTAAGCTGGCTGTAAAGATGTCAGGGATTATGGTGCCGGAGATAGAAGCAAACACCTATCGCGATCAGGAATGCCACCGTAACGACGTTATTCCAGACCTTAATATTTTTCTGTGAACGCAGGGCGTATTCATGACTGATCATTTCTTCCCTGATCTCCTTTGAATAGCCGCCATTGGCCATAAAGGTTTTGCCCTTGTGGGTAATTTCAATCTCCAGCCCCTTCTTGCCGACGAAACAGCGGATCAGTCCGTCATCAAAAAGGATATTCTGTAAATCGTGCAGCTCTTCGCCAAAAAATTCTTCGTATTGTGCATGAAATCCGGACAGCGGAATCGTGGGCTTTTCTTCAAATTCCTGCATTAAAAGAGAGAGGAGTCCGTCTAATTTTTCGTCCAGGCCAGGGGTCTTGCTCGTTAGCTGCATCGGTTGATCTGTTTAGTCCAATTCTAAAAATATTCATAGGAATGGATCACAGATCGCAGTACCGTCAAAACATTAGCCGAATAATGCTTAAGGGAAGGTGCGGGATAAGGTTTGTCGCTGGCTTAAAAATAGAAATAATTTTAAATAAACAAAATATTTCAGGCCTCCTTTCGTTCGCGGATCCTGAAATAATCTTATTTCCCCAGATTGCTTCGTATGGCGTCCCAATATTCCTTCCCGTAATCCACCAGAATTTCCCCTCCCGCCGGGATATCCCGCTTGGCATCGATATAGACCCTGGTGCCCACGGGCTCGTAGATGGCGTTGTTAATCAGGCCTTTCCTGCGGTTCAACCCCCTCGCATCGTTTGCATAGCGTCCCAGGGCCCGGTTATACGTATAGGCATCCACCACATGGTTACGGTCGATATAAAAAAGATAGCCATTCCTCCCCTCCCGGTGATCGGCCTCCTTCCAGGTGGTCAGCCGGCCCCGGTATTCGATGATCCGGTCGCCTTTACGGATCTTTTTCCGGGTAAAAAGGCCCTTCCCACCCTGCGGGATAGTAGATTTTCTGATGAATAATTGCTTTGATAAGAATGGCATGGGTCGGGAGACTGCAGGAAAAGGGTTAAATAGTTATGCCAGCTATACCCTCATGTGATCGGGAAGCCAGGTCCGGATGGATTGCTTGATGTCGCGGGGAGAAAGATTTTCTTTGACTGCCTTCTCGGTCAGCTCCGCAAGTTCCTCATCCGATGCAAAACGAAGGGCTGCAAGCTGCCGGAAGCTGAGTTTTGATTCAACGGCTTCAAGTCTTTTTCCGGTGATCAGAAAATAACGGAATCTCATTTCGAGCCGCAGGATCCTGTCCTGATTGCCCAGTGCATAATGTTGTCGCATCATGAAAGAAAGCCAGCCCGTGAATCCAAAAAGCACCAGGATGGCCGCCCAGACTTCCCTGTCGATGGTCGTGCTGCGCAGTTGTATGAAGGAAAAAATCATCCCCACCAGGAGCAGCGGGTAAAAAATAAAATGATGAACGGGATAGTACCGCACATGATGGGCGAAATCTTGTCTGCGCATTTTCTTATTTTGATAATGGGATTAAGATTGCTTGTCGGGACCGGGCCTTACAATAAACCGCAAAGACTGGTCTTTGTTCAGATAGGCGATCATCCAGTTGTATAGTGTCTTTACCCTGTTGCGGTAGCTGATAAGAGAAACCAGGTGGACAAACAGCCAGATAAACCAGGCTATAAATCCCCTGAAATGTACATGACCGGGCAGATCAGCCACAGCCCTGTTTCTTCCTATAATGGCAAGGCTTCCGGGATCTTTGAAATGAAAGGGTGTTCTCTCCTTTCCGGATAAAACGGCTTTAAAATTCTTACCAAGCAGCCTGCCCTGTTGTATAGACACCTGGGCCACCTGGGGATGACCATTGGGATATTCTTTTTCATGCAACTGAATGCTCGTATCTCCGATGGCGTATACGTCCTGCAGGCCCTCCACCTGGTTAAAAGGATCGCAAAGCAGGCGCTTACCTTTTCCATAGCTCGTGGCAGGAATGCCTTCAAACTGCATGGCCGTAATGCCAGCCGTCCAGATCAGATTTTTGGAAGGGATCGTTTCTCCTGTCGAAAGCAGA
>Ga0068851_10001532_pt1 | contig 10128 bp, 7 predicted proteins | sample KBSCornC12_FD_66588 | JGI IMG/M metagenome (GOLD analysis project Ga0068851, IMG submission 66588) | Corn rhizosphere microbial communities from Kellogg Biological Station, Michigan, USA - KBS Corn C1-2 | ecosystem: Host-associated > Plants > Roots > Rhizosphere > Soil ...
CGTTCAATCCCACTAGTGCAAATGCGCTGCCGGACGCGTCACAGATCGCCTCGATGGTGGATGGGCTCGAAGCCCGCCTGAAGTCGCAGGGTGGCAGCATCGACGAGTGGACGAAATTGGTTCGCTCGCGGATGGTGCAAGGGCGCATGCAGGACGCGCAGTCCGACTATGACCTGGCGCGCAAGGCCTATCCCGACAAATCCGTACGGACCGAGCTCGACGTGCTGGCAGCGGACAACGGTCTGGTCGAGCGATGACCCGCAAGCAGCGCCGCCTCAGCGTGATCGCCGGGCTGGGCGCGGTGGTGATCGTCGCCTTCGGGCTCATCCTGTTCGCGCTGCGCGACCAGATTGTCTTTTTCTATTCTCCCAGCGAAATCCACGAGAAGGCTATTGCAGCGGGCACGCCCGTTAGGTTGGGCGGGCTTGTGAAGGCCGGCAGCTGGACGCATCAGGGCGACCAAAATGCGTTCGTCGTGACCGATGGGACGACCGACCTCACGACGCACTTCACCGGCATTCTGCCCGACCTCTTTCGTGAAGGTCAGGGCGTTGTGATCGAGGGAGCGCTCGCGAGCGACGGCAGCTTCACCGCGACCAATGTGCTCGCCAAGCACGACGAGAAATATATGCCCCCCGCCCTCGTCGAAGAGCTCAAGGCCAAGGGCGAGTGGCAGCGAGGCGAGGCCGGCGGATGAGCATCGAACTCGGCCATTTCGCCTTCATCCTCGCGTTTGCGGTCGCCGCAGTGTCGGCGGTCGCTGGCTTCTGGGCATGGCGCGACAATGCCCGCGTGACGCTGCTGGTCCGGCAGGGCGCGGTCATGCAGTTCGTCCTGGTGACGGCTTCCTTTGCAGCGCTGATCGAAGCGTTCGTCACCTCCGACTTCTCTCTCGCGCTTGCCTATGAGCATTCGCATTCGCTGCAGCCACTGCTGTTCAAGGTCACTAGCGTGTGGGGCAACCACGAAGGCTCGATGGTCCTGTGGGTCATGATCCTGACGCTGATGGGCGCGGCGGTCGCGCTGCTCGGTCGTAATCTGCCCGGTGAATTGCTGACGCTGGTGCTTGCGATGCAGAGCCTGCTGACCGCCGCCTTCGCCGGCTTCACTCTTTTCACGTCGAACCCGTTCTTGCGGCTCTCGCCGGCACCGATCGAGGGACAGGAGCTCAATCCGATCCTCCAGGACATCGGGCTCGCGATCCATCCGCCGCTGCTTTACACCGGCTATGTCGGCTTCTCGATCTGTTTCAGCTTCGCCATCGCCGCTCTGACCTCGGGCCGCATCGATGCGGCGTGGGCACGCTGGGTGCGGCCATGGGCGCTGCTCAGCTGGTGCTTCCTCACGCTCGGCATCGCGATGGGGTCGTACTGGGCCTATTACGAGCTCGGCTGGGGCGGCTGGTGGTTCTGGGACCCGGTCGAGAATGCGAGCTTCATGCCGTGGCTCGCCGGCACCGCGCTTCTGCATTCCGCGCTGGTCATGGAAAAGCGCAACGCGCTCAAGATCTGGACGATCTTTCTGAGTCTGATCACGTTCTCGCTGAGCCTCCTCGGCACCTTCATGGTGCGTTCGGGGGTGCTGACTTCGGTCCACAGCTTTGCGTCCGACCCGACGCGCGGCCTCGTGATCCTTGCTCTGCTCGCGTTCTTTATCGGCGGCGGGTTCGTTCTCTTTGCATTCCGCGCCTCATCGCTGCGCGCGGGGGGATTGTTCGCGCCGATCAGCCGGGAAGGGGCTTTGATTCTCAACAATCTTTTCCTCACGACGGCGCTTTCGGGAGTCTTCGTCGGCACGCTCTATCCGCTGGTGCTCGAAGCCTTGACGGGAAAGACCATCTCGGTTGGAGCGCCGTTCTTTTCTCTGACCTTTGGGGCGCTGATGGTCCCCTTGCTGATCGTGGTCCCATTCGGCCCGTTCCTTGCGTGGAAGCGGGGCGATCTGGTCGCGGTGACGCAGCGCCTGGCCGGTGCGGCGGGCGCGGCGATCTTCGTGACTGTGCTGATCTTTGCATTAGCCGGCGCGTCAGTGTCGCTGGCGCCTTTCGGGCTGCTGCTCGGGTTCTGGGCGGCGTTCGGGGCGATCGCCGAGCTTGTCGACCGTGCCGGCTTCGGCCGGATGCCGATTGGTCATAGCCTCCGCCGTCTGGTAGGCCTGCCGCGATCCGCCTTCTCAACCGCCCTGGCCCATTTCGGACTTGGCATCAGCGTCATTGGTATCGTCACCGCCACCGCATGGCAGCTCGAGTTGATCACGACGATGCAGCCGGGCACGACGCAGACCATCGGCGCATACACTTTGCGCTTCGATGGTGTGCAGAACGCCAGCATCGACAACTACACAGCCGAGATCGGCAGGTTCACGGTGACCACGCCGGGCAGCGTCGACCGACAGATGATACCGGAACGCCGCATCTACGTCGCGAGCGGTACGCCGACGACTGAGGCCGACATCGAGACTTACGGCTTCAGTCAGCTCTACGTTCAATTGGGAGAGCAGAGTGCCGACGGCAGCCGCGTCGTGCGCGCCTGGTTCAAGCCCTATGTCACGCTGATCTGGTTCGGAGCAATCCTCATGGCACTGGCCGGGTTCGTGTCCTTGACCGATCGCCGGCTGCGCGTCGGGGTGCCGCGCCGCGCGCCCGCACGGCCAGAACCGGTTCCCGCCGAATGAAAGCCGCGCTCGCGGCGTTGATTTTGTTCTGGCTCGCGCTGCCGGCGTTCGCCGTCAATCCCGACGAGATGCTGAAAGACCCAGCGCTCGAGGCGAGGGCGCGCACGATCTCTGAAGGGCTGCGCTGTCTGGTCTGCCAGAACGAGTCGATAGACGACAGCGATGCAGACCTCGCGCATGAAATCCGAGTTCTTGTCCGGCAGCGGCTTGCGGCCGGCGACACGGACGATCAGGTGCGGCAGTTCCTTGTCGATCGCTACGGCGAGTTCGTGTTGCTCAAGCCGGTGCTGGCACCTCACACTCTCGTGCTCTGGCTGGCGGCGCCGACGCTGCTGATCGCGGGTGCGATCGTGATCTTTGTCGCTGCGCGGCGCCGAAAGCCGCAGCCGGCTCCAGCCTTGACCCCCGACGAACGGGCAGCGCTCGAAGATCTTCGGAAGCCCGCGACCGGGGCTGAACCAGACCTGAAATCCCGCGGCTTCTGAGCTCCTTACCAAACATTAACGTTGGCGCAACGTCGCGGAAAGCGCTCCCCTCACATAGATCAGTCATCGCAATTTCCGAGAGCCTTTGAGGAGAATCACCATGCGCTCCACTATTTTCCTTCGCACCCGCAAATGGATCGGCGCTTCGGCGCTCGCGATCCTGATCGGGCTTGGCGGCGGATCGGCATTCCTCGCCGCATCGAGCCCCATCGCTGCGGCGCAGGTCACTCCGGCCGCTCAGATCACCCTGCCTCAGGCTGCCGCGCCGACCGCCGGCTTTGCCGATCTCGTGGCTGCGGTAAAGCCCGCCGTCGTTTCGATCCTGGTCGAGGGCCGTGAGCAGCCCAGCCAGTTCGATGACCAGGGCGGCTTCAATGGGCAGATCCCGGATTTGCCGGACGACAATCCGCTCAAGAAATTCTTCCAGCAGTTCGGCAATGGCGTCGGCCCCGGCGGCAAGAACGGCGGCCCGCCGCAGGCCCCGCAGGGTCGCCGCTATCAGGCGGCCGGCTCCGGCTTCGTGATTTCCGGTGACGGCTACATCGTCACCAACAACCATGTCGTCGAGAACGCCACCAAGGTTACCGTCACCTTCGACAATGGCGACCAGAAGTCGGCAACCGTTGTCGGCACTGACAAGCGCACCGACCTCGCCGTGGTGAAGGTTGATGGCGCGACCGATCTGCCCTTCGTCAAGTTCTCAACCGATGACGCGCGGGTTGGTGACTGGGTGATCGCCGTCGGCAATCCGTTCGGGCTCGGCGGCACGGTCACTGCCGGCATCATCTCAGCCCGTGGTCGCGACGTCCAGGGTTCGCAGTATGGCGATTTCCTGCAGATCGACGCGGCGGTGAACATGGGCAATTCCGGCGGCCCAACCTTCAACATGAAGGGCGAGGTTGTCGGCGTGAACACCGAGATCTTCTCGCCCAATGGCGGCAATGTCGGCATCGCCTTCGCCATCCCGGCGGCGACGGTGCAGCAGGTCACCTCTTCTTTGATCAAGTCGGGCACCGTGACCCGCGGCTTCCTCGACATCCACATCCAGGACGTGACGCGCGATATCGCCGACAGCATGGGCCTCAAGGACGCCAAGGGTGCGCTCGTGACCGACGCGACTGCGGATGGTCCCGGTGCCAAGGCGGGCCTCAAGTCGGGTGACGTCGTGACCGCCGTCAATGGCCAGGCCGTCGACAATGCGCTCGGTCTGTCCCGCGCTGTCGCCAGCCAGGAGCCCGGTGCCACCGTGCAGTTGACGATCGTTCGTGACGGCAAGGAGCAGACGCTCTCGGCCACGCTCGGCACGCTCAAGGACGAGAGCGCCGGCAAGCCGACGCCGCCGGCCCCGCAGGACGATCAGTCCCAAGCTCCGGTGACCTCCACGACCGGCCTTACGCTGGTGCCCAATAGCGGCAATGAGGGTGGCGTGCTGGTCCAGGACGTCAACCAGGACTCGGTCGCGGCCGACAAGGGTTTTGCAGTCGGCGACACGATCCTCGAGGTCAACGGCACGAAGGTCAACACCGGCAAGCAGTTCGAAGACGCCATCAAGGCCGTCAAGGACTCGGGCAAGAACACCGCGCTCATCAAGGCCGAGCGCGATGGGGCGACCCGCTATGTCGGCCTGCCGTTGACGGCCAGCCAGGGCTGATGTCTTCCATCCTGCCGGCCCCGGAGTTCGCTCCGGGGCCGGATTCATTGCAGTCCGCTTTCCCCGACATTACTCTTGGTGCCATGAAGGTCCTGCTCATAGAGGACGACCGCGAGGCTGCGAGCTACCTCATCCAGGCGCTCGATGAGGCCGGCCACGTCACCCATCATGCCAGCGACGGCGAGACCGGCTACGCCATGGCGTCGAGCATGGACTACGACGTGCTGATCGTCGACCGCATGCTGCCACGCCGCGACGGGTTGTCGATCGTCGAGTCGCTACGGGCCGAGGGCAACAAGACTCCCGTTCTCATTCTCAGTGCGTTGGGAGAAGTCGACGACCGCGTCACCGGCCTGCGCGCCGGCGGCGACGATTATCTTGCCAAGCCTTATGCGTTCACCGAGCTCCTCGCGCGCATCGAGGTGCTGGCACGGCGCTCGAGCCCGTCCGAGGCGGCCACCAGCTACGAGGTCGGTGACCTGAAGCTCGACCGGCTTTCACGCAAGGTCGACCGCAACGGCGAAGCGATCCTGCTGCAGCCGCGCGAGTTCCGCCTGCTCGAATATCTGATGAAGAATGCCGGCAAGGTGGTGACGCGCACCATGCTGCTCGAGAATGTCTGGGACTACCATTTCGACCCCCAGACCAATGTCATCGACGTTCACATGTCGCGGCTTCGCTCAAAGATCGACAAGGGCCATGCCAATCCACTCCTCCACACCATTCGCGGCGCCGGATATATGATCCGTGAATAGGTTCGCCCAGCTCTGGCGCACCAGCACCGTCCGGCTCACGGCGGTGTTTATTGTCCTCTTTGTCATCTTTTCCATCCTGCTGCTGACGTTCATCGCGTATCAGTCCAGCATCCAGATCCAGCAGCAGCAGACCGTAGCGATCGACCGCGAAGTCAATCTGCTCAAGCGCATCGACGACAATCAAGGCATTCGCGCAGTCGCCATTGCCGTGGCCCGCTTCGCTGCGCTCCCTGGTCCCGGCATCTACTATCTGGGCAGCAACGAGGGCCTGCAGATCGCAGGCAATGTCAGCAATTTTCCCGTCAATGTGCTGCGCGATGAGGGCGTGTTCAGCTTCAACTACGACCGCGGCGGCTTCGATGAGGATGGGACCGACACCACTCGAGGCTTCGCCGTCGTTCGCTCGCTGGTACTGCCGAGCGGCCTGAGGTTGATCGTCGGGCGCGACGTGGTGGAGCGCCGAGGCTTCACCGTCATCGTGTTCCAGGGGTTCCTGCTGGCGGTCGCCGGCATCCTGATCTTTTCGATTCTAGCCGGCGTGATCACGGCACGCCGTGTGCTCAAGCGCATCGACGCGATCAATGCCACTTCGGCGAAGATCATGTCGGGCAATCTCAGCGAACGTGTGCCGGTGACCAAGCGCAATGACGAGTTCGACGGCCTCGCCGAAAGCCTCAATGCCATGCTCGATCGCATCGAGGCACTGCTGCAGGGGCTCAAGGAGGTCACCGACAATGTTGCGCATGACCTCAAGACCCCGCTGACGCGCCTACGCAGCAAGGCAGAAGCGGCCCTGCGCGCCGATACCAGTCCCGACACGCAGCGAGCGGCGCTGGAAGTCACGCTGACCGAGAGCGACAAGCTGATCCGGACCTTCAACGCCCTGCTGATGATCGCGCGAGCCGAGGCCGGCGCGCCGTCGGGCGCGTTTGCCGACGTCGACGTCAGCGAGGTCGCCCGCGATGTGGCCGAACTCTACGAACCGGCGGCGGAGGAGGCAGGCATGACGCTCGAAACGCAAATCGCGCCCTCAGTGCATCTGCGCGCGAACCGCGAGCTGATCGGGCAGGCACTGGTCAATCTCGTCGAGAATGCGCTCAAATATTACGAGCCCGCGGAGGGCAAGCCCGGGCGCATCTCGATCGCGGTCAGCGGGGACAGGAGCAGGGTGCTGATCGCTGTCGCGGACAATGGCCCCGGCATCGCCGCCGAAGACCGGCCACGCGTGACCGAGCGCTTCGTCCGCCTCGAAAAGAGCCGGACCGAAGAGGGCTCGGGGCTCGGCTTGTCGCTCGTGGCCGCGGTGGCCAAGCTCCATCGCGGCGAACTCAGGCTGGAGGATAATTCCCCCGGCCTGCGCGCGGTGCTCGATCTGCCATCGGCCTGACGCTATTGCTTGGGCGGAGCGGGGACGGAGGTTTCGCCCGCACCATACGCGGCGACCTTTCCGCCCGACATCACATAGGCGATGTACTGCGCGTTATAGGCCGTGCCGAGGGCATCGGCGCCGGGCTCATCCGCGCGGAAGGTGATGTTGGTGCCGCCCGCTGAGCCGCCGAACGCCGACTTCAGCTGGTCGAGCGAGGCGCCGATGCCGGGAATGCCCATGTTAGGCGGGGAGAACTTCGCGGGGGCAGCTTCACAGTCGGCGGGCATGCCGCTCGCTGGTGCAACCTGTACCGCGACGATCATCACGAATTCGCCGCCGCCGAGCGTATTGGAAATGAACCAGGTGTCGGTCGCCGGACTGTTCTTGCCGCCAGCAGTCTGGTAGCAGAGCCAGTTGGCGAGGCTGCGGTCCGAGCCTTGCGTCTGGATGGTGCCGCCGAACACCTTGCGGATATCGGCGAGCCGCGTGTGCTGCAGCGTCATATGCATGGGGCCGACAGTGATCCCGTGGACCATCGCCTTGTTGATGTTCGGCTTGTTGCCGAACTTGAAGTAGTTGCCGAAGAGATTGGCGCCCATACCGGAAAGACCGCCTGCCGCAAGGACAGGAACAACCGATGCCGCGAGAGCAATCAGGGCGATGGTGGTGCGTTTCATGTGCATGAGAAGGGCCCGCAACGATTGGGGCGAACATAGCGCGGCGCACGAAGAATGCCAGCGGTCAAATCTCCGGAACGGTGCCCCTGGCGCAGTTTGCTTGTTCCGGTGCCGCCCGGCGGTTATGGCTGGCCGATGGCTGTATCCCTCGACACCTTGCTGGCTGCGTCGCCGTACCTGACCGAGCTTCACGCCCGGCATCGCGAGTGGTTCGAGGCGGCCGGCCGGGGTGATCCCGATACCGCGCTCCAGGTCATACTGGCGCAAGTGCGTGGCAGCGGCGAGCGCGACGCGGCTTCCGAAATCGAGCTCGGCGACGGCCTGCGTAGGCTCAAGCAACAGGTCGCGCTGCTCGCGGCGGCTGCCGAAACCGACGGCCGCTGGAGCACGGCCCAGGCCTGCCAGGCGCTCTCCGATTTCGCCGATGCCGCGCTCGATGCGGGCCTCGCCTCGCTCGTGCGAAAAGCCGTGGAAAAGGGCAACCTGCGCTCGGACATCACAGCGAACAATTCCGGCCTCGCCATCTTCGCCCTCGGCAAGCACGGCGGGCGGGAGCTCAACTACTCGTCCGACATCGACATCGTTGCCTTTTTCGACCCTGCCATCGGAGCGGCCGCCGAGCCCGACAGCGCGACGAAGGTCTTCTCGCGCATCGTCCAGCGGTTGGCCGCACTGATGCAGGACCGGATTGGCGGTGCCTACGTGTTTCGTACCGACCTGCGCTTGCGTCCCGACCCCGGGTCGACGCCCGTCGCGCTCTCAACCGATGCCGCGCTCGCCTATTACGAAAGCCGCGGCCAGAACTGGGAGCGTGCCGCCTGGATCAAGGCCCGGCCCTGTGCCGGCGACAAGACCGCGGGCGAGGCATTCCTCGCCGAGCTCGCACCCTATGTGTGGCGCAAGCATCTCGACTTCGCGACGATCGCCGACATCCAGGCGATGAAACGCCAGATCAACATTTCCAAGAATGTCGGCGAAGCGCGGGTCGAGGGGCACAACGTCAAGCTTGGGCGCGGCGGCATCCGCGAGATCGAATTCTTTGCCCAGACCCAGCAGCTCATTGCGGGCGGGCGCGACCGGACCCTGCGGGTGCGGCCTACAGCGGAGGCGCTGGCGGCGCTCGGTCGCGCCGGCTGGATTGCCGAGCTTACGGCCCGCGATCTCACCGATGCCTATTGGTTTCTCCGCGCAGTCGAGAACCGGCTGCAGATGCTCCGCGACGAGCAGACGCATGTCATGCCTGATACGCCGGAAGGCGTGGCGACCATTGCTGGCCTGATGGGCATGTCGCGGGAAGCGTTCGAGGCCGGGTACCGCGCGGCCCTCAGTAAAGTGCAGACTTATTACGGGCAGCTCTTCACCGAAGGCGAGTCGCTTGGCGCTGCTGGTGGCAATCTCGTTTTCACTGGCAGCGATGACGATCCGGGAACCATCGAGACGCTGGCGAAAATGGGGTTCGCGGATCCTGCGGCCGTGTCCGCGACGATCCGCAAATGGCACTATGGCGGCTATCGGGCAACGCGAGCTGCTGCAGCGCGGGCGCAGCTCACCGAGCTGCTGCCAGCGCTGCTTGTGACCATGGCCGAGACACGCAACGCCGATCTCGCTTTCCAGCGCTTCGACAATTTCCTCGACCGCCTGCCGTCGGGTATTCAGCTCTTCGCGCTGTTGCGTTCGCATCCGGACCTGCGCGCGCTGCTTATCCAGCTGCTCGCGTCGGCGCCGCGGATGGCAGAGGCGGTGATCCACCGCGCGCACGTGATGGACGCGCTGATCGATCCCGCTTTCGCGGACGAGGTGGGGCGACGCACCGTGCTGGTCGGCAAGGTCGAGGCATTCCTGGGCGATGCCCGCGACTATCAGGACGTGATCGACCGCGCGCGCATCATCGGGCAGGAGCAGCAGTTTCTTATCGCTGCAGGCTTGCTCTCGGGCACCGTATCGGCGCGGCAGGCCGGGGAGCAGTTCACCGCGCTGGCCGAAACCCTGCTGCAGAAGCTCTTTGTAGCGGTGCGGCGTGAGTTCGAAAAGCAGCATGGCACCGTGCCCGGTGCCGATGTCGCTCTGCTCGCCTTCGGCAAGATGGCGAGCCGCGAGATGACGATGTCGTCCGACCTCGATTTCATTCTTCTGTACGACGCGCCCGCCGAAGCGGAAGACTCGGATGGCCCCCGGCCGCTGGCAACGAGCCAATACTTCTCGCGCCTGACGCAACGGCTCGTGGCGGCACTCAGCGCGCCGACATCGGAAGGCGTACTCTATGAGACGGACATGCGGTTACGGCCATCCGGCAATTCCGGACCATTGGCGACCAGCCTACGCGCTTTTGAGCTCTACCAGCAGGACAGCGCCTGGACCTGGGAGCATCTCGCTCTGACGCGCGCCCGTGTGGTGCAAGCGGACGACGCATTCGGCGACCGGGTCAACGCCGCGATCGACGAAGCGCTTGGCCATTCGAGAGACTTCGCCAAGACCGTCGCGGATGTCCTCGACATGCGCGCTCGGCTTGCCAAGGAAC
>Ga0068851_10001539_pt1 | contig 10114 bp, 7 predicted proteins | sample KBSCornC12_FD_66588 | JGI IMG/M metagenome (GOLD analysis project Ga0068851, IMG submission 66588) | Corn rhizosphere microbial communities from Kellogg Biological Station, Michigan, USA - KBS Corn C1-2 | ecosystem: Host-associated > Plants > Roots > Rhizosphere > Soil ...
TTCGTCGCGCGCTTCCAGTAGAGGCCCATGGTGAGCGGCACGAATGCGCCGACGAGCGTGACCTTGTAGGCGTTCTCGACCATGTGATAGATGTCCGACTGCGAGTTGAGCGCGAACACCGTGACCAGGCACGTGAAGGCGAAGAGCACGACGCGGTTCAGCAGCAGGAACCTGCGGTCGCCGATGTGCGGGAAGAAGGGCTTCAGGATGTTCTCGCTGAAGCTCACCGAGGGAGCCAGGAGCGTGGCCGAGGCGCAGCTCTTGATCGCGGAGAGCAGCGCGCCGAAGAACATGATCTGCGCGAACACCGGGACGATCGGCGAGAGGATGAGGTTCGGCAGGATGTGCTGGCTGTCGCCCTCGAGGTTCGCGGCGACCATCTTCGGATCGATGAGGCTCGCCGAATACGCGAGGAACATCGGGATGAACGCGAAGCAGAAGTAGAGCGCGCCGCCCAGGATCGAGGAGTTGGCCGCGGTGTTCTCGTTCTTCGCCGACTGCACGCGCTGGAACACGTCCTGCTGCGGGATCGAGCCCAGCATCATCGTGATCCACGCGGTGAAGAAGAGCAGGATGTCCTTCAGCTCGGGCGCGGGCAGAAGGTGGAACTTGTCGTTCGCGGCCGCGTGCGCGATCACCGCGCCGGCGCCTCCGGGCACGATGCCGCTCACCGCCCAGCCGATGTAGAGCATGCCGAGCACGATGATGATCATCTGGATGAAGTCGGTGATCGCCACCGAGAACATGCCGCCCAGCATCGTGTACACGAGCACCGTGGAGGCGCCGATGATCATGCCCGCCTGCTGCGAGATGCTGCCGTCGGAGACCACGTTGAACACGAGGCCCAGCGCCTTGATCTGCGCGCCCACCCAGCCGAGGTACGAGATCACGATGCAGAGCGAGGTGAGCATCTCCACCGGGCGGCCGAAGCGCTTGCGGTAGTAGTCGCCGATGGTGAGGAGGTTCATGCGGTAGAGCGGCCTTGCGAAGAAGAGGCCCACCAGGATCAGGCAGAGCGACGAGCCGAACGGATCGGCCACCACCCCGCTGAAGCCTTCCTTGATGAAGCTCGCCGGGATTCCCAGCACCGTCTCCGAGCCGAACCAGGTCGCGAACACCGTGGCCGTCACGATGTACATCGGCATGCGCCGGCCGGCGACGGCGTAGTCCCTGGTGTTGTGCACGAAGCGGGCCGCGTACAGGCCGATCGCCACCGAGATGACCCAGTAGATGATCACGAACCAGAGCAGCATGGCGGACTTTCGCGCGAGTGAAATGGGACAGGCGCCATTTTAGGAGAAAATCCGCGCCATGCCCCCTTTCGAGCTCGTCATCTTCGACTGCGATGGCGTGCTGGTCGACACGGAGCCGGTCGCCAACGCTGTGCTCAAGGAGGAGCTCGATGCGATCGGGCTCGAGATGCCGCTCGAAGAGGTCATTCGCACCTTCGTGGGGCGCTCGCGCGGCGATTGCCTCGAGATCGCGGCACGGCTCCGCGGCACCGCGCTTCCAGCGGGATTCGGCGAGGCGTGGGACCGCGCATTCGACGCGGCGCTCGAACGCGAGACACGTCCGATCGAGGGAATCCCCGCGCTGCTGCGCGATTTCCCCTTGCCCTATTGCGTCGCTTCCAATGGCGAGCCCGCGCGGATGAGGCTCGCCCTGCGAGCGGCGGGCCTCCTGCCGCTGGTGGAGGGGCGGCTATTCACGGCCTCGGAGGTCGCGCGGCCGAAGCCTGCGCCGGATCTCTTCCTGCACGCGGCGCAAACGATGGGTGCGGTGCCTGCACGCACGGCCGTGATCGAGGATACGGTGACGGGTGTGACGGCTGGTGTCGCAGCGGGAATGCAGGTGCTCGCTTATGCGGGCGCAGGGCACGCGGACATCGGCAGCCTGCGCGCCGCGGGGGCCCGCGTCTTCAGCGCGATGCGCGAGCTGCCGGGGCTGCTGGGCCTGTGAGGATGCCGGCGTCCGCGAGGATGGCGCGGCCGATCTCGAAGCGATCGTCGAAGCGGCTGGTGGGCTGCGGCTCGTAGTTCATCGCGAAGATCGCGACCGGCCGGCCCTTGCGCTCGATCCAGCCCACCCACCAGGCCACGGCGTTGCGCCCGCCCGAGGTGCCGCTTTTCGCGTAGAGCTTGTACTCGCGCGTCTTCTCGATCACCAGCGACTCGCGCACCAGCCGCTGCGAGCGTTGCGTCATCGGCAGCCGTCCCTCGGCGAGCTTGTAGAGGAATTCCACCTGCTCGCGCGCGCTCACGCGCAGCGCGCCCTGCAGCCAGAACTGGTCGATGCCGCCGGCGATGTCGTGGTTGCCGTAATCGAGGCGGTGCAGCCACTCGCGCATCGCGGCCTTGCCGGTGCGGCGCGCGACTTCCTGGAACATCCAGACGACGCTGTCGCGCATGCCGGTGGCAAGCGTCTGGTCCCGCTCCCACTCGGGACGAACGCGCGGCTTGCCATCCCAGGCGAAGACCTCGTTCTCGTCGGCGATGGAGCCCACCTCGAGGCCGATGAGCGCGTTGGCGATCTTGAACGTGGAGGCGGGCAGGAAGCGCTGCTTCGCCCGCGCCGGATCGCAAATGGTGTAGCGGTCACGCAGCGGCTGGAAGAGCACGAACGTGCCGCGCACGCCACGCGCCGCGAAGTGCCGCTGCCACCCCGGCTCGAGCGCCGTCTCGGCCGAGGCGGCGCCGGCGGCGAAGAGCAGCATGAGCGAGGTGGTGAGGCGGTCCATGCTGCCGAGAATGGCAGCGGATTCTGGCAAAATTCGGGCGGGTTGCCGATACATTGCGCTACGACTGAAAGACTGCGCGCGGACGAGCGACGGCCATGAGACTGGTCACCTGGAACATCCAGTGGGGACGCGGCGTCGACGGCCGCGTGGACCTCGCCCGCATCGTCTCGACCGCCCGCGAGCTCGCCGATTTCGACGTGCTCTGCCTGCAGGAGGTGGCCGACAACTTTCCCGGCCTCGAGGGCAACGACAGCCGCGACCAGTTCGCGGAGCTCGCGCGCCTGCTGCCGGGTTACCGCGCGGCCGAAGCCATCGGCGTGGAAACCATCGCCACCGACGGGCGCCGGCGCCGCTTCGGCAACGTGCTTTTCAGCCGTTACCCGATCCTCGCCGTGCGCCGCCATGCCCTGCCCTGGCCCGCGGATGCCCGGGCCCCGTCGATGCCGCGCGCGCTGGTCGAGGCCGTGGTGGAAGCGCCCATGGGCCCCGTGCGCATCGGTACCACGCACCTCGAGTACTACTCGGCCGGCCAGCGTGCCGCGCAGGCGCGCTACCTGCGCCACCTGCACGAGGAGGCCTGCGCGCGGGCCGCGGGAACTGCGCGGGAAGGCGACCCCGGAACGCCCTTCGAGCCGTTGCCCGCCACGTGCCGGGCGATCCTCACCGGCGACTTCAACTTCCCCGTGGACGACGCGAGCCACGTCGAGATCCAGCAGGCGTCGTCCAGTGGCGCCCCGCCCTATCGGGATGCGTGGCGCGTGGTGCACGCCGGGGCCCCGCACCCCCCCACGTTCTGCCTCCACGACCGCGCCCATGGCGAAGAGCCGTACTGCTGCGATTTCATCTTCGTGAGCGCGGACCTGGCACCGCGCGTGCGCAGCATCCGCGTGAACGTGGCCACGCAGGCGTCCGACCACCAACCCGTCATCGCCGAGATCGACCTTTAGGGAGCCCCGCATGCGCAGCCTTGGTTTGAGCGAGCCGTTGTACCGCTACGTGGTCGACCATTCGGGACCCGAGCACCCGGTATTGGGCGAGCTGCGCGAGGCGACCGCGGGCATGAAGCACGCGGGCATGCAGATCGGGGTCGACCAGGGACGGCTCATGGCGCTGCTGGTGAAGCTCGTCGGCGCGCGCCGCACGCTCGAGATCGGCGTCTTCACCGGCTACAGCACGCTCGCCGTGGCGCTGGCCCTTCCGCCCGATGGCCGCATCGTCGCGTGCGACGTGAGCGAGGAATGGACGGCCGTGGGCCGCGCGCATTGGCAGAAGGCGGGCGTCGCCGATCGCATCGACCTGCGCCTCGGGCGCGCCACGAAGACGCTCGACGAGCTGCTCGCCGCCGGCGAAGCGGGCCGCTTCGACTTCGCCTTCATCGATGCGGACAAGGAAAGCTATGGTGCGTACTACGAGCGCTGCCTGCAGCTCGTGCGCGCAGGCGGCCTCATCGCCATCGACAACACGCTCTGGAGCGGCGCGGTGATCGATCCCGCGCACCGCGATGCGGATACCGAGGCGATCCGCGCGCTGAACGACGCCATCCACCGCGACCCGAGCGTGGATGCGGCGATGCTCACCGTGGGCGACGGCCTCACGCTCGCGCGCAAGCGTTGAGCGCCCCCGGGCCTGCTACGAAACCAGCCAGGCTCCGACGAGCACCGCGAGCACCAGCGCGATCGCGAACAGCATGCGGCTCTGGCGGTGCTGCGCGGCCTCGATGCGCAGCAGCGAGTTCTCGATGCGGCGCGCGGGATCGTCCGCGAGCGCGCGATGGATGAGCCGCGGAAGCTGCGGCAGCGTGCGCGCCCACGACGGCGCCTCGTCCCGGAGCTGGCGCACGAGCGCCTTCCAGCCCACCTGCTCGTGCATCCAGCGCTCGAGGATCGGCTGCGCGGTGCGGCGCAGGTCGAGGTCGGGATCGAGCTGGCGGCCCAGGCCCTCCACCTGCAGCAGCGTCTTCTGCAGCAGCACGAGCTGCGGCTGGATCTCCATGCGGAAGCGGCGCGACACCTCGAAGAGGCGCATCAGCAGCTTGCCGAAGTAGATCTCCTTCAGCGGGCGGTCGAAGACCGGCTCGCACACGGAGCGGATCGCGCCCTCGAACTCGTCCACGCGAGTCCCCGGCGGGATCCATCCCGCCTCGAGGTGGGCGAGCGCCACGCGGTGGTAGTCGCGATGGAAGAACGCCATGAAATTGGTGGCGAGGTAATTCTTGTCCGCCTCCGAGAGCGTGCCCATGATGCCGAAGTCCACGCCGCAGTAACGGCCATCGCGCGCGACGAAGATGTTGCCCGGGTGCATGTCCGCGTGGAAGAAGCCGTCGCGGAACACCTGGGTGAAGAAGATCTCGACGCCCTCGCGCGCGAGCCTCTGGATGTCGATCTTCGCCTCGCGCAGCCGCTCGACCGCGTTGACGGGAATGCCGTCGACGCGCTCCATGACCATCACATCGCGGTTGCACCAGTCCCAGTAGACCTCGGGGACGATCAGCAGCCGCCGGTCCGCGAAGTTGCGCCTCAGCTGGCTCGCATTGCCGGCCTCGCGCAGCAGGTCCAGCTCGTCGCCCATGGTGTGCTCGAACTCGCCCACCACTTCGACCGGCCGCAGGCGCCGGCCCTCGGTGAGCCGCGCCACGAGCCCCGCCAGCACGTAGAGCAGGCCCACGTCCTTCTCGATCACCGAGCGGATGCCGGGGCGCAGGATCTTCACCGCGACCTCGCGCCCGTCGGGGAGGGTCGCGAAATGGACCTGCGCCACGGAGGCGCTGGCGATGGGCACCTGGTCGAAGGTCGAGAACACCTCCGCGTGCGGCCGGCCATAGGCGGCGTCGAGCGTCGCGGCGACTTCGGTCCAGGTGACGGGCGGCACCTTGTCCTGGAGCTTCGAAAGCTCCGCCACGACGTCCTCGGGAATGAGGTCGGGCCGGACGGACAGGAGCTGCCCGAATTTCACGAAGATCGGCCCGAGCGATTCGAGCGCGAGGCGCAGGCGCTCGCCGCGCGGACGGCTGCGGTCGGCCCCGGCGTAGGCGATGCGCAACGGCGCCCGCAGCAGCGCGCCGCCGCCCCGCCGCGGGACGAACTCGTCGAGGCCGTAGCGGCCGATCGTGTGGACGATGCGGAAGAAGCGCAGGGCGGGCATGAGGGCGGATTCTACCGGCTGGGGTATTTACGCTTGTAACTTGACCCCCGGCGGTGCGCTGATAAGCTGGAAGTCCGGGCGCGCCGGAGAGAGCGCCACGCATACAAAAAATCCACATGAGCTACCAGGCAGACAGGCCTTTCACGCTGTATTTCGTGCGCCATGGCGTGACCGAGCCCAATTTCCGCGGCTACCGCTGCGGCGGCGACCTCGACATCCCCCTGATGGACATCGGCTGCGACCAGGCTTACCTGCTCGCCAAGCAGATCGAGCGCATGAAGCTGCGCATCGGGGTGATCGTCTCGGCATCCCTCGTGCGCACGCGCCAGACCGCTTCGATCATCAGCGGCGTCCTCGGCCACATTCCCGTGGAAGTCGATCCGTTGCTGAACGAGCGCCGGCTGGGCCAATGGAACAACCGCCCGATCGCGGAGACGGAGGAGCTGCTCGCGGCGAAGGTCACCCCTCCCGGCGGCGAGTCGGAGGAGGAATTCCAGCGGCGAGTCGGCATGGCGTTGCAGAACCTGCGGCCGTACCTCGATCGCCGCCCCCTCATCGTGAGCAGCAAGGGCGTGGGCCGCGTCATGAATGCGCTGCTCGGCGGCCAGGGCCGCATGCAGGTCGGCAACGGCGAGATCGTCGAGTTCGTCGTGGCGCCCAACGGGGCGACGGCGCCCCTGCAGGTCAATCGCCCGGCGCTGCTGTAGCCCAGCTGCCGGCTCCGCCCTGGGTTGTCGTCCCCGCGAAGGCGGGGACCCGACCTGTGATCAGATCGCGACCAGGCGCGGCTTCATGCCGCGCTTCGGCTGCGCCTTCTTCGGCTCCTCCGGCTCCTCGCGCGAGCTGGCGTGGAGCACCGTCCACTCCGGCGACTGGGCGCGGCCCATCAGCCATTCGTGGATGAACCAGTTCTGGTTGCGGTCGGAGAGCACCGGCGTGTGGCCGGTATCCGGCACGTGCATGATCGAGACGTTGTGCGCCTCCCGCATGCGTGCGATGGTCGGCGCCAGCAGCGCGTCCGAGAGCATGCCGTGGATGAGCAGCACCGGGCAGCGCACGCGTTTCCACAGCCGCCACTGGTCGAGGCTCTCCTTCGCGTCGGCGCGATAGGCCTGCAGCGCGCGCACATCGTGGCGATAGACGCGCCCGCCTTCCTCGTCCGACCAGCGCGTCTGGTGGAAGGTCACGTTGAAGCGGATGTCGTCGCTGATCGGCCCGTCGTTCTTCTGCGAGGCGCCGATCTTGCGCAGCAGGTCCGACGGATCGCGGAATACGTAATGCCGCGCGAGCGTCTCGGAGCGGCGCTTGCGGCGCGCCTTCGGCATGAAGGGACCGATATCGTTGAGGATGAGCGAGGTCACCATCTTCGGGTGCCGCGCCGCCAGCTCGATCGCGGCACTGCCGCCCATGGAGGAGCCCAGCACGGTCACCGGGCCGCACTCGAGGTGGTCGATGAGCTGGCGCAGCTGCTCCGCGTACGTGGCGAGCGAGTAATCGCGCTCGTCCGCCATCCACCCCGACCGGCCGCGGCCCACCCAGTCCACGCAGACCACGTGGAAGTGGCTTTGCAGGTCGGCCGCGAGGTAGTTGAAGCGCATCGCCGTATTCGCCACGCCCCCACAGCACACGACCGTCGGGTTTTCCTTGTCGCCCCACTCGGTGTACGCGACCTTGACCGGATAGGGCTTGCGGAAGCGCGGCGGGCCCTTCTGCAGCCGCACCGGGTGGTGGTAATCGAAGTGGCGCAGGTCGAACTGGTGGTCGAAGCGCGCGATGATGCGCTTGGCCATGGCCATGTATTCGTCCCACGTCTCGAGCTTGCGGCGCCGGCCCGGGATCGGCGGCTCCCAGTCGGGGTCGTGGCGGCGCTTGCGCGGCGCGGGGGGCTCGCGGTTCATCTCGGTTCCCTGGCTTTTGCCGGCTCGGGCGACGCGTCCGGTGATTTCGCTTCTTCCGGCGGGGTGGCTTTTTCGGCTGCGGGCGCTTCTTTCCATGCTCTGGCTTCTCTCTGTTCCCTGGCTTGAGTGTTTTCCTGCGCGTCGCCGCGCGACGGGTCCCGCCCGCCGCCGGGCGCCACGGCACGGCGGCCGCCGCGCTCGCGCTCGCGTTGGCGCAGGACATCGATCATGACGTTGAAGGTCCGGGCGAGCCGTCCCACCTCGTCGCCCGAGCGCACGGCGATATGGGCGCGGGCGAAATCGCCGCTCTTGAGCGCATGCGCGGCTGCCGTGAGCTGCTCGATCGGGCGCACGATCGAGCGCGCGAAGAATATGGCGATCAGCAGGAACACGGCGCCGACGACGGCCACGCTCCAGAGGACGTTGCGGAAGAGGCGGTCGAGCGGGGCCGCGAAGAAGTCGCGCGACTCGGAGACGCCGACGACCCAGTCGTGCCCCGGCACGGGTGCGAAGCCCGCGATCTCCTCGCGTTGCGCGGCGTTCGAGAAATACGAGACATTGCCCGGCTGCCTCGCGCCCACCATCGCCGCGGCGAGCCGGGTCTCGCCGAGGGACTCGATGCTCGCGCGGCGGAAGCGCTGGTCGGCGATGATCTGCGCGAGCACGGTGGTGTCCACGGGCACCAGGCTCGCGAACATGCGCCGGTCGTCGGGGTGCCACACGACGATGCCATCGCCGTCGACGAGGAACGGATCGCGTTCCGCGCCCTTGCGCGCGCCTTCCAGGATCGCGATGATCGGATCGGCCTTGATGCGCAGCACCACCGCGCCGATCACCTTCCCGTTCGCGAGCACCGGCCGCGAATAGAACACGCCGGCCGCGCCCGCGACCGAGCCCACGATGATGCCGGTCATGTGCGAACGGCCGTCCATCGCCAGCTTGAAGTATTCGCGGAAGCGGAAGTTGCGGCCCATCACTTGCGGATCCGTTGCCACGAGCGCAGTTCCGCCCGGGTCCATCACCATGGCGAACTGGATGTCCGCGTTGGCGTCCACCAGGCCGCGGAGCTTGGCGAGCATTTCCTCCGTGCCGCCGGGCGTGGGGCGGGAGAGGTACGCGAGGAAGTCCTCGTCGGTGCCCACGTAGTCCGCGAGGTTGCGGCTGTCGGCGAGGAGCTGCGCGATGCGCCCCGCCGTGCTGGTGGCGAGCTGCTCCAGGTTGCTGCGCTCGACGCTCGCCACGTAATCCTGCGACCTGTGCAGGTTGTACTGCGCCGTGATCATCATCGGCAGCAATGCCGTCGCCACCATCGCCAGGGTCATCTTCGCGGCGAGGGGCCACGACCCCGGCCGATCGAGGCTGCGGGTGAAGCGGGCCAGCCGGCGGCGGATGAGGTGCGGCGAACGCAATGTGGCCGCCCACGCCTCGTTGCCGGGCGTGTGGTCCTCGTCCCCGTCGCGCAGGGCCTCCTCGAGGCCGAGCAACGCCGAATGGGTGGCGAAAAGGGCCGAACGGAACTGCGCCACGTCCTGCGGCCTGTGCGTGGGATGCATGGCGAGCGCCCAGTCGATCGCGCGCAGGAATTCCGGCGAGTAGCGGCCCCGGCAGAGGTCCTCGGCGCGCGGCTGGGGGTCGGGATCGGCGAGGCGCGACGGCGCGTCGATGGGCTTGCGGCCGGTCACCACCCAGAAAAGCGTGGCGCCGAACGAGTAGATATCGGTCCAGGGCCCCTGGCGGCCGCCGTTCGCGTACTGCTCGATGGGTCCGTACCCCGGCGTCACCACCGCGCCCGCGTCGGCCTTCTCGCTCGCGGTCTGGCGCGCGGAGCCGAAATCGAGCAGCACGAGCGTGCCGTCGTCGTCGCGCACGTGGATGTTGTCGGGCTTGATGTCGCGATGCAGGTAGCCGGCGGCGTGGACCGCCGCGAGCCCGTCGAGAAGGGGGGCCAGCCGCTCCACCAGCACGTTCTCCGGCACGAACTGGCGCTTCTGGCGCCACTGCTTGAGCGACTGGCCGCGCTCGAATTCGAGCACCATGTACGCGGTGTGGTTGGCCTCGAAGAAGCGCGCCACCCGGACGATGTTGGGATGCCGGAAGGTCGCGAGGGTGCGCGCCTCCACGAGGAAGCTGTCGAGGCCGACCTGGTAGGCATCGTGGTCGCGAGCGGAGCGCGGCGCCACGGCGTAATCCTCGGTGCGGCAGGCGAAGCCTTCGGGGAGGTACTCCTTGATGACCACGCGAGCGTCCAGGTTCACGTCGGTGGCGGCATAGGCGATACCGAACCCGCCCTGCCCGAGGACGGCGTCGATGCGGTACTCGTGGAGCCGGAACCCGGGCG
>Ga0068851_10001543_pt1 | contig 10096 bp, 10 predicted proteins | sample KBSCornC12_FD_66588 | JGI IMG/M metagenome (GOLD analysis project Ga0068851, IMG submission 66588) | Corn rhizosphere microbial communities from Kellogg Biological Station, Michigan, USA - KBS Corn C1-2 | ecosystem: Host-associated > Plants > Roots > Rhizosphere > Soil ...
GCGATCTCAAAACGCCCTCGCAAGTTCGTCTATACGACGCTGCCGGGAAACTCGTGCGTGTGATCGCCGAGAACAAGGTCGACGCGCTGAAGGACTACAAGCTCGGCACGCCTGAGCTGTTGCAGGTGAAGACGCGCGACGGGTTTGTGATGGAAGCGATGATGATCAAGCCGCCGGATTTTGATGCGCGCAAGAAGTATCCGGTGATGAGTTTCACTTACGGTGGACCACACGCGCCGCAGGTTCGTGACGCATGGGGTTCGACTACGTACATGTGGCACCAGATGCTCGCGCAGAAGGGTTACATCATCTGGGTTTGCGACAATCGCACCGCGAGTGGGAAAGGGCTGGAATCGACGTTGCCCGTGTACAAGAATTTTGGCGAGCTCGAGCTGCGCGATCTCGAAGACGGCGTGAGCTGGTTGAAGAACCAGCCTTACGTCGATGGCAATCGGATCGGAATTTGGGGCTGGAGCTATGGTGGTTTCATGACGAGTTATGCGTTGACGCACAGCAAGTCGTTCAAAATCGGCATCGCCGGCGGCACTGTCGCAGATTGGCGCGACTACGACAGTATCTACACCGAGCGTTACATGAAGACGCCGCAGAACAATCCGGAAGGTTATAAGAAGAGTTCACCCGTTAATGCAGCGAAAGACCTGCACGGAAAGCTGCTTTTGATTCACGGCGCCATCGACGACAACGTTCACATGCAGAACACGATTCAATTTGTTTACGAGTTGCAGAAGGCAGGGAAGCAGTTTGAGTTGATGGTCTATCCCAAGTCCCGGCACGGGGTCACCGATCCATACCTCGTGAAACACATGCGCCAGATGATGACCGACTTCATCATGGAGAATCTGTAAATTGAAGATTGGGCTACGTGAGTTAACCTGTTATGCTTTGGCTTGAGAGGTATACAGCGATGAGTACTCAGTTTGATCAGGTCGCTGCCGATGCGATGAAGCTTCCCTTGAGGGACAGAGTCCGTCTAGCTCAGCAGTTAGTATCAACCCTGGATGAGCAGTCTGACACTGAGGTTGAAGAGCTGTGGTTCATAGAAGCGAAGCGCAGACTTGATGAACTGCATAGCGGGAAGATTGCTGGGATTGAAGCCGATGAAGCTTTCAAGGCAGCGCGCGAAAATCTTGCGGGATGAAAGTCATCTTCCATCCTGAAGCGTCTGATGAAATGTTGGAGTCAGCGCGCTTTTTTGACGAGAAGTGTGCCGGATTAGGTTCGGATTTAATAACCGCTATTCAAGAATCCACCCGTCGAATTTTGCAGTTTCCTCAGTCTGGTCCTATTGAAAAGTGGAACATTCGGAAGTGCCTTGTGCGTGGTTTCCCGTTCACTTTACTTTATGAGGCCACCCCGGATCAGGTCTTCATTGTCGCAGTTATGCATCAGCATCGCAGGCCGGGTTACTGGGCAAGGCGCTTAAAGTAACGAACGATGGCACGGGCATTGCCGAGGGGCTGAGCGGAGGTCCCTCGATGTCCACATCCCTCGCCTACATTTATCCTGAGCCCGAACCTCATTTGCCTCTGCTGAGCAAGGAAGTACACGCTGATTCACAGACCCAGGTTCAGCGAGAGGTTCAGGCAAATCTTCAAAACGAAATTGACTCCGTGGTCCGCCAAATCGCCGATCCCGAGTTGCGCGTAACCTCACAAACCATTCTCGGCGAGATGCTTAGGTTCTTCGACTGGCTCGCCCGCATCGAAAACAACCTGCAAAAGCTCGACACGCTGCTCGAAAGTCTCTCTTTGCTCGAAGTCCTCGAATTTGAGGCGCGCTCACTCACCGATTTTATTGACACAAAAGCTGTTAAGCTGGCCCAGGAGAACGAACGACTTCACGACGTCCTGGACGGTATTTGCTACGGAATTAACCATGATTTGCGCCGGATTTTCGAGCGCGAACTGGTCCGTGGCGTCACCGAGCAGTCGATACCGATCGTCTACGGAAAGATCATGCATGCGCATGGTCTACTCACCAACTGCTTCCAACAATCCACCATCACTCTCTTGCAAGTCTTCAGACCGTCTCTCGATGCCTCAACGCTCTTTAACGACGTGGAACTCAGGCTCCAGCAGTCACTTATCCTCTGTAAGGACCTCTCCTCCCTGATGCGGTTCGTGCGCCTGGCCCAGGCCAACGACGACCCGGACGTTTACCGCTCGGTCACTTCCCGAATACTCGAATTCAGGGACGGAAGCATGCAGTATTTGATGTACAAAGACTGGCGCGGATACGAGAGCCTGGCGCTCGAAGTCATCACCGCGTTTGAGAACAATCTCGATCCCAAACCCTTGCTACACCGGTTTATTTGTTTTCTCGAAGTGCTCTATGGCCACGTGAAGATGCGTGCAGTGCTGGCCGACAAGTTTCCGTATTCCGGAGGCGAAGAGGAAAGCTAGAGGTGCCGCAAACTGTTAGGGCGCGGGTAACAGAAATTGTAAGTTCACGGATTGGACGGATAAAAACGCGGATCGAATCCGTGAAATCCGCGGCAATTAATTCTTTTGACACTTGGGGCAGTAGTAGGTTGATCTGCCACCTTGGACCACGCGCCGGATATTGGTCTCGCACCTGACGCACGGCTCGCCTTCGCGTTCGTAAACGCGCCAAAAGCGTTCCGTCGTACCGAAATAAATTCCGTTACCATCCGCGAGATCGATTCTCAACGTCGAACCTGCGTCGATTGCTTCCTGCAGCACCTCACGAATCGCCTGGTACAGCTTGCGTGCGCGCGGCTTCGATAACCGGTTCGATGCCTTCAACGGATTTACACCCGCAAGAAACAACGCTTCAACCGCATAAATGTTTCCGAGACCGAGCACGCGCGTCTGGTCCAACAACAACTGCTTCAACGGCCGTCGCGACCGCGAGAGCGTTTCAAGGAAATAGTCTTCCGTGAAATCGTCGGACAACGGCTCGGGCGCGAGCGTCGCCAGCTCTTTCGGCTGTTTCGCGAAAATCCGCATCCGTCCAAACTGGCGCATATCGCAGAACACGAGCCGTCGCTCATCGTCGAGATAAAAGATGACGTGCGCGTATGGAGGCAGTGATTGATCTGTATTGAGCGACACGAACTTGCCCGTCATGCGCAGGTGCGTCGCGAGCACATGTCCCGATTCGAGGTTGAAGAGAATGTATTTGCCGCGTCTGCCGACGGATTCGATCAGCGAGTTACGCAAGGTGCGGTTGAACGCGGGACGCGAGATTCCGGGTGCGATTCGTTTGAGGTTGAGTTCGGCGGCAAGGATGCGCCGGCCACTGACCAGCGGAGACAAAGCTCGAACGACGTGCTCGACTTCGGGAAGCTCAGGCATTTGTCTCCTTAACTATGTTTTCGATCTCGTTCTTTTTCTGCTCGACTAAACCTTCCTTTCGTGCCTCGATGTTCAGGCGCAAAAGCGGCTCCGTGTTTGAAGCGCGAATGTTGAAACGCCATTCAGGAGTCTCGAGTGAGTAGCCGTCAGTAAAGTCTTCCGTTCCTTCCGAGCGAAACCTCTCCTGAACTTTGTTGATGACGGCCTTAATGTCCTTCACGCGATAATTGAGTTCTCCAGACATGTAATGCCCGGCCATGTACGGAGCGATGATCTCCGAGAACGGCTTGTCGTGCGTGGAGAGGTGTTCCAGCACGAGCAGGAACGGAATCACACCGTTATCGCAGTAGTAATTGTCGCGGAAGTAATAATGCGCGCTCATCTCGCCGGCAAATAACGCGTTCTCACGGCGCATTATATCTTTCATGAATGCGTGGCCACTCTTAGCGACGATGGGTGTTGCCCCTCGTCGTTTGCACACGTCCACTGTGGGCCAGATCACTCTGGGATCGAAGATGATCGTGTTATCGCTGCCGTATTTCGTGAGCAGGATATCGGCGAGCAGTGCAGTGATGTACGCGCCGGAGATGAACTCTCCCTTTTCGGTAAAGAACATGCAGCGGTCGGCGTCGGCATCCCAGATCACGCCGAAGTCAACGTCGCGTTCTCGAATGAGCGCTTCGGTTTCAGCCCGGTTGCCGGGCAGCATCGGATCGGGAGGACCTTTTGGAAATGTGCCGTCCGGTTCGAAGTTGAGAGTGATCAGGTTCAATCCGAGTTGCTGTCCGAGCCTGGCCGCAGGTCTGCACACGTAACCGAAGTTGGCGTTTGCCACTACACTGAACTTCTTGATCGCGCGCTGGTCGACGGATTTCAAAACGTGAGCGAGATAGTCGTCGATGATGTCGCGTTCGGTGTATGTACCTTTGCGATCGGAAGTAACCTCCGCGTCCTTTCCGGCTTTCAGTGCGTCGCGTATGTCGAACAATCCGGTGTCAGAGGAGATTGCGGCGGCCTTCTCCTTGACCATTTTCATGCCGTTGTATTCTTTCGGATTGTGAGAGGCTGAGACGACGACTCCGCCGGAGTAGTCATATGCGCCAACGGCGAAATAGATCATGTCTGTAGTGATCTCGCCGATGTCGATCACGTCGACACCGGCATCGAGGAAGCCTCGTACGAGACTCGCTTTCAACGGAGGCGACGATTGGCGGGCATCCATGCCGACAACCATCGTCTTTGGTTTGAAGAGGTGAACGTAGCCTTTAGCGATTCGGTAATACGCTTCTTCGTCGATATCGGTCGGATAGATTCCGCGGATGTCGTAAGCTCGAAAAACTTCCCAGTTCATGATTGCAAACCCTCTCCAGAAGGAATTTCCTCGCAAAGGCGCCAAGACGCAAAGAGAAGAGCATGAATTCTTCTTTGCGCCCTGGCGCCTTTGCGAGGAAAACCCACCTCGCTCATGTCAATGTGTAATCGGTCAACGACGTCTTGTCGCCGAGTACCGTTCCTGGTCCAACTACCGCCGAACGACCGATATGACAGCCACGACCAACGATGGCTCCGTTCAATTGCGCGGTTGTGCCGATTCGCGTGTGCGGCCAGATAACACAATTCTCGACTCGAGCGCGCTCCTCAACAAAACAGCCTTGGCCCAACACTGAGTTGATGATCTGCGCGCCGGGTTTTATCTGACAGTCGTCGCCGATTATCGAGAGATCGTCGATCTCCGCCACTGTCGCGGCATCGAATTGTCCTTTCCGATCCTTGACGTGAATGCGCCCGACACGATTCGCCAGCAGATCATCGTGCACCTGGAGATATCGCTCGGGAGTTCCGATGTCGATCCAGTACGTGCGCGTCGGGATGTGCGCATAAAACGCTTCGCCACGTTTCAAGAGATCCGGAAACAGACCATACTCAAACGAGTAATTCTCACCGGATGGCAAGTAGTCGAGCACCTTCGGTTCGAGCACATACGTCCCCGCGTTGATGTTGTTGCTCGTGACCTCTTCGGCTTTCGGTTTTTCGAGAAAGCGGCGAACTCGTCCGTCCTTTTCAGTTTCGACAACGCCGTACGTTGTCGGATCTTTAACCGGAGTCAACACGATCGTCGCAGTCGCTTTTCTTTCGTTGTGCTCGCGGATCACGGCCTTGAGATCGAGATCCGTCAAAATGTCGCCGTTGAAGACAACTGCCGGTTCGCGAATCAGGTCTTCCGCAAACTTGTACGCGCCCGCTGTGCCCATCGGTTGCGGTTCGACGGTGTACTTCAGTTTCACACCGTGATCCGAGCCGTCGCCCAGCAGTTGCTCGATTTTGTTTGGCTGGTATGAAAGCGATAGTGTGATATCAGTAATGCCGGCGCGGCGAAGCGTGTCGATTTGATAAAGCAGGAATGGTCGATTACAGATCGGAACGATCGGTTTTGGCGTGTAAACTGTTAACGGGCGAAGGCGCGTACCTTTACCACCAGCAAGAATGAGTGCCTGCATGCTTTATGAATAAAGAAATAAAGTCTAATATCGGACCAAGTCTAGCATAAGGGAGTTTGAAATGCCGGAATTGAACGAAGCCGTAATCATAAGCGCCGCGCGAACGCCGGTCGGAAAGTTTTTGGGATCTCTGAAAGGGTTTTCTGCGACTGAACTCGGCGCGATCGTCGTGCGCGAGAGCGTGAAGCGCGCGGGTATCAAGGCAGAGGACGTCGACGAAGTGATCATGGGATGTGTGATCCAGGCTGGTTTGGGTCAGAACCCTGCACGCCAGGCCGCACTCAATGGAGGGATTCCGCCGACGGTCGCAGCGGTGACTGTGAACAAGGTGTGTGGATCGGGTTTGAAGGCTGTGATGATGGCTGCGCAGGGTGTGCAACTCGGCGATTCGGAGATCGTGGTCGCGGGCGGAATGGAGTCGATGAGCAACGCGCCTTACTTGATCCCGAAAGCGCGCGAGGGTTATCGGCTGGGAAATGGTGAACTGATCGATTCGATGATCAACGACGGGCTCTGGTGTGCGTTTGAGAATTATCACATGGGGTGCACCGGGGAAGTTGTCGCTGAAGAATACGCGATCAGTCGAGCACAGCAGGACGAGTTTGCCGTGAACTCGCATCGGAAGGCGGCGGCGGCGATCAAGGCGGGCAAGTTCAAAGACGAGATCGTTCCGGTGGAGATCAAGCAGAAGAAAGGGCCGGCGCTGATCTTTGATACTGACGAGACTGTGCGTGAAGGCACGTCGATGGAAGTGCTCGGAAAGCTGAAGCCGGCGTTCAAGCAGGAAGGCGGCACGGTGACGGCAGGGAATGCACCGGGTGTCAACGATGGTGCGTCCGCAGTGGTTGTGACGTCGCTTCGTCGTGCGCGTGAACTGGGTGTCGAGCCGATGGCGCGGATTGTGGCGCAGGCCGTAGCCGGTGTTGAGCCGAGGCTGGTGATGATGGCGCCGGTTGAAGCTGTGCGAAAGCTGTTTAAGAAGACTGGATGGTCGCCGAGTGAAGTCGATCTCGTGGAATTGAATGAGGCGTTTTCAGTGGCGGCAGTTGCGGTGACACGCGAACTCGGTTTGGATCCTGAAAAAGTGAATGTGAACGGAGGTGCCGTCGCGTTGGGCCACGCGATCGGGCAATCCGGTTCACGCTTGTTGACGACTATTCTTTACGAATTGAAGCGACGCGACGCGCGGCGTGGGATTGTTTCGTTGTGTCTCGGTGGTGGTAACGCTGTGGCGATGGCGATCGAACGTTAGACAGGATTAACAGGATTTTTCAGGATGAGTGATGTAATTGGCGTGGTGGGTGCGGGGACGATGGGTAATGGGATTGCCCAGGTCGCCGCGCGTGCGGGTTATGAAGTGGTGCTGCACGACGTCAGCGAAGATTTTCTTCAGCGTGGACTCGGTGCGATCGATAAAAGCCTGCAACGCGACGTCGACAAAGAACGTTTGGACCCCGACACAAAACAGGCGATCACGAAACGCATCCGCACGACCACTGACTTCGCATCGCTCCACGACGCGACGTTCGTCGTCGAGGCCGTGACGGAAAACCTCGCAGTCAAAACGGAAGTATTCAAGACACTCGACCAGATCACTCCGCCACACGCAATACTCGCCTCGAACACCTCATCGATTTCAATCACCAAACTCGGCGCCGCAACGAAGCGACCTGACAAAGTCATCGGGATGCACTTCATGAACCCTGTACCGGTGATGAAGTTAGTTGAAGTGATCCGCGGCATGGCGACGTCGGACGAAACGTACGAAAGAGTCAGAAGTTTGTCCGAAAAGCTGGGCAAGACCGCACTTGACTGTGAGGACTCGCCCGGTTTTGTCTCGAATCGCGTGTTGATGCCGATGATCAACGAGGCGATTTTTACTCTCTACGAGGGCGTCGCGAGCCGCGAAAGCATCGACGGCATCATGAAACTCGGCATGAACCACCCGATGGGCCCGTTGACGCTGGCGGACTTTATCGGTTTGGATGTATGCCTCGCCATCATGAATGTGTTATATGAGGGGCTCGGAGACCCGAAATACAGGCCGTGCCCGCTGCTGAAGCGTTACGTCGACGCGGGCTGGCTTGGAAGAAAGAGCGGCCGCGGGTTTTACGAATACTGAAACAATGCGCCCCACGATCTCTCATTACTGTCAAAAGTGTCTTGCCGCAAATCCGCTGGGCCAGGAATTTTGCGCGCGGTGCGGCACGCGTTTGATGATCGTAGTCGAGCCATCCACTTCAAGGTTCGAAGCTGGTCCAGCAAGTGTTTCCACCGACGAGCATCTCCTCGAACGTATCTCCGCCGCCGAAAACCGCGTCGCACGATTAGCTGAACGTTTAGAACGCAGCCTCGACCTGCTGCTGCGTTACGCGCAAAACGCTTATTTCGATCGTTCGCTGATGCGAGCGCTGGTTAATCTGTTGACGGAAGACGGCGTCGTCGACACTGAGCGACTCGAAAGGATGTGGAGCGAGCGCTGCCAGCGCGACACTGTCGAGCAGGAAGAGAATGTTCATCGCGACGAGTTGCGCCTGAGGATAATCGCGGGTGCGCGAGTTTCAGACAAAGAGGCTTTCGAAGAGCTCGTCAACGAGGGGTTCCTGCTGATCGAAGACAAGCAGATCCCGCAAGGCATCGCCAAACTCCAGAGCGCCGCGGAGATCGCAGAAGAGAATGCAGCGTTGAATCTGTTTATCGGCGAGCACTTCTTCCGTCGCGGTCAGACGAAACAGGCGCGCGCGTATCTGACGAAAGCTCACGCTGCAATGCCTGACGATCTGCGAATCTCGCTGTTGCTCGGTTTGACGTGTGCTGACGACGGGGAGGTTGAGCTGGCGAAGGATCTGTTGAGCAGTGCGACCGCGCAGGGCGGTTCTTCATTCGCGATTCATTATGGTCTCGGCTGGGTGTTCGTCGCGGAAAAGAACTGGCGACGTGCGATCGGTGAATTCAAACGGGCGTTGACGGTGAGACCTTCGCCCGAGGCGCATTACGTGCTGGGCTGTCTTTATTACGAACTGAACCGTGACGAACTTGCCGTTCGCCACCTGCGAAAAGCCACCAAGATGGATGAAGGTTACGCCGAGGCGTTCTATCTGCTGGCGCAGGCGTACGAACGAACCGGGCGCAAGGATCTGGCGCGACAGGCTTTGGAAAAAGCGAATCGCAAGAGCGTAAACCTTTTCGGAGCGCGTCGTTTGATGGCCGGGGCGGACAAGCGACTGGCCGAGGCGCTGCGTGAAGATGCGCTGGCGGCATTCAAAGGCACAGATCTTCAGAGATGAATGCGGATCCGTACCCATCTGCGAAGATCCGTGGCTTACCTTGCGTTGACAGGCAACATTTGGTCGCTATAATGGCCCTTTTGCGCGGAGAGCGCCGCGGAGACCTGTGCGGATTGAGCTGGAGAAACTGGAGGGTGGGAAGGGCGATTTCGCCCATGTTTATCAGCCTGAAGAGCTGAATCCAGTAGACGAACGAGTTCGATTGACTGCGCCTGCGGCCGTGACCGCGAAGGTCAGGCTTTCCGGAAACGAGGTTGTTGTTAAAGGTCACGTCGACACTCGAGCGCAGGTCGAATGCGATCGGTGTTTGCAACCGGTAGAAGCGCCCGTTAGCGCGGATTTCTCGCTGGAATACATCACCGGATCGGACTACGAATCGAGTGAGGTCGCAGAGCTAACGGAAGCCGCGATGTCGGTTGGGGTGTTTGACGGCGAGGCGCTCGACGTCGACGAGATCGTAAAAGAGCAGATTTTGCTGGCCGTACCCACTCGCATGTTGTGTCGCGAGGATTGCAAAGGCATTTGCCCGGAATGCGGCATCGACAGAAATACGGGCGAATGTAGTTGTGTTGCAGATGATATCGATCCGCGTTGGGCGGCGCTCAAGAATTTAAAAACGGAGTAATTATGCCAAATCCAAAGCGACGACATTCAAAAGCTCGTCGAGACAAACGACGCGCGCACGATGCGTTGCGTGTACCGCAGACGACATTGTGTCCGAATTGCCGTGAGCCCCGCATGCCCCACCGTGTATGCCCCAAATGCGGCCATTACAAAGGCCGAGAAGTGGTGCAGGTCGAACAAACCTAACTTAAGTCTGTGCGAAGTCAGTCCCCGCATCAGGTCCCGTTGACGGGCAAAGTCGTTCTCGACGCGATGGGAAGTGACAATGCGCCGCACGTTGAGATCGACGGCGCTCTTGCTGCGACGCGCGACTTCGGAGTCGGAGTTATTCTCGTGGGCCAGGCCCACA
>Ga0068851_10001547_pt1 | contig 10082 bp, 10 predicted proteins | sample KBSCornC12_FD_66588 | JGI IMG/M metagenome (GOLD analysis project Ga0068851, IMG submission 66588) | Corn rhizosphere microbial communities from Kellogg Biological Station, Michigan, USA - KBS Corn C1-2 | ecosystem: Host-associated > Plants > Roots > Rhizosphere > Soil ...
AGCACCAGGTGCGGGAGCGGTTGCGGGTCGCGTCGTAGAAGGCCCAGTGGCAGCCCTCGTCGGTGCAAGCCTTGAGGCGTGGCCAGGCGTCTTCGCACTGGAGCCGCTCGAGGGCGAGGAGGAGGCGGGATTCGAAGCCGGCGAGGTCGGCGCGGGCGGGGGCGAGGCTGAGCTTGCCGTCGGGATCGAAAGCGAGGCGGTAGCGGCTGCGCTCGGCGGCTTCACGCAAGGGGGCCAGCTCCTGCTCTTCGGCCGCGACGCCGTTGTTGGTGAGCATCAGCGCTCGCAGCGCCTCACGCAGCTCCAGGACCCGCGGCAGATCCCCGGCCTCCAGCTCGGGGAGGTATTCGCCGGCGTGCTCGGCGATCCAGGCTTGCAGCTGGGCCGGAGCGGCGATCGCGTCGGTCTCCTCCTCCACGTCGCGGGTGTTGACGAAGTCGACCAGCAGGTCGATCTCCGGCTTCAGCGATTTCTCTTGAATTGGCCTTGACACCAGCTATCCAGTTTAGCTAGTGTTGAAGACACTGGCAAGTTGATTTAGCCGGTGTTCAAACGTCGAAGGAGGCCGATCATGAGATTCCTCGCAAGCTTCACCCTCGCCAACGCGGCCGAGTCGCAGCGCCGGATGCGTGAGATCGCTGCCCGTGAGCGCCAGGTGCGCCGCCGTCCCCGCGCTTAGGCGTCAAGCGTCGCGGTGAAGCGCTTGGCCGCTTTCTCGTAACGAATGCGGTGCGGGTTTTTCCGGGAGCGCCAGAACCGAGAGAAAGGATCGTCCAGGTCGTGACGCTTGAAGAAAGTGGATAGCTCGACGCGCTCAGCGCCAGTTCCTCTGAAGTTCCGATAGAAGGAGAGCGTCCCCTTGAAAGCGTGGTCTATCGCACGATCGAGATGCGCAGGGCCGCCGTGGGAGGCAGAACGTTCGCAGAGGCCGATGAATCGGCTCGGGTGCTTGCGAATATCGGGGCCCAAGTCGCTCCAGAGGAAGCGCAGAGTCACCCACTTAGCCCGCTGCAAATTTCCTTTGCCCCGAGCGTGGGACTCGACCAACCGCCATAGCCACCATCGCGAGAGCATGTGGTCGGTCCGGTAGCGGAACAGCCGTTTGTAGCGCGGTTCTTCGAAGAGCACGTCGGTCCCACCCCGGCCAAAAGCGGAGTCCTCGCAAGAAGCGACAGCTTTGGCCAGGTCCTCCTTACGGACCTTCCATTCGTGACGACCGGCGACGGCGGCGACCATGCTCGCTGCAGCCCGCTTGCGCTGGTAGTGATAGCCCATCTGGTGGAGATCGCGCTCGATTCCGACCTGGATCCGGTCGTTTGAGCGGAGATCGGCAGCTTTGATCTTGTTCTGCGAGTTCGTCGCCTCAACGATCCTGCCCACGATCGCGTCGTAGGCAGCGAAGTCGTCCGACTCGCCGCGGTCGGCGATCCGGATCACACGTACGGAGACGTCGGCCTGCGCAGCGCCCTTGGGCTCCGAACCGAGGGCGTAGGTGGTCTGCTGGCCGTTGATGATCTGCGGGTTTGAGAGGTGAAGCCGGTCCCTACCGCGTGCACTCTCGAAGAGCACGTCGTCGCAGACGATCGTTATCCCGTTGTTCAGGTACCAGAAGCTGGCCGGATCCTCTCTCAGCGTTTGCCGGATCTCCTTGTTGATCGCCGTCCCGCCCAAGTAGCCGCGGATGTTCCGCGCGAAAAGCTTCACCCCGTATTGCTCGACAAGCTGCCCCATCTGCCAGCCGTTGGCGGAGAAGATCCAGGACGAAACACCGGTCTTTTCGTCGACCTTCTCCTGCGGGTGATCGACACGTAGCTCGATCGAAGGAACCGGCGGCGCGACGCCGTCGAGATAGTCCGCGAGAACTGACATCACCTGCCGGCCGTCAAGGACGGAAAGCCGCGGTAGCTGTTCGGCAGGGGTTTCCACCGCGCGGACGATCCGACGGGCATCTTCGGCGGTCGCCTCGGAACATTTGCCGAGAGTTGCAAAGTGCATGTTGAGGCGGTAGCTCCGCTCCAAGACGGCGTTTCTTGCCCGCTTCACCTTGTCGAGAGCGCCACCCTCGAGGTTGGCGCAGAGAGTTTGGAAAGCCGAGTCGTCACCGCACAACTGCTGCGCCAGGGTCGCAAATGCGATCAGATCCGCGCGCGCCTCATTTTTGGACATCAACTTCTTCCTGTACTTGCCCTGGACGATCGTCACCAGCTTCGCCTGATGGTCGAGGTGAATCGCGTCGATCCCCTTCTCCCTGCTGACGCCCGTCAATGAATCGGTTGCCTCTTCCCTGGCACCGGTCACGAAAGCGAAGACGAACCAGAGAACGAAGAGATCGTCGTCGGGAAGGTGGGGATACTGGTCCCGCAGCAGGTCTATCTCTGACCTCAGATCATCCAAACCTGGGGCCTGCACTCCCTTTGCACCCATTCTGGGTGGGTATGTATATCAGGAGACCTAAGAAGTACCTGATAAATCGTCAACTAATCCCTGCTGCAGGTACAGCAGGGCAATCACGGTGGTGGCGTCGCGGATCTGGGGCAGCGCCTGCTCGATCTGGGCCAGGTCGAGGCGGACGATCTCGATCTCCTCGTCGTCGTCGCGCTCGCCGGCGGCGGGTGAGAGACCGGTCGCCTCGAAGATCGTCACCTTCTCGGTTAGGAAGCCGGGGCTGGGGTAGATGACGTGCAACACGCTCCACTCCTCTGCCTGCAGCTCCGCCTCCTCAGCAAGCTCCCGCTGCGCGCACTCCATCTCGCTCTCGCCCTCGACGTCGAGCGTGCCAGCTGGGATCTCCAGCAGCTCGTCCTCCTCGACTGCCTCCCGCGGCTGCGCGACCAGGTAGGCGAACTCGTCGTCGTGCGCCAGCACCGCGACCGAGCCTGGGTGCTCGACGATCTCCCGCTCCTGCTCGCTCCCGTCCTCGCGCCGGTAGGTCTTGGCGACGAAGTCGACGTGCTTGCCCTCATGGAGGGGTTTGGTGCGCAGCAGCTTCATGCGGTCACTCCATCAAACCGAACATTCGCTTGCTCGGCTCAATCGGGGGCGGATGAGACCGATAGGTACGCCTGAGTATGGAGACGGGACCAAGACGAGTCGCGGGACAGCACGCTCGCGCCAAGGCGAACTCGCTCTCGTGGAGGCGGTTCTTCGGCAGTGAGGCCAAGCGCGACTACGGCAACTGGGCGCAGGGCGCCGAAGGTGAGGAGGTCGTCGGCAAAGTCCTCGAGGGTCTCGCCGAGGACGGCTGGTGCGTGATCCACGACGTCTGCTTCGGCCGCGGCAACATCGACCACATCGTCGTCGGCCCCGGCGGCATCTTCACGGTCGAGACGAAGAGCCGCGGCGGCAAGATCTTCCCCGACCGCCTCGAGCCGAAGATGGTGGGACAGGCCTACGCGGAGAAGAAGGAGCTGGAAGAAATCACCCTGATGGAGGTGCAGGCGCTGCTCGTCTTCAGCCGCGCCTACATCGTTGGCCCAGTTCCCGTCTGGCGCCGCGGGGTGGCGATCCTGCCGGCCCGGATGCTCGCCAACTTCTTCGCCCGGCGCCGGCCCGTGATGTCGCCCGAGCGAGCCGCCGTGATCCACCGCCGCCTGGCCCTGGCGGTGGGGCAGGAGTAACCTTGTAAATCTTAAGTTTTAGTTTATGATTGCAAGGATGATTGGGCGACGAATCGCGCCAACGGTTGGGGCTCTGCTCGAACAGTCGCCTGCAGTGGTCTTGAGTGGGCCGCGTCAGGTCGGCAAGACGACTCTCGCCCTCGAGCTTGCCGAATCGCGCTCCGCTACCTACCTGGACCTCGAGTCGCAGTCCGGCCAGGCACGAATGGCCGAGCCTGAGCTCTATCTGGCTGACCACGCCGACGAACTACTGATCCTCGACGAGATTCAGCGCCTGCCTGGCCTCTTCGAAGTGTTGCGCGGGGTGATCGACAGGGGCCGGCGAGAGGGAAAAGGGAATGGCCGCTTCTTGCTATTGGGATCGGCCTCACTCGAGCTGCTGGCTCAGAGCGGCGAGACGCTCGCGGGGCGGATTGCCTTCGCCGAGCTGACGCCCTTCGACGTCACCGAGGTCGGCATCGAGGAGCTCGACCGCCTCTGGGTCCGTGGCGGCTTCCCGGAAAGCTTTCTCGCTCGCGGCGAGGAAGCCGGCCTTCGCTGGCGGCGAGACTTCATCCGCACTTACCTCGAACGCGACATCCCCCAGCTCGGCCCGCGGATACCGGCTGAGACCCTGCGGCGCCTTTGGACGATGCTCGCCCATAATCAGGGTGGCCTTCTCAATGCCGCCAACATCGCGCGCGGCCTCGGGGTCAGCGGGGTAACCGTCGGCCATTACCTCGATCTGATGGTCGACCTGCTCCTGGTGCGACGTCTGCCGCCGCGGCTGGCAAACGTCGGCAAGCGTCTGGTGCGCTCGCCCAAGGTGTACGTGCGTGACAGCGGCCTGCTCCATGCGCTGTTAGGCATCGCCGACAAAGAGGTGCTCCTGGGGCACCCGGTCGTGGGCGCGAGTTGGGAGGGCCTGGTCATTGAGAACCTGATCGGGTTGGCTGGCGAGGACATCGCGCCGAGCTTCTATCGGACCAGCGGCGGCGCGGAGGTGGACCTGGTGCTCACGTGGGCCGACGGTCGCGAGTGGGCGATCGAGGTGAAGCGGAACCTGGCGCCGAAGGTCGAGCGCGGGTTCCACTCGGCGCTCGCGGACATCGCGCCTGAGCGCAGCTTCGTCGTCTATCCCGGCACCGAGCGCTATCGGCTGACCAAGGAGGTCGAAGCAATCGGGCTGCCCGAGCTCTGCGAGGAGCTGCAGGGAGTTCGGTAAGCCCTTAGTCTGAGGTCGGGAAGTGCAGCGAGCCGGAGTCGGCGGAACCAAGCTGGGTGGCCGGCCAGCGGCTGGTGATCGCCTTGCCGCGGGTGTAGAAGCGGACGCCCTCGGGGCCGTGGATGTGGTGGTCGCCGAAGAGGGAGTCCTTCCAGCCGCCGAAGGAGTAGAAGGCCATCGGGACCGGGATCGGGACGTTGATGCCGATCATCCCGACTTCGACCTCGCGTTGGAAGCGGCGAGCCTCGTAGCCGGAGCCGGTGAAGATGGCGGCGCCGTTGGCGTAGGAGTTGCGGTTGATCAGCGCGATCGCCTCGTCGAGGTCATCGGTGCGGACGACCGAGAGGACCGGGCCGAAGATCTCGTCGCGGTAGACCGACATCTCCGGCTGCACCTCGTCGATCAGCGTCGGCCCGACCCAGAAGCCGCCGCCATCGACCTCCAGCTCGCGGCCGTCGACGGTCAGCCGCGCGCCCGCCTCGGCGCCCTGGCCGATGTAGTCGACGATCCGCTCGCGCGCCTGCGGCGTCACCACCGGGCCCATTTCCGAGGCGGGGTCGAGCCCCGGGCCGACCTTGATCTCGCGCGCCCGCCGCGCCACCTCCTCGACCAGCGGGTCGGCGACCTCGCCGGCGGCGACCGCCACCGAGACCGCCATGCAGCGCTGCCCGGCCGAGCCGAAGCCGGCGGCGGCGAGCTGGTCAGCGGCGTAGCCGAGGTCGGCGCCGGGCATTACCACGGCGTGGTTCTTCGCCCCGCCCAGCGCCTGCACGCGCTTGCGGTTCTCGGTCGCCCGGGAGTGCACATACTGCGCGATCGGGGTCGAGCCGACGAAGGAGACCGCCGCCACGTCGGGGTGGTCGAGCAGCGCGTCGACCGCGACCTTGTCGCCGTGGACGACGTTGAAGACCCCCTCCGGCAGCCCCGCCTCGGCGTAGAGCTCGGCGACGAGGTTCGAGGCGGAGGGGTCACGCTCCGACGGCTTCAGCACGAAGGCGTTGCCGCAGGCGATCGCCACCGGGTGCATCCACATCGGCACCATCGCCGGGAAGTTGAACGGGGTGACGCCGGCGCAGACGCCGAGGGGCTGACGGAAAGACCAGGCATCGACCGATGAGGACACCTGGTCGGAGTACTCGCCCTTCAGCAGCTGCGGGATCCCGCAGGCGAACTCGACCACCTCGAGCCCGCGAAGCACCTCGCCCTTGGCGTCCTCCAGCACCTTGCCGTGCTCGGAGGAGACGATCCGCGCCAGCGCCTCGACGTTGCGATCGAGCAGCTGGCGGAAGGCGAACATGACCTTGGCGCGGCGGCTGACTGACGCCTCCGACCACTGCTCGAAGGCGGCCCGAGCGGCGGCGACCGCAGCGTCGACGTCGGCCGCCTCGGCGAGCACGACCTCGGCCTGGACCTCGCCGGTGGCGGGGTCGTAGACGGGGGCGGTACGGCTGGATTTGCCGGCCGTCTCCTCGCCGCCGATCCGGTGCCGGATCGTGCGGGTGGCGGCTGCCGAGCTCACCGGTCCATTATGAGCTGACCGGCGTCAGCGGCCCTTGGCCGCTGAGTACAGAGATCGCGTTGCGCGCCGCCAGCTCGGCCATCGCGGTGCGGGTCTCGACCGTGGCCGACCCGAGGTGCGGGACGAGCACGACGTTCTCGAGCTCGAGCAGGCCCGGCTCGACCCGCGGCTCGTGCTCGTAGACGTCGAGGCCCGCCGCAGCGATCCGCCCCGCCGCCAGCGCCTCCGCGAGCGCCCGCTCGTCGACGATCGGTCCGCGTGCAGCGTTGATCAGCACCGCGCTCGGCTTCATCGCGGCGATCTCCGCAGCCCCGATCAGGTGGTGCGTCTCCGGCGTCAGCGGGCAGTGCAGGCTGAGCACGTCGGCTTCCGCCAGCAACCGCTCCAGCGGCATCCACTCCGCCCCAAGCTCTGCCACCACGTCCTCCGGCGCCGGGCGGCGGGAGTGGTAGGCGACTTCCATCCCGAAGGCCCGAGCCCGCTCGGCGACCTTGCTCCCGATCCCGCCCAGGCCGACGATCCCGAGCAGCTTGCCGCGCAGGTCGCTGCCGAGCATGAAGGACATTCCCCAGGTCCAGGGACGACCGGCGCGGACGAGGCGGTCCCCCTCGGCGACCCGCCGCGTCGCCGCCAGGATCAGCGCCAGCGTCAGGTCCGCGGTGGCGTCGTCCAAGACTCCCGGGGTGTTGGTGACGACGACTCCCCGCGCCGCCGCCGCCGCGACGTCGACGTTGTCGTAGCCGACCGCGACATTGGCGACGCAGCGCAGTTGCGCGCCCGCCGCTTCGAGCAGCTCCTCGTCGACACGGTCGTGCAGCAGGGTCAGGATCGCGTCTGCACCGGCGACGAGCTCCAGCAGGTCCTCGCGGGGAATCGCCTCGGCCCGCTCGTCCATCCGCACCTTCCCCGCCGCACGCAGAACCTCAATGGCCGGCTCGGGCAGACGGTTGCTGATCGCAATGGTCGGCGCGCCATGAACCGTCACGCTCCCGACGCTACCGCTCCCTGTCATCGAACAGTAAGAAGCTCCCGAGAAGCCCATAGGGGCGTCTCGGGAGCCAGGAGTAATAATGAATCTCCTGGGTTGTCCCATGCCTGGGGCGGCACTTCAAGACCCTGCGAGTACCAAATTAAGCAGGTGCCAAAGTTCACCTACAGCGCGTGTCACCCGCGCTCGGGCTTCAGCACCAGGGCGCAGAGGTCGTCGCGGATGGGACGGTCCGCCCAGGCCAGGATCGCCCGTTCGATCTCCTCTGCGATGACCCGGGCGGTCAGCCCGGACAAGGGAGCGAGCACTCCACGCAATCCCTCCAGGCCGAGCATTTCCCGCCCCCGTCGCACGTCCGTCGCCCCATCGGTGTAGATCACCAGCCCCTCGCCGCTGGAAAGGGCGTCCTCGGTGTTCTCCAGCTCCAGCTGATCCTCGGCGCCGAGCAGGAAGGTAGAGCCGTCGGCCGGGAGCTCCGCCAGCTCCGGTAGCCGCAGTGGGGGTGGATGGCCCGCCCGTGCCCAGCAGAGGCGGGACTCTCCCGGTCCCAGCCGCATGCATACCGCGCTCACCAGCTCGTGCCCGGGGCCTGGCCGCTCCGCCAGCGCCGCGTTGGCCAGCGTCAGCAGCTCGGCCGGATCGCTGGTGTTGGCGGCGAAGGCGGCGAAGCGGGCGCGGATGAAGGTCGCCAGCCTCGCGGCAGCCGGACCGTGCCCGACCACGTCGCCGACGATCGCGACCGTGGAGCCGTCGGGCCCGTTGGTGAGCAGGTAGAAGTCGCCGGAGACACCAAGTTCCGAAGGGATGAACGTCGCCGCCGCGTCGACCCCCGGCACGTCTGGCAGAGCCGCCGGCGCCAGTGCCGCCCTGATCGCCTCCAGTTCCTCGGCCGAGTGCTCGAGTGCGCGCACGCGCCGCGCGACGGCTGAGACGATCGCCACGACGACGAGAAAGAAAGCGCCGCGAAGGACGATCGCCAGGGCGAATTCCGGCACCGGGTTGATCGCGTCGTTGACCGCGTAGAGGCAGATACAGATCGCCGCCAGCAGCAGCCCCGCGCGTGGCCCGAACCACCAGGAGGCGAGCCCGATCGGCAAGCAGAAGAAGAAGGCGATCCCGACGCTGGCCCTGGTCGCGACCAAGACGCCGAAGACGACAAGAACCACGCCGGCTATCAAGCCGATGCGGGCGGATCGCGAGAGAGCCCCGGGCAACTTGCGCTGAACATACCGCCCCCGCCCGAGTCCCGGGGCAGCTAGCGAGACAGGGAGGAGCGACTTACTCCGGCTCGGGTGCCTCCTCACCGGGCCAGCTGCCCGTGAACTTGGCGAACGAGCTGCGGGAGCCGTGGTCGGCCAGGCCTTTGACGAGGCGGAAAATCGCCCCCTCCAGCACCAGCGCCGCGACCAGCTTCGGCCAGGAGAATTCGCGGTGCTCGGGCTTCGGCGGCTCCTCGTCGTCGATCAGGCCCCAGACCTGTTCGAAGGCCTTCTTTCCGAGCAGGCCGGCAATCAGTCCGAGGACGATGCTGATCGGGGCGAAGATGAGCTTCATTCGGTCGATCCTCCCTTAGGTGGTCTTCTATTCCTTCGGCGCGTCGCGCGGTTCGAGCTGGATCTCCTGCTCCGCCCGCGGTTGTCCTTCTTCGATCTCCATGCTGCGCTCGCGCTCGGCGTTCAGCTGGTGGCCGAAGAGGATCGCCAGGTTGGTGATCCAGAACCAGAGCAACAGTACGACCAAGCCGGCGAGGGTGCCGTAGGTCTTGTCGTAGGAGCTGAAGTTGGCGACGTAGAAGGCGAACAGGGCCGAGGCGATCGCCCAGACGACGATCGCGACGAGCGCCCCCGGCGTCACCCATTTGAACCCGCGCAGTTTCACGTTCGGCGAGGTGTAGTAGAGGACGTCGACCATGAGGATGAAGATCGCCGCCATCACCGGCCACTTGGCGACGTTCCAAATATCGACCGCGGTATTGCTGAGACCGATTGGGCCGGCGACCGCGCTGACGACCGGACCGGTGAGGACGAGGCCGACGGCGAGCAGCGCCATCATCAGGATCATCGCCAGCGTTACCGCGATCTGCAGCGGCCGCAGCTTCCAGAACGGGCGCCCCTCGGGGGTCTCGTAGATGATGTTCGAGGCGCGGATGAAGGCGCCGACGTAACCCGAAGCAGACCAAAGCGCGAGGGCGAGCCCGAAGACGAAGGCGAAGCCGGCGGCGGTCTGGTTTTCGGCGATCGATTCGATCGGGCCTTTGAAGGTTTCGGCGCCCGATTCGGGGCCGATTTCGGTGATGATTTCGGTCAGCTTCGCGGTCGTCGTCTGGGGGTCGCCGAAGATCCCGAGCAGCGAGACCATCGCGATCAGCGCCGGGAACAGCGAGAGCAACCCGTAGTAGGTGAGCGCCGCCGCCCAGTCGCTGAGGTTGTCCTCCTGGAACTCGGTCAGGGTTCGTTTCAGGGTCGGCCAGGTGCCGGTCATGAGACCTAGCTGCCCGTTGCGACAGGGTTCCTAAACGGCTGGGCGCTCCAGCTCGACCTCGGTCGCGGGCTTGTCCTCGCGCAGGCCTTTATAGGCGCCGTGGCGCACCATCCCCTCGGCGGTGATCTCGCGAAACTCGATCTCGGCGACGAGGCGCGGCTCGACGAACAGCGCCCCTTTCGGCGGTTTGGGACCGGCGTCGAAGGGGCTGGTATTGCGCTCCAGCGGGGCGAGGCGGGCCACTAGGTCCGTCAGGTCCTGCGCTTTGAAGCC